>Ga0210387_10005061_pt1 | contig 10120 bp, 10 predicted proteins | sample IncBWC7OmetaG_FD_160108 | JGI IMG/M metagenome (GOLD analysis project Ga0210387, IMG submission 160108) | Forest soil microbial communities from Barre Woods Harvard Forest LTER site, Petersham, Massachusetts, United States - Inc-BW-C-7-O ...
TGATGCCCTTGATCACGCCAATTACGCAGTCGACCACCGCGGGTGACTTGAGCGTCGAGCGCTCTTGATTCAGCTCAGCGGACTTCACGTTGCCCTCGGGGTCCAGAACGAAGTGAATCGTTACGTCGCCCTTCAGGTCTTTCAAATCCTTACGCGCGTCTTCGTAACACTTTCGCGCCGCTTTCCGATTGTCCATCACTAGCTTGCGGATCACGTCCATCGTGCGCGTCTCCGGCGCCTTGGCATCTCCGCTTGGTGCGGGGGCGTCGGCCGCCGCGGTCGGTTTGGCGTCTCCATTTTTGGCGGCATTTTCTCCAGCCCAACCCTCTTCGTCCGCCGCGGGTTTGCTGGGAGCAGCGTCGGTCGCGCTGCTTGCGCTTGCTGACGGAGCAACCGCCGCGGGCTCCGGAGTCGTGGGCGGCGGCGAGCTGCCGCCGCATGCGGCTGCGCAGAGGGCGACCAGAGACAAGAGCGACCGGAAAGCGTATTCGACACGCATGGCGCCGGATATTACACCGCAACGCCGTTTCTGCGACGGCAGAAGGCACGACTCGAAAAGCAGCGCTAAAGTCCGGTGAATGTCGACTTTGCGTCCAGCCGCGACGCTAGGCGTGTCAGCCGGCCTTGAGGAAAGGCTGCCACTCCTCGAACGGTTCACGCATCACGAGCAGGATCTGCTTGGCCGTCGACCAGCGAGGGCGCTTCGGCTCATTGAGTAATTTCATGCCCGCTTCGGCTGGGGTCCTGCGCCCCTTCTTGAGATTGCAGGTGCGGCAGGAAACCACGAGGTTGTCCCAAGAGTCCTCGCCGCCGCGCGAGCGCGGCAGCACGTGATCCACGTTCAGCTCCCGATGCGTGGGTCGCCTCGCGCAGTACTGACATTGATACTCGTCCCTCAGCATCAGGTTACTGCGCGTCAGCCGCACGGCTGAACGTGGGGTGCGCTCGTAACGGAGGAGGTGGAGCACCCGCGGTACACGCAGCGCGCCGCCGACGATTGGGAGAGCATCGTCCGCGCCGCGCACTGGTTGGCTTCGCCAATCCGAGAAGTCGTACGTGTCGCCGGCAACATCGACCGCGTGCCCAACGTCGCCGTAGAGCAGCACCATCGCGCGGCGGGCTGTCGTGACGCTCACCGGCGCAAAGAAGCGATTGAGCAGCAGGACGGGGAGATTCAGGACATCTCTCCCTTTTTCCGTTTGACCCACGACGGCTCGTTCCAAAGCGTCCACGGGCTTACAGCCTAGCATAAAAAGCCAGGGTTTTTGGGAGGACGCGCTCGACCGCGCCTCGATACTGAGCTATCTCCGGCTGGCCTTTGGCCCGCCCGGCCCTCGGGTTCACGGCTTTCGGTCCAGGTATTGATGAGAACTGCTTTGCGTTCCGTATCGGTGATTCGTCTCACGGCGGTCATGTGTTCGTCGGTCGTCGTTTGGGGCTGCGGTGCCGCAGGGCAATCGGGTGCCGACTGGCCGCCCATATCCAAACGCTGGTTCGATCGGGGCGACGCGAGCTTCCGTCAGGGTGATCTGGACGACGCCGAGACGGCGTCGGAGAATGCGCTACGCGTTACTCCGGACCGCGAGGAGGTGCGGCTCTTGGCAGCGCGAATCGCGCTGGCGAAGCTCGAGTTCGACCGGACGATTCAGGTGCTCAAGGGCATCGAATCAACGGAAGCGCGCTCGCTCCGCGGTCGCGCGTATTGGTACTCGGGGGAGATCGACAAAGCTGCCGACGAGCTCGAGCGGTTGGTTGCCGATCCGGAGGTTCGAGATCCGTGGGCGGCGGAAATCGCGAAACTTGCGCGTCAAGGGACGGGTCGAAAGCCCTTCGAGATGACGGGCGGCCTCCTGGCGGTCACCGACATGCCGCGCACAGGCACCGCCGCCATGATCGTACCCTTGGAGATCAACGGCGAGCCGGGGCTCGGGTTGATCGCGACGGGCGAGGGCGAGGCCGTGATTGATTCGGCAAGCGGCGCTCAGCCAAGCTGGGTGTCGTTGCGCTTCGGCGAGCGGCTCGAGGTCCGAGACGTACCAGCGCGCGCCAAAGATTTGTCCGGCATCTCCCGGCAGGTGAACGCTCCTATCAAGATCTTGCTCGGCGTCAATCTGCTCCGTCATCTCCATCCGACCTTCGATTTGATCGGTGGGCAATTCGTCGTGCGGAGCTACGAGCCCCCACCCCCGCCCGCCGCAACGACGCTGAAGCTCAGCTACGTGCGCGGCGGTGGCATGTTGATCCGAGGCGCGTTTGGAGCCGACGCGTCGGCGGCGCAGTGCTCGCTCTTAGTGGACACGTCCATCGTTTACCCGGTGGCGCTGGACAGCGCCGGATGGAAGAAAGCGGGCGTCGCACCCTCGAGCTTGCGCAGCATTCCGAACGGCGGTGCGCTGAAGCAAGGCACCGTGCCGCTACTCAAGCTCGGCGCTTATGACTTGCCAAGCGTGCCGGGGCTATCCGGAGACGAACCGGTCAAGGAGCGCGAAGAAGGTCTGGGCATCGAGCTCGACGGCTTAGTGGGCTCCGGCCTATTGGCGAATTTCCGCGTCACGCTCGCCGATGCAGGTCGAACGATGTGGCTCGAGGACATGCCACGGCAGGTGGTCGAGCCGCCGAGCCAAGCCGTGAATGCACCGGTCGAAGAGCAAGACGACTCAAGCGACGATGCAACCGACGACGACGACGACGCGCCCAGCGGCAAGCCCGGCAAACCCGGCGCGACCAAAGCTGGCACGAAGTCCGGTACGGCCAAGCAAGAGTCGAAATCAGGTGCTCCAACCGCGAAGCCCGCTGCGAAGGCCCCCAGCACGCCAGCGAAGGCCCCCGCCAAGCCATGAGCGCGACCACTCAAGTTGCCGTCTACGCGGGTAGCTTTGATCCGCCGACTTTTGGGCACTTGGATTTGGTGGACCGCGCCTCGAAATTGTTTCCGCGTGTGGTGGTCGCGATTGGCGTGCACCCAGCGCGCGTTCCGTTGTTTTCGGTGGAAGAGCGCTTGGAGCTGATGAAATCTATCTGCGCGCCGTACACCAATGTGGAAGTGGCCTCGTTTCGCGGGCTACTGGTCGACTACGGAAAGAGCATCGGCGCGCGCGTGATCGTGCGCGGACTGCGTGCGGGCACCGATTTCGAGTACGAGCTGCAGATCGCCCACGCCAACGCCGATCTGCGACCGGAGATCGATACCGTGTTTTTGCCCACACGCACGAACTACGGCTTCATTTCCGCGACTCTGGTACGCGAGATTGCCAGCTACGGCGGTGATGTCGGTCGCTATGCGCCGGCCGCCGTGTGCGCCGCGCTACAGCAGAAATTCGGCGGCTGATCAGCGCTCCGGAAGCTACGGGTACTCCACCCACGGCGTGGGCATGAAGAGGAGCACAAACATGACGAGGCAAGACCAAGCCACCGCGCGGCGCACGGGGTCGAGCTCGCTCGGCTCGAATGGTGGATGATCGGCGCCTCCGGAGATCCAGGCAATCGCGCCCGTGAAGCCGTACCAAACGAACCAAAAGAGTGAGCTACCGACGGCGAAGCCGTAGGTCATCGCGCTGCGGTGGAGCGCCACCGGCACGCAGAACTTGAGCAGGTTGTAGCCAAACAACACGAGCAAGAAATGCCGGATACCGCGCGCGATTCGGTGCTGACGCCGACCGAGTAGAGCGAAGGCGATGTGCCCGCCGTCGAGCTGTCCCCACGGCAACATGTTGATCATCGTGATCAAAAAGCCAACCCAACCAGCCGACGCAGTGGGTGAGAGCTGAGCGTCCATTCCAGTCGGGATCGGCCCGAGGAAGACGCGCTTCATCAGCATGTAGAGCAAGCTCTGCCCTTCTTGCGCGTAGTTCGAGGTCGGATTGGGTCCGATGGTCGACCAATGCAGGCCGAGGGCGAGCACCGGCAGAGCGACGACCATGCCGGCGATTGGTCCTGCGGCGCCGATGTCCAGCAGAGCCGCGCGCGAGCGGATTCGGCCGCGCATCGCGATGATCGCGCCCATGGTGCCGAACGGACTGAGCGCGGGAAGCGGGATGAAATAGGGCAAAGAGGCGGGCACTCGGTGGATGCGCGCCGCGATGTAGTGCCCAAACTCGTGCGCCAAGAGGATGGTCAAGAGCGGGACGGCGAACGGCCAACCTCGCCAAATTTCGAGGAGCCGGTGCGGAAGTGCGCCCGCGATCGACGGATCGACCTGCAGTGCACCGGCAAAGAAGACGCTCGGTACCGTCAGTGCGAACAGCAGCAGATTGAGCCAATACTTGATCGGTTCTCCGTCGTCGAAGTCGAGCACGTCGTCTTGAGCAGGAAATTGTGGGCTATCGGTCATGCCTGAGAGACTCGCGAAGCTTGAGGGCCAGCCGTTCGAGCTGGGGGGCGAGCTCGGCGTCGAGCACGCCGATTTCCGTTTCGATCCGCAAATTGCCGCGCGAGCGCGTGGCGTCAGCACGAACCTTAGCGGTCGCTGGATCGAGGCCGAGCGAGGGCAGCGATTGCTCGAGAATCCGCGCGTCGTCGGGGTGAGCGACCAAGCTGATACGCCGCGCCCCTCGCGCTTCGGCCAAGGCTTGCTTGGCCAAGGCGATCACTTGCTCGGGTGCGACGCGCAGACTCTCACCGAGCAAGCGCTCGGCGAGCAGGCGGGCGAGCTCGACACTGCGATCGAGCGTGCGCTCGTCTGCGCGCGCTTCGTGATGTCGCAGAGCCAAAGCGCGCGCGGCGACCTTGGCAGCCGCGTCTGCGCGGCCTTCCGCTTCGGCTTGCAGCCGCAACTCCGCGGCGGCGCGCTCGGCGTCACCGACGATGTCACTCGCTCGGCGCTCCGCGTCGGCGAGTAGGCGCCGCGCGCGCTCGGCCGCCTCCAGCACTTCGCGGCGCACGATTTGGCCCCGGGGTAGGGTTTTCTCTTCGATTTCCAGATCGAGCCGTGCGGCATCGGCGAGCGCTTCGGCTTTGACCACTCGCCCTAGGCTGAGCTTCATTTGATGCTCCGCGACTCGAGCGCCACGGCCACGCGCGACAATTCACGGGCCAACACCTCGGCACGACGCTCGCGCTCTGGGTGTGCCAGGCGCTGTACGAGGAGTTGTGTTTCGGCGTGTGGCGCTACGAGCGCGTCGAGAAGCGCGCCGTCGCGGCGGCCCACGACGTAGCTGAGCGCGACGTAGGCGCGTTGAAAGGTCGGGCGCTCGAGGCTCGACATGCGTTCTCAGACCGCTTCCACGACGACCGCGACGGCTTCACCGCCGCCAATGCAGAGCGTTGCGAGTCCGCGATGTGCGTTGCGATCACGCATGGCGTAAAGCAAAGTAGTCAGAATGCGTGCGCCCGAGGCGCCGATTGGATGCCCCAAAGCGACAGCCCCGCCGCGCACGTTGACGCGCTCCGGATCGAGCCCCGCCAGTTTGCCGCATGCCATGGGCACGCACGAAAAGGCTTCGTTGATCTCCCAGAGATCGATGTCCTGGGTCTTCAGCGCGAGTTTGCTGAGCGTAGCGGCGATCGCGGCGGCGGGTGCGGTCGTGAACCACTCGGGCGCTTGCGCGGCGCCCCCGTAACCAACGATCCGCGCGAGCGGCTTCAGGTTCCGGTCGCGCACCGTCCTTTCACTTGCGAGGACCAGGGCCGCGGCACCGTCGTTGATGCTCGAAGCGTTGGCCGCAGTGATCGTGCCGTCTTTCGTGAACGCGGGTTTGAGTTTGTCGAACTTGCTCGGATCGCCGCGCCCTGGCTCTTCGTCGACGCTCACGGCGAGCGCGTCCCCTTTGCGTTGCGGCACTGAAACGGGGCTGATTTCTGCCGAAAAGGCACCACTTTGGATGGCGTCGAGCGCGCGGCGGTAGCTTTCTTTTGCGAACGTATCCTGCGCCTCGCGTGACAGAGAATACTCGCGTGAACAAAGCTCGCCGGCGTTGCCCATATGGAAGTCGTTGTACGGGTCCCACAGGCCGTCGAAGATCATACCGTCGATCAGCTTGCCGTCGCCCATGCGGTAACCAGCGCGCGCTTCTCGCAAGTAGTACGGGACGTTCGACATCGATTCCATACCACCGGCAACGACCACTTCGGCATCGCCGAGCAGCACGGTCTTGGCGCCGAGCACGACTGCCTGCAGACCAGAACCGCAGACTTTGCTGACGGTCGTGGCTGGAACGTGATGGGGGATGCCGCCGTAGATGGCAGCCTGGCGCGCTGGTGCTTGGCCGATACCCGCTGACAGCACGTTGCCCATGAAGACTTCGCCCATGTCCTCTGCCGTGAGGCCCGAGCGCTCGACGGCTGCGCGAATCGCGACGGCACCCAGCCGCGGCGCCGAAATGCCAGCGAAAGCCCCAAGATACGAGCCGATGGGCGTGCGAGCCGCGCTCACGATGTAGACCGCTGGAGGAGTGCTCATCAGGACCTCAAACCAGCAACCCAGCGCGTGTCAGGTTCTTCTGCATGCGCTGACTGGGCTCTTCTAGATTTGGAGCAAATGGCGTGCCCGTGATGCGATCGACCGCTTCGATGTAGCGGCGCGTCGCCTCGACGCGTACGTCATCGGGAATGACCGGAATCGCGCCTTCCCCCCGGTAGCCTTGCTCGACCAAGAAGCGGCGCACGTATTCTTTATCGAAACTCTCTGGATCGATGCCGGCTTGAAAGCGAGCTTCGTAGCTCTCGGAGTACCAGAAGCGGGATGAGTCCGGAGTGTGGATCTCGTCGATGACGACGATTTGGCCGTCGACAGTTTTGCCAAACTCGTACTTGGTATCGACCAAAATCAAGCCGCGCTCGTTGCACACGCGTTGACCTTCGCGAAATAGCGCCATTGCCAGCTCAGCCGCTTCATCGAAGTCGCCGGCTAGCATGCCAGAAATCTGCAAAATCTCCGCCCGCGAAGCGGAAATGTCGTGATCGCCTTTGGGTGCCTTGGTGCTGGGCGTCAGGATAGGCTCGGGTAGTCGAGCGTGCTTTCTCAAACCGCCGGGGAGCGCGTGCCCACAAAACTCGCGCTCGCCGCGCTCGTAGTGAATCCAGATGCTCGTCGATGTCGTGCCGGTCAGGTACGCGCGCACAACCATCTCTACGGGCAGCGGCGTGCATTCTTTGGCGACGAGCACGTTCGGGTCGGGCACCGAGAGCACGTGGTTTGGCGCGACGTGGCTGGTCTTGGCAAACCAAAATGCGGCCGCGTGATTCAGTAGCTGACCTTTGAGAGGTAGGGTGCCGAGAACGCGATCGAAAGCGCTGATGCGATCGGTCACCACGATCACGCGTCGTCCGTCTGGCGTGCTGTAGTTGTCTCGAACTTTGCCCTCGTACTTTCTTCCGAGCCGAGGAAAGTCGCTGCGGTCGAGCGGGTGTGCGAGAGCTTGTTGAATCAGAGAAACGTCTACCAAAGTGCGCAAAAGCTAACACCATCCGGCGCGCTGGGTAGCTGCTGTCGGAAACTTCCGAGCGCACCCAAACGCTAGAGACCCAAGTCGCTGGATTTGGCCCAGAACTCGCCGCCCGCGACGGGCAGTACATTCAGAGATTTGGGCAGCACGTTGGCCCAGCCGGCGACTTGATCGAGCACGCAAGTCTCTGCACCGGGCTCGATGACGCCGATCGGTTGCTCGGCCTCTTTGGCGGCGCGACGAAGCGCCACTTCCTTGCTTGGACGAACGAGCTTGGGCTGCCCGGGGATCGTGATTCGCGACGTGGGGTGCTGACTCGTCGTGGGGACCAACTGGTCCATCGTTTCGCCAATCGGCAGCGCGGAGAGCGCTGCCGACTTCGCCCAACCATCGATGACTACGTCGCTGTGGAGCTCCACATGGACGAATGAGCCCCTTTGCTCGGTGCTGAAAAAGAGCACCGCATCGGCATAGGGCGAGCGGTGCAGCGTCGTGACGAGATTCTGCGGGCTCGCATCGGCGTACAGCTCGAGCGATTCCTGCTTGAGCTGGTAGCCGCGCGCGTCCCCCGCTGGCGCGAAGCCGGTTGGCGTTCCCGGATCGAGGCTGAACGCTTCGCACCCGCCGGCGCCTCGAAATGCCTGCTGTAGGGGTGTGCTCAGCCTCTTCTCCACGCGCAAGCGCCCGGAGGAAGCGCCGAGTAGTGTCACCGCTCGATTTGGAGCGATCCAGACATGCCCCGGAACCACGGCCACGTTCGTCGCAGTAAAGATCGACAACTGGCCGGGGTCCATGAAACCGCGGATGCGAAACGACCCCGCACCGAAGCCGGTATCGACTCGCACCTTGCCTTGCGCGTCGCTCGGAAAATCACTGGCGACGAGCGGCGTCGGAGCCCCACTGAAGCGCGCGATGGGGTGACCCCAGGTGTCGAGGATCGGAGTGTCCATGGGCATCGCGACTTGCCCGCGCAGGCTGCATTGCGTGATCGGTGCTTGCGGCGGTCCGGGTTGCGCGAGGGCAGATTCAGCGTCGCCGGTTTGCAGCGCGCCGAGCCACGCGGGTGACGCGAAGCTCGCCAGCGCCGCGAGACAGCGCGCAACGGTTATCCACGAGTCGTGACGCAATCTCATGTGCCCTTCCTCGGATAAGTGATAGTAGCCCGTTTCGCGGCAAAATGTGCGCCGCGCCTCGCAATGCAAACGCTCGCCTTCGGAACCCCGCGCAAGTTGCCGAGACCCGGACAGGTTTTGGGTCGCGTTGCGGTGCTCGACATTGCCTTCGCTGGTGCTGGCAGTGGTGGCGGCTTTCCGAAGGTCACGCTGCCGTTCATCGACGGGCTGGGTCAGCGACTGCGCGCTTGGGTCGACCACCACGATCACGAGGCGCACGCGAACTACGCAAATGATCCGCGTTTCGTCTTATCGACCAAGGCGGAGCACGGCGCGTGCCCCGAGATGATCACGGAAGAGCTGGTCGCGCGCGTGGGCGTAGTCGATACCATCGTGTGTCACACCGACTTCGACGGTCTGGCAAGCGCGGCAAAGTGGATTCGCAATGGCATCGAGGCCTACCCGGGCTGTGATGACGATGCGCGCGCAATCGACACGCGCATTGGCGTGCCGAGCCGGATGGCAGATCGTTTCGATCGGGCGCTCCGTGCTCGACCCCGGGACGAGGGCCTTTTTGGCTTGATTGTCAGGCACCTCGCGACGGGCCTCGCGGACGAATCGCTGTGGCAACCGATCGATCGCGCGGCGGAAGATCTGATCCCCATCGAACGCGAGACTCGACGTGCGGCGGAAGGCTACCGGCGCTTGCCGCCTGGAGTCGCGTTTTTAGAGCTTGGCTCCGATTTTTTGCGCGTCGACAAGACGCTCTTGCTTCTGCTGGGTCAGGAGCGTGAGCCAGTGAGCGTCGTCGTCGATCGTGACAACGTGAGCATCGCGGCGCGCTTCGACAGCGGGTTGAATTTCGTGAGCCTACTCAATCTCGGTGGCGGCATGCCGACACGCGTTTCGGTACCGCGCACGAGGTTGAGCGAGGTGTTGCGTGCGCTGGGTGTCGATCCGGTCTCCGCGGGAGTCGATTGATGGTCCAAAAACGCCGGAATTTATCGTGTTTTTTGGCAGCGCTGGGCTGCGCGAGCGCGCTCTTCGCCTTGCCCGTAGCCGCAAGCGCGGCAGTGGTGGCATTTGCGCCGCCCGGCGCTGGACAAGGCGGGCTCGCGGTGGGGTTCGATGCCGCCGGCTCGTTGCGCGCGGCGTCGTGTGCTGCCGTCGGCTGCAGCATCGATCACGGAACGGAGCTCGCGTTTCCGGCTGAGCTTCGCCCAGCGATCCCGAGCACGCAATTCTCGGTTGTCGGGATCGGCGCCGGACACCGCGCGATCGTCGTAGCCGTGAGCGACGCGCATTCCGGGCGCAGCTGGCACGCGGTTGTCGTCGCGCCGCTCGGCGGTGGCGAACCGAGCGTGATTTTTTCTGGGCTGACCGGTTTCGTGGAGGGCGAAGACGGCACGCGCCGCGGCAAAAGCGTCGAAATCTCCGCGCCTGACGAGAACGGCGTGCGGCGCATCGTCGTCGGGGACGTGCAGGAGGACTTATCGCTCTGCGGACGCCCCGCCCTGCTCGCGCCGCAGCTCTTGGCGAATACCGATCTCAAGCTGCATCCGGCGAAGGTGCAGCGACTGTCGGTCGAGGAGCGTGAGCACGCGCGGCATGTCACAGCGGTGCGTG
>Ga0210387_10005064_pt1 | contig 10118 bp, 13 predicted proteins | sample IncBWC7OmetaG_FD_160108 | JGI IMG/M metagenome (GOLD analysis project Ga0210387, IMG submission 160108) | Forest soil microbial communities from Barre Woods Harvard Forest LTER site, Petersham, Massachusetts, United States - Inc-BW-C-7-O ...
TTTCAGTGATAAATTCAATATAGCAATTGTAGTTCATACTAATTCATGGTCGAAATATATTTGAGCAGATTATGTACTCAACTCGGGAAATTGAGTATACCTCGCGCAACGCAATCCGGTAATCCCCTCCTGACAATATCCATCACGTCCTGAGGCATTCGTCCGCGCCCTTTGATGTTTATTAACCGCAAAGCAGCAAACTGTGGTTTCGCAAACACATTCGCTAATGAAGACCAGCCAGCGATATCAATGAGATCGTCGCGAAATATGGTGAGTTCCACAAATTCAATGTGGTCAGACACAATTTGGGACAGGACCGCTGCAACCTTGTCCAGGATTGTCGTTCCAGTATGTAGATTATAATGCATCTTATCACAGATGCGAATGGAACGAAGCTGGTCGTTATGGGCCAGATCAACTATGTCGCAAAAGAACTCTAATAATATAGTATAATATAATCGAGCTGATAATAATGGTGACGTGGAAAGAATTGGCATACCAGAGTCTTCCTCCAATGTTGAAGAAAATTCAATCTGGAGGTGATGCAAATTATGTCCGAGATTCCGCAGGAGCAGCGCGATAGGACGCATCTGTTGAATAGTGACGGAGGACAAGTATATGGTGTCCAGCGCATATAAACTGTGATAAGAGGAGAGCCACTCTATGATGACTTCCTTGGGGCAGGTGCCTAGGTCTAGACGTCGAAGTCTAGCAGGAACTCTCATTGACCTTGAAGCTAAGGAAGGTTTTTTCGCCCAAAAGATGTCATCGAGATGAATGTGCTCCAGTAATGGATAGGAGCATACGAGCTCAACCAGCCTTTCAAACTTGTCAAATGAGAGATCGACCAATGATAACTGGGTGATCTTATTGAAGGTTGATATGAAGGCATGATTGGACTCGGCCCGTAAACCCCCCCAATAAGCATGACGTAACGAAAGCGATCTGACTCCGACCAGACAGGTAAGGTGTGGAAGAGTATTGATCACCCATGCTCCCTCGTCATGGAAACGCCAACTCATAACAATTAAGTCGAGAGAATGAACATAAGTAGCGATGGTCGTGAATGGTGAGTCCAAGAGTCTGAGGAAGGCTTTGGCGTTGTGTGGGCGAAGCTGAACTGAATGAAAAAGGCGAGAATGACTGGAGGGCAACCACGCCCTACATACTCCAGCACGAGCAGCGAGTGTGGACTTGTCGGAATGAAGATGATCGATGATTGTATCCAAGAGTTCGGGTATTTGGGCAACTACAGATGCAGAGGGAAGTCATAAGTCGCTAAGTTGACAGTCCAAACCGTACCTTGGAGAGCAGACATCATAAAGGTGAAATTGGTCCAGAAGTACCTTGTGAGTGGTACAGGTTTTCAAGTTTTTGACACAGGTTAAGTTGGTTCTGCGGGGAGTTGTACAGACTCGTCCGACCACAAACTTGAACACCGTGACAGTACGTGACACAGTACAAAATCACGGTCACATTGTTATTGTTCAATTGTTTCATTGTTTGTGTTTGATCAATGTTTGTTACTTTGTATTGTCAGTGTCACACATTATCGTATATATATAATATATGTATCGTTGTGAACCGTCACGTGATTGCATTCGGGTTTCATGTTCTTTAAGTACTCCTCCATCGATTGCAATCCCTAGATCCTTTGATATCCCCACTCTTTCACGCACCCACATCGTTGGTACTATATCTCACCTTTCATTGGAACTCCCCCTAACGCCGCTCACAGAAAACGACATTTCATTCGCAATTGCATTCATAGAAAATTTAGCTAGACTTCAAATGCCTATCGATCCCCAAAAGACCCATCTTAAAGCCAGTAGCAAGCCTGGACCTACTTCCTCTCTGGAGCCACCTCCACCGCAATCCAATGTTCAACCAAGCCCCGAAACAGATGTTACAGTGCCAGAGTTACTGCAGAAGGGAACGCCGATGACCAAAGTCACGGAATGGAAACGAAAGAAGTATATCTTCCGTATCGATCCTGACGAAGGAAGAATCATATATTCGAAAGAGAACCGCATGGGTATGTCCTTCTCGGCTATAAGCAACCACAGACCTTTCGCATTGACCGGAATTCAGTCCCCATCGAAGCAATCAAAGAACTACGCTCTGGCCCAGACGCTCACTTCTACCGCGAACAATATAAATTCGCCCGTGAATTCGAAGATCGATGGCTTACCATCATCTACATCCTCGATGGCACATACGAGACCTTTCACATCATCGCTGATACACGCGACGTCTTCAGTCTATGGGACACAACTCTAAGGAAATTGCATGCTATCCGGCAGGGGTTGATGAGGGGGCTGGGAAATGTCGAGTTGAGGCAGGCTGTCTGGGAAAGGCAGTATTGGAAGGGCGCTGATGTGGAGGGAGATCAGAAATTGGATTTTGATAATGTGGAGAGGTTGTGTAAGAGGTTAAATGTGAACTCGCCGACTGCGGAGCTGACGAGACTTTTCAAGGTCAGTTTGGTTTTTATTAACAGGACAATCGAGACATTTACTGATCCATGTTGTCGAATAGGAAGCAGACACTCAGCATCGCAACTATCTCGATTTCGCCGACTTCCAGGGATTCGTCAAACTACTGAAAAAGCGTCCGGAACTTCACACGTTGTATGGAAAACTCTGCTCTGCTAATGGAGGAAATTTCGATTTTTCTGCCTTCGAGAAGTTCATGCATGAGTCACAAAAGGTGGATGTTTATCCCGTATGTTCAGAGGTCACCGGATGGCTAATATTTGTTTTGATTCCAGTCCAAACTCAACCAGGAGGAGCTCAAAACTATATTCGCGAAATATGCATCTACTCCGTCTGCTGAACAGAAAGCTGGTACTGCTGCGGATGCTCCGCCTGCGGCACCCGCTCCAACTGAATCATCCTCAAAAACCCCAGCTACATCCATGCCCCTTGAAGGGTTCTCGACCTTCCTCCTCTCTGCCGACAACTCTGCATTCTCAGAGAAGGAAGACAAAATCTGTCATGATATGACACGACCAATCTCAGAATACTACGTTTCATCATCACACAATACTTATCTCATCGGACATCAGCTGGTGGGTGTTAGCACCATCGAGGGATATATCCGTGCACTTTTGCATAGTTGTCGGAGTGTTGAACGTAAGATCTCCATTTATTTCCCCCATCTCTATCTATATTCGTGACACGTTTTATGCCCGCAGTCGACATCTATGATGGTGACGAAGAACCGATAATCTACCATGGGAAGACATGGACATCTAAAGTCTCTCTGCGCGACGTGTGCCTGGCAATCGCCAAATACGCGTTTGTTGCATCGCCCTACCCTATCATTATCTCGGCAGAGGTCCACTGCGGTCTCGCACAGCAAGATATAATGGTCGATATCATGACAAAAGTGTTTGGCGATGCATTGATCAGGGCACCCGTTGAGGGACGGCCGAAAATTGAGACTTTACCCAGTCCTGAGGCCCTCAAGGGCAAATTCCTTTTGAAGGTCGGATTTATCTGGTCAACTCCACTTATATTACTCAATGTTGTTCTCAGGCGAAGAATTTGTATGTCGCAGCCCAGCTCGATTCGATTCGAGCCCACAAAGCCGCCGCCACGGCTGCCGCCGCAAAGGCGACCCACCTTGAAGCTGATGCTTCCTCCTCCTCCTCCGATACCAACTCAGGCGTCATGGGAGAACTCAAAGAAATCAAATCCAAATGGCAGAAAGCCCGTGGCCACCATGCTGCCGGCGCCAAACCGTCTAATCCCAAGGTCAAAATGTCGTTCGCCCTCGCCTCCCTCCTCGTCTATACCGTTGGCGTCAAATGCCGTGGCGTCAACAAGGCGCAGAAATACGCCCCCGAGCACGTATTCTCGCTGTCGGAGAACACGGCGAACAAGTTGTTGAAAGCGAGCATGGGGGAGCTGATTAGGCATACCCAAGGACATGTGATTAGGATCTATCCAAAGGGGCTGAGGGTGAACTCGACCAATTATGAGCCGCATCGGTATTGGGCCGCCGGGGCGCAGGTGGTTGCTATCAATTGGCAGACTTTCGGTGAGTTGAATTAATTTTGGCGAAGGTCATTTGGAATATCTGAAAATTCCTATAGATTTGGGATATATGATTAATCAGGCCATGTTTCAGCGGAATGGCCGCTCCGGGTATGTTCTTAAGCCACAGGCGTTGAGAGTCTACGACCAAGACCTTATCGCGAAGCAGACCAAACACTTCTTTGATGTCACCGTCAGTAAATGTCTCATTTTTACTCAGGCATCTGGATCTCACTCCTTTTCACGTGTAGATCATCTCAGCACAACAATTACCTCGCCCCAGGGACAGCAACGGTCAAGAAATCATCGAGAAATCCGTCGTTGACCCCTTTGTTGAAGTGTCGCTCCACATTCCCGACTGGACACATTCGCCTTTCCTCCCAGAGACAGCCAACGCCGTCAAGGCTAAATACTCTCCTCCGTCGGACGCCACAGCTACGAGTGCCACGTCCGCTCGCACCATATCTTTCAGCACAGGGGCGGTGAAGAATAATGGATTCAACCCGGTTTGGGAGGAGGAACTGTGTTTACCGTTTGATTGTGTAGGGGACATGGACAATTTGATATTTGTGGAGTTTGCGGTGAGGCAGGAGGGGAAGCATGGCGAGGACGACGAGCCTTTGGCGGTTTATTGTTGTCCTTTGGGGAGTTTGGAACACGGTGAGTGTCGTTGATGTTTCCGCCTTTGTTTACTCTTGTCTTTTTGGCACTGACCGCTTGGTAGGCTTCCGACATCTTCCTCTGCACGATTCTCAGCTCTCGCAGTATCTGTTTTCTACGCTTTTTGTTCGCATCAACATTCGCGACATAGCCTGATGCAACACAACTTGCAATGCACAGCCCACCCCCACACTATTTGTATACCATATTTCATCCAGGATGTGTCGGTGCCGAATATTGAGTATGGTGTTACTAGCGGATTGTACTCAAACTCATCTAAATAAGGACCAAACGCGACGCTCTCACAATGAACGTCCATTACGTAATATTCGTCTTAGGGACAAATTACAAATTTATAATTGCCGTAAATGGTACATAAACATCAAGTCAAAACAAAGGCATACACAGCTCTACAGCGTGTGGTATTCCTATCTCATGAGTACACCTGTATCTCATTAACAGACCCCGGACGGAGGGCCACAGCATAGCGAGGGAGGAGAGGGTCATCGAATGGTCGGCCCTCTTCGTGCATATGGTAACGGTTGGAAAAACCCAAACACCGGTCACGTGGTTACCTAATTTACTATTATTTAGCTCCGACAGTGTTCATTGTTCAATTTCTTGACAGTGTCGCTTTTAACACATCCCCCGTATTATTGTGTTGTCCGACACTGAACATTGGAATTCGTATAAACTTCCGTTTACATCGGAAATGTTACTTGGTAACAGCACCGCTCAAAATTTCAATCTTCCATCAAATATCAGCGGCTTATTAATAAGAATACACTGCAGTGGTTAATTGTTCTCCAAGTTTAACAAGACGGGTATAGAGTAATGGTCGCGCAGGTGTAGGCAGTGTTGCCGTTTGAGTGTAACAAGTCGGTGTTCTGCATAATAAGTACGGTAAAATCCCCGCTCCGGACACAATAGAGCTGCGGAAGCGCTGACTCGATCGTGACTGGTTGACCTGATATGTGACTTGTTTACCCAACCCCTTGATTTGGATTTATCCCCCCTCCCAAAAATATAGAGCGCCCATATGCTCTCCCAAGTGTCGCCCCTTCATTCGCCTCGCATTAGTACTTCTTGGCCATGTCCAACCCTCCCCCACCACCACCCTCTGTGCCAAAGCGCATCCTACGCAGAGCAGCGAACCTTTTGACCAGCAACGGATTACCCGGATCTAAAGGCGACTCTTGGCTTGCCGATCCCAAGCGGGGTGACAACAAGCTGGGCGCTTCTATCAGGCGCAAGTTCAAGGAGGTTAAAGACGCATCCAAATCTTTCGGCCGGTCACGTTCGCTGAGCATCAGCGTTGGCCCTCCGAACTTGGAGGACGAGGCGCTCCAGAAAAGGAAAGGGCATGCTCGATCACAGTCTGATGTCCATGGAACTCGCCCCGCGCTCGTGCTGTCGAATGGTGCACCAGTTATCAAGCGATCCTCTACACAACCTCAGTTACCTAGTGTGCCAGAACGGACAGCGCCAGCGGTTGCTGAGCCAACCCCTGTGGTCGTGAAACCTACCGATGAACCGAGTTCCATTGCGGACGTTTCGGTACCTCAGTTACTGCAGCAGGGAACGCCCATGACCAAGGTATCCAATAAGAAAAGCAAGAAGGTTGTCTTCCGTCTTGACCCAGACCAAGGACAAATCGTATGGGAATCGCAGAATCAAAAAATCAGTACGTTCTACTATTCCTCCCTAAATATTCTTGCGCTGAATAAACAAATACATATTTCTGTAGTCCCTATTGAGACAATCAAGGAACTACGTTCCGGTTCCGATGCCCGCTACTACCGCGAGCAATTCCAGCTTTCACAAGATTACGAAGATAGATGGTTAACTATCATTTACATTCTTGACGGGAACTATAAAACACTTCACCTCATCGCTGCTACGAAAGACGTATTCCACATGTGGGACTCCACCCTCCGAATGCTGCACGCGATCCGCCAACAATTGATGAGCGGTCTGGGTAACATCGAGATGCGACAGGCTGTCTGGGAAAAACACTACTGGAAGAGCGCCGACGAGGAGAGCGACCAGAAGTTGGAGTTTGATGAGGTAGAGAAGCTGTGCAAGAGGTTGAATATCAATTCCTCTACGGAAAATTTGTTAAGGTTGTTCAAGGTCAGCTTCTCCTGTATTTTTTTCGACAAGAGATCAGATCGCTGAAGTATTGTTTTTCTATCTTTTTCTATGCATGACGCTTGGCGTCGATAGCACGCTGACCACCAAAATCGGAATTATCTCGACTTCGAGGATTTTAGGCGGTTTGTCAAATTGTTGAAGGGACGACCCGAGCTTGATCTGCTGTACAAGAAGCTCCGCCGTGCCAATGGTGGGGATTTCGATTTCGTCGCCTTTGAGAAGTTTATGCGCGATTCTCAGAAAGTGAGCTTTGCTTACCAAGTATGTTGACTGACTGACCGACTGTCGCTTTTGAATCCAGTCTACACTAAGTCAAGGGGACCTGTGGATTATTTTCGATAAATATGCAACGGTCCCTGAGATAGCTCCAGCAACGAACCTCGACAAACAACTTGGAACCGCAGTTACTCCCACACCGCCCACGCCCCTCCCTTCTGCAAATTCTTCTATCTCCCTACCTGTCCCCAGCACGCCCGCTCCCTCCCCGCCGATCATGACAATAGAATCGTTCACCTCATTCCTTCTCTCCACCGACAACTCCGCCTTCTCAGACCAATCTGGCAAGATCTGGCACGACATGACGCGTCCACTCTCGGAGTATTACATCTCATCCTCCCATAATACGTACCTCGTCGGACACCAGCTCGTTGGGGTTAGCACTATCGAAGGGTATATCCGTGCATTGCTGCATGGTTGTCGGAGTGTTGAATGTAGGCACCCCTCCTTCCCTTGGTGATCTTATATGTGTTAACGTTCCAATGTGACCTTGAAGTGGATATCTACGACGGCGATCACGAACCAATGATCTTCCATGGAAAGACGTTCACCTCCAAGGTTTCCGTCCGAGAGGTCTGCCAAGCCATCGCGAAATACGGCTTCGTCGCTTCCCCTTACCCCGTGATCATCTCCGCTGAGATCCACTGTGGATTAGTACAACAAGACATGCTAGTCGATATTATGTCCGAGGTGTTTGGCGAATCCCTCGTTCATGCACCTGTTAACGGACGACCGAAGTTGGATGTGCTGCCCAGCCCAGAGGATCTCAAGGGGAGGATTTTGTTGAAGGTATTTAGTTTGCCATGGATGATATGGTGTTAGCGCTTACTGTTATGCTTTTCTCCAGGCGAAGAACCTGTATATATCGCCACATGAGACAGCCGACGGCGAATTTCCCTCGACGGATACATCGGCTTCGTCTACGTCGGATTCGGATGCTATCCAGGATGTTAAAGTCGATTGGTCGAAGGTCAAACATCACCAGTCTGACGCAGTGAAAGGTACGGTCAATGTGCTGTATTGTGTTCATCGGTATTGATTTTCATTCTAGAGCTCAAGCAAGAATTCCAGAAGGCCCGGAATGTAATGCACCATGTCGGTAATCGTGGCAAGTCTCCGGCTCGCCCCATCCCTCCACAGGTCACTCCTACATCGCCTGGTATCGTCTCACGCACTTCCGATGCCGAACGCCTAAAACCAAAAATGTCCCTCGCTCTTGTTGCTCTTCTTGTGTACACAGTCGGCGTCAAGTTTCGCGGGATTAACAAGAAGGAGGAATACGCTCCCGAGCACATTTTCTCACTCTCCGAGAATGTGGCGAATAAAATTTTGAAGGGAAGCATGATTGATTTGATCAAGCACAATCGGACACATCTTGTCAGGATATATCCGAAGGGGATGAGGTTGAATTCTACGAACTATGAGCCGCATCGATATTGGTCTGCAGGGGCACAGCTTGTTGCAATGAATTGGCAGACGTTTGGTGAGTTCTTTGAATTCTAGGCTTGCACGAACTAACAGGTATACTCCAAATAGACCTAGGGTACATAATCAATCACGCAATGTTCCAACGCAACGGCCGGTCGGGGTATGTGCTGAAGCCTTCGGCGCTGCGAATACCGCATAAGGGCCTCCTCTCAAGCAGAACGAAGCATTTCCTGGACGTCACGATCATATCTGCACAACAACTTCCCCGTCCTAAAGACTCTTCAGGGCGAGAGATCATTGACAAATCCATTATTGATCCGTTCATCGAGGTATCCATCCACGTACCCGACTGGACGCACCCCCCGTTCCTCCATGAATCAGCCAATGTAGCAGGCGCTATCCACTCTCCCCCAATCGGCGCAACAGTTACCAATGCAACGTCTGCACGGAAAATCTCATACCGCACGAGCGTCGTTAAGAACAATGGATTCAACCCGGTCTGGCAGGAGGAGCTGCGGATTCCGTTTGATTGCGTTGGAAATATGAAAGATTTGATATTTGTGCGGTTTGCGGTCAAGCAGGCCGATAAGGAGGATGATGAGCCATTGGCGCTTTATTGTGCTTCTCTAGGAAGTTTGCAGCATGGTAAGTGGCGGCATGATCGACTTTGTCTGCATGCATTCTGATAATCTTTGGCAGGTTTCCGACATCTTCCTCTGCATGACGCGCAGCTCTCACAATATCTGTTCTCTACGCTCTTTGTCCAGATTGGCATTCATGACGTTACTTGAACGTCCCTTCTCTGCATTCGTTTATATCCTGCAATTTTTATTATCATATGTACAAATAGCTTTCACTTATCACTATACCCTCGCAGTAACATGTAAAACCATAGTTTGACCATAATCATCATCCTGCAGAATTCAAAACAGTTCATCTCGAACCACCGGGCTTTGTCACTGCCGGCGCCCGACTCTGTAAGTTGTTGCAAAATGGTGTGCTAAATCTTTGGCCCGTTGTTAAAATTTAAATAAACCCACCGTTTCCATGGCAATTCTGCCAATTTCGACTGTCTAAATCCTATGTCTAAATTTTAACAACGGGCCAAAATTTTGACACAGATTTAGGCACTTGCTAAATAGTTGGGTATCAGCAGTGTGTAATAGAGAAACTGAAATTATTATTGATTAGTAAATCAATAATGTGAGCGTGGTAATGTGTTTGTAGGATGACATAATTAAAATAAAATAAATAAAATTCCAAAAAAGGAAAGCGTGAATGAAGGAAGTTCACGAGCAATGGAACTGACAATTCTGAAATTTTCTGTTGTATTGTGGCTATGTGAGAGGTTAGTTTCACTTGGAGAAACTACATCGAACAATTTGTCATGGTAATGGAAGACGACGGGAAATACGACGAAATTATAACCAAACGTGCTGCATGGTGGAGGGAACGATGGAGAGGGAAAAGGAGGGGGGTCAGCCGAAGTGGATCAAAGTGGTGGACACAATGACAAGTGACAAGTATGAGGAAGAGGAAAAGGCACCAAAGAAGAGAGGC
>Ga0210387_10005068_pt1 | contig 10112 bp, 6 predicted proteins | sample IncBWC7OmetaG_FD_160108 | JGI IMG/M metagenome (GOLD analysis project Ga0210387, IMG submission 160108) | Forest soil microbial communities from Barre Woods Harvard Forest LTER site, Petersham, Massachusetts, United States - Inc-BW-C-7-O ...
AGGCGCGGATGGTGAAAAAGACGCCGCGCAGGTTGGTGTTGAGGATTCTGTCCCACTCTTCGGGGAGAAGCATGTGCAGGGGTTCGTTGAGGCTGGCGACGCCGGCATTGTTTACCAGAATATCGACGCGACCGAACGTACTATCGACGCGAGTAGCAGCGTATTCGAGTTGATGCAGGAGCGTGACGTCGCAGGGGATGACTTCGGCTTTTCCGCCGGCGTCGAGGATGGTGCGGGCGGTGGCGTCGAGCGTGGACTGGGTGCGTCCGCAGAGGACGGTGGTGGCGCCGAGATGGGCGAGCATGCGGGCGATGGCTGCGCCGATGCCGCGGCCGGCTCCGGTGACGACGGCGACTTGGCCGTCTAATATTTGACCATCCGAGACTCGTCCATCCAAGGGGCGTGCGGTGTCCATATCAGAGGGTTCTCCTGCGCGTTGGTTGTTGGTTCTAAGACGCGGCAGAGAAGATGGGAATATCCGCTCTGTCGGCTATGCGCATCTTAACAACGGTGTGTTGAACAATAAAGCCGAGGAATTGGGTTGAACAATATTGGGTTGAACAATAAGGTTGGACAATTAATGTTGAGCAAAATGGAACAGGAAAGTGGAGGGCGAGTGGGAAGGCGCTTGCCTTCGCGAGAAGAGGTACTTATAATCCGGCCAACCGGGAAACAGGGTCAGGTGCATTTTGTGTTCGAGCAGGTCGCCCCTAATCCCCGGGGCCCTGCCAGGAAGCCCGGCATTCCAAAGCAGGATCCGAACGCAAAGCGGTCTCGACGGAATGCAGTGCTGCTAAGCTTTGAAGAGCAAACGTTTCTGGGAAAAGCTATTTCCCAAAAAGATTCTATTTCCCGAAGAACCAAGGAGCCATACTGATGAAAAAGATCCAGCTTACGGTTGTGCTTGGGGTTGCTGTGGTCGCGATGGCAGTGAATGCTGCGCAGCCCGCTCAAGGACAATCGGCCGCGCCGCCAGCGCAGGGACAACCGGCAACGCCGCCGACCGCGGGCACGAACCCGCCAACCGCGAGCACGAACCCACCCACGGGAAGCGTAAATCCGCCGACCGGGAGTGTGAACCCGCCGACGGGGCAGGCTGCGCAGAGCGCGCCAGCAGCCGCGCCTCAGGCTGCGCCGGTGATTAAGGATCCGGCCGAATACAACGCTTATGTGAGCGCGGTCGATCCGGCGAAAGATGCCAACGCGAAGATCAGTGGGCTGGAGGCGTTCATCGCGCAGTATCCCAACAGCGTGATGAAGAATCAGGCGATGGAAATCCTGATGGGCACATACCAGCAGGCCAACAACGTAAAGAAGGCCATGGAGACTGCTCTTAAGGTCATAGCTGCGGAACCCTGTCAGGTGCCTGCTTTGTTCTTGCTGTCGTATGTCGACCGGCAGAACTCAGAAGGTGGCGACGCCAACGGCAAGCAAGAGGCGGCGGATGGCGAGAAATATGGACAGCAGGGACTGGACTGCCTGCCGAAGTACGCCAAACCCGAAGGAACCTCAGACGCGGACTTTCAGAAGACGAAGGATCAGATGAAGGCAAGCTTCCAGGCGGCGGTGGGCTGGGGAGCGCTGCAGGATAAGGATTACAAAAAGGCTGCCGATATGTTGAGGGCTGCGGTGGATGCGAATCCTCCCGACTCGCAAAAAGATCTGGGACTGGTCTATCCGCTGGCGCTGTCGTATCTGGGGCAGACACCACCCGACTATCAGAACGGAATCTGGTTCGCGGCGCGCGCGGCGGCGATTGCTCCGGCCGGAGCTCAGCCGCAGCTGGAGAAATATGCGCACTCGCAATATGTGAAATTCCATCAGGGTGACGACGGATGGGCGGATGTGCTGGCGGCGGCCAAGGCCGGTCCGACACAAGTTCCGATCAAGCCGGCGCCGACACCGGCGGAGCAGGTGCATGCCATGGTGCTTTCGAAGAAGCCGGGAGAGATGAGCTTCGCGGAATGGCAGTTCGTGTTCACCAATGGCGCGCAGGAAGATCAGGACCTGGTTTGGAATGCCATCAAGGGCAAAGCGATACAGATGAATGGCACGGTCATCAGCACGACCCCGACCGAGTTCATGCTGGCGGGCAGTTCGGATGACATCGACGCGAAGAAGGCGGATATTACTCTGAAGTTCGAAGACAAGATTCCGAAACTGATGATTCCGAAGGATGGAGCCAGCTTCGACTTTCAGGGAGAGCCGGCGTCGTACACGCCGAATCCGTTCATGATGGTGATGGAGAAGGGGCAGTTGCTGAAGAAGGCTACGCCCAAGCCGACGACACCGGTGCATCACAAGCCGGCCGCGGCCAAGCCAGCTGCGCAGTAACAGCGCATTCTAATCGGCAAGGAACGGAGGCAGCCCGCGAGGGCTGCCTTTGTTTTTGCTCGGATTTTTCCTCACACCCGAAGAGTCATCCTGAAGGCTGACGGAAGCCAGCTTGAGGGACCCTACGTTGTTATGCAGTGGCGGGAATCATCAAGAGGCTTGCGGCTGCTCAGACTTTCGTTGCGACACTGCCGTCGCATTCGTATCGTACACCGCGGCTTCGCCACGGTTCAGGATGACAATGAGGAATCGGCGCCGGCTAGCGGACGATTTTCTTTTCCAGCGTTACCGGGCGGGCGCTGCGGGGTGGGCGCTTTACGCCGTCGCGGAGCTGGCGGACGTCAATCTTCAGTTCGCTGATAGTGCGGCTGAGAGTGTTGCGGTGCATTCCAAGTTCGCGGGCGGCGCGGCACTGGTTGCCTTTATTTTCTTCGAGCACAGTCAGAATGAAACGCTTTTTGAATTCTCGCACGCCTTCGGAATAAAGAATGTTGCTGCGGTACATTTGCAGGACGAGTGCTTCCAGTTGATCTTTCACGAGCATTTCTCTCTTTGCTATGAATTTTTTTACGGCACCGCGGCCTATTTCGGCTTGGAAGCAGGGATGCCGGGCAACTTCTGCGGAGCTTGATGGAGCAGATCGAGACCCTGATAGAAACGGGCGCGCAACTCGGCGGGAGCGAGCCAGATCGCGGCCCGGCCGACGGCCAGGAAATAAGGCGCGAGTTGCGAATTCTGCAACAGCGCCGACGCTGGCTTGAACGCCGTCATACCCATCAGGATCACCGCTACCATCAACCCGCCCTTCAACAGCCCCAAAACTGCGCCGAGGAAACGGTCAAAGCCGCTGAGTCCGGATTGTTTCATCACCCAGCGTGCGAGTCTGGCGGCGATGCCGAACAGGAGCACGATGGCGAAAAAGATGATGAGAAAGCCGAGAACCTCAGCTAACCACACGTTCTTCAAAAACGATTCCAGCCACTCCGCGAGGCCGCGGTACTTCCACGCGGCCACGATGTAGCCTAAGACCAGACCGGCCAAGGTGAGAGCTTCGGAAAAGAAGCCCTGCATGGCGGCTGTTACGACGTTCACCAGTACTAAGAGACAAATAATCCAGTCCGCAAGAGTCATACAAGGGTCAAACCGCGCTCCCGCGGGCAGAGATCGTATCAGAAACCGAGTTACACATCCAACAGTTCGGCATTCTCAGTTAGACATCCAGCTTGCGTCCCGTCAGCTGGAAATAGGCCTCGAGATACTTGTCGCTGGTGCGGCGAGCCACGTCGGGCGGCAGAGCCGGAGCGGGTGGCTGCTTGTTCCAGTGAATCTGTTCGAGGTAATCGCGAACGTACTGCTTGTCATAAGAATCCTGCGGCCGGCCCGGAGCGTACTTGTCGGCGGGCCAGAAGCGGGAAGAATCGGGGGTGAGGACTTCATCGGCAAGAGTGATGCCCTTGGCGGTGCGTCCGAATTCGAATTTGGTGTCGGCGATAATGATGCCGCGCTGCAGCGCGTAGGCTGCGGCTTTTTTGTAAACGCGCAACGTGAGATCGCGCAGATGGCTGGCGGTTTCGACGCCGACGATCGCGCACATCTGATCGAAGGAAATGTTCTCGTCGTGGCCGGTTGTGGCCTTGGTCGAGGGCGTGAAGATGGGCTCGGGAAAGGCGTCGGATTCATTCAGGCCCGCCGGCAGCGTGATGCCGGAAACTTTGCCGGTGGCTTTGTATTCTTTCCAGGCCGAGCCGGAGATGTATCCGCGGACGACGCACTCGACCGGGAACATTTCGGCGCGCTGCACGAGCATGGAGCGACCGCGCAGCTGGTCGGCGTATTTGCGGACGGCGGGCGGGTATTGGGCGACGTCGGCGGTGATGAGGTGGTTGGGAACGACGTCGGCGAGGTAGTCGAACCAGAACAGGGATATCTGGCTGAGGACGTGTCCCTTGTGGGGGATGCCGGTGGCCAGGATGTAGTCGAAGGCGGAGATGCGGTCGGTGGCGATGAAAAGCAGTTGCTGGTCGTCGACGGAGTAGACGTCGCGGACTTTGCCGCTGGCGTGGAGGTGGAGATCGGGGAAATCAGTTTGTAAGAGAACGGAGTCGAGGAGTTCGGGGCTCATGATGAAAGTTTACTAGGGAGCGAGCCGTATTCTAGCGGGTCAGAAAAAAATGTCAACGATTCTGATGGCGTGGCGGCGAACTGTGGGAAGTCCGTTTGCGGGAAAGAAGTTGACAGGTTGCGGATGGGCGGGAAGTGGCGCGGGTCAAGGGGTTTGGCGCGACGGGGTTGTGGAAAAGCTGAGGATGGGAGTGGATAACTCGGCGGAAGCTGGTAGCAGCTTTCCCTTTAGAACTTCTTGGGCCACCGCCGAGCCGCGTGAAACGCGCGGATTACCTCGACAATATTGTCTCGGACTCGATATGGAATGACGTAGGGCGTGTCGTGCACCACCAATTCACGGGTGCCGACTACTCTGCCAGGGCGGCCCATCGCGGGATGCCTCGCGAGCCCCGCAACTGCGGATTCGATCGCCGCGACCATTCGTCCTGCGGCTGCAGGGCTGTCTTGCGAAACGTACTCGGCCTCAGCGTCGAGATTGGCTCGCGCTTCGCGAAGCCACTTAACGCGCACGGCGCGTCCACTTCTTGAAGGTCTGCGCCATCTCTTTGTCGGTAGCGAATTCGCCTCGATCTGCCTCCGCCAGGCCCTTGATGGTCTCGGCAATCTGCCAGTTGTTCAGTTCGACGTATTCGCGAATTGCCTCGGCGGCTACGAACGAGCGGCTCCGGTTGGTGGCCTCGGACAGGCGATCAAGTTGCTTCTTCAGCTTGGAATCAAGTCTAAGTGTGAGTACAGAAGATCCCGACATTGTAATCTCCTGTACACATTGTATAACAATGCAATCATATCGCCTAAGCCGGCGCTCCGAAGCGTACGGAGACTAGCTTCGAAACTCCTGGTTCCTGCATGGTCACGCCGTAGAGGACGGGGGCGATGCTCATGGTTCTCTTGCTATGAGTGATGAGCACGAACTGGGTCTGGACGCTCATTTCTTTGACGAGTTCGGTGAAGCGGCCGATGTTGGCTTCGTCGAGTGGGGCGTCTACTTCGTCGAGGATGCAGAACGGGCTGGGAGCGTACTGGAAGATGCCGACCAGCAGGGCGAGCGCGGTGAGTGCTTTTTCGCCGCCGGAGAGCAGGAGCACGCTTTGCAGGCGCTTGCCCGGAGGTGAGGCGACGACGTCGATGCCGCTTTCGGCGCTGTTTTCTTCGTCGGTTAACTTCATGAAGGCGTGGCCGCCGCCGAATAGTTTTTTGAACGTGGCCTGGAAGTTTTCGTTGATTTTGCCGAAGGCTTCTTCGAATTTTTGGCGCGAGATTTGATCGATCTCTTTGATCGTTGCTGTGGTGTTCTCGATGGAGGAGATCAAGTCTTTGCGTTGGGTTTCGAGGAAGGAGTGACGCTCGGCGGTTTCCTTGTATTCTTCGAGGGCCATCATGTTGACCGGGCCCATGGCCTCTAGCTTGGCGCGCATGTCGCGGTAGAGTTGGTCTTCGGCGGCGAGTTCGTCGCCGGAGACTGGAGTCAGGGTTGTGTCCGCCATTAGCGCTGCGCGCTCGATGCTGAGTTCATTGAGGCAAGTTTCGGACATGTATTGGGCGTCCGATTGCAGCTTGGCGGCGGTGGCGGATAGTTCGCCGCGGCGGTCGCGGGCTTGATCGAGCAACTGGCGGCTGTCGCGCAGAACTTCGTCGATTTCGGCGAGGCGGGCGCGGAGCTGTTCGGTTTCAAATTGCAGCAGGCCTTCGCGGGTTTGGGCGGCGTTGCGTTCAGCTTCGAGGTCGGCGCCGTGCTGGGTGAGTTGTTCGTTTTCAGATTCGCGCTGGAGCTTTTCTGCGGCTGCGGATTCGATTTGCGAGGCGAGGGCGTGGACGCGTTCGCCCATTTCGGAGAAGAGAGATTCGATCCGATCGAGCACAGAGGCAGCGGAACGGTGGCGTTCTTCGAGCGTGGCTACACGGGCGGCGTGCTGAGAAGTTGTCTGGGCCGATTCTTCGCGGCGCTGGCGCAGGGCAGTGAGAGACTCCTGGGCGGCGGCGATTTGAAGTTCCAGCTGGGCGCGGTGCTCTTCTACGGTTGCGATTTCGGCTTGGCGGGCGCAGACGATGCTCTCCTGCTCGGCACGTTCGGCGGCGAGGCGGCGCAGGTCTTTTTCAGAGACGGAGAGGCGTTCGCTGACGCGAGTCATTTCGGATTCGAGTTGCTGCAGCATGTGGCCGGACGTCATGGCCTGATGTTCGGCTTCGCGTTTTTCGCCGTCGAGGCGATCGAGCAGGGAAGTGAGATCTTTGATTTCGCGGCCGAGGGTGAGGACGCGCATTTCTTCATCGCGCAGGGCGCGTTCGAGATCGTCGAGCTGGCGGAGAACTTCGCGCAGTTCACGCTTCATGGAGAGCGGGCCTTCGGCGCGCTGTTTGCCGCCGGTGACGGTGACGTTGTGGAAGCACTCGCCGGCCTGGGAGAGGAAAAATGCGTCGGGATTTTCGAGCGCGAGGCCGCGAGCTACGCCGGATTCGGGGACGATGTAACCGTCGCGGAGCTTGGGCAAGATCACTTCCAGCGATTTGCCGAAGCCGTTCAGCACGCGGATGGTATTTTTTAGCGGAGTGATCTGAGCGGCGGGCGGTGCGCAGTGCGCGGCTTCATCCAGGACGAAGGAAAATTTCGCTTGCGCATCTTCGGGATGAACGAGGAATGTGGCGCGGCCGTCGACTCCGGTGCGCAGCATGCGCAGGCCTTCGTCGGCGGCGTCCCAGGATTTCACGACGACGTAGTTCAGCTCGTCGCGCAGAAAATCTTCGACCACGTGCTCGTAGCGCGGCTCGACTTCGAGGAAGTCGGCGAGCACGCCTACGGGCGCGAGACCGGATTGCATGACGCCGGATTGGAAGAGGCGGCGAACGGATTCGGTGGAGTAGCCGTGCTCGGCGATGACGGCTTCGAGCGAACCTTTCTTGCCGAGCGCGGTTGCGTATTCGGCGCGCAGGACGTCGAGATTGGTTTTGGATCGGGTTTCTTCCAGTTTTTTCTGTTCGATCAGGCGACGCAGCTGGCTGATTTCTTCGGTGATGCCGCTGACGCGCTGGGTCACGCTTTCAAATTCAAGGGCGAGTTGGCCACGCTGTCCGCCGAAGGCCTCGACCTGCGTGTTGGCGTTGGTGATTTCGGCTTCCAGGCGGCGGGCTTCGCGGTCGGCTCCGGCGAGACGTTCTTCGGCTTGGGCGAGTTGATTGCGCAGGCGCGAGGCGGAGGAAACTGTGTCGAAGATGGCGACGCGCGATTCTTCCTGCTGGCGCTCGATTTCGGCCAGACTCGCGGCTGCGGCTGCGGCGTCTTGTTGGCAGAGAGCGAGATCGCTTTGGGCTGCGGCGAGGTCGGCGGCGGCGGATTCGAGAATCTGGCGATTGGATTCGCGCTCGGATTCAAGCGCGGTCAGGCGATGGCGGGCTTGCGCCAACTCGGCTTCGGACGATGCGGCGCGCACTAGCAATTCGGCGCAACGTTCTTCATTGTGGCGGCGACGGGCGTGGGCTCGATCGATTTCGAGCGCGATCTGGCTGATGCGTTCGCGGTTCTCGCGCTGCTCGGCTTCGATTGAATAGCCGCGTTGCGTGCGCTCGGCATGCTCTGCCTCGAATTGCTGGACGGCTTCGGTTCGGTGGTGCATTTCTTCGATGAGGCTGTTGAGCTGGGAGTCGATCTCGGCGCTCTCTTGCTCGATGGCGGCGAACTTGCTGGACAACACTAAGCGCAGTTTGGCGCGCATTTCTTCGCGCAGTCTCGCGTAGCGTTCGGCTTTCGAGGCCTGACGCTTCAGCGAATTCATCTGGCGTGTGACTTCGTCGAAGATGTCGTTGATGCGCGACAGGTTCAGCTTGGCGTCTTCGAGGCGGGCTTCCGCTAGGCGCTTCTTGGTTTTGAATTTCGTGATGCCGGCGGCTTCTTCGAGGATCGCGCGACGATCGGTGGGGCGGCTGCTGAGGATCTGGCCGATGCGGCCCTGCTCGATTAGCGCGTAGGATTCGGGGCCGAGGCCGGTGCCCATGAATAATTCCTGAATGTCGCGCAGGCGGCAGAGTTTGCCGTTCAACAGATATTCGCTGTCGCCGGAACGGAACAGGCGGCGGGTGACGACGATTTCTCCGTGGCGGAATTGCTGTTGGTTGAATTTGCGGCGGCGAATTTTCAACACAACGTGGGGAGCGGCGGTGCCGACCGAGGCGGCGGTTGCGGGCGCGGTTACGTTGTGCGCGGGGAGGGCGAAAATCGGCTCGTCGTCGGGGAAGGCTACGGCGTTGATGGTCACTTTCGAGCGCGGGACTTCTACTTCTTCGGTCTTGCCGGGCTGCGCGTCTTCTACGGCTTGGTCGGTGGCTTGGGCGGCGCGGGCGCGGATGGAAGCTTCGTCCCAGTCGTCGGTGATGTTGGCGTCGTCGAAGTCAGAATCCCCACCCTGTCGCATAGAACGCGACAAGGATGGGGCACCCGCTTCTGTGCCAACTTCTGGCCCTGGCATTTCTTCTTGAATGTCGACTTCGGTGGGGGCGTTCGCGTCTTGGCCGGCGTAGGCTTCGGGATCGATCAGGGTGAGTGAGACTTCGGCCATGCCGGTGGGCTTGCGGTCGCGGGTGCCGGCGAAGATCACGTCTTCCATGCGGGCGCCGCGCAGGGTCTTAGCCGACTGCTCGCCGAGCACCCAGGAGATGGCGTCGGAAATGTTGGACTTGCCGCAGCCGTTGGGGCCGATGATGGCCGCCACACCGTCCCCGTGGAACTTGAGTTCGGTGCGGTCACAGAACGACTTGAACCCGAGAATCTGAAGACGCTTCAGTTTGAGCAACGTGAACTCCTTAAGAACCAGGGGCTAGGGATTAGTGGCCAGTTGTTCGTCGGTTGCGCCCACTGCTCCACGCCGACTGCCTGAATCTGCGTGTTTACCAAAGGGATTCCTCCCTCTGAATTTTGATGCGGGCTGGACCACTTCTTGGCTGCGCGGCTCACCCTGTGGCTGGACGGGCGAGCACAAAGTTAAGCTACTGTAACGGTGAAATTGGGGCGGGGTCAAGCAATATAACACCATATATGGTGTGGGCTTGCGGGCGACCGCTCTGGGTTGCACAGACATTGCGACAACTGACCGGATTTTGGGTGGAGACGGGAAGGAGGTGGGAGGGATCGCGAGAGCGATTCTATGCTAGCGCAGGGTGATCGACGACTGCAATGGGCGACGCTTCGCCAACTTGGCTCTCATGATGCCACCCAACTCCTCGTCGATGAAGGATTGCCCCACGTGTCGTGTTTTGCCTGGCGTTTCCGATTCTCAGTGTAGAGGCCATTTCGATGCTCGATCCGCTTCTATTCGGGTCTTCTGGGTTGGGAATACTCAAGTTGTTTCTTAGCGGGATGATCAATTCGGCGGCTGTTTTGCGCAGTTAAGGGCAGAGAGCGATTCCACACTGGCGCGCGTTGGGAGGGTTCAATGACGAAGTTTGGGGCATATCCAATTGTGGTCAATTACAACCTGCACACCCGATTGCGTTACCAACATGACGAAGACGACCTACATCGGGCGGGGCGATACGAGGAGGAGAAACAGCTCGACATCAAGGTCAATACCTCCTCTGATTCAACGAGGGAAAATGGCCTTTTTGGGCAGGAGATTAAGGAGTATGAGCAGACGGTGTCCAATTGCCTGCGAAAGATCGAAGGCAAT
>Ga0210387_10005071_pt1 | contig 10106 bp, 9 predicted proteins | sample IncBWC7OmetaG_FD_160108 | JGI IMG/M metagenome (GOLD analysis project Ga0210387, IMG submission 160108) | Forest soil microbial communities from Barre Woods Harvard Forest LTER site, Petersham, Massachusetts, United States - Inc-BW-C-7-O ...
CGGGAACAAACTCATGGCTCACCGCGCAAAGGGTTCCTACGGAGTCTATTTCATCTTCCAGAGCATGGGCAATGTTCACCATCGCCAGCACACGGGCGGCGTCTTGGCCGTGACGGTAACGTCTGATGGTCTCCGGGCCGTGTCGGCCTCGTATGAACACACACTGCGGCTCTGGGATTTGAGCAACTGCCAAGCACTATGCACGCTCGAAGGCCATACAAACGGCGCCAATGTCGTTGCAGTAACGCCCGATGGGCGTCGGGCCGTCTCAGCTTCGTGGGACTATACGCTGCGGCTCTTGGCCTTGGAAAACGGTAAAGAGATTGCCACTTTCACTGGGGAAAGTGAAAATGATTAGTTGTGCTGTCGCTCCATACGGACGGACGATTGCCGGTGACACATCAGCCCGAGTGCATTTTCTAGAACTTCTCGAAGCGAACGAAACAAAGGTGCAATCGGCGATACAAAGATCCAGCTCCTGAGCCATTCGGGCAGTGCCTGATTAGAAATCCGATGGCGTATGCACAAGGAATCAAACCGAGTGACAACCTAGTTCTTCCGCGCCGCATTGCGCTTAATGCCGCGCGATCATAAGCTGATTGAGCAAATTAAGGTGTTACTCGAGAGAGATGGCCGGCCGTGTACGGCACCGTGACAAAGCTGCCGAATAAGATATTACCTATTAGGCTATGATGTTATAAACAATTCGCTCGGTAGGACGCAAGGGGTTATTTTCGCCGAGCCGCCCATCTGGACAGCCGGCAAAAACGCGCACGTTCAATGGGAGCAGCAAGTTGCGCGACGGACAACGCGGGATTGCGTAGGTTGCGCAGCGCTTGGATAGGGTGGGGGAGATGAAGAGGCCGCCGGCGTCTAATGCCGAAACGAAAATCGAAGAACTGGCGGAACGGAAACTTCGGTTCGATCATCCGGAGCGAGGCGTCGATTCCGAAGATAGAACAAAGTCGATCCCTCGAAGAGAACCTCGTCCAAAGACCTCATTCTATCTCGCGCGCCAGAAAACGAATGACGCGGATGAAAACCATCGCCCTCACCATTTCAACATGAAGGTAGTGCCGAATCGCAATCCCGGAGAATAGCGCGGCTGGCCAGCAGCTGCTCTCCAGACCTCTGAAGTGGCCTGTCAAGGGGCGCGTTATTCTCAATCAATGTGGTTTAGAAATGAGCGATGTTCTCGGTCAGGACCGTTTATGTTCTTGGCTCGCTACACCTAGGTGACTGAATTAAACCGCGCCACGGATTTCGTGTTCTTTGCCCGTCGTGGCGAGATGGCCAGCAACCGCCGGGAAGACCACGAGATCAGCATGCTCGCGCTGCACCTGATTCAGAACTGCATGGTCTACATCAACACGTTGATGATTCAGAAACTACTGGCGCAGCCGCATTGGCAAGGGAAGCTGACACCCCGCGACTACGCTGCGCTGACCCCGTTGATTTGGGAACACGTGAATCCGTATGGCCGATTCGATCTCGACATGAATACGCGATTGGCGTTGCTGTGATCGAAATGGCACCTGGTGACACGACTGTTGGGTCTACCCCCAGGAGCGGGAAGTATTGGAAGCCAGGATCGCGCTCCTATGGCAAAACCAAACAGGGCCAATATAAATGTCCGAAGAAGAAGCAGTCCAGAAGGGCTATCGGCCGGCGAATGGTACAGGAGAATGACTTTTTATGTAACTCAACCGCAAACTGACTCAGCTCCTCAAAGGCCGTACGATCCAGTCCGAGTACGGCGACGGATCAATTCCTGGAGGTCGCGCTGAATGGACATAGACCTTGAGAAGATGGCTGCCTTTTATGATTCTCTTCGCGATCCTTCAACGCTCTGAATTGAAGCATGACTTTGAGTCCGTCGTTCGGCGCTACGGTATTGACTCGCACAGCCGTCGCGCACTAAACATCCGGTAGGCCACGGACTCTGTTAGCGGACCGTGGGGCTGATGCAGTTGATCCGCACGCCACGCGGCAGTTCGACGGCCGAAGCTTTGATTTAACGAAACCTTCGACCAAGTGGTTTATGGTCGTTCCGATAGTGCCGCCGTGCATGTATTCATCGGTCAGGATGCCCCGAGTACGAGGGTGAACGACCCCTTGTCGGCGATGAACGGGAGCGCCGTCCGGACCAGGTTGATTTGGCCCATCCCCTTTGACTTGATAGAGTTCGCCCATTGCTCGTCGGTGGTTTGTTCGAAAGGCCCCGGAAACACGTCTCCTGCGGCGTTCGCCACCGCATCGAAGGGTCCGATGCTGGTGAAGAGTTGCGTATATGCTGGTTTGTGCCAAATCTCGTGGCGTTTTACGTACCTTTGTTGGAACAACCCCATAATAGAGGGCAACCATGCCATGGTATTCTGATCGCTGCTGTATAGCGGGGAGAGCTCAACGCAAAGATTCGACCAGATAAAACGTTCCTAACGCGCAGATAAGCAGTGAGCCGTACCGCTGCACGAGCAAACGTAGCCCCTCTGCGCTTCGATGCTTGATTTCCTCACGTCCGAGAAGCTTCAGGAGAAAAAATGTTGGAAGCACGACGGATTGTTGAGCGAGTTCGACACCGACGCTAAATGCGAGGATCGCTACACCGATTGCCGCGATTGGCAATCCTGCCATAGCATCGAGCAGTCCGCCCGCAAAGCCCAGACCGTGGAATAAACCAAAGAAAAAGGCAGTCCAGAGCCGGGTCCAGCCACGGGAACGTTTTGGAATAAACGCGTTCTGCAAGGCAACGAAGACAATACTGGCGGCGATCATCGGTTCAACGACGTGTTCAGGCAAGCGCACGACATTAAGTACAGAAAGAGTCAACGTCACGCTGTGCGCCACGGTGAAAGCGGAGACAACTTTGACTAGGTCCCATATCGTGAGAGCAGCAAGTGCAAGAGCGCTCATGAATAACATGTGATCGTACCCGGTAAAGATGTGCAAGAGGCCGTGCACAACATAATCGCGAAAGACCCCCCAGGCATTGACCGATGGATCCCTGCCAGGTCGGATTTCGCTGGAACCGAGACTCGCGGTGGTACAGCGGAACGTTAAAGGCTGGTTACGATCTAGCAGAAGGCCTCCAACCGGAGCGGAACGCTCGGGCTGTTCGACTGTCACGACAAAGCTTGATGTCCAAGGGTTGCCAGGTGCATAAGAGAACTCCTTCAGAACATCCTCTTCGATTCTTATCTCCCTAGGATACTCATTTTCGCGGGCAGATGAATAGCTGAGGTAATACGAAACGAAATCGCCTGGTCTCGAATATCCAGAGGACGAAAGCGAGCTACCGGGTGGTTCCACAGCGGTGACTCGCCCTAAGAGAGGTTGCCTGTCCGCCCGGAAGCGAAGGTGATTTAAGAGATACTCGCCATGAGCCTTCCAGACATCAGCGAGTGAATCGCTCGTGTTCGCGTTCGGAGAAAAGGAACTTGCCACAAAAACTTCTTCCGTTGATACGCGGACCACGATTTCGAGCCTTCCGGGATGAATCCGCATATTCATAGCTCCTTGCGTGACCGGATGTGCTACGGCTGAAACTAATGCGATGACAATGACAAAGAAAGTTACGCTGAGGAAACTGGTAAATGGAGGGTAAAGAATAGCACCGTTCGGACAGCAACTGAGGCGTTCTGGGTTGTGCATAACAGCTAGCGACTAGCGTTGGTTAAGCAAGTTTTAGCCGTGTCACCGGTGGACGTGAAAGGTATCGAAGCGAGGATTGACCGCGTAGGTTCGCTGAATGAATTCTTTGCCTTTCACGACTTTACCGCTACTGAAATAGGCTAGGCCAGCTTGGTATAACAGGTGTGCGCTACGTGTACCAAGTGCGACCGCTCGATCGAACGCCTCGTTAGATTCTTGGTAATCGCCATTCTTGTAGAGCGCCCAACCCAAGCCTTCCTCAGCAAAAACCGCGTGTAATTGTTCACAATCTTTGCGGGCCCATTGGACGGCTTCCGCCGGCGCCTTCGCAGTATCGGAATAGAAAGAGGCGAGATTATGGTAATAGAATACCTCGCCGCGGCGCACTGAATCGAGGTAGGCTGACTCAGCCCTCTTCTGCCAAGGCTTGGCTTCTTCTGGTCTTTGCGCGTAAAGACAGAGATCAGCTAACATCTGATAGAACTCTGGTCGAGGAACTACCTCAATTACCTCTTTATAGAGATCGCTGGCCAGGTCATAGTTTCCTTTCGCGCCTTCGAGCTCAGCAAGATGATCCAGCGCCGGATAAAAATTCGGAAAAGTAGAGAGCGCGGAGCGGTAATGTGTCTCGGCAGCGTCCCACTCGCCAACTCCAAAATCTAATTGGCCCAGTTGTACGTGGCAAAAAGCAATCATTTCCAAGAAAGGTGGGACCATGGACTGCGCAGCGGCGAGTGCGTGTTCGTAGTCTGACCGCGCCGTTTTGTCATCGCCGTAAATCCAAGCGAGGTGCGCTAGTCGCACATCAATTTCCGGCATTTTATCGAGGTCGGTCGTCAGAGCCTGCAGTTGACGGTAGGCGGATGCCGCCACTGCGTAGTCTCCGAGCTCCACCAGAGCGTCACCAAGGAGCTCATAACCTTTGGGGTTGTCCGGTTCAGCGGCGCAGAGTTCTTTCGCCGCATCTCGCGCTGTGACGAAATGATGGAACTCCGTTTCAACAGCGGCTCGATTGACAAGACCGTCGAAGTTAGCCACCGCCGGAACCGACTCGAGCGAACGTCGGGATGACTCGTCTGCGCGATACAGCCATGCGAGGTTGCCTGTTAGCCGAAGCCGACGCAAGCATTCTGTCGTCAATCTATTCTCCGCCGTGACGTCATCACGATCGGCGGAGACCCGGTCTTCCAAGAAGCGCAGTTTCGCGTCGGCTGCAGGATCTTCATAAACACGCAACACAGGGATCCCAAAATCGGCTACTGTGGCCGATGAGTCGTGAGCGGCACTACGACCATCAGTAACCGATGTTCCATAAGAACCTGTCAGGGTGATCAAGAGCGAAGTCCCGAGGAGCTCGATCCAAGGCGTATGTGATCCCGGAGTCATCATCGAGTCGGTACAAAGCTCTTGTCTACATCTTAAACGAACAGGAAGAACTAGAGACTACCTATTGTCGCGTTCGGTCGTCCTGGCCCGGAAGGAACGGCTGGTTAGGATCCGCGACAAAGGGGAAGACGTCTCGCGGCGTTCTGTCCGGAGCGGGGACGTTGTCTGAGAGACGTTCTCCATTGTTGATCGACGTGAACGTGCTAGTGACGACGTCGTCAAGCAGTCGCCGGCCTCCCTGGTGATCAAATCCGCCGTCCGGATTGTTTCCGCCTTGCGGACCCCTGTTAGGCACTGCGAGGTTGATGCGGAGGATATCTCCATGAACCTGGATCAGATCCAGGATTGCGTTTATGTGTGCGGCATCTGTACCGAAATTTTGTAGATCGCGAATGAGAAAGTCTCGGAAGTCTCCACGAGCGTCGTCCTCAGGGTTTGCACCTTGATACTCGTTTTTGAAGGGTGCTGGGATCAATCCATTAGTAACTAACGGAAGCCCCTCGCGATTGATATTCTCAAAATCGCCTTTGCTGCCATCAACCGATCCATCTTCGGTGACAATTTGAAGGCGACGTCGCTGTGTCTCAGTGTAAACGCCAATGATGGTCGCGTTCCCGCGTACAAGAGCTACCGGAATCCGAACCGCCGTGATCAACGTATTGAACCCTGCGTACGTATTTCGGCCTCGCGCGCCAAGCAGCGATCGATCCGGGCGACCCGGATTTTGCAACGATGAGGCGACGAATCGATTCGCACCGGTGTCATCGAGGAAAAAAGGATCCGCGGCTGCGCCGGCAAAAAACTGAGCGCCTGTCACAGGGTCAGTTGTTACGACTTGAGGCGGAGCGGTAAAATCCTGCGTGGCGACGGTCGTTAGAGCGCTGAAGGTAAAACCGCCCGGCAAGTTGATCGTCGCCGTCTGGGTTGTTAACCTTCCAAGGCCAGGAGAATATGTAACATCGATAAAGGCGACCGCCCTCGGGTCGAAATCATGCGTGATCGCGAAGCGATAACGTATGTTGTTGTCGAAGATGACTTCTCCGAAATGTTCCGATGAAACAATAAATCCCTGGGTACTCAAAATCAGAACAAGTTGAGAATTATCATTCGGATCAAGGAACGCCCAGTGGTCGGCGATATTGGCGCCGCGGTCCTGTGCCCCGGCGGGCGAACTAAGGTGATTAGACGCCCAGAGCGGAGTTGGTAGCGCAAGAATGAGCGCGGCGAGAACGCCGGCTGAAAAGGAACTCGTGATCGCAGTTTTGTGAGTTTGCATAACAGTTGACAAGAGCCCTCCTGGCTCATTTGGTTATTTTATTCGGTTAGCCCTCCAATCGGCGATGGGCCCTATCCGCATCCGCTGCCATGGTCCAGAAACGTTACCGATGACCCAGTTACGGGATCTATGTCGGTCAGCGGAGTCGCATTGCCTGCCTTGTCCTGCCAAAGTCTGAAAGTGCTGCGTCTCGGTCGGCCCGATACTAAGCAGAACTCGCAAAACTTCCGGATCGGTTACCCTCTGAGCCAGCGAAGGGTAGAGGCTGGTACCACCTTGCTCAATAAAGGCAAAGTGAAATCCCCCCGTGAAGGCAATCGCTTTCAGGTGGTCGGTGAGGTTACCAGACGTACTGGTACCGATGTCGGCATCGTTTCTGGGAATTGCCCTTTCGGCCGCCTCGCGTTCTATGAAAGGCACACCGGAAGCCTGCTTCCAGTCGAACTTGACACCTTCAGGTCCGGCCGATCCAGAGGATCCAACAACCAGAATCGCAGCGCCTGTCAAAGCCGCGACGGTCGGAACCTTGGGGGAAGGAATTATCATATTAACATCTTTGTCGGGGATATTGCGCTTTCCTTACACATTTGAAAAATAAAGAGGGCTCTTTTTGTCGGAGATCGGAATTTTCTCTCGCGCGCCGCGAACTGTGCGTAAGAACTCCCGACAGAGCACCAGTACGGCCGAGATGTGATTAATCGCCGAGTTTTGTCACTCCAGTCGGATGTCACACCTGGCAGGCAGCCGGCATCACCGTTTACTCTGGAGAACGAGGGACGGCTCGAGAACGCCTAGCTAGCAGATGGCCGGACATGAGTCTCCGCGAACATCTAAGCTCTGCGACCGGACAAAAAACGAGATTACACTGAGCGAGATGGAGCGAATCCGGCTGTGACGCTCGATCATAAGCTGCGTTGGCATGACCGCTGACGCTTGCTCGATCCAGGGCGCGCTCCAACAATCGGTGAAGTAACCTGTTCCGGGCTTCATCGTTGAGAAGATCCACCACGGTCTCAGCAATCAATTGCATGCGGAGATCGAACGCGACCTGATTTCGCAACATACTAAGGAGGCCTTGCGCTAAGAAGGCGCAGGGAATGAAACTCGGAAGACCGACCGGACCGGGGAAAAGCAACTCGATCCATATCGACCTGAGATCGAAAGCCTGCTGGCAAATGGTTCGCTGCCCGATTTTCACTAGGCGGCTCTGACAGGTCGGCATGCCTAGCTTAGACTTTCTATCGGTCTTCAAGGGAAAAAGTAGTGGCTATAATGCTTTGAGTTGAAAGATCCAGGAGCCGTGTTGGAGTTGACTGCGGTGATGGAGCTCGGCGTCGTAAGGGGTTCGATCCATCCACATTTTGTGAATGATTTTGAGCCAGCGGTGCGCAAGTCGGCGTAGGGCATTAGCATGACCGCAATCCTTTTGGCGATGATGCTGATAGTAACGCTCGGCCCAGACGCAACGGGACAAACTCTGCTCAGCAAAAAGATGGAGGGCGTGCCGGAGGTGTTTGTTACAAGCCCAACGTTGATGAACGTGGCGGGATTTTCCCGAACGTTTGGTCACCGGGGCTGTTCCGCCAAGGCATTGAAGCGCTTGAACATCACCGCCGAATCGGTCGCGGTCATCGCCAATCTCGGAGAGCAAGCGCGGAGCGATCTTGGCTCCGGCGCCAGGCAAGGAACCGAACAGATCATGATCGGGATGAGAAGCAAAAAGCTCCTCGATGCGCTGCCGATAGATGCCAAGTTGCTTTTCGAGCGTAAAAAGCATCTGCACCAGACTCAGAGCCAAGAGGCTCTTGGCTTTGACAGTGGGTGTGGTACCAGCAAATTCGGTGGCTCGAGCAAAGATCTCCATGCGTCTAGGCCCCTGGTCGCTGCCCCAGAGCCGCCGGCTGTGCAGGAAGTTCTGCCACTTTCGCTTGCCGGCCTGCACTAGCGCTTGGGGGAGTAGGAAAGCGCTCTAAAAACATCCAGGCCGAGACACTGGTCCAATCCTCAAAGGCATCCAGAGCCGCGGGATAATATTCTGCCAGGGCATGGCGCAGCTGCTGAATAACGGCGGTGCGTTGCTCAATCAGACTGACTTCATCCCGACAGAGTAAACGCAATTCTTTGATCAGCGGCTCCTCTGGCTTGAGGGCTTTCCAGCCGTGCCCATCGACTCGCAACGCGTCGGAAAAACTCCACGCATCCAGCTGATCGTCTTTGACCCCACTGGGTGCTTTCCGTTCTCGATACGCTTGAGCGCTCTTGGGATTAAGGGGATAAACGATCATGCTCGCTTCCAAGAGTTGCTCGATCGCTGCTCCTTGACTGGTCTCAATGGCAAAAGGAATCGAGCCGTAAGGTTGGAGTTTCTCACGAAACTTCTTCCAGCCTAAAGCGGAGCGTTCGATTTGGAAGTCTTCGATCACTTTACCTGTTTGGTCTACAACGACGACGCAGTGTGTTTGGCTGGCCCAATCCAAAGCGCCAAATGCCCGGTGTTGCTGCCATTGCTGGGGGTCATTCATGGTCCTGTTCTGCTGCTTAGGGGTTTTGCGTCGCTTTGCCCTGCTGTCCATCGAGCTGATATACTGGCCTTCGTGAGGCGCCTTCCTATTAGATGTCGGAGCAAGGGCCACTGGCTCGGCCGGTAGTCTAAGCTTAACCCTCCTGGGGTAAGCTAGCCGGGACCGTGATCGAGCCAGGGCAGGACGTCCGCCGGCGCCATTGTGGCCGACGGCGCAGTTATTCACAAGCTCGCTCCGCCTCGCTTTGCGGGGCCGCTTCGCTCGCTCATGAATAACTGCGAAACTGATATCAGCTAGCGCTCGCCGGGTTGTGATGCCGAGTTCAAAGTACCAGTTTGTCGAGGTTCAGCAGTTGCTTCAGCGGATCGATAACATCGGCGGCGGCAGATTTTTGGTACAAGTCGGCAACAGGCTTAGGATCGGAGTCGGAGCGGCTTGAAGCGGATTGCGTCGCACGCGTGCGAGAAAAGGATCACAGTAGTCGTGGAGCCAACAGCCGCTGCACCAATCTTATCGAAACAGACGATGACGCACTGGAATTGATTCGCGGCGAGATCTCTGCAGCTACGTTCGAACAATGGGAAAAGATCTGGTTTATGTTCATGTCTCGGACAGCAATCGAGTACTTCCAGGGGAAGCCAGACCTAGGTCTACGCTAAATTCTTGAGGCCACTTCCGGGCGAGAAAATCCCGCGAGGTTTTTGTGGAATATAAAACCCACAGCTGCATCACACTGATGTTGTAGCGAAAGAAACCAAAACATCCAAACACAGGAACAAAGGCTCATACTAACATGAAACCGTCCAAAGCAGTAATTGCTGGCGCCGCCGTTGCTGGCCTTTTAACCGGGTCTATGGCTGTCCGTGCCTATGCCGCGAGCACGTCCAGCCATCCGGGCGTCACCCTCGGGACGATGGCTGACGCTCAAAAGCCGCTACCAAAACACGCGTGCAAAGGTCAAAACGACTGCAAGGGCCAGGGCGGTGGCAAGAATCCGGGTAAAAACTCGTGCAAAGGAAAGGGAGGCTGCGCTACCGACGGAAGCAAGCCGCAGTAGTAATCAAACCCCAGCCTGGCCTCCTACGGCGGCGCCAAGGGCGGCTGGTGTTGCCCATCCAATTGTGCCCATAAGGTCTGATTATGAAACGTCGCCCCCTTGGGTATGAGTGCTCTTTCGACCGCTGACCGCGGATTGGAATGTGCAGAGCACCCGGAGCGATGGCCGAAGACGCCTGCGCCAATGGGGTCGAACAACGCATCAGCGCCCGGCA
>Ga0210387_10005077_pt1 | contig 10097 bp, 12 predicted proteins | sample IncBWC7OmetaG_FD_160108 | JGI IMG/M metagenome (GOLD analysis project Ga0210387, IMG submission 160108) | Forest soil microbial communities from Barre Woods Harvard Forest LTER site, Petersham, Massachusetts, United States - Inc-BW-C-7-O ...
CTTCGGGTATCGCGGCGGTGTGGGTTTTGGCTATCGCGGGGGCTACGGCTATCGCGGCGGCGTGGGCTTTGGCTATCGCGGGGGCTGGGGTGGCGGATACTGGCATGGGGCGTACTGGCCGGGGGCCTATTACGGCTGGTCCTACCCGCTGTTTCTGGGCTTTCTGCCGGCACTGTATGCGACCTACTGGTGGGATGGCATCCCGTACTACTACGTAAATAATGTGTACTACAACTACGATGCCGCCGATAACGGCTATGTGGCGGTGGATCCGCCGCCGGTGGCATCCGCTGGTGGGGGTTACTCGGATGATGTGAACGCGGCCGCGGCTGCGGGGCCGCAGGCGGACAACGCGCCGCCGGCTGGGGCAGCCACCGGACCTGGACCGGGCGCAGCGGGCGCGGGTCTGATCATCTACCCGCGCAACGGCCAGAGCGACCAGCAGCAGGCGACCGACAAGTTCCAGTGCCATGATTGGGCAAAGGGGCAGACGGGGTTTGACCCCACCAGTCAGGCCTCCTCGGGCGCCTCGGTCAACGCGCGCTCGTCCTACGCCCGGGCCATGTCGGCCTGTCTGGACGCTCGCGGGTACACGGTCCGCTAGCAGTTCGCGCGGGTCGCGGAAGGGAGGGTGATCGCCGATCATCCTCCCTTTTTCATTTCTCAGCGCTAGCGCACTTCGTAGAACCACAGCATCACGGCGTCCGGATACCGGGCGCCGCTGCACAGAAATATGCTGCGGTTCAGCCACTCGTACCGGCCGGCGGGGGCTGACAGCCGCGGCGTGGCGCGAAAGTAGTACTGCGCAGGATCAACGGATTCGCCGGCGCCGAGGCGGCGCATCACCTCCGCGGGGCCGTGGCGCATACCGCGGTTGTTGACCTGGATGATGACGCCATCATCCGTGCGCAATAGATACTGCGCCTCAACGATCATCACCCCGTCCGGGCGCAGGTACTGCCAATCGGCTCCGCCGGGCAGCAGCGTGCCGCGCAGCCGCGCCCCGGCGAACGTTCCGCCACTGATTGGCACCACGCGCCGCGCACCCTCGGGAACATCACCCACGACAATCGGCGCCCCGAGGGTCGCGCGCACTTCAAGCAGCAGATCCAGCTCAGGCTTCATGGGCCAGCATTATAGGCGACACAGCATTGCGGCAGGCGCGGCCGCACCCGTAGAATCACTCCCCCGCGCGGGTGTAGTTCAATGGTAGAACTGCAGCTTCCCAAGCTGCTAACGTGGGTTCGATTCCCATCACCCGCTCCATCTTTAGCTTGCTGCCTGAGCACCGGCGCTTGAGGGGGTGCAACGGCTATTCGTCGAACTTAGCGGTGAAGCCGATACCGCGCGTGCGTCGTATGGGTGGGTTCATCAGCTGCCGGATCGCGGACATGATTGCGGCTATCGCCTTGTCCTGCGTCGCGGTTTTCTTGTCTAACCGGTTCTCGAGTTCGGCGAAACGTCGCGCGAGTTCCTTGTTTGCGGCAAGAACACTGCGCATCCGTACGAACGCCCTCATTATCTCTATGTTTACGGCAACCGCGCGTTCGGTTGACAACACTGAAGAGAGCATCGCAACGCCCTGTTCGGTGAACGCGTAAGGCAAGTATCGTCGCCCGCCACGATTTGCCGTCGGCTTTTTTGAGGTCGCAAAATGCGACCTCAATGCGGTCTCCTCCTCGGCTGTCAGCTGAAACATGAAGTCGATCGGAAATCGCGCAAGGTTGCGCTTGACCTGTTCATTGAGTCGTTTGGTCGTCACTCCGTAGAGGGCCGCCAGGTCGCAATCGAGAAGAATGTTCTGATGTCGGAGGACCAGAATAGATTTCGCAATCCCATCTACGCCCAGCGCCCCACTGGTATCGATCCTCGATGTCATCGTAAGGCTCATGAATCCGACCCGCTGCACTGTCAGCTCGCGATGATGGGCAATCAATCCCGAAAACCCGCGTGGTTACCCAGATATGGCTGCAGTGTATCCATGGGTAATGCGGAGGGTTGGAATCGGCGAAAATCTCAATTGCCAATCCGTTCTAGTGAGCCAGGGAGGAGGAGAGTTCGCGAAATGCGTTCGCGTGAATGAGCAAGGCATTGGCCTTGGTCTCAAGGGTTTGAACGGCATCGGCACCAGCGGCGAAGCGGGCCGGAGGTTCTCTGAGCCCGGCGAGATGAACGAGGGCGTCGGCGAGCTTGGCTGGGTCGCCCCCCTGCTTGCCGTCCATGCTGGTCCAAGCGGCGATGATCTCGCGGGTTTGCTTGGCGTAGTCGTCGATGTTGGGCTTGGCGTAGGTCGTCGAACTATTACTCAGGAGCTCCGTGCGAAAGAAGCCAGGCTCAACCAGCATCGTGTGAATGCCGAAGGGGGCGATCTCTGGGGTGAGCGACTCCATCCACCCTTCAACGCCAAACTTCGCAGCGGCATAAGCTGAGCAGAACGATAACCCGGAGATTCCCGCGGTCGAGGAAATTGTGACGACAAGACCAGCACGCTGCTTGCGCATCACTGGCAGAACCGCGCGGGTAACGTTCATTGGGCCGAATAGCAACGTTTCGATCTGGTCTCGGACCTGTACGGGACTGAGTTCCTCAAAAAAACCGGCGTAAAAGTTCCCGGCGTTGTTGATTAGAACGTCAATCCGGCCGAACTTGCCAATGGCGGCCGCGACTGCGTCCTGCGCATCTTCCAGGCGGGTGATGTCGAGCTTGATCGCCAACAGGTCGTCGTAGTGGCCGATCGCCGCCGTGACCTTGGCCGGGTTGCGGCCGGTGGCGATAACCGCGTGGCCCGCGGCGTGCGCTGCCTTGGCAATGTCGAGGCCCAACCCGCGGCCGGCGCCGGTGATCAACCAAACCTTCTTGTCAGCCATGCGAAGCTCCTTGCGCTGGTGTCGTGCTGCCCGCCCTTGCAGGGGCGATTTCGATGCGCCAGTGTCGCCCACCCGACCCAGCGCCGCTTGCCACATCCATCGTAATCCTTGCCTAAAACAACGATTGATTGCCTGAAACGAGAATGCTTCGATTCGTCAGTGCTAGACTGGTCCGGCTTCAGAAGAAATGGAAAACCCTGATGGAACGCCGCATATCGCCCACCAACGCCGCGGTCGCATCGGCGAGCACCCTCGCTTTCGCCATCGCAGACATTGCCCAAAGCGACGGTGACTACACGACCGCCATCCCGGCGCTCTCGCTTCATCGGCGCAAGATGCCGACTGCGCCCATGCATTGCATCTACGGCTTAGGCCTTGGCGTCGTTGCACAAGGCGGCAAGCAGTTGATGCTTGGCGGCGAAGTGATGGACTACGGACCGGGTCAGTCTATGCTTACCACCATCGATCTTCCGGTGGTTGCTCATGTCATTCGGGCCAGTGCCCGAGAACCGTTCCTGGGCATGATGCTGACGCTTGACGTCCACTCCATCGTGCAACTGGCGGCCGATATGGACTCGACACCGATGCGGAAGGATCAAGGATATCGATCGCTTTCGATCGAGACTCTGGACGCTTCCCTGCTTAATAGTCTAGTGCGCCTGCTGGCGTTGCTCCACGAGCCGTCGCTTCGGCCACACCTTGCGCCACTAATCCAGCAGGAAATCACGATCCGCCTCTTAATGGGCCCGCATGGGCCATACCTGCGCCGACTTGCCTCCGCGGGTTCCCCAGGTCAGCAGATCGCGAAGACAGTGGCTTGGCTGAAGCAGAACTACGCCCAAGCCGTGGAAGTGGAAAAGTTGGCGTACCGCGCACATATGAGCCCCTCTACTTTTCGTCAACATTTCCGCGATATCACCGGCGTGAGCCCACTTCAATACCAGAAGCAGTTGCGTCTCCAGGAGGCGCGGCAACTGATGCTCAACGAGGATCTCGACGCAGGCAACGCCGGCGGGCGTGTGGGCTACGAAAGCGCCTCACAGTTCAGTCGCGAATACTGCCGCCTGTTTGGCGCGCCGCCACAGCGCGACATACGGAGAATGCGGCATAACCAAATGACGCCCTCATAGTGGAGCTGGGGCAGGTGGCGGGACGGGAGCGGCGCGTGTCGTCACCGACGTGAGGGCGTGTGCGGCCCCAGTACTCTGCAAGATCCAAGCCCACTTCGACCCAATTCACAACCGACGCGCGCATTGGCTGGCGTTGGCTGGTACTGGGACACTTTTCACACACAAATCACACGCAGCCGTCCTCTGCGCTTGCAACGCTATGATTCGGAAGAGTTGGTGGCACCGCCGCGATATATTCGATTCCCATTACCCGCTCACAACTCTGCGCCTCGCAGCGTTCGTGTGCTCAAGCAGGCACCCGAAGGCCGAGGTCTTGTCCATCTCATGCATGACCGCCGAGGAGCGAGATTTCGGGCAGCTTAGTGTTCGTCAAGAACGGGCGTATGCTGTTCCGGCTAGAAAAAACCAAGTAGCTTATTGAATTGCAATCGTAGCGACCCCAAAGGGTTGTCCCGAGCTGGACCTCGACCCGTTTTCGACAGAATTTCTCACCAGTCCGTTTTCTTTTCATGAGCAGTTGCGGGACGCTGGTCCTGTCGTCTGGCTCGCCCGCTACGGAATTTGGGTGATGGCCAGATACATCGAGGTGAGCGCCGCTCTCAACGACTGGCAGACATACTGCTCGCGCTACGGAGTGGGTCTGGCAGACTTCAAAAGAGAGCAACCTTGGCGTCCGCCGAGCCTCATCCTGGAGGCCGACCCGCCCTCGCACACGCGTACGAGGGCTGTGCTGTCGCGAGTCCTATCGCACCCGGCATTGGAAAAACTTCGTGCGGGTTTCGATCAGGAGGCAAAGCGGCTGGTCGATGAACTCCTTCTTCGCGGACGTTTTGACGGAGTCAAACAGCTCGCAGAGGCTTTTCCGTTCAGCGTATTTCCCGATGCCGTGGGATTGAGTCGCAACGGGCCCTTACGGCAATATGGTTTTCAACGCCTTCGGCCCACACAACCAGCTGCTGCAGGAGTCCATGGCGAGCGTTGCGCCGGCCATCGCGTGGATCACCGCCCAGTGCTGGCGCGAGGCTCTTTCGACCGACGGTATCGGTGCACAATTCTACGCTGAGGCCGACGCCGGTCATGTGACCCACGACGAGGCCGCGCTACTCGTGCGCTCGTTGCTGAGCGCTGGATTGGATACTACGATCTTTGGGATCAGCAATGCCCTGCACTGCTTCGCCAGCAATCCCGAACAGTGGCGCTGTCTGCGAGAAAATCCGGCATTGGCGCGGCCGGCCTTCGAGGAAGTTATCCGATCTGCCGCTCCGGTCCAAACGTTCTTCCGGACTACAACCAAACCCATCGAGGTGGCCGGCGTGTGTCTCGATGAGGGGCAAAAAGTTCTGCTCTTCCTTGCAGCCGCCAACCGAGACCCGCGCAAATGGCAGGATCCCGACAAATTCGATATTCGTAGAAAGACGCCGGGTCACGTGGGCTTCGGATATGGTATGCACACGTGTGTGGGGCAGATGGTCGCGCGCCTGGAAGCCGAGAGCTTGCTGACGGTCCTTGCGCGCAAAGTCGAGTCGATCGAACTTACCGGCGAACCCACATGGCGGCTCAAGAACACCATACGTGGCCTAGATACACTGCCGCTAGCTTTGCACGGGCCGCAATGAATTAATGAATCGACGTCAACTACCCGCCGAGGGCAAGTTGCGGCCCGCAAAACCCCTCACCGATGGGGTAGCGACGAGCGCGCGAGCGCTCCCAGCCTCCCGATCGCGGTCTTGACTTCGATTCGCCCAGGTAGTACTTTTTGACTACCCACACATTTCCGGGGTGTTATCGATGGCTGCCACGAGCCTTAAGATTCCAGAAGAGCTGAAGCGGCGGATCGAGCGACTTGCCGGTGCGGCGAATAAGACGCCGCACGCCTTCATGGTTGACGTGTTGAGCCAGGAGGCGAAGCGCGCCGAGCTTCGCGAGCGGTTTGCGGAGGATGCGGCAATCTCAGAGAAGGAAGCGATGGAGAGCGGCAAAGCTGTTCCGGTGGCGGCCGCATTCAATTATCTCGAGGCTCGTGCGGCAGGGAAGTCGGTTCGACGCCCACGAGCGCGCGCATGGCGCGCGTCCAAGTAACGACTCGAGCGCTCGCCGATCTCGAGCGGCTTTTCGATTTTCTCGCAGACCACAATCCGAAGCTCGCGCGTGCGCGGATGGTCAGCGTTCGGCGCGCCTTCGAGTTGCTTGCAGACCATCCGTTGCTAGGCTGCGAAGCGGAGGACGGGCGCCGAGAGTTGATCTTGTCTCGCGGCAAGTTTGGCTACATAGCCAAATATCGCTGGTTGCCAGCCGAGGATACGGTGTTGATCCTTGCCGTTCGACATCAGCTCGAAGCGGGTTATAAAGACGAATAGGCTGGCGATATCGGGGGCAGGCGAATCGGATGGCGAATCCTGGCAGACGGCAGCATTGGCTGGAGTTGGCTGGCGTGGCAGTGATTTTCGCACGAAAATCACACGCAGCGCTCGCCTTCGCTCACAACCCGCTGATTTGAATAGGCGGACATCGAGTTCGCGATATATTCGATTCCCATCGCCCGCTCAGGCTGGTTCCGGTTTGACTTTCGATGCCTCAAGGGCTAAGCCTAGGCGCTGACCGAGGATTCGGTCGTGCGTTCCGAATCACGCCATGGACGTAAAGAAACCATCAGCTAGCGCTGTGCTGCTCGGGCTGATTCCGTTCGCGGGGATGTGCTTTTCGGTCTCGTTTTGGGACCGGATCGACCCAATGCTGTTTGGCATGCCCTTCAATCTGTTCTGGCTTATTTGCTGGATCGTGCTCAGCAGTTCCTGCCTATGGGCGGCATATAAGTTGGAAACCGCGCGCGACAAACGCGACGCCCGAACCCGATGAGCAGCGCAGCGGTTTCGCTGCTGACGATCGTCTTCATTGTCGTCATTGGTGCGGCCATCGGCTTGCTGGCTGGCGTGCATCGCAAGATGGACCTCGAGCAGTGGACGGTGGGCGGTAGAGGGTTTGGCGTGGTGCTCGTGTTCCTGCTGATGGCCGGTGAGGTATACACCACGTTCGCCTTTCTTGGCGCAAGCGGCTGGGCCTATTCGCGCGGCGGTCCTGCGTTATACGTCCTGGCCTATCTGACGCTGGCCTACGTCGTGTCATTCTTCATCCTGCCCCAGATCTGGGAAGTCGGCCGCAAGCATGGGATGCAGACCGTATCCGACTTCTTCGGCGTACTTTATGGCAACAAATATTTAGCTGGGCTTGTCTGCGCCATCGGCATCGTCTGCATCATTCCGTACGTGCAGCTGCAGCTCACCGGCGTCGGCATTATCGTGTCGATTGCGAGCTTCGATGGCATCGGCCGCACGCCTGCGATGGCGATTGCCGTGTTGCTATTGGTTGCTTTCGTCTTTGCGAGCGGAGTCCGGGCCGTAGCCTGGGTCAGCATTGTCAAGGATGCCCTAATGGTGTTTGCGGCACTCGCCATCGGCATCGGTATTCCGCTGATTCATTTTGGTGGCATCCGGCCTATGTTCGCCGCCTTGGCGCACGCACGACCGGCGCACATGACCATGCCCGGCGCGACCGCTAACCTTGGGCATGCATGGTTCATCTCCACGGTGCTGCTGACTTCGCTGGGCTTTTACATGTGGCCACACGCATTTGCGGCCACCTTCACCGCCAGGAGCGCCGACACGTTGCGCCGTAACGCCGTGATTATGCCGTTGTATACCCTCACTCTGGTCTTCATCTTCTTCGCGGGCTTTGCAGCAGTCCTGCTCGTGCCCGGCTTGGCCAATGGGGATCTGGCGATGTTAACGGTCGTGCGTGGAAGTTTCCCGCCCTGGTTTCTCGGCTTGGTCGGTGGCGCCGGTGCGCTCACCGCCATGGTACCCGCGTCCATTCTCATTCTGACCGCGGCTACACTGTTCGCCAAGAATCTGTATCGGCCGGTGTTCGCACCGGCAATGACTGATGCCCAAGTTGGCAAGCTGGCACGCTTAATGGTGATCGTGCTCGGCGTGATCAGCTTGTATCTTGCCATCTATAGTTCCACGACGATCGTATCGCTGCTGTTGACGGGCTATGCCGGGGTAACCCAATTCTTCCCCGGTGTCGTGCTCGGCCTTTACTGGAAACGTGTCACGACCGCGGCGGTCTTTGGCGGCATGACAGCCGGAGTCATCGCTGTCGCGTTTCTGATGCTCAGCCATCGCGATCCGTTATTTGGCCTCAGCGCCGGCTTTCTGGCGTTATGCCTCAACTTCCTGGTCACGGTATTCGGCAGCCTACTCACGCCGGCATTGAGAAGAGACAGTTGGACGCGACCACTTGCAACGGAGCGGTAGTCCTCATGTGACCATCACCATTGGTCGGGTCATAGCGTCGCGACTGATGCGTCATCGACCCGTATCGTTGCGAACATAGTCGCATTGGCTGACATATCAGGTTGCGTTCCGGTGAGTTCGTAGATCAAGCTTCGTGCAAGCCACTTTTCGTATTCGTCGGACGACCAGGCTCGCTCAAGCACCAACATGCGATACATGTCGCGTCCGGTATACATCCACATGATATCGCGCACTTTGGCGAGGCCAAGGTCGCGCGCGATCGCGAACTTCGCAACCAGCAAACGCGCCCGCTGTTCTTGCAAATCAAAGCGAATTCGCTCGAACTGCGCCTCTATCTTCTTCAGTTCCGGTGAAAAGTCGGAAGTGCCGCGCATCAATCCGATCTCTTCTTTCTCGGTATCGAAGATAACGCGCGATATCGACGCGGTGATTCGCAAGAGCTCGAATGGATCGTCGGTTTCCTTGGTGCGCTGCGCCACTCCCGCATAGTTCGCTCCGAAGAACGTGGCCTGGATGATTTCCTTGAGGACGCCGGCCTTGGACCGAAACAGCGCGAAGACCGTGGATGGCGATACGCCTGCGCGCCCGGCAATGTCGTCGATTGTCACGGCATCAACCCCGTGCTTCGAAAACAGTGCCTTTGCCGTTCGTAGTATTCCCGCACGCGTAGCCTCAGCTTTTGTGCGCCGCGAGTCAGCGTTGTATCGCCTTCGCGCCGTTTTCTTGCGCTTCATATTAGATATAGTAGACTATATCCAAATATAGGCAATGCCAGACCTTAAGGAAGAGCCGTGCAATTCGGGCCAGTCAATTGGATTGCCATAGCCGCGGCAGTTGGATCGGCTTTCGTGGTTGGCGGCTTGTGGTATTCGCCACTGCTGTTTGTGAACTCGTGGCTGAAAATGTCGGGCGTTGACAAACGGGTCTTTGACGCAGGTCTGCGCAAGGCACTCTTTGCAGACCTGCTCTCGGCGGCAGCAACCGCGCTTATTCTGAATCAGGTCCTTCGCTGGTCGGGGGCAACCGGGGTTGCGTCCGGCCTGTTCGTCGCGCTGCTGGTCTGGACGGGCTTTGTCGCGAGCGCTCTCATCACCCAGGTGACCTACGAGCACCGACCCTTCGCGTTCTTCGCGATTTCGTCCGGCTATCGCCTGGTTACGCTTGAAGTGATGGGGGCGATCCTGTCGGCCGCCTGGTAGGTCGCAGCGGACGCTGCTGCAAGGATGTGTCATGGCTATTGTCCCAACTGGAGGCACTATGGCGACTTCCACAATCACTGATGTCACGCCGGGGTCAACGGCTGTTGGGAATCCGACAGTCAGCAAAACGCAGGCGCGCATTGGTTGGGTGCTTAGCGGCCTCACGATTGCGTTCATGCTGTTTGATGCCGCAGGAAAGCTGGCCCTCGAAACTCACGTGATCGATGCAACGACGAAAATCGGCTATCCACTGGCCGCGATTCGCCCCATTGGCCTCATTGCTCTGCTTTGCACCGCCCTATACGCCCTTCCTCACACGGCTGTCCTGGGCGCCGTTCTCCTGACAGGTTTTTACGGGGGCGCGGTGGCGAGCAAGATTCGGATTGAAGACCCACTGTTCAGTTCAATCCTTTTCGCGGTTTATATGGGACTTATCGCCTGGGGCGGGCTTTACTTGCGCGACGACCGCCTGCGGGCTCTTTTGCCGTTTCGCCGGTAGTGTGCATCGGCCAACGCTCGACGCGGCCGCATCGGCTTTCGCTGTGCCGCTAATGTTCCTTGGCAGCTTTGCAGAAGGCAGGGTCCTTG
>Ga0210387_10005081_pt1 | contig 10091 bp, 9 predicted proteins | sample IncBWC7OmetaG_FD_160108 | JGI IMG/M metagenome (GOLD analysis project Ga0210387, IMG submission 160108) | Forest soil microbial communities from Barre Woods Harvard Forest LTER site, Petersham, Massachusetts, United States - Inc-BW-C-7-O ...
TAGATCGCGCGGTAAGTCTTGTACTGGCCTACGTCCGAAACCAACATATGGACGAGGTTGTACTCGCGGAAGGAGACCCCGACATCGAGGCCGTTCCAGTAGGCCCGCCGGTCATCCGAACGCAGAAGCAGCCGGCCGCAGATCATGGGTCCGTCGTGCGGTGCCTGTTCCATGGGCCCGAAAGCCTTGACCTCGCTCTCGAGGGCCACGCTCCTGAGGCGCCTGGCCAGCACCTCCACGCCTTGCAACTTGCTGACGGCCTGGGCCGGGAGTGCCCGGGCGCCCAGGAATACGACAGGGACGTTGACGCCTTGCCGCTGCAGCTGGATCAACAGGTCGAGGCTGGACTCCTTCAGCAGGACGACAATGACGTCGACATCGACGGCGTCGCGGAGCGCGCCGAGCAGCGCACCGCTATCGCCGAAGCTCCGGATGACGAAGCCCTGCTTCGACAGCTCGTTGGTCAGAGTCTCCCGGTGGATCGGGTCGCCGTCGAAGAGAAGGACGCGAACGGCATCCGTCTTGCCGACGGAGCCAGGCAGCCCCCGCGCGGCGTCCCTCGAGGTTACGACATCCTGCTCAAGCACCGTGGTCATGAAGCTTCTCTCCTCATTAGCCTGCCGGATTCCTCGACTGGAAGAGCCAGCCAGTCCGCTCCGCCACCGGCCGTCGCCGAGCGTGAAATGGCCGACGCACTTCACCGCGACGCGCCTGACGAGCCGGCAGTGGTCTGCGGCGGCCAGGACACGATGCGGTCCATGCGCCTGAACTGGTCGTCGCCAGGACCGTGCGTCGCCACCCTGCCGGCAGCGCCCCCCGCAAAGAAGCCTTCACTCAACTCTCCCATGTCGCTCCCGATGGCCGGCTGAGCGGTACCCCTACCGTTCGCGCACCAAGAGCGTTCACACCTGGTGAAGTCCTAGCGGAGATCCGCGGACGCCGATGTGATGGCCATCACAACTCATTGCATTTTTGGTGCAGGCTTATATTGGCGCGCAGCTTGCTGACCTTTGAGGCCCAAATTGCCGTCGGGGCGGCGCCGTCCTAGTCGGAAATCCCGGCCTCGCGCTCCAGCTTTGCCTTGTCGATGCGAAAGACGGAGGGTGAGGGCTGCTCGATGATCTTGCGCGCTGTCCACTCGCTCAGGATCCGGCTGGCGTTCTCGCGCGCCACATGGGCCAAGGCAGCCAGGTCGTCGCGGCGGATCTTGTGTCGGACGAGCAGGTGGTCCGGCCTGTCGGTCGGCTCTCCCAGGTGTTTGGCAAACTGAAGCAAGGCGCGTGCGACGCGGGCCTTGAGCGAAAGAAAGCTCGCGGCCGCTACCTCGTCATCCGCTTGCCGCAGACGCTCGACCACAATGGTGAGGAGGTGCCTGTACATCCGAGGATCCTCACGCAAACTTTCGAGGAACGCGCTGCGCGCCACGAAGGTCAATCTGCTGTCCCTAAGCGCCTGAACCGTGGCGGACCTCGGGAGTCCGTCGAGCATCGCGAGTTCGCCGACGATCGATCCCGGCCCGAGGATGGCGAGGATCCGTTCCGCGCCCTCGGGCGACGCTATGCTCACCTTGAGGACGCCCTCTTGGAGCCAGTAGCAGCCATCGCCAACTGCGCCAATTTCGAACAGCGTCTGTCCCTTCTTGAGGGATATCGCCGGCGCTTTGGCCAGCAATCGCGACGAGTACTCACGCGGCAATCCAGAGAGAAGGTTGTGTGCCCCGAAAGAGCCGGGCGGTAGGGACATGGCGAACTGCCTCCAACAGTGGCGAGCTGGTCCTCCAACCCAGCGTGCCAATCCGAAAGCACCCCTAGCGTGCGATCCCGAAGAAGGCATTAGCATATCTGACGGCCTCTGCGGGCCCTGCTGCCCCGTAAAATCACGGGCATGTGACGCAGATCACATCTTCGATGGCGATACTTCGGTATCCAAGCTTCTCGACGGTGGGGAATGAGGCATTTGTCCAGGGGGTTCGGACGATGACGGGGGAGATCATCCATTTCCAAAGGCATCGCGACCTGAAGCGAGGCCAGCTCTACCGCCAGCAAACCGTACCCCACCGCGCTGTTGCGGCCTCCCACTTGAAGGAGCCGGAAGTTGGCTGCACCTCTGAGACATTCGCGCCAGCCATCCAGACGCGGTCCCGCGCCGGCGTGGAAAGCGGGCGCCGGGTTTTGCGGACATTGCCATGGTCCGAGCGCAGGGCTGACCTCGCCGACGATGGCGAAGGCGATCCGCAGCCCGACATCGACTACGAGACGCTCGACCGCATGTACCGAGAACTCAATTCCGGCGCCTAGCGCGCCAGCGCTAACAAGTCGACAGATCGGAACAAGACAGATGTCAGTCCACGAAACTTCCCTGGTGGCCGATGGTCGACGACGACGCAGTGAGCGGACCCGCCTGGCAATCATCGATGCCTATCTGGAGCTGCTTCGCCGGAATTCGGTGATGCCGACGGCGGCCCAACTCGCGGACCAGGCCGGCTGCTCGGTGCGCTCCATCTTCGAGCGCTTTTCCGATCTCAATGCGCTCAGTCTGGCAACCGCGGACTACGCGATCGCCAAGGGCCAGGCAGAAGCGGTGCCGCGCGATCTCGACGGCGACCGTTCAACCCGCATTCGATCGCACGTCGAGACTCGCGCGCTCGCCTGCGAAAGATGGCTGCCGCTGTGGAGGATTCTCGTCGGCCTGGATGAGCCCGAGCTGAGAACGCGCGTCGAGCTGACGCGGCTCGCCAACGTCGAGAGAATGAAGCTGATGTACAGGTTCGAGCTTTCGCTCCTCGCGGAGCCGGTGCGGGACGAGCTGCTGATCGCGCTGGCAACGTTGATCAGTTTCGAGAGCTGGGACCAGATGCGCCACTCCTTCGGACTTTCGACAGAGGCCGCGCAATCGGTGTGGCGGTCGGCGATCGACCGGATGCTTCCATCGGCCGAATAACACCTCAAAGAGGGCGTGGCCGGTTGGGCGTGCCGCATCCCTGCGGCGGGACTTCCCTCGACGAGGATGTGTTCAACGACCAGCTCGGCCCTCTCATCGTCTTCGTCGCATCGACGGCGTTCGCCGCGGTTCTCGGGGCTGGCGCGAGGCCGCGGCCATGCTGCTGCCGCGCAACCGGCCCATGCGGCAGATCTGAATGAGGCAGGCCGGCCGGCGCGATGCTGGCCTGACAGGCGCTCCGGTATTTTGACGAACCCGACTATCGGGACAGGCGCCGCGCAATCTCGGCCTGGGCCTGGTCGCGGGCACTGCGGACAAGACCGGCCGGCTCCTGCGGCCAGCCTGAGTCGCCGACCGTCAGGCTGAGATCCCAGGCCGCCACCGCCTCCACCAGGCGCGCCGTCCCGGTCTCGCGCTCGCCCAGCGCCGACAGCACGACGCCCAGGCTCATCTGCGTCTGCGCCCACTGCAGCGGCACGCGCTCGCGCGTCCACTCCTGCAGCGCCAGCCGGAAGGACGACACCGCCTCCTCGAACATCTTTGCACGGATGCAGTTCGAAATTGGATAACAGACAAGTTTCGCGATCAACAACAAGAAAGGTTCGAAACAATCCCGCAGCTTCTCGATGCTCTTTTTTCTCGCACAACACTCGCACAGCGGCACACAGGTAAAGATAGAGAGTCGTAATGCGCTGCTGACCATCGATCAGGTCGAAGACTCCAGCTTCGGCGGGAACGCCTGCGCGCCCGTGCATGATGATGGCGCCGTGGGAGTCAATCCTCGCTTGCAGGTTGGACGTCGCCTGTCGCTACCCCGAAATCCTGTCCAGACAGCCCACGGACTAGCAGCCGGATATCGATCTATTATCATTGACGTGCTGCAGCGGCTGCGATTTCATGAGCGGGCTGATGACGCCAACCCGGCGAAGCACGGGACGCATCGAGCGACCGCCGAGCGATCTTGCATCGACAGCTTTCGCCGTCCGACAACAACATCGATCCGGGAGGAAGACGTGCTGCACAAGCTCCCCCTATCTTCGGTCATCGTGCTTGCGATGCTGGCGGCCAGCGCCGTCCCGGCATCGGCGGCCGACGTCATCGTCGGTCTCATCACCAAGACCAACACCAATCCGTTCTTCGTGAAGATGAAGGAGGGCGCCGACGGCAAGGCCAAGGAGCTCGGCGCAAAATTGTCGTCGTTTGCCGGCAAGGTCGACGGCGACAACCAGTCCCAGGTCGAGGCGATCGAGAGTCTCATCGCCGCCGGCGCCAAGGGCATCCTCATCACGCCCAACGACTCCGCCGCCATCGTTCCGACGATCCGCAAAGCGCGCGAAGCCGGCATACTCGTCATCGCGCTCGACACGCCGTTGCAGCCCATCGACGCCGCCGACGCCACCTTCGCGACCGACAATTTCAAGGCCGGCGAGCTGATCGGCGGCTGGGCCAAGTCGACCCTCGGCGACAAGGCGGCGGGCGCGAAGATCGCGATGCTCGATCTCAGCAAGAACAACGTTACCGTCGACGTGCTGCGCGACACCGGTTTCCTCAAAGGCTTCGGCATCGCGGTGAAGGACCCGAAAGTGAATGGCAGCGAGACGGACAAGCGCATCGCCGGCCACGACGTCACCGCGGGCAACGAGGAAGGTGGTCGCAGGGCAATGGAGAACCTCCTGCAGAAGGAGCCCGCCATCAACCTCGTCTACACCATCAACGAGCCGGCGGCGGCCGGCGCCTATGAAGCCCTGAAGGCGGTCGGCAAGGACAAGGGAACCCTGGTCGTCTCCGTCGACGGCGGTTGCCCCGGCGTCAAGAACGTCAAGGCCGGCATCATCGGCGCGACCTCGATGCAGTTCCCGCTGCTGATGGCATCGAAAGGGGTCGAGGCGGTCGTCGAATTCGCCAAGTCGGGCAAGAAGCCCGAGAAGACGCCAGGTCTCGACTTCTTCGACACGGGCGTCCAGCTCATCACCGACAAGCCCGTCCCGGGCCTGCCCTCGAAAACATCCGAGGAAGGCCTCAGGATGTGCTGGGGCTGAGGCCAGCGGCAGGATTGGACGGACCGGCGGGCGGCGGCCTCGGGGACGCCGCCCGCCGGCTTCGCCGTCTTCGCAGCGCCCGTTCGCGACGATGACCACTCCCCTGCCGCAGGCCGGCCGAAGCGGAGCGGATTCCAACGCCGCGCCCGAAGCGCGAACCGAGAGCGTCGCCCAGTTCGATGCCGCCGAGCGCGGCCTGACGAATCGCCTCCAGAACGCCTTGCACGCCCATCCAACGGCGGTTCCGGCGCTTGTCCTGGTCGCGAGCGTCGTTCTCTTCGGCGCGTCGGTCGGCGAACGCTTCTTCCAGCCCTTCAACCTCTCCCTGGTGCTGCAGCAAGTCACGATCATCGGCATCGTCGGGGTCGCGCAGACCCTGGTCATTCTGACGGCGGGCATCGATCTTTCGGTCGGCGCCATCATGGTGTTGTGTTCGGTGGTGATGGGTCAGCTCGCCGTTCAGGCCGGCGTGCCGGCGCCGATCGCGATCGCCATCGGCGTCCTGGTCGGGGTTGCCGCCGGTTTCGTCAACGGGGCGCTCGTCGCCCTGGTGAGACTGCCGCCCTTCATCGTCACGCTCGGCACCTGGAACATCTTCTTCGCGCTCAATCTCTGGTACTCGCGCAGCGAGACCATCCGCGCACAGGACATCGACGCCACCGCACCGTTGCTTCAGGTCTTCGGAACCGCCGTCAACGTCGCCGGCGCACGGCTCACGGCGGGATCGATCTTCATGGTGCTGCTCTTCGGCCTCTTTTGGTACATCCTCAATTGGACGGCGTGGGGGCGCCATGTCTACGCGCTCGGCGACGATCCCGACGCCGCGCGACTGGCGGGCATCCGAACGGGCCGCACGCTCATCTCGGTCTATGTCGTGGCCGGCATGATCTGCGCGCTGGCAGGGTGGGTCTTGATCGGCCGCATCGGTTCGGTCTCGCCGCAAGCCGGCCAGACGGCAAATCTCGATTCGATCACCGCGGTGGTGATCGGCGGCACCAGCCTGTTCGGCGGTCGAGGCTCGATCTTCGGTACGCTGCTGGGCGCGCTCATCGTCGGCGTCTTCCGCAATGGTCTGGCACTCTCCGGCGTCGACGTGCTGTGGCAGGATTTTGCCGTGGGGTTCCTCAGCATCGTCGCGGTCGCCATCGACCAGTGGCTGCGGAAGATCGCGGCATGAGCCCGCGGCCAAACCCCGTCCTGGAGGCGCGCGGCCTGGTCAAGCGATACGGTCGGGTGACAGCGCTCGATGGCAGCGACTTCGAGCTCTATCCCGGCGAGGTCCTTGCCGTCATTGGCGACAATGGAGCGGGCAAGACGACGCTCATCAAGGCGCTCACCGGCGCCATCGTTCCCGATGCCGGCGAGATCCTGCTGGCGGGGCAGCCGATCCGCTTCCGCTCGCCGCAGGATGCAAGGACGGCCGGCATCGAGACGGTCTATCAGGACCTGGCGCTCTCGCCCGCGCTCAGCATCGCCGACAATCTCTTTCTCGGGCGCGAGCGGCGCGTCGCGGGCTTCGCCGGCAGCGTGTTGCGCAGGCTCGACCGCGCCGGGATGCAGAGGGACGCGCGGCAGAAACTCTCCGAACTCGGTCTTCTCACGATCCAGAACATCAACCAGCCGGTCGAGACGCTCTCGGGCGGGCAGCGGCAAGGCATTGCCGTCGCGCGCGCCGCGGCCTTCGGCAGCCGCGTCGTCATCATGGACGAGCCGACGGCCGCGCTCGGCGTCAAGGAATCACGGCGCGTTCTGGAGCTCATCCTCGATGTGAAAAAGCGCGGCCTGCCCATCGTCCTCATCAGCCACAACATGCCCCAGGTCTTCGAAGTCGCCGATCGGATCCACATCCACCGTCTCGGAAAACGCCTCACCGTCATCGATCCGAAAGCATATTCAATGGCCGACGCGGTCGCGATGATGACCGGGGCGATGATGCCGCCAGCTTGATCGGCGAAGGCGGACCTTGCCGTGCGGCCTGCCCTTCAGACCGCGTCGATAGCGATCAGGCTCCTGGCGCAGTCCAGGACGGTTTCTTCCAACGAACGTGGCCGCCAGCCGAGCACTTTCTGCGCCTTCGCCGAGGTGAACGCGCGCTTTTCACCGAGGCGCGGCGCCACGCCCGCCAGGCTTCTGTCGAACAGCGCCGCAAGCCTGACGACCAGGTCCGGGACCCTGCGCGTCGGGACCTTGCGGGCCGCGTCGCCAAGGCGGGCCCGCAGCAGGGCCGCGAGATCGGCCATCCACGCAAAGTCGCCGGCCGCGATGAAGCGCTGGCCCGCCGCCTCCGGCGCGGTCATCGCGCGGATGTGCAGGTCGGCGACGTCGCGCACATCGACGAAGCTGAAGCCCAGTCGCGGCAGGCCGGGTACCCTGCCGGACAGCAGGCGTTGCACGGCCTGGACGGACTCGGAAAAGTCGCGACTGAGGACCGGCCCGAGCACCACGGAGGGATTCACGGTAGCGAGCGTCGTGGCACCGGCCGAGGCATCCATCAGATCCCAGGCGGCACGCTCGGCCAAGGTCTTGGAGCGGGTGTAGGCACTTACCGTGGGATCGTCGAGATCTGTCCACACCGTTTCGTCGCTGACGCTCTCGCGTGCGCCGGCCCGCGGGCTGGCCGCCGCCACGGATGAGGTCAGGACCACGCGCTTCACACCGGCTTGAAGGACGGCACCCACGGCTCGTCGGGTGCCGTCGCGGGCGGGAACGATGAGCTCGTCGGGGTTCCTCGGCTCGGACACGGCAACCGGCGAGGCGACATGGAGAAGGTAGTCGCAGCCGCTCGCGGCCGCGGCCCAACCGGCGTCCGCCGTGAGCTCGGCGGCGTGGAAACTCAGGCGATCCTGCGGATCCACCACCTTGCCGATCGCGGCGCGGACGGCGCTCTCGCGACCGAGACTTCGCACGGTCGTGCGCACGGTATAGCCTTGCTGCAACAGCCCGATCACGCACCAGCTGCCGATGAAGCCCGACCCGCCGGTCACCAGCACCGTTCCCTGTCCGCTCATGGCTGCTTCTCCAGATCCCTGTGACTGGCCGAAACCCTGGAACGTTGAGAAAGCCCAAGAGACTACTGCGTCGCCGGCACACCGTCATCGCGTGCAACACGTGGGCTATATCCAGAGCACTCGCGGATAGGAAGTCCCCGGCCCCGAGTAGGCAAGCACGTTCCAGGCGGCGGAGACGAGGCTCGGGAAGGTATGGATGTCGTTGATCGGATCCTTATGCAAGGCATAGGGGTAAGAGCCGTCCGGATTCTGTCCCGTCGCGAGAAGCGCCATCAGCCTGTGTGCCTGCGCCGGGTCCTGGATGCGCATGGCGAAGGCTGCACCGAAGCTCCCCTCGTACCAGAGGCTGGGGATCGTCCCCAGCGGATAGCCGTCCGGCGGAATGAAGGTCGTGAAACCGGACAGGCCGGTGGCGGCGTCGGTTACGTAGTAGAGCCGGCACATTCGGCCGATCGCGGCATTCGTGTCCAAGGTCCGGCCCCACCGGTCGAGGACGACAGCACCCCAGCTCATGACGTCGAGCGCATGCCGCCCATCGGGCATGTTGGCACCGCCCGCGTACGTCCCACCCTGCCAGAAGATTCCAGCATGCTCGTTCCAACCCTCCGTCTCCAGTGCGGCGCGAATGTTATCGGCGATCCTACGGTAGGTGGCGTCGCCGTAGAGCTCGGCGGCCAGATCGAAGCACCACCAGGTGTCGATATTGTGCTCGGTGCTCCACCAGGGAACGATGTACTCCGCATCGAGCACGGTGCCGATGTATCGGCCCTTCCCGCCATTAACCAATCCGAGCGGATTGAGATAAGTGGAAAGAAAAGCGAGGCACTTGCGAGTGACCTCCCCCGTCCGGGTCGGGAACCAGCCGCGAAAAGACGGCCGATCGGCTAGGAGCAGGGCGTAGCAGACCCAAGCCACGGTGCCGATACGGATGAAGCTATTGTTGTGCTCGCAGAGGACCGATTGATCATTGGCAAACGGAAAGCTGCCGTCCTTGTTCTGAACGGCGCACAGCGCATCCAACAGCCGTTGCGCCGACTCCCGCTCGCCGAGTTGGAGGAAGGCGATCAGCGCCACCGCCTGATCGTAGAGAAAGCAGGCATCATTGAACCCATCGTAATAGACGTCGTCGGGTGTCTGCCCGGCCTGCACTGCAGGCACATTGAAGGATCTCAATAACCCCGAGGGCATGGTGTATTCGCCGTAGATCCGCTTGGTGTTCACATCGACCAGGGAGACGCGGCCGACGCTGGGCGAAAGCCGCTCGATCTCCCAGGTGCCATCCTTGCAGGCAGGCACGATGCGCGTCGCAGCCGCCGGCACACGGTCGCCGATGGAGCGGTACTCGATGCGAAGGTCCGGCCATGCAGATGCCGATGCAACCGCATTCTCCTCGGCCCACACTTGGCCGACGACGCGCCGGGCGCAGCCGTTCTCCAACTCGAGCAGCCTAAGCTTGATCCTGCCTGAGAACGGCCGCGGTCTTTCGATGCTGAAAGGGCCCGGTGTCGCCGCTACCAGCGCCCAGGCATATTCGACATCGACCTCGCTGGTGACGAGGATTCCGTACCTGTACTGCTTTTCGTTGGTGAAGGTCGCCAAAGTGCCGGTGATCGTGGAAACGCCACCGGATGTGCTCAGCACAACTCCTGTGAACACCGGCGGTCCCAGCCGGTAGGTGGTGGCGTAGTAGTCCCTCACGTCTCCGGGACGTTCGGCTTCCAGCCAGGGATGGCCGACGGCAATCCGATTGCGGTCGAGTCCCGCGTCTGCGGCATTGCCATAGGTCGCGAGTTGGAATGACCACTGCCCCGGTGGCGGAATGACCAGAGACGCCTCGAATGTTGCATTGGAGTTGACCCTGGCGATGAACTGCTTGATGCCACGAACGCTCCCGACGACGTAGTAGCTGGGCCAGTTCGTGGCGATGCCTTCCATGCTCACGAAGGGAAGGTCGACCGAGCCGTGGAACGTCACAAATCGGTGGGCCGCGATCGGGAAATGCAGCGGGCCCTTGATCAGGATCGGCGTATAAGGCAGCCCGTCGGGTGCGCTCGGCAGGCTGTAGGTGCCCCTCCATGGTCCGCCAGACCGCCAGTCCACAGTC
>Ga0210387_10005082_pt1 | contig 10091 bp, 9 predicted proteins | sample IncBWC7OmetaG_FD_160108 | JGI IMG/M metagenome (GOLD analysis project Ga0210387, IMG submission 160108) | Forest soil microbial communities from Barre Woods Harvard Forest LTER site, Petersham, Massachusetts, United States - Inc-BW-C-7-O ...
CTTCAAAAGTGCCTACTTACAAAAATATCCTTTTGGCTTTTTGGTACATTGTCACAGTTCAATCATGTGATCTAACTGTGCTTGGATGAGGCCAATCTTACTAGACAAGACCTCAGTAAGAAATATTTTGAAGAGTATTATGGATTGTATCTCAAGGCCCGACATCGACATCCATCTGCTTTGACGGCTGGTCCCACATCAGTTCATCAGCCGACTGCGCGTCCACCTTTTGCTGCTTCATAGCCTGCACATGTGTCTCCAACTCAGCCCTCGCCTCCTCGTCTGCATCCCTCATCATCGCCCCCCTACTCCCCTTACTCTTCGTCGGATCCACTGAGTTATAAAACCCAGCCGAAAGGCCTTCCAAGGCCCACAGATGATTATTCTCCATCAACCCGCCATCATCCTGCGGGTTTGACATTGCTTGCCGCAGAACTGGCTCCAGTAAGGGATGCGATAGCAGTCTGGGGTAGTATCTTCCGCTTAAGAGAGACAGAGACATGACGGACTCGTGCCCTGGGGGAAGGATGGGGCGGAATTTGTAACCGACTGGAGGTGGCGGGAGGAGGTATGGAGTGGAGGTAGGACTAGATAGCTGACTATTTGGTAAGGTGTGGCTCGTCAATGAATTTGGCGGTAGAGTTTGAGCGAGTACAGCTGGACTTGTTGATGCAATGGGGATTGAAGGGTCGAAATTGGGCAGTGGTGATGGTTTGAGCGGCAACGGCCCAGGCATAAACGACGGCCCACCATTGACAGGAGGTTGCTGTTGGCTCGAAGTTGAAGGTATCCCATTGGTTGCGGCATTTTGGGATTTAGCCTCCTGCGGATCCTCCCAGTCCTCATCCGCTAGCTCATACAACATCCCACTCGCTCTACATTCCTTCTTCGTCCCCCCATCCTGCTGCGGAATATCAACCACAAATAACCCATCCAGTCTCATGAACACTCCCCTCGCACCGGCACCAACCTGTCCTAGATCGCTCCCCCATTTCTCCAGAACTGATTTCCCGGGACCAGACGGTGGGTAGATGTTCTCAGCCCCCCGCGGAGCGAGGCATCTCCTCGGAACCTTCAACCTAATGAACTCGTCGGTCCAAATTCGCTCTCCACCCCACCAGAGTCCTTGATATCTCGTTTGTGTGATGGTCTGTGAGACCTGAGGAGGTGGGCCCAGTGTGCGATTTGCGATCTGCTGCACCTCCGCCTGTGACATGTTATTACTGGGGCCGGAAACGGTTTGATGGTATTGGGAAGGACCATTTGAACCAGCGTCATGTAACGAGGCATTATTCGAACCCGCAGCGATGATTGCAGACTGCAAAGAACTAGGCGCTGAGGATGAGACAGGACGGGCAACTGGTTGGACGGTGTATTTGAAATCCCAATCATCCGTGAGACACCAATACCCAGACAACTTGGCACCAATTTGAAGTGCGACAGCATACGGAGACACAGCATCTCCAAATCTTGCGGGAGATGCGTCGGTATTGGGCGTCAACTGTGGACATGGATTGAATGTTCTCATCCGTTCCGGGTTGAGATCCAAGTCGTCCGGCGGATATTCCTGTAACGCCTGGATGAGGTCGATTGGGGGAGCGTATGCTTGATAGGGTAGGACTTTGTCGTCAGAAACGAAATACGTATGAGAGACCGCGAGAAGGCGCATTTTGTACACCGTCGATTGACGGACACTCCACGGGGTCGAATCTCCACCATCTTCATCCATTGCATCCTGACCAGTTACATTAATGTGATCGCTGCTCCCATTTGGGAAACCATGGCCCGATGCCGAGGCAGAATTAACGGATGTTGACCGAGGTATGGCCTCACTCTTCAGCCTCACCTCGTCAACTAAGCCAGGCCAGAAGTTGATGCTATCAATATCCCCACTTCTCCCCGGGATCGGCGGGTCCAAAGCGCACCACAGCAGCTCTCCCTCCCTGAACCACCGCTTGAGTGTCATCCCAGTTGTGCAGTTTACTGCTCTTAGATCACTATTGCGCTCGCGAAGCATGGAGTACTTCGTAATTTTGGATGATGGCTTCAAAGGTTTAGGCACCCTTTGCACAGCAGCAAACACCTTGCGCTCGCGCGGGCGTTCCCGTACTTTTGATAGCAAATCGCCACCCTTATGTGACCCCATTTCGCGACGAGATCTTGGGCCTGGGGATTGTGTCCCGGGAGTGGAGCGTAGGATGTTGGCCATCGACGATGTGATATCTCGCTGAGGCTTTTTGGAGCAATACTTGCATTTGCAGTTTGATGGGTCGAGAGTGGGATCCTCCATTAACCAGATGGCATGTGGGATGAATTCAGGGACAGAACGGAAGCGTGCCTTTGGAGGTCCTTCGAAGCCGTCGTAAACAGTTGCAGACAAAAACGAGAGAAAGATAGTATGAGACTCACCGAAAAGATACACATCATGTCTCGGAGCATCCGCCTTTCCCTTGTGATGATCGAACATGCGGTATCCTTCTGGCCAATTCTTCAGCACGTATGAAGGTCCCTCTGAGCAACAAATATAACCCAGCCCACGAAAGGTGCAAGACTCTGTAAACAGTTTGGATATCAAGATATACTTCACGACTTACCGGGCCAGTTTAGCGCGGCTCCCAATGCAGCACCTACTTGAACGCGCCATTTGATGCCGATGGGTTGGTCGAGTTCGACTGCATGCATATAATTTACACATCCTTCATGATCCACAACGCGTGTAGTATTTGACGGCCAGACACCTGAGTTCCCATCCGACCTCTCGAATTCGACGATAGATGGGTTGCTTGGAAGGGCGTGCTTGTCGGAGAACTGCCTACGAGCAGACATGTTCTACCAGTCGAGCTGTGGTGACTGGGCTGAGGACTTCCTAGTCAAGTTTGTTTCTATTTGCAGTTGTGCATATGGGACCTGATTGGAACACAAGTTTACATAACTACATGTACAGCAGTATGTAAGCAGGGCACACCTTGAAAACACCACTATATTTTATATACATAAATATTCGTTGAAGAATCATGTTTCTCTCCATATATAATTTATGCATCTCACCATCCCTTCCAAGGCTTCTACCTTCGCATCCCCAGCCGTGATTTTCATCTACGCCTTGCATACGTGTACCACATGCATGGACGTTAAACGACACGGCCAGATGAATTTTTTCGGCCCTTGCAGATCGTCTACCTTCTTCTACCTCCTGGAGATGACGTTTTGATAGGGCCGGACAGTTCCTTTTGTACGTCGTTTTGATCTCAGGAATACAAATATAATCTCACCAGGATTTGACTTGACGCTGAGTTTTAAGGAAGGTTTCGAAAGCCACACGGAAGGTGAAGTTTTCTATTTCGTGACTCAGCCAATCGACGCGTCATAGGCCAGAAGACCCAGTCGCACCTTAAGTAACCTTGTTCCATCGTCGTCGATTGTCATCCGAGGATCTTGAGCAGATATGAAAACTCGTTACTTCAGCCGTCTCCCACCAAATTTGTTTATCGTGTGTCGGAGCTGCGAGACCTTCCAAGGACCAATGGGTGGCTTTTGGAGTGGGTTAGGAGCACTAAACCCTGTCATTGCGCGGCGCACAATCGAAATTGATTCAAAACAAACATGATTTGCCACAATTCTTATCTTATCTGTTCTTCCCTCAGCCCTCGTCATTCTTGACGTTGACTTGTCCCGAAACCCTCCAATGGTACCGTGTAGGTTCTAATTATATTCACCTTTCGACGGGCTGCTAACGTGATTCTGTCACTTCAGTACTTATAAGTTCATATTATACCACCGTTAAATTTATTACCCATGGCGATGCAAAGGGAGATTGCAACACGTCTGTACTTATACTGCTACGTGAAGATTCCTTTCACTGGTAAGCGCATGTTTGTTTACCAGTTAAGCATGGCTAGTAGCTTAGTAGCGGTCACACCAGGATCGGGAATAACAATCAAGACTGTACTCACACAATGTCATGGCCTCGGGATCAATTTGACAGACCAATAAACAAAAATATTGCTACTTCTTCCGACTTCGCCTCCCCATTGATGATGTCCGATCACTGCCTTACGGCAACCATGCCTTGGAAATTGTTCTGGTGTTCTATCTTGGCCTAAATGAGAGTAATTTCATATTTGACTATGTGGCAGTCAACTACATGGTCGCGCCCACTCGCGGCGCTTCTCACCATTCACGGTATGTTCAAATTGTTATCTGAAGACACGATTCTTACTGCGACATGATCCAGCTCAGTAATTGGACCCACTGTTGGTGCAGGCATTTTGGGTATCTCACCCATCATCTTTGCCCTGTTTTGTTACGTTCGCAGAAGGAGACAATTGCAATCTCCGTCTTTCCGAAAACTTCCAGAAACCTCGCTTGCGGCTTCGTCGTCGGATGTCGCTCAGGGAGCTCACTTATCCCCCCCAATTCTCAAAAATCTAATGCTACGACGATCGCCAACCCTGTCCCTGTAAGTGCCATGGACGTGGGTCCTGCTGATAATTGGTCCTAATAACGTTTACCACCCCAATTTCAGGCTCGGGCTATGCCATCTTCTTCGAAACTTTGGGAAAAGAGGTGTACAAAGTGAATCGTTTTCCTGAACAGGAGTCTCTCCTAGTGAGAAATGCGCCATACAAATGCGGGGCCCAAGGTTGTAGTAATCGGAGCTTTCCAGAGCCTGAGCACCAGCAACTAATGTAGTATGCCTCAGCTTCCCACCCGCAAACCCAGAATTCCAGTCAGCGTGGCGAACAACCTAATCTTTCATCGATATCGCCCCAATTACCTGACAATCTATTGGCAATGCTATCAACACATCAGGGCCGAAGCTTTACAAGGTCCGTGTGAAGTTGTGCTTCTTGCATCGTCCTAGGGTCTATCGCAAGAATGTGGCCTAACCATGTTTGTGGAATTCAGCATGTTGCATCGTTGCTCCATAAAACGATACTAAAATCAAATTTACAAAATCAGAACAAATTTTATTGCTTGTGATTTTAGTCCCGACGGCCTAAAATATCTGGCCTTCGGGATCGTTTCCGAGACTACGTCGACACTATGAGAGACCTGGATGAAGTCTCTTAGTCTTGCAAAAAGGTCTTGGTACCGTAGCTGCTTGTGGGCGGTAAAACAGCATTCTCTTCACTCACGTCTTTACAGTCTAAATTCTATCATCCAGTTATCACAGGAACTGAACGATGATGTCCGATTTGATGTTCGTCAAGCATTCCAGGCCGACGATGAAGAAGTTTTTCACCTGTGTCCTGAATTCTGCCCCGGGAAGCTCCCGTATATGTTTGTCCGAAAATATCGTATTTTAGACCTCGAAAATGGCCATTTCCCCGTATTTTAGGCGAAGTTGGGGACAATCTTGCCGGTGCAGAGCACCACGGCCGAAGTTATGTATACAAGGGGACCAATTTTTTCGGAAAAAAGATCCATCCCGTGACAAGTGACATCCTTGTGTATTTGAGGCGTATTTGAGGGCCATTTTAGGGGGTTTTGCCGGACAAACATATAGGGGGGCTTCCCGGGGCCTGTCCCATTCTCGGAAATCAGCAACAATCATACTGTGGTCCATTAGGTCACATACCTCGAGATGCGGTCGATGCGACCATTAGACCGCCGAGACTGAGATGTTATGGGATCTCGTTGAAATGTGCTGGGCTCAACAACCGTCAAATCGCCCAAACATGACGCAGATACTTCAGGTCATGAAGGGTATGGACTTCGGCGTAAGCCCTTGACCACCAGTGAGTTGACAGGCACTGAGTAGGGTGGGAGAAGGAGCCAGAATACAGCCATGCCTCTGTTAAATGAAGTGGATCTGATGCAGGCGGAATGGAGGCGCGGTATTTTGACAGGGTTGAGGTGTTCAGAGAACCAAAGGTCAACATTTTTATCGACTTGGAAATATGAGCCGCCTTCCTGTGATGTCCCCCAGGGCGTCTTACCTCGACTTATTGCGACCCTGGTCAACCGTCGTGGCAAGTCAAATCCCTCATGAAAGATTGACTCGGAGCTGGCTGCCCATGGGTACTTGGATAACGAACAGTCCGAGCGTGACATAAACAATTGTTCAATGTGACAGAACGTGGAGTCGGTTCCAGTGTGGACTTGAAGGAGTGAGGAAGATGTAGAAGGCCATGGGTGATGTTATACGAGAGTAATACAGTGTTTATACGTTCAGGAAGCTTCGAAGGGGCTCGTGCTGTGGCAACGGAATGAATGAATGAAGAAGCATCTAAGCCGCAAAGACCGTCGCCCACGTTTACCTTTGCCTGTCGTTCGTTCCCGCCACAACTGACTCCAAGCAGTCCTATTGCCATTCCTCGGTATTGCCTAAGCTTTCTTGCCCCTTTCTATCTAGCGGGCTCCCGAGGGTCCGTGTCGCGTCCAGCGTTCGTGCCAATTGTGGCGGGTGGCAAGTGACTGGGTGGATCCTCGACACTGTAATCCAATTATTTCCAACTTCTTATAGCTCTTGCTCCCTCGCTCTTTATTCTCTTCCTCCTCTGATATGGTCTCTCTCAGTATCTCATCGTCTCGCAGTTCCTCTCTCACTTCGTCATCGCAACCTAGTGTCAAGTATGCCAGTGCTCAACATTCTCCAGCCTCGACTTCCACACATAGCTCCGCTTCATCATCCAAAGTTTCTTTAGATCAGGAAGATGAAGGCGAGTCTGAGCACAAGCCACAGCATTTCAACTCACGCTCATTCGGCATGGTTGTAGAAAACATCACCATCACTGCCAAACGCTCAATGTCCAAAAAACTGGGGAAACAGAAGAGCCAATCGGAGTACGTCGGGTCATATCCTTCACCCTGACTATCGTTCTTATCCTTCGGACAGAGATTTACGTCTGTTGGCTGTATCTACCCACATGACGGAACTCTCCTACACGATATCAGATATTCAGACAAGGATCTTCGGTACGTGCCAAAACACGCTGACACATTCTCTCACTCACATTCTATATCAATTTCAGAAATACAGGAACTCCGGCACAAATCCCAGTCCTCCGGCGACACCGCTGGGACCACAAGCATCATTGATCAATCACTTATGAATCTGGATGAGCGACTGGAATCCGTGTCAAAAGGCATCAAATCCGTGAATGATTCTTTAGGGCCTTTATTCCAGGACTCATCCACGCCAACGCTAGCGCAAAATGGTGACTCAAACGAGAATACACAGATTCTCCGGAAACATGCAGTGCTGGTTGCAGAATGGGAGGCTGTGCAGGATGAAAGTGATGTGTTGAGGGAAGAGCTCAAGGAGGACAAGTGGTTGACGGTGTTTCGAACTGTCACCGACCAGGCAGACGGCATGATGTCCAGTTTGGAGAAAGCGGTGAATCGGTGTCAGGTGTGTAACTTCTTCATTCTATCGTTGTCTTTGTTCGACCCTGCTGGCAGGAATTCATCTGGCAAGTACATCGACGCGGCGTAGATGACGTGCTGTCTCATTCTCAGTCGTCTTTATCCTCCTCACAACGGAGTGACAAGTCGCCAGTAAGTTTCGAGGTGTTCACATCGCTTCTGGACTCGTTCGAAGCTAAGAAAAAGTGCGAAAATCTTGCCTTGTGTGCCAATCCGTTCTGACGTCCTTTCATCAGACACTACATGCCAGCAACATCGAAAGTTCTCTCTATCATCGATAAAGGCGTTCGCGATCGTGTGACAAAAAATGGCGAAACGCTGCGGCGGCATGCAGAATCTGCGCAACGTTGGCGAAATCTCCGGGAACGAATATCCAGAACTGACGCAGAAATGGAGGGGGCGCGTAAGATTCTCCTGAGTGGGGACGCTACCCCGAGCGAGAATGGGTCGAGCGTATCTGGCACCATTTCCACTCGGAATGGCTACCTCGCTACCCCTCCCAATGGTTCACGATCTTCGAGGACGCCAGGCTCGGGGAATGCAATATCCAGATCAATTTCTCCGTTCCGGAAGTTTGCGCGCAAGATTACTGGAACGACGCGTGCACCACCTGTCACTCCGCTTGCAGTTAACAAGAATAACGCGCGTCCTGTACCATCTTCGGAACCCACACTGACCTCACAGAGTATCCGACTGAAGAGATCGTCGGTATTCACGATGCGAGGTCCTGAGCCACCCACACCTGCGACCCCTGAGCGGCCAGGCCATAAACATAGCATGAGCCTCACCCCCGATTCGTCTCCTCGAGTGACCAAGGTTGATTTGAACAACACGATCAAGACTCGGCGGAGCAATAATAAACTACGATGGAACAGCTCGACGAAAGTCGAGCAAGAAGAACGTTCGTTGACTGTCAAAGCGACTCCACCAAGACGAGCTCCGTCTGCTACTGGTATGTACGGCCAATTAGATGACATCCCACCAGTTCCGCCGATCGGAACATCGTATAAACGCAGTCTTTCGCGAGCTTCTATGTCATCCGGAAGACCATGGTCTCCAGTAACGTCGTCCGTATCAACAAGCCAATCTTCCCACTACCATCCTATACCGACATTCCGACCTCCTTCCCGTTCCCAAACTCCCTCTCGCGCAATCACACCCGGGCTTAGCGTGACCCCCCGCGCTCGCCCCAAGACCCCCAGTAACATTCCAGCCCCATCCTCGAAATGGCGTTCAATATCGGGGGCACAATCAGAAGGCGGATGGGATGATCACGAGGACCCTAGCTCCCTCATGCAACGCACATTCTCTCCCGCGTTCTCCACCACCTCCACGAGCGTAGCGCACCACCCTCCGCGACCGCCCAGCCGATCCATGATCCCCGTTCCAAGCCTTCACCTCTCCTCACCCTCCAGACCCTCCTCTTCCATGTCACGCTTCCACCGTTCCGAAAGCCCTGCAACGGCATCGTTCAGGAGTTCCGCTGCAAGAGCTCAGACACCCGAGAGTGCATTGCGTGCTAGAGCACAACAGATGCCTTTCTATATCAATCCGCGGTCCGCTGCGAGGCCTTCACTGCAGAACAAGCTGCCGCCGTCGAGTTTTAGGGACGGGTCGTCGAGCCGAACACCCTCGAGGCCAGGGTCGAGGACGGGCGTGTACACTCCAACGATGGATCAGCTCCCGATGCATGAGTATATTCCCGGGAACCCGAAGGACCCTTTGGATGTGGAGGTTGCATTCATAGTTAACTCGATTGCACATGGGTTGCTTGTTGAACGCGTTGATCCACCGCTGAGGGCCATTCCGAAAGGGGGTGAGGAGATCAAGGCGCAGTATGCGTTCTCGAATGCGTTGAGTCGAAAGGTTGTCACATGCCGGTTGACTACGCTGACGAGGTTGGGCAAGGCGGGTGGAGACACGACCACAAAGAAGGTTATGTGTCGTGTTGGGGGAGGTGAGTTTTCGTAAGGTCCCTCGTGGTGGCGGCGTCACTAATGTAACTGAATAGGTTGGCAAGATTTGAGTCATTACATGCTCAATCGTCAGGCGGGCATGTGATGTTTATTCGATGTTTTCAGGATGCCTTCAGGCATTGCGCACCTGAGGTAAAGAACATTGCAGGTTTCTGTACATAATTACGCACGTCAGTCAGTCAGTCAGTCATTATCCAGCTGTATTCACACCAATCATGTCTGTTCATTGTCGCGCTTTTATATGGATTAACAATACAAGTAGTATGCTCGTAATTTGATATACGTCGGTTCCAATTGATTGGGACTGAGTTTTGAAGCAGTGGAGGAACAACAAGGAGCATTCTGCGGCCAATAGAGGCCGCCAGATAATATGGATCTCCATGGTGTATAGACTAGGTTGACAATTCCATTGCCAGCATGCTTTGACCCAGCTTTGACCTTCCAAATTTGCTTTGAACCAGAGCACATTCTTTCCTGTACCACAAAGGTAGCTAATTAACGACTAATAAGAACCAGAAGGTTACAGATACACGACGAGTCGGACAGGCCATCATGCCATGATCGCGTTGACTGGCCATGGCCCATGAGTTCAAAGCGTGTAAACGGTGCACTCGGAAGCCACTGTGACACCGCGACAATATAAGAGTAAAGAAGACTAAAGGGTGCTGTATCGATTCCAATAATTCCAATCACAAGCTCTAGCTCCAAAGACAAAGGGATATCGATGCAGGTCAAAACGCTCAA
>Ga0210387_10005083_pt1 | contig 10088 bp, 9 predicted proteins | sample IncBWC7OmetaG_FD_160108 | JGI IMG/M metagenome (GOLD analysis project Ga0210387, IMG submission 160108) | Forest soil microbial communities from Barre Woods Harvard Forest LTER site, Petersham, Massachusetts, United States - Inc-BW-C-7-O ...
TGGCTGCCGCGAGCCCCAGCGCGTCCGCGACAGTCACCAGCGGCAGTCATGCAGTGACCATCGTCGCGACCGACGCGCTGGGCGCCACGAGCAGTGCATCGGAAATGCTGACCGTCACGTCACTGAGCGCCGCTTGCCCGTGAACGGCGATTGCTTCGAACGGTAGGCTTGCTGCGGCGGGGCGGGTGCGGCGTTGCGTGCCTCGCGAGCGTGCTCTAGCGTGGGCGTTGGTGTGTCCATGACGTGCCGTCCCCGACTCGCAGGCTCGAGCAACCGAGCTCGACGCGGGCTACTGCGAGCCGAAGCGTGAGACGTATCGTTGCCTGTTTGAGCGTGGCGGCTTGCGTCGCCGGCTGTGGGGCGCGCACAGGGCTATTGGCGTTCTCGGAAACCGACTCGAATGGCGGAAGCGCCGGTCACGCGGAGGGTGGTGGCGGTGCCCGTGCGAGTGCGGGCTTCGGCGGCACGACCGTGAACGGCGGCGCGAGCGCAACCGGTGGCACCAGCAGCGGCGGAGCGGGCGACAGCGGAGGGACACTCTCCGGGGTTGCGGGCTTCTCGGTAGGTGGAGCGTGCGGCGAAGCGTGCACGCTGGGCCAGCTCACCTGCCTGGCAGGGGGCATCGCGAAGTGCGCGCCGGCAGCCAGCGGTTGCGCGGAGTGGAGCGCGCCGGCCACGTGTGCTGTCAATCAGGTCTGCCAAATGAATGACCATCAGGCAGCCTGCGTGTGCTCGCCGAATAGCCAGCTCGTGGCCGGCATTTGCACGCCGATCGGTGTGCCACGCCCGATCGCGCCGCTGTCCACGGCGACGGTGACGTCAGCCCAGCCAGTGTTGCGCTGGGTGCTCGCGAATGGCGACGACGGAGCCCAAGTCGAGATCTGTCGCGATCGAGCGTGCGCGCAAGCGGTGACCACATTCAGCGCGGCGGGCGCGAGCGGAACGCCGCCCATGGCGCTGACTCGAGGCGTGTACTTCTGGCGCTTGCGGGGCAGTGCGAGCGGCGTCGTTAGTATGACGACCAGTCCGGTGTGGGAGTTTAGCGTCGGGGCGCGCAGCGCTTCGGTGAATACCTCCTGGGGCACTTCGCCCGACGTGAACGGCGACGGCTACGCGGACGTGATCGTCGGCGCACACAATAGCCTGAGCAGCGACGGCAATGCTTATCTGTTCCTGGGAGGCGCGAGCGGGCTTGCCAGTGTGCCGATCGCGATCACCCCGCCGGCTATTGGCAATGGCTTCCGCGGTCCGATCGCCAGCGCGGGAGACGTGAACGGTGACGGCTTTGCGGACGTGATTTTCGCCGCGATCGGGCCCTTCAATGGGCCCGGCGGCGCGTACCTATCGCTCGGCGGCCCGAGCGGGCTCGCCACTCCGCTGTGGCTGCCGAGCCCAGGCGATCCGCACGGTGGTTTCGGGTTTACCGTGGCCAGCGCGGGAGACGTGAACGGTGATGGCTATGCTGACGTCGTGATTGGAGCGCTGACGCAGAACAGCGTGAGCGCGTATCTCTATCTGGGCTCGAGCGGCGGGTTAGCGACCACTCCCATCCCGCTCAATGCGCCGACCGTGACGAACGTTTTTGGGTATCCGGCGGCGAGCGCAGGTGATGTCAATGGCGACGGCTACGCCGACGTGGTCATCGGTGTGGTTCATTACTCCGCGAGCAAGCCCGGCGGGCACGCCTACGTTTATCTGGGCGGCCCGAGCGGGCTTTCGGCGACGCCGATCACATTGACCGATCCCGGATCCGACTTGAGCGTCGGCTTTGGTGCCTCCGTTTCCAGCGCTGGCGACATGAATGGGGACGGCTACGCCGACGTGATCATCGGCACGCAGACCGAGGCGGGCACCGTGGGTGACGGAAAAGTCTACGTCTACTTTGGAAGCTCAACGGGGCTCGAGAGCGCGCCGATGACGCTCGCCGTCCCGGGTGGTTCGAACCTGGGCTATGGCTACGGCGTCGTCGCAGCCGGCGATCTCGACGGCGACGGCTTCGGGGATATCGCCGTCGGTGCGCCGGGGGTCCTGAACGACATCGGTCAAGGCTACGCTTACTTTGGCTCCAGTACGGGCGTCCGAAGCGGCGTCATCACGTTGCCGAGCACGAGCAGCCCCTCGTTCGCGTGCGGGATCACGGGCGCTGGCGACGTGAACAAGGACGGCTTTTCAGAGCTTCTGATTGGGACCTGCGGTAGTCAGTTCGAGATCGGCGGCGTCGCGCTGTACTTGGGCAGCAGCGCGGGTTTGATGATGCCGGTGCAGGTTCAGAGCCCGCTGGGAGTCGGCTTCGACTTCGGTGGCGACGCGATCGCGATCTGGACTCACGCGTTCGGGCGCGGCCGTTGGCCGTTGCAACACGGTCCGAGCTGGTTCGAGCAGCGAAATCCCAATTCGTTCCACGCCGCAATCCCGGGTTGAAGTGCGGGGCGCTCACACAAAAAGAGCGACCGCGTCCAACGGGTGATCTTTCGTGTCGATTTCTAACCGAGTGTAGCCCTGTTCGCGCTCACTACCGCGGTTGGTTTGCGACCCAATGTTTTGGCGTGAGCTCGGCTGTTGGCTATTGCCACAACTGCCCGTAGCGTCATGCCTCACAAGGTGGTGCCCATGACTCGCTCGAATAGCGTTCTATTGTTTGCTTGCTGCGCTGTCTCATTGGCGGGTTGCTGGGTGCACACCGAGCCGGACCATCCCCATCGCGACGACCACCGCGAGGTCATCGTGCATCCGGAGAACCGGGACGTGCACCACGACGATGTCGAGCACCACGACGACCACGACGACCACCACTGAGTCGCGGCTGCTCCTTCACACTTTCGGCGGCGGTGGCGCGGTGAGTGCGGCGGGCGCGAGCGCGAGCGTGCGTTCGATCGCTGCCATTTGAGCGACGGCGTCTTCGAAGCCGTCTTTGCCGAAGGTTTGGTGCTCGATGTCTTCGAAGCGATCGCCCATTTCGTCGAGTTGCTTCGGGGAGAGGGCCTTTTTCCAAGCGGGGAAGATGATCGTGTCTTCACGGGCGGTGTGCTCTTCGTACATCAGACAGAAGGTATCCAACGTTCGCGCTAGTGGTTCGGCAGCGGTACCGATCGGCCTTTGAGTTACGGCAAGGATGTAGTCGGTGATCTCGCGGCCACGCTGGTGCTGGGCGAGCAACGTGTCGATCTCCGCGGCTGCGGCGCCGCCAGCCGCTTTGACAGCCGGAAATAGGTAGGCCTCCTCCAGTTGCTTCTCGTGATAGTCCTCGCCAAACGAGCGCATCAGTTTGGCCGCGCGCTGAATGCCCGCGAGCGACACGGACGCCGCGTTCGCGCGCAGCGAGCTCGCCGACTGTCGATAGACGACCAGGATTCGCCGAATTACGCCGTGCTCGCGCATCAAGTCTTCAGTGGCGCTCACATCCGCGCTCCGATTGCTGTCTCGTGCACTGTCAGCGGGAGCCGCGCTCGAAGCACCAGGCGCCGCCGAGCGCTCCGGCTCGGCCTGCGTCTCCTTGCGGCACGCCGCCAGTAGGGCTCCTGCACCCGCGATCGTAAGGAACGCACGCCGCGCATCTTGGTGATTCATGACAAGTCTCCGGTTTCGCGATTCGCTGTCTGCTTGCCAAGCATGCTGACTGTGCTGCGCTCGCGCCAATCAAATCAAACGTAGATTGATGCCGTGTGGCGTGGCACTTTTGGTCGCGACGTTTGCGTGAGCGCTTGGCTCGTGGAAATCGAGCTCGAGTATCCCGAGCCGCTGCCAATTGGGCACGGCTGCTTGCGTCACTCACGGATTGCGGAGCTGGTCGACGACACGCTCAGAATGTGATCGCTCCCGGGCTGGACCACGTCCAGATCGACTCGGCGCCAGCGCGGGCGTGGATCGCCACGCAGCGCGCTCGGTCGCTGTAGCGCGACCAGCGCAGCTGGTACCTCGCGCGCGCTACGCCTAGTGAAGATGCTTTCTCTAGACGACGGCACGCGTGCTTTTGCTCGCAGTCGAAAACCATGCTCGACTGTGCGCGCCTTGGGGAGCCCAATGACCAAACTACACGCGGCTGTCGCTGTTCTGGTCGCCGTGCTGCTGCCCGCGTATTCCTGGCGGGACGGCTCAGGCTGGCTCGCTTGGAGCATGTTTTCCAAAAGTCAGACGTTTCGCCTGTCGCTGCAAGTGGCGGACAAATTCGGCAGAACGCGGGTCGTGAATCCGACCGAGCTCGCGAAGTTTGCTGATGCGGAGACGGCCACGTATTTGATGGGCTCCGAGCACTTTCGCCAATCGCCAGTCGGCTCGGCATTCGTCGGCAGCTTGCCGGGCTTGGCCGGGCTTGCGTGTCGGACCGTTCCGGAACCAGTGCGCGCGACCGTCATGCTCGAAATTCGTAAGACTCTGGATGACCAGCCCGTACCCTACACGGCAACAGTCAACTGCTCTTAGCTCAGCGCGAAGCATCGCCATGACGAACCACACAATGACTGACCACGGCCCCGTGAAGCGAGCACTCTTAGCGCTGCGCGCCAACGCACCGCTTCTTTCCCTGGGCGCGCTGCTCGCCGCTTCGCTGCTGATTCGCTGTTCCCCGCACAACGAGTCGGGGAATGTTTCGGTGAGCGGACCGGGTGCGGTGGGTGGAGCAAGCGGGACCGCTGCAACTGAATGCAGCCCGGCGACGGTCGACCGCGACTGCCCCCTCCCACCGTCGACCTGTAGTGACGCCTTTACTCTCGAGTTCTTTAGCTCTCCAGCGTGTGTCGCCGGAACCTGTCAATGGCAGGGTGCCACCATGGCGTGTCCGGGCGAGGCGTGCGCCAACGGTGCGTGTGGTGGGCTGAGCGTGCCAACGGGGGGTTCCGGCGGCGGAACCTCGAGCCTTCAGGATGCCGGTGTGGGCGGGCAACCGTTCGCCACCTGCGCGATGAATCCTGCGGATTCGGGCGAAGCCGGGCAGAGCAACGATGTCTGCACCTTGCCGTCTTCCGTCTGTGTCGACTCGGAGACGCTGCTCTACTTCACCAACCCGCACTGTGTGCAAGGGACCTGTCAGGCCGACGTGCACTCGGAGTCGTGCGGACCTTCCGGTTGCGCGGGCAACGGCTGTTACATCGTTCCGACGAAGTGAGGTCCCGTCGTGCGCCGTTCAACCAAGCATGAGCTCCCGAAGCAGAGTTGCTGGGGTTGCTTGGTTCTGCTGACCGTCGCTTGTGGAACCCCTGCGCCAGACAACGTGACCGCTAGCGCAGCCGAGCTGAGCTGCGAGAACCCGACCACGCTTCGCTTCGTGCCCGACACGGGTAACGTTGCCGAGGCTTACTTGTGTTTTGGCTTCGATGCCCAAGCCTTCGCAACGAGCACGATTCGCGCCGTGCATTGGCAAGCGCCCAGCGCGACGAGCGCGTTTCAGATCCATCACGCAACGCTGTACGCGGTGCCGGGCGACTACCCTGACGGACCGCTGGTCTGCGACGGCATGCCGCCCGGCGCAGTTGGGTTGCACGTCTGGACGCCGGGTGGCACCAATCTGGATTTGCCGGCGGATGCGGGGCTGCAGCTGCCCGCCGGCACGCAGCGCTTCATCATCCAGTCACACACACTGCACGTGGGCTCGGGCCCGGTCGAGGACGGGCGAGTGACGTTGTGCCAGGGACCGAGCGCGCCCGCTCGCTTGGCGGCGCTGCTCGGCTATCTGAGTCCCGTTCCTGCCATCCGCCCTGAGCACACCGAGAATTCGGAGGGCATCTGCACGCTCGGTGGCAGCGTGCACTTGTGGTCGGTGTGGCCGCACATGCACCTGATCGGCAAAGAAATCAGCGTCGACCTCGTGCGCAGCGCCGGCGGGACGCAGCCGCTGATCGACGTCGTGCCCTGGGATTTCCACGCGCAGAAAACCTACCCGCTGGCGGTGGATGCGTCGGCGGGCGACGTGTTTCACACCCATTGCACCTGGCAAAACGACAGCGAGCAGTATGTGTTTCCGGGGCCGCTCACCGAAAACGAGATGTGCGACACCGCGTTCATTGCCTGGCCCGCGGAGGCCGCCTTTTGCCAGTGAACAGCGAGGCGCGTTCGCTGGCTTGGAGTCGCATCGCGCTCGGCGCGTTGTTCCTGTTCCGAACGACGCCGCTGCTGGCTCCGCTTCGTCTTCCGTTCACGCTCGCCACCTATCCGCTATTGGGTTGGCCAAGCGCGGGCTGGCACGGCCGACCGGTTCTCGGCGCATTGCCGGCGTGGCTCGTCGCGCCCGCCTGCATAGTGCGAACCGTTGCGGCGCTCTGTTTTTTGATCGGCTATCGAACGACGCTCTTCGGCTTGGTCGCGGGCGTGAGCGGCTACGTCGTTCTCTCGCAGTACCCATTCGCGCTGAACGCCACGCTGCATCTGTTGTTTCAAGGCACGCTGCTGCTCGCGCTGACGGATGCAGGCGCGGAGCTCGCGGTGCGACCCGAGCCGCCGCGGTCGCCGCATTCAGGGACCTGGTTGCTCCGCGTGTTTGTTAGCTCGATTTATTTTTGGGCTGCGTTCGTCAAGCTTCGGCCGGATTGGCTGGACGGGCGAACGCTCGGACTTTTTCACGAAAGTGGCATCATTTCTGGCCCATTCGCAGACTTCGCGCTGCGCGACGCGTGGCGTCGCGCGTTGCTGGCACGAGTCATCGTGACGACGGAGCTGTCGCTGCCGATCTTGCTTTGCTGGTCCAAGACGCTGCGCTGGGCGCCGCTGCTGGCACTGACTCTACACGCGGCCATCGAGCTCGCTGCACGGCCCGACTTGCTCGGCTGGGAGATGGCGGCGCTGCTCCTTTGCCTGTGGCCGGTAGCTCGTCGGGCTTAGAGAGCGCGCGTTTTTAGGGCGCCTTCACGCCTTCGCAGCCGAGCAAGCCCTTGTCTCCGCAGTGGGTTTGCAGGCACGTGATCATGCTGGCGCGCCCGAAGTCGGACATGCCCGACAGCGTTTGGCGACAGTCTGAAAGCGTTGGGCCGAGCGCCTGATTTGCGCAGCTTTTCAGGATATTCTCGCATGCGAGCGCGACCGGAGAGCTCGGTTCGGTGACGCCGCCAGCAGTCGAGGCGGCATTCCCACTCGGTGCTGGCGTGGGGTCGGGACAGGCCGCCATCAGCGCGCTGTGGCCACACAGGTTGACGCGAGCCGGGTCGCACAGCTCATTGCCCTTCAGCTGACGCAAACACGATACCGCCGCCTGCGCGACCCTCGGCTTGAACGTCGATTTGAAGTCCGCGCAGCGTTTGGCGGCGATGTTGCTACACACGCCCTCGTCGGATGGCCCCACCGCGGGGCAGTCCTCCGGAGCGCCGACGTTGTCGTCACACATTGGCGCTGCGGGCGCCGCAGGTTGCACGGCGACTACGGTCGCCGCACTCACCGCAATCGGCACGGCCGCGTGCATGACCGGAACTTCATCCGTGCGTTCGTGACGCGCCCGCGACTCATGCGCGAACCAACCGGCACCCGCCCCCGCAGCGAGTGTTCCCGCCATCACCAGAAAACCTGCTCGATCAATGACCATGCCGGCAACGAAGCACGCCCTGTGCCAAGCTGACACAGTGCGGGAATATCATATTTCAGTGCCCACTAGTGGCGAGTATGAGTGTCAGATTCGCTCACTCGCTGCACGATCGCCTCATCGGAAAAAGGCCGACGGATGCCGGCAGTTTCCTGGCTTTGCTCGTGCCCCTTGCCCGCGATCAGGATCAAGTCAGTCGGGGCAGCCGCGCGCAATGCAAACTCGATAGCACGCGCGCGATCCACTTCACACACCAGCTGCTGATGACCTGCGAGGCCGGCCGCGATCTGCGCGATGATCGCCGCGGGCTCTTCGTCACGCGGATTGTCCGAGGTGAGCACGACGCGATCGGCGCTGGCCGCTGCGGCGCCGAGCAAGGGTCGCTTGGCGCGATCGCGCTGCCCGCCCGCGCCAAAGACGACGCTCAAGCGGCCTGCGCACAGCTGCCGCGCGGTCGCGAGCGTTCGTGCCAGCGCGTCCGGTGTATGCGCATAGTCGATGACGACGCAGGGCTGTTCGTGCACGACTTGAAAACGACCCGCTGGCGGCGCCGCGTGAGCCAAGCGAGCGACGGCGTCGTCCACGGCTACTCCCGCGGCCAGCGCTGCGGCCAGGGCGGCCAGCGCGTTTTCGACGAAAATTTCGCCTATCGCGCGGATTTTTAGGGCATGGGGCAGCTTCGGAAAGCGCTCGCTCGGTTCGAGCTCGAAGCGCGTTCCGGCGAGACTCGCCTGCACCGAGTGCGCGCTGAGATCCGCCACCGCCCAGGCAGCGCCGCGCGACGGCAACCCGTAACGCACGAGCTCGACGCCAGGCGGCACCACTTCGGACAAGAGCTCGGCGGCTGCGTCGCGCGCATTCAATACCGCAACACCGCCCGGGCGCAGCGCCATGAACAGTTGCGCCTTGCTGGCCAAGTAATGTTCGGCAGAGCCGTGCGCGTCCGAATGATCCAAGCTCAGGTTCGTGAACACGCCGACGCGGCAAGGCCATGCTTTGGCGAACCCGAGCGCCAGTGCTTCACTCGTCAGCTCGACCGCGGCGTAGCGCCCGCCGGCGGCGAGGCAGCGGCGCATGGTTTCCAGAAAACCGTCGTAGTGGGCCGGCACGTCCAGGCGTTCTTCCGCCAGGAAGGAGCCGACGGTCGTGACGCGGGCCACGGGCTCGCACAGCGCGCCGAGCAGGCGCGCGATCATGGCCGTCGTCGACGTCTTGCCGTTCGTGCCGGTGACACCGACCGTGAACAGTGAGTCAGCCCAGGGCGGAGCCGCGGGAGGTGGACGAACGTCGGTCATGGCAAAGTCGCATTCGCCGGCCCGCGAATGTCGTGATTATGGGCCGAAAAAGCCAGGGGCGAAAGGTCCAATGGCAGCTCGTGCCGTGCAGCGCGAGCTTCACGATCGACAACGTGATGTTTCAGTAGTCATGCCGAGCCCTGACGCCGAAGGCTGCGACGGAGCGCGCGCCGAACGCGTGACCATCACAGGCTCCTCAGGTACTCGAGCAGCGCGTGCTGGTCGTCGCTCGATAGAGTTGTAGGGGGCTGGCCTGGAGCCGCTACCGCCTGCAGCATCGAGGGCAGCACGTCAGCGAGTGTGGCGGCGCTGCCGTCGTGCAAATAGGGTGCTGAGTCGGCGAGCCCGCGTAGCGCGGGCGTGTCGAAGGCGCAGCCGTCTCTCGGATCGCCGTCGATGTCGTTGTGCGCGACGTCCGGCCACGCGCCGGTCGTCACGCAGGTTCCGACGTCGTGTAAGAGCACCCCGCCCGGAGTGGCGGTCGAGACGACCGAGCCCGTCAGATCGAGCAGTGCATTGCCTTGCCCGGAGTCGGTTTTGGCGGGGCCCGAGTGGCAATTGGTACACCCGACACGAGTGAATACGGCTGCCCCTGCGCTGCGCAATTGATCGAGGGCCGCGCCGCTCACGGTGTGCGTCGCATCCCACGTCGGCGGCATCGGCGCTGGGATGGCGTAGTTGACGAAGTCGGCGAGCGCATCGAGAAGCGGTTGTTGCGACGGAGTCACGCCGTCGAAGTGACCCCCTTGCTCGACGTTGATGGTGCGGAAATAGTCCTGCACTCGAGTGCGATCCGCTGTCCGAAACAGAAAGCCGGTGTCCAGCAATCCGCCGGCGTTGGTGGGCGTGTCGCGCGGGCCTTGTGCGAACTTCCAAGTCACGGCATCGCTGCGGCCTTCCAGGTGACAGCTCGCGCACGCGACCCAATGGTCGCGCGTCACGGGCAGGTCGCCGCTGTTCGCGGAGTAAAAGACGCGCTGCCCCAGGCGCAAAGTGCTCGGCATCGGATCTTTGCCGATACTCTGGAACGCCGCGCCATCGGCTTCGGCCGACACTTGAGCGCCCGCCTTCGTGATGCGAAACACGGCAATGTCTTCGGTGTTGCGCTCTTGGACGTAGATTTCACCGTCGAGCCACACGATTCCTTCAGGCATGTGGCCAGGGAGCGGACGCACCAGTTGGACCTCGATGCGTCCAGCCGCATCGATGATGAGCACGTCCTCACTGTTGCTGTCGACGATGAACGCGAGCTCACCGTCGTCCGAGAAGGTGATGGCGTGCGGGCCCGAAAC
>Ga0210387_10005085_pt1 | contig 10083 bp, 5 predicted proteins | sample IncBWC7OmetaG_FD_160108 | JGI IMG/M metagenome (GOLD analysis project Ga0210387, IMG submission 160108) | Forest soil microbial communities from Barre Woods Harvard Forest LTER site, Petersham, Massachusetts, United States - Inc-BW-C-7-O ...
GACGACGCCCTCTGCAGTCAGGGCCGGTGCGGCATCCGAGTCCGCTCCCTGCCGTCCACTCGCCGGGACCGAACGTCCCCGATCGACGATCGCGGCGAGGGACTCCAGTGTGCGGGCGCGGTGCTCCAGGACCTCTGGACCGGCGCCGAGCGCATCGACGACGAGCAGGGAGCTCAGGGCGGGCTCCTCGTCAAACAGCGAGAGCAATGCGCCGAGACCGGCCCTGATCTGCTCACGCCAAGCCGAGGGTGCGCTCCCGACCGCCTCCATCACGATTTGGCTTGCGCGTGCGAGGGTGTCTTCGAAGACCGCAAGGAAGCAGTCCTCGCACCCCTCGAACAGGTCATAGAACGTGCGTCGTGACACCCCTGCGCGGGAGACGACACGCGCGACCGTCACACCACCCGCACCATCCTCCGCGACGACCTGGACCATCGCGGCGAGGATCCGTGCGCGCTGCACGTCCAAGACCTGCACCGGCGCGGGACCCGCACGCTCACCACGACCCGCCGCACCCGCACGGGACCGGCGAGGGCGAACACGCGAGCCCGCGCCGCTCACTTCTTCCCACCCCTCTGCTTGGCTTTCACCGGCGCAAACCTGTTCCGTGCGGCCCTTTCGCACTTCTGACGCTTGGCCTTGCCATGATCCTTGTGGCAGGCCTTGAGCGCTATGTCGAGCTTTTGTACGCGGGTGAGAGCCTTCTTCTTGGGGCAACCCGTCACACCAACGGGGGTGGATCGGTGCAGGACCATGCCGTTCTGTGCGACGAATTCGCTCGGCATCGACAGCTTGCTCGTGCAGAGGTTCCCGAGGGCCGTGAGGGCTGAGTAAGGGCCTTGGGGCAAGGTGAGTTCGAAGCTGCCGACCGGCGCGTCGGGGACGGTCTTGAAGGTGCTGCTGGTGATCCCCGTCTTGCTGATGAACGTCGTGCCGACGAGGTCGAGGCGCACGCCGTAGCCGCTGAGGACCATGACCAGGGAGGGGAATGCTTCCCCGCCGTGAGAGACGAAGTACGCGGGTCCTTCCAGCGGGACCGGGATCAATGGCGTGGTCGCTCTGGCGTGACCGATGATCGACGCCGCGGGACAGCCCGCGGGGTTGGCTTCGAACTGCGCGCTGGTGCACGCCTTCTGCAACGTCGTCAGGCGCGAGGGGAGCTGCTTTGGCAATTCGACTTTGACCTGTTTGACGTTCGCCTGCGATCCGAACGGCGCTTTGGGATAGGTCAGCTTCACCGACAGTGCCGCACCGTTGGCTTTGCTGTTTTTCCCGGTTGTCGTGACCGCGAATTTCGGTGCGAACTGCAACACCGCGCAGTTCGTCGCCTGGAACGGCGCCGACAGCGACGAGGACCCGCCTTCGATGCTCTGCAAGTTCCCCGTGACCGCTGTGGGGGTGCAGTTGGTCGGGTTGAACGTGAACCCGGGCCGGTTGATCGTGACGTTGACGTGCTTGATCTGCAACGGGATCCCGTCGATGCTCGGCGGGATCGCATACGGACCCGAATCGTCGCTCGTGACCGTCACCGCCGCGGTATGCGGGTCGACTTCGAGCTTCGCGCGGACGATGACCTTCCCGAGGTTGAACGGGCCCGCGACGGCAGGGTTCACGATCGACAGGCCGTACGGGCCGGTGAGGAACACCTGGCCCCCCTTCACGCTGTACGGGCTACCGCCCAGGCCGACGCTGACGGTCGTTTCCCCGAGCAAGCTCGCCGTACTGCACGTCCCCGCATCCGCTTCCGCTTCACCACACAACGGGATACCGGTCAATACCCCGGAGAGGCCGGGGGGCATGTGCAACTGGATGCTCTTCAGGCTCTGCTGCCCATCTTCACGACTCATCGTCATTGTGAACGCGCTGAACGATCCCGCCTGGTTATTGACCGTGCCCCCCGTCAACGCCGGCGCGAACGGCAATGCGACATCGGGGCACGAGGACCCGTTCGGACCCGAGACGATGGCGAAGTTCGATTGCGAGCTGACCGGTTCGTTGCCGGACCACGGCTCGAACGATGCCCGGGTGGTGTAGGTCCCGCAGTGCGCCGGGGTCGCAAGCGGCGCGCGTTCCCCACCGAAGAAGTGCAGTTCGGCGTCTTCGAAGGGGAGTTGCGGGTTGTGCTCGAACGTGCCTGTGATCTGTCCCGTCGTCTGGTTCAGCGATACTTCGCCGGGGAGCTTTACAAGTGTTCCCGAGACGGAGTCTTCGGCGACGAGATACATCGCGACGAGGCTGCCGAACGGGTTGGCGTTCTGAGCGGCGAGATAGACCGCTCCTTCCAGAGCGTTGGGCAACAGGGGTGTCTTGATCCTCACGGTGCCGACCTTCGAGGCATCCGGACAGAACGGCTCAGGCCGATCGGGTGTGAAGCGATCGGTGCCGCTCACGGGATCTCTGCCCGTGAACCCGATCTGATCCTCACTGCACGCCTGCAGGCCGTCCGCCCCGGACGGGTTCAGCGCCACCCCTTCCGGAAGCGTGACCTGAATGTCTTTGACCGAGGACTCCGCCAGGCCCTGGGCGTTCAGCGCGGCGTCTTGAGGGACGTGCACGTCGACGTTCAACCCGGTGGGGGTACTCGCTGCACTGCCGTCGGGGGTGGCCTTCACCGTTGGCGTGAACGACAGGTGGTTGCACCCGTCGACTGCTTCCGGCAGACGATAGGCAAGGGGTGCTGCTTGTTCTGCGGGCTGTTCGGGGGAGCCCCAGGAGTCCCCGCGCAACGTCGCTTCGAACGGTGTCGCGCAAGAGGTCGGCATCACCAGGAACGGCGGCGGCGCGGTCGCTTCGCCGGCTGGGCACGGGCCGAGGTTTTGCAGGCAGTTCCAGCCTCGCTGAGCGTCGTGCGCGGGGTCCCCGGGCACGCCCCAGAAAGCGAGCTTCACGTCCAATGTCCACGCCGCCTCGGTGATGTTGCTCGAGGTGACGGTCACACCGTAGTCGCTGCCCGTACGGACCTTCGTGTCGAGGAACACGCTCACGATCCCGAGCGCCTTGAACCCCAGCCGCGCGGGCTCCCCGACACGCGGGGTCATGTTGAAGATCGGCGCCGTGACCGTGTCGAATCCCTGGGCGCCGGGTTCGTTGAATGACACGGTCGCAACCCCGACCGCGGACGCCGCCGGACATTCGTTGATCGACAATCTTTCCACCGTCAGGCCCTTCGAGAACTGCGCATCGGTGCACTGCACGAAAGGCGTCGGGTTGCCGACCAGGCCGGCGGGCAGTTCGGAGATTATGTCCTTCGGCAGCGCGACCGGCCGCGGGTATCCTCGCGCGTCGGAGGCCTGGGTCTTCAACGTGATCACGTTCGTGAGCTGGAACGGGTGTGACCCCGCCTGCGTATCGATCGACCCGCCCGCGTTTTCCGGGATCTGCTGCCAATCTTCGAAACCAAACTCGTCGTTGCCACCGATCCGCACGGGATGCGCTGCCGAGACGGCGCTGCCGCCACCACCGACGACCGTCGCCGTGTTCGCTTCGCCGTCTTTGGCCGATTCCTTGACCGCGACGGAGATGCGCACTTCGATCTCTTCATAGGGCGGCAGCGCCTCGGTTTCGCCTGCTTCACCGCCATACGTGCAAGTCAAGGTTTTGAGCACGCACTTGACGGGACCGCCGTCAAACCTGCCCGTACCACCCGCGATCGCTTCGATCCCCGTCGCCAAGAGCCCTTCCGGCAAGTGGTCTGTGACTTTGACTTCGCCACTGGTGCTCGCATTGCCACGGTTCTCGGCCGTCACGATGATCTTCCCATCGGGCTGTCCCGCGGTGAGCACGCTCGCGCTCGCTCCCCCGATCGCCGCGAACACCCCAACGTGACCGACCGCCCGGTCGACGTCTTCACCGATGCTCGTGATCGTGAACGGCGAGGTCCCACCCGGACCTGCACCGCTCACCTCGACATTACCCGCGCCATACACGCTTTCCAGACCGGCCTGGATGTTCGCCGCGCTGGCCAGCGGCAACGAAAACGCCGCCGCGAGCGGTTCCGTCGCGTAAAGCCCCGCCGGATTGCTCACGTTGCCTTCAAGAACGCTCAATTTGAAGGCCGCTTCGCTCCCAACCGTCAGCTCCTGCACCTCACTGCGCGCACCGCCACTGCGCAAATTCGTGGGCTCGGCCCCAGACGTCAAACCCCACCACGCCGAGCCATCCGCGCCCGCAGAAGACACGCCGACAATCAGCAGCACAAGCGACGCTACCGCCGCGATCGCAATCACTCGACGCATTACCCAACCCTCCGATGGTTGCCGGCTTTCCTTGCCCTCTTTCGCTTTGCCTTGGGCTTCTTTGCCTTGGGCTGCTTGAGACACCTGCCGTGCTTCTTCACAAAGCCCTTCCGGCACGCCACAGGCCTCGTCTTCGGCTTCGTCGCGGCGGCGACGGGCACCGGGAGATTGCCGGCGCCACTGAAGGTGGCGCTCGACGGGGCGCCGAAGATCGCCGGTTGTAGAGAGGGCGCGGCGCGACACGAATCCGCCGTCGAGCACGCCGGCGGGGAGGTCGATGAGGGCAGGCATGCCGCCGCGGCCGAGCACACGTGCGCGTCATACAAGTCGATCGCCGTATCCACATCACCCGAAGCCAAGCGACCACTCGTCAAGAAGAACACGTCATCACCGGATTTGCTCGCGTCCATGAAGGCCGATTCACCGGCCGCCGCGCCCGAGGAGATCAGACCAATGCAGCCATTCGTCCCCGCACTGAACCCGGACATGTCCGACGAGCAATCGCCGGCGCCCGCCGGCTCGAACTCATACACATCCTCTCCGCCATTCCCATCCTGTGCCACCAGTCCATCGTGACTGTTGAAAAACAAACGTCCACCATCCGCCAGATACCGAGGCTGATACAGCGCTTTCGTGTGTTGGTACTCCGTCCAGGCGGGTAGATTTGCCGCGATCCATTGACCATCGGGCCATACCCGGTCCCCACCGGCCAGCTTGTCGTTCAACTGGGAGTACGGAACTCCCTTGGGGCGCGCGCCGGTGGGGTTGCACGACGCGCACAGGAGTCTCCCGGCGGCCGCGTCGTAGAGGTAGACCTCCTCATCGGGTTGACCGCTGACGGCATCACGGGTGTCATATCCCGTCAACCCGAGATCGGACATAAACGCCATCCAACTTCCATCGTCCGACACCCGCGCGGTCATTTTGCCGAGATCAAAGCCGTCGCCTATCCAATCCGGCCAGTCATCCCCGGACACTCCCGCCACCAGCCGCGGCGGGCCCCACACACCCCCCGCGAAATGGCTGGCATACAGGTTGCACCGCGCGCCCGGCGCCGACGCGCTCCCTTCGCAAGACCCGCGGGCTGCTCCTTCGGCCAGCGCTCCGTCGGCGACATAGTAGACCCAGTCGCCATCCGTGCTGGCGCCGAGCACAGCGCCCTGCACGTTCGCGGCTTCTTCACCGGCGCCCGGCGTCAGATCCGTCAAATCACAGCCCAACACACCGCCCGTTTCGACCATCTCACACACATACAGGTCGGGCCGCCCCGACAGCGCACGCGAGTCCGCCGTCAAACGCTGCGCATCCGTGAAGAAGACACGCGACCCATCGCCGGACGCCGCCTGAAACCGCGGACCCGCGTTACCTTCATCACCACCCGCCTGCATCACGTCCAGCTGCACGGACTCACCCTTCACCGTATCTCGCAGATACAGATGCCCACCGCTTTCAGACCACACGACCCGCGACCCGTCCACGGACACCGCATCGCGAATGATCTCGTTCGCCGTCCCGAGCAGCGCGGCTTTGCCGGCCGGTTCGCCTGTTTCCGGGAGCGCGCTGACCAGCTGCAGGCGTTCGGTCGCAGGCTTGGCGGCATCCCACTCGTACAGCTCTTCACGTTCACCCGTCACGCCGGACGTCAACGGCACCTGTGAGGACAGGATCACATGTGACAGATCGGGGCTCGCACCCACGAACGTCGCTTCGCCATGCGTCAAGGTTGGTCCTGGTGCGGGGGTGCCGCCGAACGGGGTGCCTTCCGGCACGTCGGCAAACCCCGCAGCCCCGGTCACCAGCGGCTCAAAACACGTGCTCGGGCCGGCCGCACAGGTGCTGTTGTGCCGCACATACGGCGTCCGATCGGTGTCGGGCGGGAACGCTTCCTCTCCGAGCGAGGTGTATGCGCCCAACGGTTCCACGATCGCCGCCGAGAGATCGGATGAGAACAACCGGTATTCGGGCCCGTAGGACCCACTCAGAGCAGGCGCGCTGTGGTGCGCCAGCGACACGTCCCGCGATACCCATCCGGAGCCGGTGCGGGTCGAGATCACCTGCACACGTTCGACATAGCCCTTGGTGTCTTCTTCGGTCGGGACCGTCGCCAGATACCCAATGCTCCCACCGGACACCGACGCCTGCGCCCCACCGGTTTCTCCGATCGGTTCGATCAGCGCACCGTGCTTGTCGAGTGGGGAGACCTGCTCCCACTCACGCCCGTCCGGTAGGCGCAAGCCGGAGCCGGCGCCCTGCGTGGTGAACGTCTGATCGGCACCCGGAAACGCAACGGACTTCACTTCGCCCGCGACTTCCAGGGCACTGACCGCCACCACGCGATAGTGATACACCGTGCTCGCCGCGAGACCCTGCACGTGCACCGGGGCTACTTCGACATCGCCGTGACCAGACCCGACGAATGATCCAGGAGCGGCGGGCAGGCGCCCTTCATAGCTGCCCGCGCTCTTGCCGTACTGAAAGTAGTAGCTCGTGGGTGTGCCATTGGGGTCGATGCCGGCCTGCAACGTCGCTGAGGCGGAGGACACGTCGGACGCCGACTCGCCGTGCACTCCCGGACCCGGCGTCACCAGCTCCTGGTCCTGAAAATCCTCACCGGCGTTCAGGCCATTCTGGTTACTGGCCTGCAGGCGATAGAAATACGTCGTATCCGCGGCCAATCCATGAACTTCTCCGTGCACCGCCACCGAGGAGGCGCCGTCCATTACGGTTTCGGGCTCACAACTCGCTCGCGATCCGAACGCCGTGCTCGTGCCATACACGAACCCGCACGACGCCCCACCTTCGTCGTCCGGGTTCACCGAGCCTTCGAACACCGCGTCGACCCCGGCTGAGCGCAGCCCGCCTTCCCCATCCCCTTCAGTGGCGACACCCACCCCGCTCGCACCATTCGTCACGACATCGGGAACGACCGCCCCGCCGCCGAACACGTCGACCGACCCGCGCTGCTTTTCTTCATTGAAATCGCCCACGTACACCAGATGGCTCACCGGATCGACGGCCACCGCTCGCAAGTTCTCAAACGATCCCGCGTCCGTCCCCGTCAAGCGACCCACGTATTCACCGGTGCTGTCGAACTCATCCACCACGCCCCTGCTCGCATCCGCGACGAACACATCGCCGGTGCCGCCGTCCACCGCGACCGACGCCACTTCCCCGAATTCCTGCACGGATCCGCCGGCGCCCGTCGGCGCGCCGGTCAACTGGCGCACGAACTCATACTCACCCGGTCCGGCGGGCGCGAACACATCCACGACGCGTCGCCCGTCCGTGACGAACACATCGCCGTTCAGACCGGACACCGCCACCCCCGACGGTTCCACGAACCCGCTGGCTTCCCCACCAGAGCAGGTCGTGCCGGGCACCGGGCACGTGCCCGTCAGCTGCCCCACGAGCGCCGGTTCACCGCCGCCACCGGCTACCGGGTGAAACACATCCACGAGATTGCTCGCCGCGAAGCCGGAGAATCCCGATGTTGCCACATACACGTCGCCGCTCGTTTCGAAGCTCCCCGACCCGTCGACGGCGACACCACGCAGCTGTGCGACGAATTCACCTTCTTCATTCTGCGTAAAGGATTTGTCGGGAGTGCCCGCGCCGGACCAGAGACCCTCCAGCACCCCCGCCGGGCTGAACACCGCGACCACCCCTTTGGATTCCAACGCCCCACCGACATACACCTGTTCTTCACCGCCAGGATGACCAATGTCCACACCGAGTTCCAGCGCCCCAAACCCACCCTGTTCGTTGAGCTGCGGACCCGTGAAATCACCCGACCCGTCGAACCGGTCGACTCGCGACACACCGCCTTCCACACGATCCGCGACCCACAACCCACCACCACCGGCCGCAAAGCCGGTGATCAAGCCCAGCGTCCCCTTCACCGGCGCTGCTTCGGCCGCCAGAGAGGACGCCACTCCGCGATCCAGAGCCCCGGACAGCACGGGATCGAACGGATGTATCACCGCGCCATCGGCGATGCCACTACCAAAAAGGATCGAGGAGCCCAAGGACACAACGAGGAAGGCCAAGAGACGAGCAGCGGATGACCGTGACCGTCCATGGGCCCGCACTCCGGGCGTCTGCGCGGATGGTGTTCTCACTGCGACCTCCTGAAAAGTCGGCTCTGTTTGACAAGGTCGGTCGAGCACCGCGGCCTCAGATACAGACCACGGCGCTCCCAACAACGGCCCCGGCGTGTGTCGATCGCAGATCGACGGATCTTCGATCGACCGGCACGCCCAGGGGCCTCCTCACGCGCCACCGCCGGATGAGGATGGCGAGGGCTACCGCCGGCCGGCGGCCGTCCCACGCGCGGCACCACGTCGGCGGTGCACAGGGCGCTCGCCGGCGGCGAGTCGAGAGCGGGCTCAGACCCGCGAGTGACCCACCCCCGCGAGCAATGCTCGAAACGGGGAAAACTGGCTGCTAGAAGCGGGGCGCTACAGGGACAAGAGAGAGAGAGAGAGAGAGAGAGATGTGTCAGCGCTGCTGACGCATCTACCTACGGGCGCACCTTGGTGCGCAACGACCCTCTTCACATCTGTCCCCAACGGACTCACGCGAAAACAACCCCTCATCATTTCGATACCGATCCCTCTCCCAAGGGTCCCTGCAAAAAACGCTCGCGATCGATCCTCCAGAGAACCGACCCAAACCCGATCTATTTCCCAGCGCTCCCTGATGAGAGCACCTGACCTACCAATCATAAGCACACCCGGCACCACTTGTCAATCCCCCAACTGCGCGGCCCGGCGGCGGCTGGTCCGGGAGCGCCAGCGGCAAGAGGGCGGCAGGCATCGGATTGGCCTTCCCATCGAGCCTGAGCTCATATGAAAACCCGCGAAATGGACCCCGCAATTGGTGACTCCCGCCGCCGGCTGGATGCCGGCGAGCTGGAACTTGCCGAGCGACTGTTGTATTGCGCCATCTCGCGCAGCGACGTACCACGGGTTGCGCTGGTATGAGCTGGACCCTCGGACCAAGAGGCGCTCAGTGCAGCAGCAATACCGGCTATACTCGGTGTATGGTAAAGGTCATGGTTTCGATGCCGGATGAGCTGCTGGCGCGGATCGACGCGCGGGTGGCATCCGAGCACGCGACACGCAGCGGGTTCCTGCAGCGCCTGGCCGAGCGGGAGCTGGCGCAGGAGCAGGCTGAGCGCGGAGCTCGCGTCGCAGAGCTCCTTGGCGAGCCGGTCCCGCTCGGCGGCGACGCCGCGAAGCTGATCCGCGAAGACCGCGAATCGCGCTGACGGTGCGGCTGCTCGACGCGGGCGTTTGGATCGCCGCGGTAGATCCAGAGGATCGTTATCACGATGCCTCACGCTCGCTCGTGCTCGCCGCGGCCCTACCGGTCGCCGCGCTGGATCTGACGCTCTATGAGGTGGCCAACGTCATCGGCGCACGTAAGCAACAGCACGACCTTGCGGGGCGCGTGTGCCACTTGATCCTCGAGCGATGCGGCGAGCACGTGGTACACATCGACGCAGAGCTTGCCAAGGCGACCGTAGCCGCGATCGCCGAGCACAACCTCACCGCCTATGACGCCGCCTACGTCGCGGTGGCCCGCCGCTACGGCTGGACGCTCGTCAGCACGGACCTTGGAGACCTCGTCGATCGCGAGTTGGCCCAGGCGCCGGACGCGGCGACGATCGGCTGAGCCTTTCAAGGCCCGACTCAGGCGTTCGAGCTCGTGTCGTGCGGCGGCCTGCCGAGGTAGGCGCGCTGCACGTCCAGGACCTGCGCAATGCCCTCACGCGCCTCCCCCCGCCGTCTCGGGATGACGCCGATCGTCGCGGTTCAGATAAGGACGCCATGCTCACACACAACCT
>Ga0210387_10005087_pt1 | contig 10075 bp, 8 predicted proteins | sample IncBWC7OmetaG_FD_160108 | JGI IMG/M metagenome (GOLD analysis project Ga0210387, IMG submission 160108) | Forest soil microbial communities from Barre Woods Harvard Forest LTER site, Petersham, Massachusetts, United States - Inc-BW-C-7-O ...
CCTGATTATGTAGTCACGACGTATGCGCGACGCAGGCAGAACTCCGCGGAGGTCCAATCGCACCTCGTTGCCGCCGAGCAAGAGGCCAGGGAGACCCTGGAAGCGTTCGCGCAAGAGCTTTTGAACGGAGGCATTAAAGTTCAGCCTTACCTGCGTGTGGGATATCCGTTTGACGAGATTGTCCTGATGGCAAACCATTTTAAGGTCGATCTGATCATCATTGGATCGCACGGCCGAAGCGGAATTTCGCGATTGCTGGTTGGCAGCACGGCCGCGCGCGTCGTCGAACACGCGCTGTGCCCGGTGCTCGTCGTGAAGGGACCGCGGGGTGGGACAGGGTCGGAATAAACCGGCCTTCTGAGGCCTCTATTGGTCAGAGCCATTCGGTCATATGAAGATCACTTACGCACTATTGATTCTTGCTTGTTTTACCACATCGGAAAGAGTTTTTGCACAAATGAACGATTCAAAATCCTCGCCTAAACTGGAGTCGGCTGTTTTCGGCGGCGGCTGCTTCTGGTGTCTTGATGCTCAATTTAAACTGATCAACGGCGTCAAGTCCGTGCTCTCGGGGTATGCCGGAGGAACGACCAAGAACCCGACTTACGAACAGGTGTGTAGCGAAACAACCGGGCACGCTGAAGTGATTCAGGTTGAATTTGATCCCGCCGTCGTCAGCTACGAGGATTTGCTGCGGAAATTCTTTCGCGCTCATGACCCGACGACCTTGAATCGGCAGGGTCCGGACGTGGGCACCTCCTACAGGTCGATCATCCTGTACAAGGACGAGAATCAAAAGGCCATTGCTGAAAAGGTGAAGGCCGAAGCGCAAAAGCTGTGGCCCGATCCAATCGTAACCGAGATTGTGCCTCTCAATACTTTCTACACGGCGGAAGACTATCATCAGGATTATTTTGCGAAAAACCCAGACCAAGGATATTGCCGAGTGGTCGTAGCGCCGAAAGTCAAAAAATTCGAAAAACTCCTGAAAGAGGAGAAGCCGTAAGCCTTCGCCGTGCGCGCGGCTCCGCATGACTACGCTCGAAAAGAAAATCGAGCACGATTGCTAGAGCCAGACGACGAGTGGTCGATAGGTTCGAGCCCAACGAAATCTCTGTTCGACGGACAAGTCTCTTTCCTTGCGCTTGTCCGGATTCTTTGGAGGCTGGTCAAATCAAAAAAAGCCGAGTGCTCAATCGGGGTCGCAAACACGACGCTAAACAGATACAAACCCTGGGCGGGCTATGCTAACTTCGCACTTTCGGGCCAGTCCCGGGGGGACATAGGACAGTAGCCCGGCGATTTATCGCCGGGTCCGGGACCACAGTGGCCCTGCGTCCCGGAGGGACGCCCGAATACCGCCGCGCGATTAATCCCAAAGATATTCATTATTATCGCTGGAGATAAAAACTACCGCCCTTTGTGGTTTCTCGATCCGGGTCCAATAACAATGCACATGGGTGGGTTCATCCAGTGCCAGTGTCAGCGGGATTAGCCCTTGGTACGTCGCTTCACTCGTGAGCTCGGTGTCAATCAGGGCTTAAAGAATGTTGAAGGGTAACCGCTTCTGGATTTCGATCCCGATCGGTGATGATATTTATTTTCCATCCATTTTGCTCCAGTTGGTAATTTTTGGGCACCTGATCACCAGCCGCCGCAAATCCGTACTTCGATAACCAATCCGTCGGGAAGGGTTGGTGGGGAACGATTTCGGTGCCGAAGATGTAGACTTTGCCCTTAAAGACGTGGGTCGGATGACCGTCCATGGACGTGAGAAAGTCAGGATCGAGTACCCAGGTGATGCTCAAATTTTTTGCGTCCGAAATGTATCGAACTCCATCCCCGTCCCAAGAAATGTCCTTTCCGTTCGATTTGGACAGATTCTGAAAGTTTGGATTTGTCTCCTGAAGGAGAACTCCAATATCGCTGGTGTCGAGAACGTGCTCGCCCAGAATTACGAACGTGCCGTCAAAGTGCACTTCGGAAAAACCAACAGGAGATTGACCCCACGCCGGGAGGAGACCTGTAAACAAGAAGCAACAGGGGATGGCGAAACGACAAAGTGCACCTCTCCAGTGCCTTGGCATACTTTTCATACGCTGCAATTCGTAGCAAAACACGCAGGGAGACACAAGCTGCACTCCCCGGGCCGTCATAATCTTTCCGAACGCTTTCCAGGGGTGTCCAGCGAAATCAAAGGTAGCTGTTTTAGCTACGCCATTTGTGAATTTGAGCCTTGGACACATATTGCGAGTGTCAGTTTTTTGGTACAATATCTTGTATTTTTGAACATAGGTTTATACAATATAGAGGTATGACGCAGGAGGCCCTTCTTACTAAGTGGAAATTTGTGGTCGAGTTTGAGGACGCAGCAACTTACGAAATATCGGGTACAATTGGACATGCGGATACTCGGGAAGAATGCGAGGGCCTTCTCGAGTACGAGATGCAGAACCTTTATTCGGATGGGCAAATAGTTCTAAATGCGGAGGCTGCTGAGGTGTGCGCGCAATGTGAGGGTGAGGGAGAGATTTCAGTGGGCGGCGGCGGAGTGGTCATTTGTGACGCCTGCGGCGGCCGTCATGGCCCGATAGCGATCCTGACGTCCTCGCCCGGGCCGAAGGGGAGGGAATATTTACTCATGCGTCGGGGCGATTTCTCCCTGGGAATTTCGCCGCGCCGAGCTGCCTGACAGTCGGCGACTTTGGAAGTAAGTTCCGATGATTCCCTTTTCCATCCTCGATCTTTCGCCAATTGCCCAAGGCGCGACCCCAGCCGATGCCTTGCACCGTTCCCTGGATCTGGCACAGCACGCTGAACGTTGGGGCTATCGCCGCTATTGGCTGGCCGAGCACCACAACATGGCGGGCATCGCGAGCGCTGCCACCGCCGTAGTGATTGGATACGTCGCGAGCGGAACGAAAACGATTCGCGTGGGATCAGGGGGCGTGATGCTACCCAATCATTCTCCGCTCGTTATCGCCGAGCAATTCGGGACTCTAGCCTCTCTTTATCCTAACCGCATCGATCTCGGGCTAGGTCGTGCGCCTGGTACCGACATGCTTACCGCACAAGCCTTGCGACGAGGTGCTTCCGCTGGTGCCGATCAGTTCCCTGAGGACGTGCAGGAGCTCCAGGCCTACTTGGAACCTTTACGCCCAGGACAGAAGATCCAGGCTGTTCCGGGCGCTGGAACGCAGGTCCCGATCTGGCTGCTCGGTTCAAGTCTGTTTAGTGCGCAACTGGCGGCCTTGCTGGGGCTGCCGTTTGCCTTCGCTTCCCATTTCGCTCCGGGTGCCCTGATACAGGCGCTGGAGGTTTATCGTCGCAAGTTCCAGCCCTCCGGGCAACTTCAGCAACCCTATACTATGATCGGCGTGAATGTCTTTGCTGCCGAAACCGATAAGGAGGCGCGCCGCCAATTCAGTTCCGTCCAGCAGGCCTTTATCAACCTTCGGCGAGGGATGCCGGGTCCGGTACCCGCGCCCATTGACGACATCAGAGAATACGCCGCCGACTTCGAGATCGCTCAGATCGAGGAGGCTCTGGCATATTCCGCCGTTGGTTCCGCTGAAACCGTGGAACGCCAACTGCGGCCTATTCTCGCGCAAATCAGACCCGACGAATTAATGGTCACGGGACATTTCCATGACCATGCCGCCCGGCTTCGGTCGTTCGAGATCGCTGCCGCCGTGCGGGAACGCCTGTGAGAAACGCGGAATGCGGAATTCGGATTGCGGAATTTTGCGGATTTGGCAGCAATTTCGTATTCCTGAATTCGACAATTTTGGAGCTTTGCTTAAACCCAATCCGCAATCCGCATTTCGCGATCCGCATTTCTCCTTAACGCAATCCCACCCAGGCCGGGCCACCCCATCCGCCCCACCCGCCGAAGTTCATCGATGCTTCCTGGTTCATCTCCGCTGCCTCAAGATTATCGTTCGCCAGTTTGTTCTCCAAACGAAGCTGTTTATAAGATTGATACTGTTGGGGCCCGCCTACGTAGGCTTGGTTATTAGCCGCGTCCGGGAAGACGTAATAGGTCTTCCCGCCTTTCTGCACCAGGCTCACTTTGTCCACTGGGAGTGCTTGGAGTTTTTGTTGCTGCGCGGGCGTCTTGGGGACGATCACTTTGAAGCCGGCGGCAATCAGCAGGTTCTCTTTATTCTGGACCTGGTTGCCGGCGCAACCGGCTACCAGAGCTAAAAGCGCGCACGCGCCAATGAGGTTCAATCCGTTGAACAGATGTTTCATGGGTTTTTGATTTACTGGTTGGTCTTGATAGGATGCATGTTTCCCTGGCATTTATTCAAGCCTGCCTGCAATCAAATCGGGATCGTTGCAACTGACACTGACAACTGCTCAAAGTGAAATCGCGCAAATAAACGCTCGCGAACTAAAGCTTCTATTCGCCGGTGTGTGAGCTCAGAGCTTTCTGGATCTGCGCTTTGACGGCTTCCATGTTGAAGCTCGCGCCCTTCTGCATCGGCGGAAACTCGATTAAGGTCTGGGCGGCCTTGGCTACCTCTTGTTGCACGAAGACGAACCGCCAGAACTCGTAGACGAACCAGTTGTAAAAGGCCAGGGACCCGCCCTTGCCGTTCGGCATTCCGGTGCGCTCATACGGGTCCAGACGTAGATTGGTCAGGATCGGCCAATCGACCTTCTCCGTAGCGCCCAGCCAGCCGCCGGGCTGGTCTGTAAAGCGGTACTTGTAGTCATCGATCCGTACCGCAGCCAGGGTGGTCTCGGTCAGGTAAAAGATCTCGTGGCGCCGTGACGGACCCTTGCCGGTGAGCATCTCCGTCTGGTTGTAGCCGTCTAAATGGACCTTGTAGGTGCGATCGCCCATCTGCTTGCCATTCTTTAGTTCCTCGACGATGTCAGGGTCGCCAGCCGCTGCGACAAAAGTAGGAAACCAGTCGAGGCCGGAGACGATCCCGTTTTCGACTTTGCCCGCCGGCACCTTACCCGGCCAGCGGATGATGCAGGGTACCCGGAAACCGCCCTCCAGCCCGGTTCCCTTGCCGCCGGCGAATGGGGTCTGACCACCATCGGGCCAGGTAAAGTTCTCGGCGCCGTTGTCGGTCGAAAAGGCAATGATAGTGTTCTCCTCGAGACCGTTGTCCTTCAGGTACGCCATGACCGCGCCAACGATGTCATCGAGTTGAGCCATGCCAGCTTCCTGAATGGACCAACCATTCTCCGGGGTCCGTAACTTCTCATATTTCTCCGACAGGTGCGTGACGACGTGCATGCGCGTCGGATTTAGCCAGAGGAAAAACGGCTTGTCATCCTTTCTGGCCTTGTCAACGAACTTGAGCGCGTCGTCGAGAATTTCATCATCGACTGTTTGCATCCGGTCCGGACAGAGCGGACCAGCATCCTCGATCGTCTGCTTGCCGATCTTGCCCCAGCGCGGTTGCTCGGCAGGGTCGTCCACGTCAGTTGCCCAGCTATGCACCATGTTGCGCGGGCCAACCTTGTCCTTGAGTGACTGTGGGTAGTTGCGATGGCACGGGTCCTCCATCGCGTCCAGGTGGTAGAGATATCCGAAAAATTCGTCGAATCCGTGAACGGTGGGCAGGAATTGGTTCAGGTCGCCCAGGTGGTTTTTCCCGAATTGGCCGGTGGCGTAGCCCATGGTCTTAAGCACCGTGGCAATCGTCGGCGCTTCGTCGGGCATTCCGAGCGGGGAGCCGGCCTGACCGACAGTGGTGAGCCCGGTGCGGATCGGCAATTCGCCAGTGATAAAGTTTGCCCGGCCCGCCGTGCAGCTGGCCTCTGCGTAGTAATCAGTAAACAGCATGCCCTGCGCCGCGAGCTGGTCGAGATTCGGCGTCTTACCGGACATGATCCCCCTGTTGTAGGCGCCGATATTAGACCAGCCGATGTCATCACCCATGATGAAGACGATATTGGGTTTTTTGTCTGCTGCCCAAGCCGGGCAGACTGCGAATAAAAAGGCGGTCGCCGTGATCAAAATGCTGGCCACGGACAGACCGTAAGTGACGTGATTTCGCCGATATTTCATTGGTTTCGGGGGAGTTGTCTGCTGCAGAAGATGCCCATCTTTTGAGAAATAGACAATGCACCAAGCTGTTTGCAGCGCAGCACAATTCGGTTCGTCCGACTACGAATTGCGCTAAATTGGCCCGTTCCGGGACACAAAGCTGTGGCGTATGAATAATCTAACCGGCTATCCACTGGTTGTTTTCGCGCTCGCTTTCTTCCTGCTGTGGCTCTCGACGCAGATCGGTTCCTCCTTTCTCAAGAGGCGTCGAGCCCTGGGAGCAGACGTGCGGGAAGATTTCGGTTTGATTGACAGTCCGCGCGGCGGCGTCATTCGCGTGCAACCGCAAAATCTATTAACCTTTGCTCAAACTCTGGGCAAAGCGTAACTGGTGGCAATGGGTTCCGCATAGGTAAACGGAAACTGAAGGCTTCACTTAGAAGTAGAAGAGTGGAAGCCTATGCGTGGTAAAGAGGTGTCTTGCCATGAATGAAAACGGGGAAAAACGATCCACTAAAAGCGATCTTACACCATTGACCTACGCCGATTTGAAGCGTTGGCTTGGGCTTTTGGTTCTGCTGATCTCGGCGGCGCTGCTGGTGTGGTGCTTGAAATCGATCTTGCTGCTCTTCGCAGTTGTATTTCTGGTCGTAATGGTGCTGAACCCGATCGTCGCTTTTCTTGAAAGGAGACGCATCCGTCGTGGTTTGGCGGTGGTCTTGCTTGCCTTGGCCGTCATGGCTCTGTTGGCGGTGGCGGTGGCATTTCTGATTCCGCCGCTTCTGGCACAGGTCGATGAGCTGATCCGGCAAACGCCGAAAGCGTGGAATCGTGTGCAAGCGCAGGTACTGGCCTTTGGCCAGCGCTATCCTTCCATTCAGCAGTCGATCCCGGAAGCCGACAAGGTTTTGAATACGGTCGGTGCACGGGCCGGCGACCTGTTGCGGCTGCTGTTTGAATCGAGTTTTCGCATTGTCGGCGGACTCTTTGGGAGTGTCTTCGCCGTGCTGCTGTTGGTGTTCGTGCTAGTCGACCCTAAGCCGGTGGTGGTCCGTTTTCTAACCCTGGTCCCGGAGCATTACCGCGAGCCGTCTCGCCGAACGCTCTTGCGCCTGACCCAGCAGATGGCAGCCTGGGCGCGTGGCGTGGTGATCAACGGAACGATCAGCGCCGTGACGACCGGTTTGCTCTTGTGGTTCATCGGCGTGCAGCCGGCTCTGGTGTTTGGGTTCATCGCGTTTCTGGGAGAGTTTGTGCCGATGATCGGACCCGTTCTGACGTCGATCCCGGCCCTTTTCGTCGCTTTGAGTCTTGGATTCGACAAGTTCGGCCTCGCACTTTTGGCCGTGCTCTTTGTTCAGCAGGTTGAAACCAATGTGCTGGTCCCATTTATCTTGGGTAAATCGATGGAACTAAATCCAGTGAGCATTCTCTTCTTTACTTTGGCCATGAGTTCCCTCTTTGGCTTAACCGGAGCAGTTCTCGCGCTTCCGGCCGCGGCGCTCTTTAAAATCGTGATCGATGAATTCTATTTGCGACACCATTTGGTCGATGCGGAGCAAATCCAATCGCAAGCAACGCAGATAATTCTTGGTAAAAGTGATCCTGGGTAAGGAAAGGTTTCCTGCTCGACAAGATTTCGTCGAATCAAGAAAATGGCCAAATGGCGGATGAAGTGATGGGTATCGATCGTACGAAGCCGTTACTCGTGACCCCAGGTGGGTGTGAAACCAAAATGGAAGACACCGTTTCCAGAAAAGGGTCCTGCCGCCGACGGGGGGTGTGGCGTCGTACCTCCCTTGATTGTTTTGCCTGGGCAATTCTTAGTGCATTTTTTGTCGGGGCTGCGCAACCTTCGTCTCGAGCGGTCGACCAGGATAACTCTCTGTCCCGGGAGTTTACCAGCACTGAGCGCACCACCTCGGGTCTGGTAGAGGATCAATTGACTTACTCGCTTTCTTGGGATCGATGGAAAGAAGATAAAGCCGAGACCAAGCGAACCGACCAAGGCTACAAGGCGCTGGTCGACCCTTCAAATCCTGGATTCAAGAAGGTTGAGAATCAGTCTTTGATGTTGATGTACGGCTCGTTCAGTGAAATTGACCGGTACGCCTCTTCCGCGCCGCCCGAGGTCTTTAACCGATTTGCCCAACAGTATCGCGAGGCTTTTGTAGCGTTTACCCGAATGCAGCTCCTGGAGCCGATGTCCGAAATGTTCTCGGGTGGCATCCGAAAGCTTGCTGCGGCATTCCGGCTGCGAGGTGACGATCAGGCAGCGACCGAGTTTTACCAAGAGGAGATCGATCGCTGCCAGAAAGCTGGTTCCACCGCACAATTGGCCCGAACGATGGATGGGCTCGGCATATTGCTCGCCGGGCAAGGCAAAATGGACGCGGCGGAGCGGCTGTTTCGGGACAGCCTGGCCCTTCGCCAGAAATTGAATCTGGCCGACGAGGCCCGATCGTGGATGCTCCTGGCCGGGCTACAAGCGCTGGGAGTCTCAATATCGGGGGGAGAAGACGCCTTTGCACAGGCCATGGCTCGCCTTTCCGCAGGCCGGGTGAACTTCGGAACGATGTGGATGTATTCTCACCAGCCCACCGACCTTGAGGTCCGCGAGGTTAATGCGTTGGCGCCGATTAACGAACTGGCTTGGCAGTTCCAGGCAAATGGACAATACCCTTCTGCCGAGCGCGTGATGTCGTTGGCGCTTACCGCTGCCGAGAAGTGGTTGAAGGCGGACGACCTGCGGTTGGTGCGTCAACGCAACTTGGCAGCCTGCTGTGCGTATGCCGCCGGCAAACGTCCGTTGGCGCTCAAGTTGTTGCAGCAAGCGAACGACGCAGGCTCTCGTTATTTGAACGCGACTACCTGGCCGCGCGGCTACGAGTCCACGACGGAATCTGTCGTGCGAGTTCAAGGAGATGGAACCTTTACGGCGAGCTTCGGCACGACGGAGGATCTTGCACAGGAATTGATCGAGCAGAAGGGTTATGCGTTTCATCAGCAGCTTGAGAAACGCCGACGCCTTGCTGAGCCAGGAGTTTCTCCGGAAGCCAAGGCCCTTTGGCAGGAACTCGTAACGCAGCGGACCACCTACCGGGATCAACTGCTCGCGGCTCACATGGGGAGTAGTTTCCCTGGGACGGCCGGTGGGGGCGACGTCGGCGCTCTGGAAGCAAAACTCGCTACCGCGATTGGCGCTCCTGCCCTCGACTCTGGACCCTCTCTCGTTCGCCTCACCGCGGCGCTACCGAAGGGAAGCGCCTACGTGGACTACACCCTGTGCGATCGATGGACCGAGAAGATTTCCTTTACGGAAGAGTGGTGCGCCGTGGTGATCCAACCGGGCCGGGCTCCAGCCCTTGCCCGTTGTGGATCATTGCAAACAGTACGGGGTCAGATCGACGGCTACCTCTGGGTCGCAAAAGCAGGCAATTCCAATGATTCGGAGCTCGGTTCTGCCAGTCAAACGCTCTACGCGAGTCTCATCGCGCCGGTCGAAAAGTTGCTCGCTCCCGAGGCAAAAACGGTCTTCGTCTGCCCGGACGGGCCACTCGCCTCCATCGGACTCGCCGCCCTCCTGGATGAAGCGGGACACTTCTGGTGCGAAAAACGCGACGTGCGATATATCACCGATGCGCGGGCGATGCTCAAGCCAGCCACGGAAGTCTCCTTGAACACGGATCGCCTGGTTGGCCTGTTGGGAAATCCCATCTACGACGCGGCTTCGACGAACTCGAAAACAAATTCCGATCTCATTGAGGTTGATCCTTTCGCGGGACTTCCACCGGAGCTGAGAAAAAAAGTGCAGGGACGAGAATCTGAAATTCTAAAACAACTGCAGGGAAATAATGACAAAATTCTCAAGAGGGCGCCAAAACCGGCGCGGAAAGAGCATCTGGAACCTCTGCCGGGCACCCTTGAGGAAATTAAGGCACTTCAGACATTCTTCGGTGGCGCTGGCCTGAACGTCGTATCGTTGCTGGGATCCGACGCCACCGAACCGCGGTTCAGGTCGCTCCACCCTTGCACGATCCTTCACCTCGCTACACACGGGGA
>Ga0210387_10005090_pt1 | contig 10073 bp, 5 predicted proteins | sample IncBWC7OmetaG_FD_160108 | JGI IMG/M metagenome (GOLD analysis project Ga0210387, IMG submission 160108) | Forest soil microbial communities from Barre Woods Harvard Forest LTER site, Petersham, Massachusetts, United States - Inc-BW-C-7-O ...
CCGGGAGTTTCGACAATCGTCTCCTATCTACGATCCATCCGCATCGACCCGAGGTGCGAACCAGGCCGCTACTACCTGCTGAACAATTACAACCCGGGCTATTTCGGCCTCGGCGAAAATGCGTACACAGATGCATTCGCCGGCAACACTATCTTTACGATTCCACCCTCGTCGACGCCGAGCATCGGTGACGTCATGATCGCTCACAACGTTTCCTGGAAGTATTACGGCGACCAGTGGGACGACTATGCCGGTGTAGGTAATCCAAAGCAGCCGCCGTGTGCCGTGCCAACGTTGTCCAATACGAACTGTTACATTCCCGAAGACAAGTACCAGTTCAATTATGGACCGGCCGGCTCGCCGAACTTTGGAAACGGTCAACCCATTGTTTACGCTGACGAGTACTGCAACATCTGCACCCGTTTCAGTACGACACGTCCATCATGACCAATCCGACTGTGCGCCAGGCTCACATCCAGGACACGATTGACCTCTACAATGACATCAAAAACAACACGCTTCCCGCCGTTTCGATCGTGAAGCCCAGCGGGTTCGTGGACGGCCACCCTGCTTCATCCAAGCTGGACCTGTTCGAAGGGTTCACGCAGAAGATCATAGACATGGTGCAAGCGAACCCGAAGCTGTGGAGCGAGACCGCGATCTTCATTACGGAAGACGAAGGCGGTGGCTATTACGATTCCGGTTACGTACAGCCACTCGACTTCTTCGGCGACGGTACCCGCATCATTTTCCTCGCTGTCTCTCCCTGGACGGAGGGAGGCCGCGTGGCGCACAACTATTCGGATCACGTTTCTATCCTCAAGTTCATCGAGCGGAACTGGAATTTGCCTCCGGTCACGAAACGCAGCCGGGACAATTTCCCCAACCCGATCGCGCTGCAGTTCAACCCGTATGTACCTCTGAACAGTCCGGCGATTAGCGATCTCTTCGAATTGTTCAACTTCGAGCACAACGGTGGAGGACCCGGCGGGTACGGCCACTAGAGAGCGCAACACAAAGCACCATCGTTTGAATCTGCAGTGAAAAGGCGCCGGATCGGGGAAACCCGGTCCGGCGCTTTTTGTTTGTGCGGTGTTGTTGCGGACAAAGTCGTTGTTCTTTGGAAGTGGCGATTTGTTTTTCCACAGATGGCCGATTCTGTGAGGGAAAGATAGGCTGGCAGACCCGGAAATGGTGCTTTAAAATACGCTCGCAATATCCGCAGGCGGTTGCTGATCCAGGCGCGACGCAAGAGAATGAGGTCAACGCAGACTTGCTCGAATTCCTCGAAATCTAGAAGCAATCACGTCGACATATTTGTGAGTCGCGAACCGATGTCCCGAGCTCTAATCCCGGAACCGGGCGACATCCATGATTGAGGCGAGCTTGTGAGGCAGGTTGCTGCGGACGGCATTGGGGTTCACAGGCTGAAGCCTGTGCTACCTAACCTGCATCGCGAATATTCCTCGACGCCTGGACGCGGCGAAGTGGCCAATCCCAAACGGAGATTCTTATGAAGCTCGACGGCAAGAAAGCGTTGATCACCGGAGGGAATAGCGGCATCGGGCTCGCGACCGCCCGCTTATTTATAGCGGAGGGAGCGCAAGTAGCAATCACCGGCAGAAACCAGGAAACACTCGACGCCGCGGCTAAAGAGCTCGGGCCAAAAGCGATCGCATTCAAGGCCGACGTTGCTGACGCCGCCGATCGCGAGCGAGTTTTCAAAGGAATCGGCGAGAAATTTGGATCGCTCGATATCGTTTTCGCAAACGCAGGCATTGCGGGCCCCACACCAGTAGGGAATGCAGACGAGAAGCTTTTCGAACAGATTCTGAGAGTGAACGTGACGGGAGTTTTCTTCACGATCCAGAGCGCTCTGCCGTTCCTCCACGAGGGTGCTTCGATCATCCTCAATGGCTCGGTGGTGGCAACGCTTGGACCTCCTGTAAGCAATGCATATGTGGCGAGCAAAGGCGCGGTGCGTTCAATGTCGCGATCCCTAGCTGCCGAACTTGCTCCAAAAGGAATCCGTGTCAACGTGGTGGTTCCTGGTGTTGTCGTTACTCCGATATATGGGCGCAGTGTTAAGGACCAGGCGCCTGATCTTGCAGCTCTTGCCGACAAGCGATTCGGGAAAATAGTTCCGCTCGGGCGATTGGGACAAGCTGAGGAGATTGCGAAGGCGGTGCTGTTTCTGGCATCCTCAGATTCCTCGTATGTCCACGGTGCGGAATTGGTTGTGGACGGAGGAGCCGCCGGCGCCCCTCTCGGGGCGATGGCCTATAGGAGCTGACAGCTCCGTTTTTTCTGGGACACTACTCAAATTCCGGACATCCCGGACCGAGACACACAGAATTCAATTTGCGAGCCGGTTTATTTTTTGAGGCATTTTCAGAAACGCCTATGCGTTGAGTTATTTTAGACAGATCTAATATTTTTCTAGGTGAAGCCGAAAGAGTCGTAGCAAGCGCGGGCAACGGGAGATGAAGATGAGTGGGTCTTCGGGACGCAAGATCGTAATTGTAGGGGTGTTGTGTTTAGTTGCCATTGTCGGGACCGTGGTAGCGATGCGCTCGAAACATGAGCATGCTGCCGGACCAGGTGGTGTGCCGGAAGTTGCAGTGGCACAGGTGGTGCAGAGAGACGTCCCGATTTATCGCGACTGGATTGGGACTTTGGTGGGGCTCGTGAATGCTGACGTGAGAGGGCAGGTGACTGGCTACCTGCAGCGGCAGGATTACAAAGAAGGATCGTACGTCCAAAAAAATCAGCTGCTTTTCGAAATTGATCCCCGTCCATTTCAGGCTTCGCTCGATCAAGCGCAGGGCCAGTTAGCGGAAGCGCAGGCGCAACTGGCGAACGCAGTGGCCATCCAAGGCCGCACGCAGCTTGACGTGGAGCGTTACACACCGCTGGCGAAAGAGCAGGCAGCGAGCCAGCAAGATCTCGACAACGCGGTGCAAAACAACCTGGCGGCGAAAGCCACGGTGGCTACCGCGAAGGCTCAGATTGCTACTGCGGAAGCAGCAGTCGAGACAGCCAGGCTCAATCTTGGTTTCACCCGGCTTACATCGCCGATCGACGGCATCGCTGGACAGGCTCAGTTACAGGTTGGCGACCTGATCACTCAAACGAGCCCAGCGGCCACTACTGTTTCAACGGTTGACCCGATTAAAGTCTATTTCACAGTCAGCGAAAGCGAATATCTCGATTTCAACAGAAGATTTCCGACGGAATCGGGCAGGCAGGAGGAATTTAAACGGACTCCACTCCAGCTGATTCTGGCGGACGGCACGACCTACGAACGCCCCGGAACGATCGACTTTGCCGATCGTGAAGTGAATCAAGGTACCGGCTCAATCGTGATTGCGGGCTTGTTTCCGAACGCAGGAAATATTTTGCGTCCAGGCGGTTATGCCAAAGTGCGCGCTGCCAGCCGGATTCAAAAGGACGCGTTACTTGTTCCGCAGCGCGCGGTCAGCGAGCTGCAAGGCAGCTATGAAGTGGCGGTGGTCGACGGTGAGAACAAGGTCACGATTCAGGCTGTTGAATTGGGCGAGAGCATCGGCACCGAATGGATCGTAAATAAGGGCCTAAAAGCAGGTGATCGCGTCGTTGCGGAAGGCGTTCAAAAAGTGCGGACCGGCATGCAGGTAAATCCGAAGCCCTACTCCCCTCAGCTGGCTGAAGCGAAGGGACGGTAGCAACCATGTCAAAATTTTTTATCAACCGTCCGATCGTCGCGATGGTGATTTCGATCCTGATGGTGATGATCGGTGCCATCACGATTTTAAGCCTTCCGATCGCACAATTTCCCAATATTGCCCCGCCCGAAGTTCAAGTGCTCGCCACATTCGTCGGAGCGGATGCGGAGACACTTGAACAAGCGGTTGCGGCGCCGATTGAACAGCAGATGAGCGGCGTCGACAAAATGAACTACATGTATTCGCTGAACGCGACCGGAAACTCGCAAACAATTCTCGTTGTGGATTTCGACATCACTACGGACCCGAACACCGATTTGATTCTGACCCAGTCGCGTGAAACTCAGGCGGCGTCGCAGCTCCCGGTCGATGTGACGAATTACGGAATCTCCGTCCGGAAATCGGTGACAGCTCCGCTCATGCTTCTTGCGCTCTACTCTCCGAATGGGACTTATGACGCGAGTTTTCTGGCCAATTATGCGTACATCAATCTGAACGATCCGCTCACGCGGCTACCCGGCATCGGCAACGTCCAGATCTTTGGCGCTGGACAGTATGCGATGCGCCTGTGGGTGAAGCCTGACCAATTGGCGAAGCTTGGAATTACGGTGCCAGACGTTATCAGCGCTATTCAGTCGCAAAACACGGTGAACCCAGCTGGAAAAGCGGGCGACGAACCTGCGCCTAAAGGCCAGGAGTTTACATATTCGGTTCTGGCACAGGGGCGGCTCGTGTCGCCGGAAGAATTCGGCCAGATCGTTGTGCGCGAGACGCCTACCACCGGCATCGTTCGGGTCCGTGACGTTGCCCGCACCGAGCTTGGATCGCAGGATTATAGTGTTTCCGGCCGAATGAACGGAAAGCCGAGCGCGATCGTCGCGATCTACCAGTTGCCCGGCTCGAATGCGGTGGATGCGGCGAAAGGCGTGCGCAAACTCATCGAAACGATGAAGAAGACTTTCCCGCAGGATATGGATTATAAGGTGGCGCTCGATCAGACGGCATCGGTGACGGAGGGCATCAAGGAAATCGTTCAAACGCTCGTCATCGCCCTAGTACTGGTCATCCTCGTCGTCTTTCTATTCTTGCAGGGCTGGCGCGCCACGCTGATTCCGCTGCTTGCTGTTCCGGTCTCTCTGGTGGGCACTTTCATATTTTTCCCACTGTTCGGGTTCTCGATCAACACGCTTTCGCTGTTCGGTTTGGTGCTGGCGATCGGACTCGTCGTCGACGATGCGATCGTCGTTGTCGAAGGCGTTGAGCGGCACATTGAAGAAGGCATGAAGCCGAAGGACGCGGCGTTGAAAACGATGGAGGAGCTTTCTGGTCCTGTGGTGGGAATCGCGTTGGTGCTCTCGGCGGTATTCGTGCCAACTGCGTTTATTCCGGGAATCACCGGAAGGCTTTACCAGCAATTTGCCGTCACGATTGCGATTTCAGTTCTCCTATCCGCTTTCAACGCTCTAACGCTCAGCCCGGCGCTGGCCGGTTTGCTGCTTCGCCCCAAAGAGGAGAGCCACGGACTGCTTAGGAGATTTTTCGATTGGTTCAATCGCGTGTTCGGACGAGCTACCGAAGGCTACGTTCGCGTATGCGCAGCCCTGATTCGAAAAAGCGCAGTCGTAATCGCGCTTCTGGTGATCGTCAGCGTCGCGGCCGCATTTGTCGGCAGCAAAGTGCCGTCAAGCTTCTTGCCTGACGAGGATCAGGGCTATTGCTACATCAACATGCAACTCCCGAATGCTGCTTCGCTGCAACGTACGGACGAAGCGGCCAGGAAAGTGGAGCAGATTCTAGCAAACACGCCCGGTGTGGAATACGCGACGAGTGTTATTGGCTTCAGTTTGCTCAGCTTTGTGCGCACGAGTTACAACGCTTTCTTCTTCGTCACGTTTAAGCCGTGGGGTGAAAGAAAGACGAGGGCGGAGCAGTTCCAGGAAATCAAGGCGCACCTGAACGCGCAGCTGGGCCAGCTTCCGGAAGGAATTGTTTTTAGCTTTTCGCCCCCGGCAATCCCCGGCGTTGGAAGTGCCGGTGGATTCACATTCGTACTGGAAGATCGCGGCGGAAACGATGTTCAGTTTCTCTCGAAGAACCTGAACACGTTTCTCGCAGCCGTTCGCAAACGCCCCGAAATCGCGGGAGTGAGCACCACGTTCCTGCCCAGCGTTCCGCAGCAATACATTGATGTGGACCGGGACAAAGTGCTGAAGCTGGGTGTGCCGCTCAACGATGTCTATCGCACGATTCAGACATTCATGGGAGGCGCATTCGTCAATTATTTCAACCGGTTCGGGCGGCAGTGGCAGGTGTATGTCGAAGCGGAGTCGGAATACCGGGCCAAGATGAGCAATGTGGGCCAATTCTATGTGCGCAACAACTTGGGCCAGAACGTACCACTTTCCGCGTTGACAAAAATTACTCCGCGCTCCGGCCCCGAATTCACAATGCGCTTCAACGAGTACCGTTCCGCGCAACTCAATGGTGCAGCCGCGCCGGGCTACAGTTCGGATGATGCGACGGCGGCTCTAGAAGAAGTTTTCAAGGAAACCATGCCCGCTGGAATGGGCTACGACTACCTGGGCATGTCCTACCAGGAGCAAAAGGCGCGCGAAGGAGTGCCGCCAGCCGTGATCTTTGGGTTGTCGTTGCTCTTCGTTTTCCTGATTCTCGCGGCGTTGTATGAAAGTTGGTCGCTGCCATTCAGCGTTTTGCTGAGCACTCCAGTCGCCGTCTTTGGCGCCTTTCTCATATTGTGGTTACGCCGCTTCGTGCTCGGATTTTTCTTCCCGGCCTACATGATTCAGATTGAGAGCGACGTCTACTCGCAAATCGGGCTCGTGATGCTAATCGGACTTTCGGCAAAGAACGCAATCTTGATCGTTGAGTTTGCCAAAGACGAGTTCGAAAAAGGTAAGCCATTGGTAGATGCTGCGCTCGAAGGAGCCCGTCTGCGCCTGCGACCGATTTTGATGACTTCGTTCGCATTCATCCTGGGTTGCGTGCCCTTGTGGATTGCCACCGGAGCGGGCTCAGTCGCGCGGCAGATTATGGGAACCACGGTAATCGGCGGCATGCTGGCTGCGAGCTTCATCGGAATTTTTCTCATTCCCGGAATTTTTTATCTGGTCGAGAAATGGTCGGGCGCAGGCAAGGAGCCTGCGTCTGCAGGGCTTCCGGCAAAGCCTGCACCGGCGGAGGGAGATTAGAATGTCCCACCGAGCGAATGTGGAGGCAAACGGCCCGCGGAGCAAATCATGAGGAACCTTCAGCAATTGATTTCCGTGGCGCTGGCATCGAGTCTCATTGGCGGTTGTGCGGTAGGCCCGAACTATCACCGACCCGCTGTCCAAACTCCCAGTACATACCGGGATTTGAGCAACAACCCGCAAGCGCAAGCGATGGCCGCGTCATATGCAGATCTTCCCTGGTGGCAAGTGTTCCAGGATCCGAAGCTGCAAGAGCTTATCGAAATCGCGTTGAAGCAGAATTACGACATGCTGATTGCGGTGGAGCGCATTAACGCCGCGCGCGATCAGGTGACGATCACTCGTTCCAGTTTATTCCCGCAGGTGTCAGGAAACGGCAATTTTCAGGGCGGGCAGGAGCAAGCTGAGCAATCAAAATTCAACTTTTTCGGTCTCACCGCGGATGCCGCCTTCCAACTGGACTTGTTCGGCAAGCTGCGCCGCGCTACACAAGCTGCGCGCGCTCAGCTTCTCGCAACAGAGGAAGCAAAGAACACGGTAACGCTGACTCTGGTAAGCGATGTGGCGAGCGCATATTTCAATCTCCTGGAACTCGATCTCCAGCTCCAAATTACGAAAGACACGGTGGAGACGCAGGAAGGATCCGTCAAACTGACGTCGCTCAGGCTTGCACACGGCGTAGCGACAAAATTAGATGTTCTGCAGGCGCAGCAGGTGCTCGACTCGGCAAATGCGACGATTCCTGACCTCGAGAGACAGATCGGGCAGGAGGAAGATGCGATTAACATTCTTCTCGGCAATTATCCTGCGGGCATCACGCGAGGTATTCCCCTAGCGGAACAGGCTCTTCCACCCGGCATACCTCCGGGCCTGCCGTCATCGCTGCTCGAACGGCGACCCGATATTCGGGAGGCTGAGCAGAACTTAATTGCCGCGAACGCAGAAATCGGGGTCGCCAAAGCTGAGTTCTTTCCCCAGATATCGCTTACGGGTTCAGGTGGCGGCGCGTTCGGTCGCAGCAGTGCATTCACAAGCATGATGAGCTCGCAACTTCCCATTTGGTCGTACGGTATTCAGGTAAGCCAGCCGATTTTCACGGGCGGCGCGCTGCGCGGGAACCTGCGTCTGGCTGAATCGCAATTCCAGCAGGCTCTGCTCGCTTACAAGCAGTCAATTCAACTTGCCTTCGGCGATGTATCTGACGCATTGATTGGATACCAAAAAACCCACGAGGTTCGCGTTCGCGAACAGCAAGCGGTGGACGATCTGGCTGAGTCGGTTCGTCTCTCCATCATGCGTTACAAAGGCGGTACGACCACTTACCTCGAAGTGCTGGACGGCCAGCGCTCGCTCTTCGCCGCCGAACTCACTTTGGCGCAAGTCCGCGGAAACGAATTTCAGAGCCTCGTTCAACTATACAAAGCGCTTGGCGGAGGCTGGCAGCAGCTCTCGCGCCCCTGATTTTAATTAACAGGCTTGTCCGGTTCAGCGACAGGCCTTCCCACAATCGGGCAGCGGCTTTCTTCGTAGCGTACGCTCCGTCTAAGTAACCCGCGTCCCGTCATCGATTTCCGTAATCTTCGCTGAGGCATCGAACGTGCCAGATCGAAGCGGGGCCGTGTTCGCGGAGGTGTCTGGTGAGAAGCCTTTGGCAAGACCTGATCTACGGCGCCCGCATGCTTCGGAAGAGTCCCGGATTTACGGCCGTTGCCGTCCTGACGCTTGCTCTCGGAATCGGGGCTAATACCGCGATTTTCAGCGTAGTGAATGGAGTGCTTCTTCGCTCCATGCCGTACAAAGATCCAGCTGGTCTTGCGATCGTGTGGAATGACTACGGCAATCAAGGCCAGTCTCTGCCAGCTGTTTCGCCTCCTGATTTCAAAGACTATCGCGAACGATCCCGTCTGATCGAATTTGCAGGCGCCAGCGGAACTCCCGGCGGCACACTCATGCTCGACGATCCCGGCGGTGGCGGAAACCGCCCCCAACAGTTCGACATGGCGACTGTGACGCCGAATTTTTTCTCGCTTCTTGGCGTGACGCCGGCTCTTGGGCGGAATTTCACACCAGAAGAGGCCGCTCTAAACGGCCCGCGCGTGGTCATCCTGAGCAACCGGATTTGGAGAAGTACGTTCCATTCGGATTCAGAGCTGATAGGAAGAACAATTCAATTGAACGGCCTGCCGAGCACTGTGGTAGGAATTCTTCCTCAGAGCTTTCGATTGCTTTTGCCTCCCGAAGCGTTTCTGCTGAAGGACGCCGATTTGTGGATTCCTCAGCAGCTCAACTACGCTGCGTTCCCGCGGAATCTGACGTTTCTCAGTGTCTTTGGCCGTCTCAAGCCGGGAGTGACGATGGCGCAAGCTCAGGCCGAAATGGACGGCATAGCGGAGCAGTTGCGCAACGAGAACGAAGTTCACAAAGAATCTGGCTTGCGTATTCGTGTGGTGCCGCTGCAATTTGACGTGGTGAAAAATGTGCGACTCACGCTGTTGACGCTTCTCGCGGCGGTGGGATTCGTTCTTCTCATTGCATGCGGAAATGTCGCGAATCTTTTGCTTGCGCGTGCGACTGGGCGCGAACGGGAAATGGCCGTGCGATCCGCGCTTGGTGCGTCGCGATCGCGCCTGATGCGTCAGGTAATGATCGAAAGTGTCCTGATCGCAGTTCTCGGAGCAGTAGCTGGTCTGCTCGTGGCCAATTGGGGGCTGAGCCTACTGCTCGCTCTGCACCCAGCCGGATTGCCTCGACTCGCCGACATTCGTATCGACGGCACAGTGCTCGGATTCACGCTCGGAGCGTGCGTGCTGACAGCGTTGCTTTTCGGATTGATCCCCGCGATACAGGCTGTGCAGCTCAATCTGAATGACACTCTGAAAGATGCTGCGCGTGGATCGAGTGAAGGTCGCGGGCAAACGGTGCGCCGCTTGCTCGTCGTCAGCGAATTCGCTCTTTCGTTAGTTCTGTTGATCGGCGCTGGCCTGTTGATTCGAAGTTTTATTGCGCTGCAGAGAGTGCAGCCGGGCTTCAACGCAGAGAAAGTTATTTCGTTCGGCGTGTCCATCCCAGGAAATCGCTATCCGAAGAATGAAGACATAAGCCGCTTTGTCCATGAACTCGAACTAAAAATGGGCGCGCTTCCCGGGGTTCAATCCGTCGG
>Ga0210387_10005091_pt1 | contig 10071 bp, 7 predicted proteins | sample IncBWC7OmetaG_FD_160108 | JGI IMG/M metagenome (GOLD analysis project Ga0210387, IMG submission 160108) | Forest soil microbial communities from Barre Woods Harvard Forest LTER site, Petersham, Massachusetts, United States - Inc-BW-C-7-O ...
CTTGTCAAAATTTCCCCAATCACGCTGCGGAAGTCCGTAGTCAGCGCCAAATCGCGCCCTTCATTCAACTGGTGGTCATCCAGCCCCGGCCATTTGCCATAAACGCGGCCACCCTTCACGTCGCCGCCCATCACAAACATGCAGTTGGCATGCCCGTGGTCGGTGCCGCGGTTGCCGTTTTCTTTCGCGGTACGGCCGAACTCGCTCATCGTCACAAACACAATATCTTGCATGCGGTCGCCCATGTCTTGATGAAACGCAGCCAGCCCCTGCCCCAAATCCTTCAGCAAATTCGAGAGCTGCCCCTGCACTCCGCCTTCATTCACGTGATTGTCCCAGCCGCCGCAATCAACGAACAACACTTCCACACCGATGTTGGCCTTGAGCAGTTGCCCGATTTGCTGCAAGCTCTGCCCGAGCCGGTTCGTCGGATATTGCGCGCCGTTCTCCGGCTGATATTTCGCGGGATCGGCTTTGCGCAAAAGATCGATGGCCTCAAAGGTCTCCGTGCCCGTGCCGTGCAGCGCGTGGTCAACGGTCTGCGAATACATCGCCTCAAATCCGCCCTCCACCATCTGGCCTGACCCGGGCGATTGCGCCATCACCTTGAATTGCTTCAGATCGGGCAGCGCGATTGCCGGAGCGCCTCCGCGGAGCATTCGCGGAAGGTTTGGCCCCATCGCCACAGCGCGGAACGGCGAAGCATTCTCTTCCGGCACAATCTCCAGCGCCCGGTTCAGCCAACCGTCATCGGTCGCCTTCAAGCCGGGCGTTCCCGACTCCATGAAATCCTGCGCGTCAAAATGCGAGCGCGTTGGATCCGGCGACCCCGCAGCATGCACGATGGCCAACCGATTTTTGTGGAACAAGGGCTCGAGTGGCGCAAGGCTGGGATGCAGCCCGAAAAACCCGTCCAGATCGACCGCCGCATCCGTTCCGCCGCGCTTGGGCTGTGGAATCGCAATGCTCGGCCGCAACCGGTAATAATTTGGCTCGCCAAAAGGAACGACGATGTTCAAACCGTCCGCCGCACCACGCTGAAACAACACGACAAGCTGCTTCTTGTTCGGCATCGGCGTCGCCGCCACCGCGCGCTGCAAAAACGCAGGCATCGCGCTCAGGCCAACCATGGCCACGCCGCCTTGCTTCAAAAAATAGCGCCGCGAAAATCTCAACCCTCTTACGCCCTCGCAACATTCATGACTCATGTGAGCCTCTCAACCGCTCGCGTTTCTTCTCTTAAGCTTTTGACTTTCAACTATCTCCGCTGAAACTCCGGCGCTCCCAAGACCAACCCCGCCACAACTCCCAAGTCCACCTGCTTGACGGGATCGTCCAATTTCGCCTGTACCACCTGTGGGCTATCCAGTTGCTTCTCCAGCGTCTCCACCGTCGTCGGCCCTACTTGCCCGCCCAGAAAAACCTGCACAGCCCGCTCGAGCGCCGCCTTCGCATCGCCAGACGTTTCCACGCCAAGCAGTGCGGCAACGTCCGTGCGCGACCCGCGCATCTTGTTCCCTGCCAGCGCCAGCGAAAAATTCAGCCGGTTGAGCAGTGCGCCCGTATTCACCCAAGTGTCTGCCTTGTCGGCATAGCCGGTCGGCGGCTGGCACTGATAAATCGGCTCGCCGATGCGTCCTACCCAGCCGACCAGCGGCTGCGGCATGTCCACATCCGTTCCCAACGCGCGCGTCGCGGAAACCACCAACTCGAACGGCGTCTTGATTTTCGCGCGATAGGTTTCCCGCGTCCAAAACTCCGGCGAATAAATCATCTTGTGCATCACGGTCTTAATGTCGCCGTCGCTTTCCGCAAACGACTTCGCCATGCGATCCACAAGCGCCGGTGGCGGAGTATCCGAAACAAATCGCCGCGCCAGCTTCGTCGAAATAAAACGCGCCGTGCTTGGGTCATGCACCAGCAGGTCGATCACTTCCTCGCCGTCCTTCATTCCGCCGGCATGAATCTTTTTCCCCAGCACATACTTCGGGTCGGGATCGTGCAAACGCTCGTCAAATTTGAATTCCGGATGCTCTCGCGGCTTCTCGATCGTCCAACCCGTAAAGCAGCGCGCGACTTCCGTCACATCTTTCTGCGTGTAGCCACCATCCACGCCCAGCGTATGCAATTCCATCAATTCGCGGCCGTAGTTTTCATTCAGCCCGCGTTCGTTAGGCTTTTTCTGCTGTCCAGGCGGTTGAGGCGGCCGTCCAAAACGACCGTACCGCGCTTGTTGCCTCATCGCGCGTTCTGCCGCAAGTCGCTGCGCAGCCTTCGGATCTGTGCTCAGAAAATTATCCAGATAAAACAGCATCGCGGGGCTCTTCGCCGAAGCCGTCAAAAGGTCCTTGAACTTCCCCAGGGTGTGCGGCTGAATGACATCGCGCTCGTACGAAGTCAGGTAGTAGCGGTCCTCGCCTTTCCCCGCAAAAACGTTCAAATGATTGAACCAGAATCATCCATCACTTGTTGAAGCTGCCGCTCGCTGTAGATGGCCCGCGTCACTTTCGCCATGGCCAACTCCGCAACCACACGCTGTGGCCTCTTGCTATCCTCAGCGATAGCTCGCGGCACATTGTTCGGGTCACTGCCCAGCACATCCCGTTTCCCTTTACCTTGAGGGCCCGGATTCTCTTGCGCGGGATTGTCCTTCATGGGCGCGGGAGCGTTTGCATCGCCGCCCGGGGGTTGGGCCGCCGCGGGAGTCTGATTCGTATCTGTTGCCACGGCATCCGTCGGAGCCGGCGTCGGTTGCATGTCTTTCGCAACAACCGCCGCAGCCACATCAGAACGCCTCTGCTGATCCTGATCTAGTTGCGCTTGCGCGCGCTTTGCAGCCTGTTTTTCCGCCTGCTTAGGTTGCGGATACTCCTCAATTAACTTCGCCGAGGACATTTTCAGGGTCGGATAGTTCTCCAGCCGCGCCTCCAGCGCCTTGTCATCGATCGAATTAGGATTCAGTTGCTGGTCGATCCACTTCGCCAGCCCCATCTGCCGCACACGTTCCACGTCGCCGGGCCGCGGCCCATACGCCAAACGGTTTAGCGCGTGCAGAATCGCTTCATCCGCACTCAACTCAGTAATCGGTAGATTTTTTAGGGCGGGATCTTGCTTTGGTTTCTTATCCTTCGCCCCGGCCGGCATCGCCGCAAGCAAAGGCATATCGATACCTATGGAGAACATGCATGCCACAGAAAGAATAGCCGCGAGGAATGATCTGGGGGCCGTCGAAATCGAAGCCGTCTGCGAGGCGAGGCCTTGCTGCACGCTCATGACACTCTCCTGCCGGGCGAATTGGTCCGCAAACACCTGTCGCTTCATAGAATAACCCCACCGCTGCCGGGAAGTTGCACGCCGCAAAGGCCAGTGTCGAAACCCTACTTTGCCCGCAAGGACAGGCCTGCTCCTAACCAACTCATCCACTTGGACCTACGGCTCGTTTTGTCCACCGGCGGTGGTATTGACGCCCGGCACCTCTGCCCGTATCCTCGGGCTGCTTCTCCCAGGGAGGGTTCGTGCTGATTCGCAATTTCATTTTCTGGCTGTCCACAAAACGCGGCGTGACGGATCGCATAGCACGACACGGCATGAAAAACGGTTTTGCGCGCCGTTTCGTCGCCGGCGAATCCCTCGCGGAAGCTCTCACTGCCAGCGAGGAACTCTGCTCCCAGGGCCGCAATGTCAGCCTTAATCATCTCGGAGAAAACGTCACCGGCGAAGCCGCCGCACGCGAAGTCCGCGCCAGTTACATCCAAATGGTCGAAGAGCTCCACGCAAATAATCTCACCGGAAACATCTCCATTAAACTAACGCAACTCGGCCTCGACATCGACAAAGAACTCTGCCGCTCTATGGCCCGCGAAATCGCCGCCCGCGCCGCTACTCTCGGCCGCACCATTGAGATGGACATGGAAGGCAGCGTCTACACGGACGTCACACTGGATATTTTCGAAAGCGTGCAATGCGAGCTGGGAAACTGCGGCTTGGCCGTACAGGCTTATCTTTTCCGCACGGAGAAAGATCTGTTGCGGCTCGCCCCCATCAAGCCCAAAATTCGGCTCGTCAAAGGCGCCTATCGCGAATCCGCAAAAATCGCCTTCCAAAAAAAGAGCGAGGTCGATGCCAACTATCAGAAATTAACAACCCAGCTCTTCGAAGGCGCTGCGGAAGGCACTTTCCTGCCGGCCATCGCCTCTCACGACTGGAACATGGTCGCACACGCACAAGCAGAGGCCGCCCGGCTCAAGCTGGACAAATCCCGCTACGAATTTCAGATGATCTATGGAATTCGACGCGACCTGCAAGCCCAGGTGCGCTCCGCGGGTGACACGCTTCAGGTGTACGTCCCCTTCGGCACCGACTGGTGCCCCTATTTTATGCGCCGTCTCTCGGAGCGCCCCGCGAATTGCTGGTTCGTACTTCGCAGCCTTTTCGCAGAGTCCGGAAGCGCCTCTCGCCAGCCCGCAGGCTAGTGGATGTGCCAACTCGGGAAGAAACGCGCCAAATGGTTCGCTACTGCGTCACGTCGAAATCGATGGTGCGATTCTTGGCATGGTTGCCCACTCCATCGACCGCCATCATCACCAGTTGGTAACTTCCCGGAGCCATTTCGCCCAGCTTGATATTCAGGCCCACCGGCACCATCGGGCTTCCCTTTTGAACGAAATCGTCCATGCGAACCGCACCGGACTTAAAGACGACTTTCCCAGAGCCCCGCTCCACGATCGCATAGCCTGCCACAAGCTGTGGCGGGTTGGCGGAGGTAAGCAGCGGCTCGTAGATTTCTGTATAGAGAGCCACACTATCCGTCTTTTTAAACCGGTTGCTGGCAGATGGATTAAACTGCATTCCCTTTACGACCAGCGGCGTGTGGTCCTCGAGCAGCGCGGAATCGAGGCTCGTCGGAATATCCGACATCCTCTGCAAAGAGTTCGTGAGCACCACTCCACCCAGGCTGAACTGCTTGCCATCATAAGGATCAATCTGTAGTTTCGACTCGTATTTCCCGAATGCGTCGCCACTGGAGCTGACCACCACAGTCAATTTGTAGTCCCCAGAACCTGCATCGAACTGGTTCTGATAGAAATACGGCTGCTTCGTGAAATCCTTCATTTCATCTTTTTCCAGGTCGAGATTCACCGTGTCGCTGAACTTCGCTCCGACGCTGCCGTCCGGCTTGTACGCAATCCCCAGCACATTCAAGCTGGCATGGTACTTCCCCTTGTCTTTGTTGAACTGCACGGTGTTTGAAGGGATTTCCATCGTCAGGTTTACGCGCGCCACATTTGGCGCCGTGTAAAAGTAGGGCACTTGAAACATCCCCTGCATCGTTCCGGCTTGCGTCCCTGTCGCCCGCGCCTCGAGCTGTTTCTCAACCGGCGTGCCTTCCAGCATGTTCGTCGACTTCGTGTTGCAATATCCGCTTCGCGACCTCACGTTTAGCCCGCCGCGGTTCATCTTCACTTTCAGCGTGTGGCAACTTCCCTCCGCCGACTGTTGCGGCACGTAGCCGAGGATATAAAACTCGCTCTGCTCGCGCCCGATCTTCTCAAGCCCGCCTAACAAGTCATTGGTGTTGAAAATCGTAAACCCGCCAGTTCCGTCCGCGAGCGCTGCAAGAATCTGCTGATTTGTTGACGCTGATGGCGGGAATTGCGGAACGATGGTCCGCGGCTGTGTAAACACGTTGTTTGGATTGTTCGTGTTCGTTGCTCCGCCTGCGGTGCGCCCGGTAGTCCCCCCAGTTGTTCCGCCGGTACCGCCTTTGCCTCCAGTCCCGCCAGTTCCTCCCGTGCCTCCGGTGCCACCTTTCCCGCCCGTTCCGCCGGTTCCTCCCGTTCCCCCAGTGCCGCCAGTTCCCCCAGTTCCACCACCTCCACCTGGCCGTCCACCTCCACCGCCGCCTGTGCCGCCTCCGCCGCCCGGCTTTTGCGGCTCAAGCAGCCCTGCAGAATAGGAAGCCAGAACCACTCGCCCTCCACCGTAAACATTCTTCGCGTCTGACCACTCCGCCACCGCGCGCTTTTCTTCACCTTGAGGTTGTGTCTGCGCTTGCCCACCAGGAGGCGTAGCCAGCAGGCCGCGCACATCGAGTGAATAGATCGCCACATTCGCCTTGTTGCAGGCGTCGATCGTGGCCGTCAGCTCGGATTCGCGCTCGGCCGTCAAAGGGAAACCCGAGGAAAACAGCACGACCATCTTTCGCCCAGGAACTCCGCGCAGATTCTTCGCCAAACTGCGCACGGACAGCAACATGCTCCGCGCTCCGAAATCTGCTTCCGCGTTGCTCATCCCAGAAAGGGGTGAGGACGTTCCTGATGTTCCACCGAATGGACTTGACGACGGCGAGAGGCCCGCCGAGGCCACTTCAACGGGCGCCTGAGCATTGGGATCCACCGCGGAGCCCTTCGCTCCAGAAACCGCGGCCCGCAGCCGATCCGCGTTCGCCGTAAAATTTTGCACGATCTGCAAGGTCCCACCGAACTCCACCACCGCCATCAACCGGTCAGGCCCCGCATTGGCATCGATGAATTTCTTTGCAGCATCGCGCGCCTGAATCTGGTCCGGTATGGCCATTGTCGAATTATCAAAAAACAGAATTAGATATTTCTTCTGCCCCTGCGCCTGAATGGCCGTGTCCGCTCCAAACGAAAAACTCGCGACGCTCTGTTCCTTGTTGTCTTCGTACACCTTGAAATCGTTTTGCGTCAGGTCATGGACGTAGTTCCCCTTCTTGTCCGTCACCACGGCATCCACCAGGACGAGGCGCGACTCTGCTTTAATCGTCGGTCCGCTCTGCGGGCTCGCCTCTGCTGCTGGCGTGGCCGGCGCCTGCCCCTGCGGCGTTTGCCCGGCAAGCTGCACGAGAAATATGCACGATGCGGCCGCCGTCAATCCAGCAAGCCAGCCCCAAGTAATCCACCCGCGGTTCTTTTCTGTGTTCATTTGACCCTCCATCAATTCGGTATGACTACGGCGCCGTTGCGCGCCGCTAATTGCGATCCCTCCGAGTCACGAACGACCTGTCTTACCAGATAGGTGCCCGGTTTCACGTCGAAACTCGATTTCAGATTGAGGCCCGACTGCATCAGCCGGTAGTACGTTGGGTCCAGAAGCTTCATCTGAACGATCTTTTCCCCGCCTGTAACGTAATTTCCGTTCTCATCGAAAATCGCCGTTGCCACCGTAAGGTCGTCACGCGTGCGTCCGTCGGCCTTTCGAAAGTGCACGCCCTTGATATCGACATGAGTGAGCACCGCCAGTTTGGCTTGATAGCTGTCCGTCTTGAAAAACTGGGTGTGCAAATCCACCGGCAAATCGCGAATTTCGTCCTGCGAAAAAAGCGCTTCTTGAATCTCTTGCTTTGCCGCCTCGACTGGGTCGGTCACGTGCCGCGGCGCGAAGTATCCGTGCCTCGCCTGGATTTTGTAGTTGGTCTTGTGCGCGAACGAAACCTTTATCGTGTGCAGGCTTCCGTCGAGCTTCATGTTTTGCGGCGAAAACCCGAGCAGGTACGTCATTGCAGGAGCAGCTCCTGCCTCGCGCAAGCCCTCATCTACGTCGTTACGATTGTGGAAAAACGTTCCGCCGGTTCCATCCGCAAGCTGCGCCAGCACATCCTCCTGCGCCGATTGAGCCGCCACCCTGTATGTGGACTTGTACCCAGCAATCTTAGGCGGATCGACGTTGGGGTTGGTAATGTCTCCCATATCCGGCGTGTACAATCCCCGCGCATCGATCGTGTTGATCACGATATTCGCCTTCGTCGCTCGGTCCACCACCTCGCTGAACTCCAGCTGCAGCGTCGAGGGAATAAATCCCGGCGATACGAACACCATGATTCGCTGGCCTGGCATGGAACCCAATCGTCTAATAGTGTCTTCCATATGCCGCAAGGCGTATTCCGTGGAGGAATCCTCTCGAACGAGGACTGTCCCGGCGGTCGACTGTGCCATTGACTGCGCTGCGGCCTTCTGAGTTTGGTCGCCTTGGAATGCGCATTCCAACGCGTCTTCCGTCGCTACAGCCAGAGCCTGCACATCGGACTTGTTTTGGATCATGTCCGCCTGGTAGTAGCTGATATCCGGACAATCGTGAGTTCCCGCGGTGGGCGAATGCGAGATTATGTTCAAGAGCGACTTCCGCAATAGCTCGTGGTCGTCGGTAAACTCCTGTGTGAATTGCCCAGAAGTCGAGTAAATGCCCACTCGATCGGAAGCCGCCAGTGAGTCAAAAAACTTGCCGGTCGCGTTCCGCACGAACATCGCATCCTGCATTGTGAGGTGCTGGTCGTCGAATACCACCGAGACGAATCGCTTCGGCAACGCAGCCGCCACGGCCTTCGCCACGTCTGGATCGGCGGGAGTATTTACATCGGCGCTTACAGTCGCTTCTATTGCACGAGACGCCGGAGTTTCCACGCTGAACGTTGAGATCGTTTGCGGCTTGCGATTGTCCGTTAGCTGAAAATCTTCTTTCTTCAGGTTCGGCACCACGTGGCCCTGATGATCTCTCACGACCACGCGCACCAGCACAAGGTTTACGCGGACCTTGAACGTAGGAGCCGTATCGCGGCTCGATACTTCGGCATTGTCGTTGGACGCCGGCGCTTGCGGTTTCGCTGGCTCTGCAGGCGGCTGCACTGTCACGGTTGCGGAGGGAGCTTCAGGCGGCGGAGTTGGCGTCTGCGCCCGGGCTGAAGCGCTCACACCTGCCCACACCCACAACAAAAAAACACACTTCAAGTGCCTCGCGAACGGGAACTGCGGTAGGTAGGACATGCCTCTTCCTTCTCTGATCCGCATCCGCAGGCACCGCCGGCTCTCGGGAGGAACCGGCACCACGGGGGGAACCTTGGGACCACACTCGCGAATTGACTATACGCTCTGGTTAATTTTTGTGTCAACGCGTTTGCGGCGCCCCTTTTGACAGTCGACGGTAGGCCGTCAGACTCCAAACATCCTGCCCCTCATCGCGCCTCAAAACATAGCGGTCTCCGCTCACTGCCAGGACGCGGAAGTAAGTCGCTCCCGGCGAATACCAACGGTCTTCCACGTCCGTGATCTCCAACGTGCGCCCCTTGAACAAGATACGCACGGGGCGCTCCTCCGACTTACGGCCGGAATAGAATTCCACGCGAATGAATTGCTCAGCCATGTTCCTCGCCCTATTCCACAACCGTTATGCTCGGCTAACGTCCCGCGCTCCACGCCGGTTTTCTGCCAGTTCCGCGTTCCACGCCGCACCCAAGAATATGATTACTGCGGAAAGCTGCATCCACACCATCAATCCGATGACCGCCGCAAGCCCTCCGTACACCACGCTGTACGGCACCCGGCGCACATAAAACCCAAACAGCACGTTTACCAGCCACCACAAGGATGTCGCCACCATCGCGCCGGGCAAGACGTGCCGCATTCGTTCCTCCCCCGGCCGAGCTACCCGATAGATGACTGTCAACGCCAACATCGCGAGCACAATTGCCATCGCCGGAAAGAAAATTGTCCACCACCCCTGCAAGATGTGCCGAGGGCCAAGCTCCAACGCAAGCCAGCGCCGGATCGGCCGTCCAAGAACACCCAGTATCGCCGCTGCTAGCAGCGGTGCAATCGTCACCAGGAGCAACGCCAGTCCACGAAGTTGCCGGTGCAGAAATCCCGGTTTCTCCTGGTCCCCGTAAATCCTATGGATTCCCTCCATGAGCAACCGCATCACTTGCGAACCCGCCAGCAGCGTTCCCGTCCATCCAACCAGCGCCAGTTTCCACGCTTCCGGCCCGCGCTTCACCAGAAACTCGGAAACAATGCTCTGGCTCCCCGGTGGAAGAAATGCCGTGAGATCCGTAATCAAATCGAGCAGGCTCGTTCGTCCGCCGATGCGGCTCGTTGCGAAACCCACCATGATGAGCAGTGCCGGGAAAAATGCCAAAAACAAATTAAAAGCGATCGCCTGCGAAATCATGCCGCAGCGGGGAAATACCCGCGCAAACATCCGAAATCCGCGCTTGATGAAGGAGGGGCTCGAAGGCATAGCGCGTCATTATACGCATGGCAGGGCTACCGCTGAAGCAGT
>Ga0210387_10005092_pt1 | contig 10070 bp, 9 predicted proteins | sample IncBWC7OmetaG_FD_160108 | JGI IMG/M metagenome (GOLD analysis project Ga0210387, IMG submission 160108) | Forest soil microbial communities from Barre Woods Harvard Forest LTER site, Petersham, Massachusetts, United States - Inc-BW-C-7-O ...
TCCGTGGCGTTGCACGAGATGCTCGATCAGCACGGGCAGATCATCGAGGCGTTCTCGCAAGGGCGGCATCTGCAGCGGGAACACATTGAGCCGATAGTACAGATCTTCACGGAAGCGCCCGGCAATGATGGCGGCGTCCAAATCGCGATGCGTCGCGGCGATGATTCGCACGTTGCAGCGGATCGTCTTGTTGCTGCCGACGCGCTCGAAGCTTCGCTCCTGCAGCACGCGCAGCAACTTGACCTGCATTTGCAGCGACATGTCGCCGATCTCGTCGAGGAATAAGGTTCCGCCCTCGGCAAACTCGAATCGGCCGAGCCGCGTCGACAATGCACCCGTAAAGGCACCTTTTTCATGGCCGAACAATTCACTTTCCAAGAGGTCCGCGGGGATGGCACCGCAGTTCACCGGCACGAACGGATGTGCCGCGCGACCGGATAGCTCGTGAACGTGGCGCGCCACCATTTCCTTGCCGGTGCCGGATTCTCCGAGAATCAGTACATTGGTATCGAAGGGCGCGACTTGCTCGATCAGCCGATGCACCGCGCGCATCGCCTTGGAGGCGCCGCTGGGCCGAAACCGATGAGCACCAGGTTGCGTCGGATGGCCGCTGCGCACGTTTTGTGCTTGATGCAGCACGGACGACAGCCGGCGCTGTTTGACCGGTGTTTCCAATTGAAACCACGCCAAGTCGGCGCAGCTCTCGGCAATTTTCGGCAAACCGTCGGCGCTGATGCAGATCACCGGCAGCGGCTGGCGCATCCCGCGCAGCAGCGCCACAAGTTCGGGACCGAGCGCGGTCACGGTTTCACGGCGCGCGATGACACCCAGGCAATCCGGCATGTTGCAATGCGCAGACTGGCGCAGTTCAGCCAAGTCGCGAACATGGATCGGCTCCAGGTCCAAGAAACGCAGCAGCGTCGAAAGCGCAGCTGCCTCCGATTCTGAGGGTTCAATCACAATCACTCTTGCTTCAACCACGACGCGGGACTCCTTCCCTTTTATTAAAGTGTGACGGAGTGCACATTATCTCGGGTTCCGTCTTAACCTTTCTTCCTAACCCATTGACATTGTTCAATCAATGCTGAGTACGAAGCGATACTAACTGATGAAGTTGAGAGACAAGCAGTTGGCATACCCCCGTAAAGAGCATAGGGGCATACCTTAAAAATGGGCGCGGTGTTTGTCCTTAAGATCTTGCTTAGGAACTAGTGCGCGGCGAGCCGGGCGCCGGCCACGAGTCGTCGATGGTGCCGGAAAATGAGCTTCTCCAGCATGTCGACGACGGCGTCGCTCAAGCCCACGAAGCGCAACTGGGTTGCGCGCGAATCTTCAATAATGCGTTCGCCTGCAACCACACAGGGAATTCTCAAAGCTTGCGGCAGTGCCGGGTTGATGTAGATCGAGAGCTGCCCGGTGTCCCCGGTGGCCGGGCTGTGTTGCCCAAACCACTCCACAGCGCGCGAGGACATGCGCACCCGCTCCGCCGGAGGCAGGCCGCTGCTGCGCAGTGCCAGCTCGGCCGTGAGGCGCAATAATATATTGACCTTGTACTCGAGGCGCTGCAGCTCATGCAGCAAGGCCGGGGATTCATCTTTTAGCGCTTCATGCACGCGCACCTCATCCAGGGAGGATTCAGCGCCGAGCAGTTGGTGGTTGTCGGCATTGAGGCGTGCCAGCACCAACCCTTCCGCAAGCGGACCCGGCGTCCATCCCACCGGGAGTGACTCTTCGAATATCAGACCTTCGCCGAGGAATGGCTCAGCCATGTCTCCTGAAGCCTCTTTGAAATCGGACGCTTAGCGCTGCAGCCGATGACTGGAATACGCCGCTACCGCTCGCCGGCCGACCGCGGCAATATCCATATCGCGGCCCTTGCTGCGCCGTTGATGCTCCAACAGCCCGATCGTCCGGTCATTCGTCTGAGAGATTTGTTGAAGCAAGGCCCGATCAGCGGCATTCACCTGCTTGCTTTCGAGCCGAAAGGACTTTAGCAGGTCCAATCGTTCAGCGTCGAGCAACTCCAAGGATTGGAGGTTTGCTTGTTCTGCCGCCGCCAGCATTTGCTGGGAAAGCACCAACGCGCGCGCCAGATGAGAATTTATTTTGCCGTCCTTCATCGCGTTTCGATGATCTGGTCCCAGCCGGTTTTTATCTTCAGGATCAGCGAGGCCACTTCCGCGACGATGCTCGAATCATTGTTCACATTGGCGAGCGTCAAGCGCGCCAGCATATACACATAGAGTGCGCGCAGGTTCACCGCAATTTTTTGACCGCGCTCCATGTCGAGGGTGTTGTTAAGATGATCGATCAGGCGAATCGCCTTGCCCAGCGACTTACCCTTGGCGATGACGTCGTTGAGCGGCATATTGTTGTCGATGCGGGCCATGCAGCCTTGCGCCATCGCCAACTGTTCGAGGATTTGCTCGAACATGATCTGCACCAGTCTTGCGGGACTGGCCTCGGCGACCAGTCCGTGACTGCGCACTGCGCGGTAATGGGCCGCCCCTCGCTGCGCGTACATGCTATCCGCCCGTGCTCAAGCTGCCGCTGCCCAGGCTGGTATTGCTCGACGAGGTGCCCGACCCAGCATTGGCAGCGGGGTTGAATTCTGCGTTGAGATAAGTCTGAGTTTGTTTCAGCAGCGCAACCGCCGTGTCCATGGCGTTGTATTCCGCGGTCAGCGTGGCGGAGTACGACGAGAGTTGTGCGTTGAGCGCCGTTTGCTGCTTCGAGACACCGCTCAGGCTGCTCTGGAGACCTTGGTTGATGGTGTCGAGCAAGCCGCCCGGCTTGGTATAACCATCGACCAGATTGCTGATCTGAGTGGCAATGCCGTTGCTGCCGCCCAGCAAATTGCCGATGGAAGCCAGACTCGCGCTCAGTGCATTGCCCAGTTTGGTGTCATCGGTGGCATAGGTGCCGTCGGTGCCGGCGCTGATCCCAAGATCGGTCAGCGACTTCACGCCGCCGGATCCGGTCGTGACCTTGCCGAGGATATTTTGCAATTGGTTTTGGAATGCCTCGAGGGTCGCGTTGCCGTTCAACGGCCCCGCGGTCTTGGTCGACGGATCGTAGGCGGTGAGCGTTTGTATGCTGCTCAAGACGCCATTCACCGCCGTCACGAACTTGTCGATCGATCCTTGAGCCGACGAAGTGTCGGGGCTGATCGTCAGGGTTGTCGGAGTCCCCACGGCCGAAGCCTTCTGCAAATTGATCGTCACGCCGGTAATCGCGCTGCTGACCACGTTGCTCGCGCTGGTGGCTGCGAAGCCGTTGATTGAGAAACTCGCGTCCTGCGCCGCTTGCGTTTGCGTGAAAGCCAGCACCGACAGGCCGCCGTCGCCGCCGGATGGCGTGACGCTGATCGCATTCGCCGCGCCGGTGGCGGTTCCCGTCAGAATCAGCCGCGAACCTGACGTGGCGGTAATGATGCTCGCGGTGACGCCGGGATTGTTGGAAGCTGAATTGATCGCGGCGGCAATGCCGGCGAGCGAACTATTGGTCGAGTCGATGCTGATCTGCATCGAACTTGAGCCTACCGCAACGGTCAGCGTGCCGGTTCCCACCGCGGTTGTCGAACTGGCGAGATGGGCCGAAGTCATGGTCGCCGACGTCGCCAGATTGTTCACTTGCAGCGAATATTGGCCTGCCACCGCATCCGAGGTCGTGGTGGCGCTCGCAATCGTTGTATCGGCCACCGTCGCGGAAAATCCTGCCAACTGGCTGGCATCCTCGAGCGGCGGCATCGCCAGCTTCAAGGTGTCGAGCGCCGAAGTGAATGTCCCGTACGCTGAGACCTGCGCGTCCAGCGTGTTCTGCTGATTCGTCAATTGAGTCGTTTGGGCGGCGCCGAATGAGCTCGTAAGTGCGGTCACAATGGCGCTGATGTTCAATCCCGATCCAATCCCGGTGGATGTGATCAAGGTGTTGGGATTGGCGCTCGCACTGCTCGGGGGAATGACTGAACTCATGGTTTTTGGCGTCCGCTCGTTACGTTGCTCAATTTATCGGCAACCTGCGGTTAAACTTAAGCAAGCGGCGTACCAAGAGCCGCTGCAATCGGACCGTCAGGCGTGCTGATCGATGACGACGCCCGAAATACCCACGCTGCGCGCCAATGCGGCAAATTCGCTGGCCGGAAATTCCCCAACCACCTTGCCGTTGGCGGGATTGATCTGCTGGATCAGCGTGTTATCCGAGGCTGGATCGACGCGAAATTGATCGGGCTTGCCCGAATCATTGAGGTACTTGTTGAGAAGCGCGACCTGCGCCGCGAGGTTCGGTGCGGCCGCTGCCGCCGCCGGCTTGCCGGGTGGCGGCAAAACTTTGCCGCCCGCTTGAACGACTACCGGTGTAGGCGCCTGACTTGCTGTCACGAGACTGATCGCTGGTAGCTTTACCGTTTGTCCATCGCTGGCCATGGTTACACCTATTTACCGTCAATACCTCTGTCGTTTATTCGAACTCCATTCGAAGACCACGGCTCGAACCGCTACCGGATCGAGCCGTGGGATTTATCGACTCTCTCTGAACTATCGGCTGTTACGCCAAAAGCTTGAGAATCAGCTGGGGCTGCTGGTTGGCTTGCGCCAGCACCGAAATGCCGGCCTGTTCCAACACCTGCGACTGGGTCAAATTCGCCGTTTCCGCGGCAAAGTTCGTATCCTGAATGGTGCTGCGGGACTGAGTCAGGTTCTGCGCCGTTGAGGTCAGATTGCTGACCGCCGCCGTGAAGCGATTCTGGATGGCGCCCAATTGACTCTGGAAAGCACTGACCGTTGCCAGGGCGGAGTCGACCGACTCAATGGTCTTGTTCGCACCGGCCACCGTCTGTACGTTTTGCTGCGACAGCGTCGAGTTTGCACTCAGCGAGGTCGTCGCGGCGGTTAGGCCGACGGCCAGCAGATCCGCTGCGCTCGTCCCGGCAATCGAGATTTGCGAACCGGCCGTCAGTGAGACTGCGCCGCGATACGTCGTGCCGGCTGCAGTGATCGCCAAACCACCCGCCCCGTCGCCCCCATAGGCCTGGGTTAGCTTGATGTTGCTGCCGTCCGCTGCCGTCAGGGTCAGCCCGCCCGCGCCAACTGCCGCGGTGACGCCGCCGTCCTGCGAAGAGACCTGGTTGATCTGCGCGGCAATGGCCGAGGTGCTGATGCCGGCGCCGATGGTGACAGCGCCGAATACCGCGACCCCGTTGATCGACAGACTGTAAGTACCCGTGCCGAGGGCGCTGGTGGCACCCGCAAAGCCCGCGTCGGTGACGGTGTTCGTGGCTGTGGCCGTCAATCCCGAAGCCCCGGCTGCGTTGAAGGCGGCCGCCTTGGCGTATGCAGAGGTGCCGTCCTGGTAGGAAACCGCGGTCGCGAAGTTGGAACTTGCCGCGACGCTCACCGCTTGGGTGCTGCCGACCTGGACGGTCAGTGCACCGGTGGCGCCGGTTGTCGCAATTCCGTTCGCAGAGGTGCCAAGTGCTGTGCCTACCGCGGTTGCGGTCTCACCGATCTGGTTCGCACCCACGCCCGTCGCGAGGTTGATGGTGATGGTGTTGCCCACGTTGGCGCCGACCTGGTAGGTCGTATTGCCGCTTGAGCCGTTGAGCACGTTCAAGCCGTTGAATGTGGTCTGCTGCGCGATCTGGGTGATTTCAGCGATCTGCTGCTGCACCTGACTGTCGAGCGCCTGGCGATCCGACGCGCTGTTCGAGCCGTTGGCCGATTCAACTGCCAAGGTGCGAATGCTCTGCAGGTTGTTGACGATGGTGTTCAGTGCGCCGGCAGTTGTCTGGGCTTCCGATACGGCATCGTTCGCATTGCTGACGGCCTGATTGGTGCCGTTGATCTGCGTGGTGAATTGTTGACTGATCGCGAGGCCCGCGGCATCGTCGGAGGCGCTGTTAATGCGCAAACCCGAGGACAAACGCTGCAAAGCCTGCGACAACGAAGCCTGCGAACCTGACAGATTGTTCTGCGCGTTCAGCGAGGCGATATTGGTATTTAGAACTAGTGACATTGATGACTCCTGAAAGTTTAACCACCGGCCCCTCTTAGGCCCTATGTGTTCACTTCACCCCTTCGGGCGGACCGGTGACACATTCAAAGTCTTTATCGGACCGGGGCGGGAGTTCTTTAGGAGAAAGCGTTTGTTCTGTGGCGCTTTTGTTTGCGCCAAGTCGCAAAATCGCGACCTGGAATTTGACAGTGTGAAAAGCCCCTGCAGGGCAGCAGCAGCCTCGGCGCTCTGTTATCGGCCGGGAATTGCGGTTTTGGAGTACAATTTCGCCCCGAACCTGCCACCCCTTCTGCAATACCGTGAAAACCGCTAAACGCAAAAGCCCGAAAGTGGGCTTTGTCAGCTTGGGCTGTCCCAAAGCACTGGTCGACTCCGAACGGATCCTCACCCGCCTGCGCGCCGAAGGGTATGAGGTCGCGGCCACCTATGGCGCCGCGGACCTCGTCGTGGTCAATACCTGCGGCTTCATCGATTCGGCGGTGGATGAGTCACTGGATGCGATCGGCGAAGCACTGGCCGAGAACGGCAAGGTGATCGTGACGGGGTGCCTGGGCGCCCAGCCGCAGAAAATTCTCGATCGGCATCCGCAAGTGCTCAAGATCACCGGCCCGCAGCGCTATGAAGAAGTGGTCGCGGCAGTGCATGAATATCTGCCTCCGAAACACGAGCCGTTTGTCGATCTGGTCCCTGAGCAGGGCATCAAGCTCACGCCGCGGCACTATGCGTACTTGAAGATCTCGGAAGGCTGCAATCATCGTTGCAGCTTTTGCATCATTCCCTCCATGCGCGGCGACCTGGTCAGCAGACCGGTCGGCGAGGTGCTGCGCGAAGCGGAACAACTGGTGCGCGCCGGCGTGAAGGAGATCCTCGTCATCTCCCAGGACACCAGCGCCTACGGCGTCGACCTGAAATACGCGGCTGAACCCTGGCGCGACGTATCGCGCCGCGCACGCTTTTACGACCTGGCGGCTGCGCTCGGCGAATTGGGCGCATGGATCCGTCTGCACTACGTGTATCCCTATCCGCACGTCGATCAAGTCATCGAGCTCATGGCGGCGGGCAAGGTACTGCCCTACTTGGATATCCCTTTCCAGCACGCCAGCGCCCGCATCTTAAAATTGATGAAGCGGCCCGCGGCGGCCGAAAATACCCTGGAGCGCATTGCGGCCTGGCGCAAGCTCGTGCCCGATATCACCATTCGCAGCACCTTCATCGTGGGTTTCCCGGGTGAAACCGAGCAGGACTTCGAGGAATTGCTCGACTGGATGCGCGTGGCACAGCTCGATCGCGTGGGCTGCTTCGAGTACTCGCCGGTCGAGGGCGCCGCGGCCAACGCGCTCAAAGAGACGCCGGTGCCCCCGCAACTCAAGGCCGAGCGCCGCGCCCGCTTCATGGAACTCTCGGCGCAGATCAGTGCCCAACGCTTGAAGCAGAAGGTCGGCCGGAAGATGCCGGTGTTGATAGACCGCATCGAGCGCGACGGCGACGGCGGCGGCCACGTCGCCATCGCGCGCTCCAGCAGCGACGCCCCGGAAATCGACGGCACGGTGAGAATCGTGGGCACTCGCGGCTCCGCCAAGGCCCTAATGGTGGGCTCGCTGGTCGATGTGCAGATCACGGCGGCGGGCGACTATGATCTCGAAGCGAGCTTGATTTCCTAATTTTGCAACCCCGGTGCGCAAGGCGCGTACCTTTTTTCGGAGAACACCTTTGGAAATTTCTGCAGACAAAGTCGTACTCATCCATTACACCCTCAAGGACGATGACGGCGGCGTCATCGACAGCTCGGCCGGCAGCGAACCGCTGGCCTACATTCAAGGACACGGCAATTTGGTCGAGGGCTTGGAGAAGGCACTCGAGGGCAAACAGGACGGCAGCAGCCTCGCGGTGTCGGTGAAGCCTGAGGAGGGTTACGGCAAGTTCGATCCTAAGCTGATCCAACGCGTGCCGAAGCGCACGCTGCAGGGCTCCGGCGAGGTCAAGAAAGGCATGCAATTCCAGGCGCGAACCCCGGACGGCATGCGCGTCTTCACGGTTACCGGGGTCATGGGCGACATGGTGACGCTCGACGGCAATCATCCGCTGGCCGACAAGAACTTACATTTCGATGTACAGATCGTGGCGGTACGCGAGGCGACTTCGGAAGAGTTGGAACACGGTCACGTGCATGGCGCCGGCGGCCATCACCACTAGAGGCCTTGGCCTTAGAGCTCCTAGAAGCTCCTAGAGAAACTTGAACAGCGTCAGGCCTTGCGTGAGATTGAAGGCCTGCAATGCGGCGCTCAACGTTGTGTTTTGCTGATCGAGCGTGGTGATGGCGCTGGCGAAATCCAGGCTCTGCAGGGTGGAAATGGACTGCTGCAATTGTGTTTGCTGGCTGGTTGCAACCGACTGCTGCGTCGTAATCGAATTGAGGCGCCCACCGATGCTGGCGCGGACGTTGGAGCTCTGGCTCAGCGCTTGATCGATGTTGTTGATCGCAGCGTTGATCGAATTGTTCAAACCGGTCGAGGAGGCCGGGCTGCTTACGCCGCTTTGCAGCGCGGACACGAGGTTTTGCACGGTGGTGAACAGACTTTGATTGGTGCTGGGTGCCAGGCTGAATGAGTCGCCGTTGGCGGGCTGCCCGCTCAAGGTCACCTGCACGCCATTGAATGCAATCGTGCCCCCGTCGGTATAGGAACCCGACGCGACCAAGGTCGCGCCCTCCATTACCTTGTAAGCGCCGGCCGCAGCAAAAGTAATCGAATAGGTGCCGCCATCATAGAGGGCCGGATTGGATACGCTCGTCGCGCCCACGATGCCGGATCCTGAGTTCAGTGCACTGGGCGCCACGGTGAACGTGCCGTTGCCGGTTTTGATTTGGTTGAAAACCGTGTCGCCATTGTCGCCGTCGGCCACGGTCTGACCCGCCGCGATTTGTACCTGGCGCTGTCCTTGATCGCCGTTGTACGTGGCGCCTGCGGCGCTCAAGGTAAAGGGCTGCGTCTGAGCCGCAAAGCCGCCGAAAATGTACTCGCCGTTGCCGTTCTGCGTATTGGCCAGCGCCAACAAACTGTTCTGAATCTGCACCGCCTGCGTGGCGATGGCGCTCAAATTGGTATTCGTCAATGTGCCGCTGTTGGCCTCGAGAGCCAGCGTGCGCAGCGCCTGCAACTGCGACTGCACCTGCGACAGCGCATTGTCCTCGGTGTTCAAATTGGTCTGTGCGCTGCTGGCGTTGGTGCCATATTGCCGGCTTTGAGCCAGGGCCTGATTGTAGTTGTTCACGCTTCCGGCCGCCGTGGGATTCTGCGATGCCGTGGTGAACTGCAGGCCGCTCGACATTTGATTCTGCGTCTGGTTGATGCCCGATTCCAGCGCACCGATCGACGTCAGAAATTGCGTTTGATTGAGGCTTTGGGTTACGCGCATGACGGCGCTCCTTAACTGAACGTGCCGTTTATCGAGCTGAGCAAAGTCGTGAAGAGGCTTTTGCCGATGGCCAATGCCTGCGCTGAAGCCTGGTAGGCTTGTTGCCATTGCACCAAGCTCGCCGCCTCTTCATCAAGGTTCACGCCGCTGGTCGACTGCACGCTGGTGAGAGCCTGCGCATTCACCGCCGCTTGAGCGGTTTGCGCCGTGTTGATTTGCTGCGCTTGGCTGCCCAAACCCGTGATCATTGCGCTGATGCCGCCGGTGATACTGGTCGTGCCGTTTTGCAACACGCCGACATTTTGCTGGCCGGCGGCGGCCAGGGCATTGCGATTATCGCCTGTGCCGCCCGCATTGCTGGAGACGGTAAAGCTATCGCCGGCGGCCGGCGCGCCGCTGATCTGCACTTGCCAGCCATTCACCGCGATATTCCCGCCGCTGGTAAAGGCTTGCGGCGGTCCGCCATTGACCGAAAAGCTGCTGGGAGGATTGGCGAAAGTGATGGTGGCGGGCGTCAACAAAAGCGGGTTGGTTGAATCAAGCACCGTGCCGGAACTGATGCTGGCCGCTCCGGTATTCGCGCCGGCCGTCGCGGTCTTGATTGCGCCGGCGGCGGCGATTTGCGAAGGATTGCTCAGTACGAC
>Ga0210387_10005094_pt1 | contig 10070 bp, 9 predicted proteins | sample IncBWC7OmetaG_FD_160108 | JGI IMG/M metagenome (GOLD analysis project Ga0210387, IMG submission 160108) | Forest soil microbial communities from Barre Woods Harvard Forest LTER site, Petersham, Massachusetts, United States - Inc-BW-C-7-O ...
CGTACAGCGGCAGACCCGCGAGGACCTGCTGGAACAGGCGACGCGCGACGCGCTGACGGGGGTCTTCAACCGCCGCCACATCGAGGACCTGCTCCGCAAGGAGGTCGACCGCGCCGAGCGCCACGCCCGCCCGCTCGCGGTCGCGATGATCGACGCCGACCACTTCAAGCGGATCAACGACACCTACGGCCATCAGACCGGCGACGAGGTGCTGCGGGAGATCGCGGCGCGCTGCCGGCGGACGTTGCGGTCGAATGATTTGTTCGGGCGTTACGGCGGCGAGGAGTTCCTGGTCGTGTTTCCCGAGACGAATGTTGAGGAGGCGGGGGCGGTGGCCGAGCGGCTGCGGGTGGCGGTGGGCGGGCAGCCGATTCAGATCGGTAACGGCGACGGCGACAAGGCGGTGGAGGTCACCGTCTCGATCGGGCTCGGGGCGCACGCGCCGGGGGTTGATTTCGATAAGCTGGTGGAACGCGCGGATGCGGCGATGTACGCGGCGAAGCAGGCCGGGCGGAATGTGGTTCGGGTGTAGCGATGCATCTCAACGACCTTTTGCCTGAGGAGAGCCTGGCGCTGGTGGCGTTGAGCCGCGCCGTCGTACGCGCCGATGGGGCGGTGACGGAGTTGGAGGGGGAGGCGATCGCGGTCATGGCGGCGGAGATTGGGGAGGCGACGTACCGGAGGCTGTTCGTGAAGGCTGTGGAGGCGTTTCCGGATGAAGGTGCGCTGAAGACGTTTTTGGTGAGCATCGAGCGGGCGGAGGCGCGGGCCCTAGTCTACGAGTCGATCCTGACGCTGGCGGGGGTTGATTCGATCTCGGTGGAGGAGGAGAGCCTCATGGGGTGGCTCCAGGAGACTTGGGAGATCGAGTGATGCGTGACGCCCGCCGGGTCGCGAGCTCCGCCTCGGCGTGAGGCGTGATGAGGGCCCTCATCTGAGCAAGAGCAAGCGTTGCACGACCTCGTCGGCGGTATCCCTTCGCCCCGCGCCGCCTCCTCGCGCCCTCGGTCGATCGAGGCAGGAGTCCCAGACAAAAACGTTTACAGTTATAGGTGTTTACGCAGGAACGCTAACTTCTTGACGTCGACAAACTGGCCTGCTCTTATGTTCAGGTCGTGCGATCCTGCGCTTGCCGGTCTTCTGAGCACCTCACCGATCGCGGACTCGACTACACTGCCTTGCAGCGAGCGGCGAAACGATGAGCGCGACCCGACCGAAGAAACGGCGCGTGAAGAAGAAACCGGCATCGACACAGCTCCGTCTCGTAGTGCCTCGGAAGGATAGTTCGCCGAAGCCCGGACCAGGGCATTCCCTCAAGGTCGTCGGTCTGTTTGCCGGAATTGGAGGTCTCGAGCTCGGCCTTCAGAGAGCCGGTCACAAAACGCGCTTACTTTGTGAACTCGATCCGCGAGCCCGTGCCGTTCTCGACAAGCACTTTGAGGACGTCCCCAAGCACGATGACGTGTGTACGCTCGCCGAAATACCTCGTGGTACCGATCTCGTTACTGCTGGGTTCCCCTGCCAGGACTTGAGCCAAGCGGGGATGACTCGCGGAATCAAGGGATCCCGATCGGGTCTGGTAGGAGAGGTATTTCGTCTGCTGGAGCACCGACGCGCGCCGTGGGTACTTCTCGAGAATGTCCCCTTCATGCTGCAGCTCGCTCGCGGTCGTGCGCTCGAAGTGATCGTAGGAGCTCTCGAGAAGCTGGGATATCGCTGGGCGTATCGAGTGCTCGACACGAGAGCATTCGGGCTACCGCAGCGTCGGCAGCGGGTGTTCCTCCTCGCATCACTGGACTGCGATCCACGCGACGTGCTCTTCGTCGACGAAGAGAGTCCAATCAAAGATCAAAGGTCCCATGACGAGGTCGCTTGCGGCTTCTATTGGACAGAGGGGGTTCGAGGGCTGGGGTGGGCGGTCGATTCCGTGCCCACGCTAAAAGGCGGATCTACAATCGGCATTCCTTCCCCGCCTGCGATGCTTCTTCCGGACGGTGGCGTAGCAAAACCAGACATCCGCGACGCCGAGCGCATGCAGGGCTTCCCATCTGATTGGACGAAGGTAGTCGAGAACGCGTCACGACGGGGTCATCGATGGAAGCTCGTTGGAAACGCGGTAACCGTCGATGTGGCCGAATGGATCGGATCGCGGTTGGCGCGGCCTGGGAAATACGAGGCAATAGGAGCCGGACCGGTTCTACCGGGGAAGGCATGGCCACGGGCGGCGTGGAACATCGGAACGGGCCGTTACACAACCGAGTTGTCATCCTGGCCCGTAGCTCGGACTGGTCCCTCACTCCTTGAATTCCTCAAGTTCGCCCCGGAGCCATTGTCGGTGAAGGCGACGTCGGGATTTCTGGGACGCGCGGCGACCGGCTCTCTCCGATTCCCTCCCGGATTTCTCGAGGCGGTCGGAGCGCACCTCAAGCGAATGCAGAGTTCAGTCGCCGCCTGAGCCGATTGATGTCGAGAGTGTTGGTGGGTCCAGACGGGCGTCCACTCGACCTCGATGCCGCGACCTCAGTTCGCCTGGGGAAGATTCGACAAAAGGATACTGCCCCCGAGCAGCTCGTTCGCAAATTGGTGGCAGGCCTCGGCGTCAGATACACACTCAGGAATCGCGACCTGCCCGGCTCGCCGGACCTCGCGAATAGGAAGCGCCGGTGGACGATATTCGTCCACGGGTGCTTCTGGCATTCCCATCGGGGTTGCATGCGAGCCACGATTCCCAAGCGGAACCGAGAATTTTGGGTTGCGAAGTTCGAGGCCAATCGGCGTCGTGACGAACGAGCCGTCGCGAGGTTACGACGAATGGGATTGGCGGTCTCCGTGGTTTGGGAGTGCGATGCCGAACTCCGTCCTAGGGTGGTGGCAGAGCGGCTCGCGCGTTTTCTCCACCTCGCGACTCGTCAGGCGCGGGGAAAGCGCGACGCGTAGAGCTGCGCCAGGCGGAGAATCATCGAGTCGTAGTGAAAAATATCGCCGGCTGGGGGTGAAGGGGGCGAAGTCTCGACGCGGACAGGGCGTCCATCATTCGGACAATCGACGACGACGATGGACATGGCGTCGAATCCCGTGTCGGCCACGCTCGATCGTCTAGGTAACTCGCGTACTTTGGCCACAACCTTCTCGGTGACGAGGGGTTGCCGATGCTTACTCGGCTCCGCGCGGCTCGGGCTCCGAAACGTGGCGGCAATATTCACCATGACGAAGCCGACCGCGATCACCATTTCAGAGGCTCCGTGAACGGTGAGGTGACTGGAGTTCAGCTCGTCGTAGAGACGAGGCATCGCCTTAGTGTGCTCGGTCATGCACGCTTTGGCTTCGAGCGCGACATGCACAGCACCGACCGGTCCTTCGGGGATGTCCGGCAGCCGGTCGAGGACCTTCCGCTCGGCCTGATCCAACACGATCGAATACCGGTCCACCATCGCCTTGAATCCCACCGGCCGCTTAGGGGCGAGAATTGGTGCGCTTGGAACGCATAGAACCAGATCCAGATTTTTCTTCCGTCCCTGCTTGAAATCCTTCATCTCGTGATTGATTCCACAGACCACACGGCCGCTTCGGACGTGTTCGACGAGAACGGAGCAGTGCTGCAAGAGGTCGAACAAGATTCCCCAGCAAGCGACCTTGGAGTGTCGGTCACCGCGGGAGTGATACTGCCAAAGTGCGCCCGACGATCCTGTCGGCACCGGCACAGAGAGCGTGCGGGCGAGCACATCGGGGCCGTACATCAGGCCACTATCGCTGACCGTACCTCGCAGGGCAAATGAGCGAGCCGTCCTAGACCGACGAGCCGTCTTCCGTGCCGGAATCCAAGCCTTCTGACTGAGCAGCGAGAACCTCTTCCTCAGTGAGCGACAAGAAGTGCTCTACGAGGCGTTCGATGCGATCGCTTTTTGATCCCCCGGCCTTGAGATCCACGCGATGCAGAATCGCATCCAACTCGGGGTTCGAAAAACAGGCGAGCAACGTAGCCTCCGAACGCTGCGCCTCCCAGAGGGTCTGTATCTTGCTGTCTTTGCTTCCCCAGCGACGTAGGTCGAACTGTCCAAGAACGCCCGAAAGCTCGTGCCCTCTGAGGCGGCCGAAGAGCAGAGAGAAGCGTTCCTCGGAAAGGCGACGCGGTTCCGCAGGAGGAGGCGGCGGGGGCTCTGGCTCACCAAGAAGATCTCTTCCAGCAGCAAAGTGCCCGATTACTCGATCGACGAGATCTTCCTTCGAGCCCGAGACGGTCGCACCCGTATCTCGACAGATTTCCCGAAGGGTGTCGAGGCCCACCCCACGCAGCACGACCCTCGGCTGTGTCATGTGCGCGACGAGTCGTTCGATACGCTCCTCCTTCGAGCCGCTAGACGGAGCTCCACTCGCTTGCAAAGCACCGTGGAGGTCATGTCCAGAGAGATGCTCGAAAAGACGCCGGGCGGCAGGTCGTGGCATGTCGATTCCGAACACCTGGCGAATCGCCGGAGCAAGATCCTCAGGAAGCACAGTCTGCGCGCCCGACACGAAAAGGAGGCCTGCTGAATTCAAAGCCTGGAGTTCCCGATCGAAAGCACCATCCTGGCGCCAGAACTCCCTCAAATCCGCATGGTGCTCAATCAAGCAGTGCTCCGCCTGGGTGACCTCCAGTTCTTGACGGAGCACGCCCAGAATGGCCGACTCCGACAAGTCGATCTGCATGTCATTGCTCCTCGCTTGGTACAGCACGCGGCGATACACGCGGAGTTGATCGTCACGTTCTAGTAACTCGCGCGCATCAAGTCCTTCGCAGATACGTGCGGTGTCGCCGAGCGCTCGGTCACGAAACTCAGAGGTCGGCAGCGTAAACCCTGGTGCGTCCAGGAGCAGCGTAATGATCGCAAACGTCGGGGGTTGCCGATTGAAGAGGAATTCATGAAGAAAGCGATAGCTGCGAAGTACGCCCTCTATGGTGGCAAGTAGCTGGGCGCGAGGCAGCTCCTCTTCCTCGATCTTCGCGTGCTCGCGAGCTAACCGCTGAAGATCCTCGATCGTGCGATCGGCAAGTAGGTCTGCGAGCCTCATCGTCATTCTCCGTACGAGTGACCAAGAAAGTGCCGCCACAGCGAGTCGCTCACCGGCGCAGACGCGCGCCGACCTTCGTCGAGCGACACCCGGTAACGCAACTGTGATACCCCCGGGTCCGCTGCCCGCACGCGAGGAATGTCGGCCGCCCCGAACCATTCGGGCTCCGTGAGGACGACGAATGTCGCAAGGTATCCGCTCCGTTCGGCAGGGGAGTACCCAGCCCGGGCTAGTCGGCGGAGCGCCTCTCCCCGATCGTGGGCGCGATTGAGGATGCTCTCAGCCAGAGTAGCGACTGTGCTCGAGGAACCGGGATCGGGCTTCACCCAAATCGACATCATCCAAGCATCGTGAGTTCCCACCGGAGCGTCTACCTGGGCCAGCGAAACGAAATGTTGGCGGCGGAGCCTAGAGGTCTTCACTTCGGCTCCTTTGCCCCCAAGAAAGAAATCCGTTGCGTCGCCATCGGGACCGCGCCACCCAGCGATGGCTCTTTCGATATCGGCGGACTGGGAGAGGAACCATAATTCGCCCCATAGCCCCATCTCCGTTTCTGCGCTTGGGCGACCCCGTGGCGCGAGAAGGGATTGCCATTCCTCGACGATGGCTTGAAGGCTCGCCCATGAGCCCCCGCTCGCTCGCAAACGTTTGGCGGCATCCACCGCTAGGACGACGAAAGCGTCGACCAACAGGGGGTCGATGCACAGTAGCGCCGCAGCGGGGCCCACCGTGTCCCGACCTTGAAAGACGAATCGCGTCTCTGAGTGCGCGAGGAGTTCGCACCCGGAAGCCCGACGCCCAAATGGTGCTGTGCCGACATCCTCCATGGGGAAGACGACGGCAGGTAAGCCAGCCCGCGAACGTGCGGCGAACGCACCCTCGATCTCTGCCAGGAGGGTGTAGTCCGCGTTGCCCGACTTCCCTGGGACAGAGCTCCACACGCCTCGTAAGGCCGCGATGGAATCTAGCTCAGGGCTCATCGGGAGTGACGTTCACGACCAAGCTCGGCATGTTCTTGTCGAGCACGAGGGTCGGATACCAAAATTCGTTCGCGCGAAGCCCCTCGATGCCCTTCCCATCGTCGCGAAAGGCGCAGAATACAGGGCCGTCCTTGCTCCGCAGCTCGGAGAGTTCCGGGCCTGATAGCGCGCCCGTGGCGAAGACGCGGAGGGTGCGATTTGTTTTTCGTGTGAATAGGTACGCGCGATCTTGACAGCGTTCGCGCTGCCTTTCGAGCACCCGACGGAGAACGGCTGGCAGCCAACTACTGGACTCTCCCTTCGCATCGTACGGAAATTCGTCTACCAGCTTGAGCAGGTCGTCATATGCGAGCGGCACTAGCTGCCGTGTAGTGCTGAGCTGGCCGCCCACCAACTCGCGAACACGTTCCGCGAGTCGCTCGTACTCCCCGCGACTCATCGAGAAGTCGGGGTGCTTTGGGAATACCTGCTCCTCTCCGTCGAAGATGTCGATATAGGTCGGATCGAGCACAGACCCGCGGGTCGCCTTCAAATTCGCCGCCTTCTCGAGCACGATCTGCTTGCCCATATCCGCCGCGCTCAGTTGTTTTCGAAGACGGCGCTCGATGCAATGGATCTCATGGAAACGGACGGCCAGCTGCTCGGGAAGATACACTCGCGTGAACGGCATCAGTTTCTCGCGATAACCGTACATACGGGCATGTTGGAGCATCGTGTCCATCTGTCCAGTCTTTGGTTCGCGTAGATAGTAGGTGACCAGGAGATTCTCGATCGTCACGCCACGGCCGAGGATGTTGCCACCCACGATGAAATTGATCGCCTTACCTGGCTCTGCGTCTGCGCCCGCATTGACGACGACGACTCGGCGCCCGATAAGTCGTCGTCGAATTTGTTCGAGAATCAGTTCAAACGATGGAGGGTTGGGCAACGTTCGATTGAGTTCGACGTAAGCCCTATTCAATCGATCAAGCGCCTCTCCGGCTCCGGCGTCGAGACTATCTCCAACCCTGTCTACATACCCACGAACGAGCGCCTCGAGATTCCTGTGCTGCGTCCGCAACTGACTCGTGTGGCACAGAAAATTTTGCCCTGTCTTCACGGTCTCTGGATCGAGTACGGCCTGTGCGCCTGCAGCAACGAGGAAGAAAGCGATCGCGTTCTTGAGTCCCTCCGGGGCTTCCGAGGTGCCTCCAAGGATGGCTTGGGATTCTCCACCATCGACGTAAACCAGCGGTGGTCGCGGACCCTCAATGTGCTCGGCCTCGAAGAACTTCTCGCCGCCCGTGTAACCGAAACCGGGCTCCAGCAGATGCGTAAAGCTCGGTCGCAATTGGGCGCCCACGGACTGAAGTAGGAGGGCGTAAGGAGTTGCGGTAACCTGAAGAAACACGTGATGCCGCAGGCTTTCCCGCAGATTCTGGACGACGAGGTCATAGATTGCGGTCGGGTCGACCGTCGCTTTACCTTGAGCCTTCGCGCGGCTGTTTCGCGCGAGATTTGTGTCGAGCGTCGCCTGGTCCGCCTCGTCGTCGAGGATCAGAGCCGGATAGTTCGGGGCGCCGATCTCCTCCAGAAACGCGATCAGGTCACCAAGTCGTTTTTGGTTTTTCGAGCAGACAAAAACGACCCCAGACTGCGAGAGGTACTTCGAGATGTGCTTGTGATCGGTCGACCAAACGTCTCGAACGGTCGCGTCCAGGGCGAGCGTCCCTTCGAGGTCGCCGAAGCGCTCGGCTGTCTGGGCAACCAACTTTGTATTGTCGGACGTCAGGACGACGACGACGCGAAACCCGTTGTCGATCGCCGCTGCAACGAGCGCGATCATGGCCACGGTCTTTCCACTCTGGATCCGCCCATACAGAAGCCCCGTACACGGTTTCGTAGGTGCCGATCCCGATGCGCGCGCGTCGCCGTCCGCACCTACCTCACCAACCGCTACGTCATGGGCATATACCCCAACTACCTTCCCGAGGAGCTCTAGCGCGTCAGCTTTGATCTTCTCGATGGCTGTGGCAGACATCGGCTTCGCCCCGCTGCCGAGAGAACGTAACGTTCCCGTAAGGCACGAACCATCCGCGCGGAGGCTAGGGGCACGAGCACCAAGAACCGTGGCAGAACCCCGGAGTTCGTCGGTCATCTCTGGGCAGGATAACCGATCTCACATCGATCTCGCCTAACCTAGGGAGGAGAGGTGTCTATCTGAACGGGTCTTGTCACGTAGGGCTTGGCCGATCCGGGGGCGGTCCGAACCGCCGCGGACCTATGGAGCTGCGAGCCCCCTCACCGGCGGCCCTTTGCCAAAGCGCGCCGCATCCGCTTGTGTGAAGACCTGCGCGGCTCGATGCAAGGGTGGAATCGCTGTGACCTTCGCCACCGCCTCGGGATGACAGGCGACAAGGCCCCCGGAGGTTCTGCCGGCAGGCTACCCTACAAAACGAAAGGAGCGCGTTCTATGGCGGATCACGTTTTTGAACTGGCGAGAGCGGTCTACCCTCTCATCTGACCGTGTGCGGAGATTCCGATGGGCTCGATCTCGTACTCGGAACTTTGCTCCAGGCTGCCGGAGGAATGGCGCTGGGTGGGACCTGACTCTGAAATTCTTGCGGCTGCTCTTGGCACGATCGTGGAAAGATGCCGTGTGACGGGAAAGCCCGCTCTGTCGGCGGTCGTTGTTCACAAGACGGGTGACCGCATGCCGGGTAACGGCTACTTCGTTGCCGCTCACGCTGGCATCGACGACCCCCTACTGCGCCGAATCGAATGGGCGAAGGAGTTCCAGGCCGTCCACGGCGCAAAGTATCCGACCACCCTCGATGACCTGAGAGGAGGTTGAGGGCGCCATGGTGACAACACTCGACGTAGAGGTTTTTGTGTCGCTGCATGACCGATCCATCGACTTCTCTTCCGAGGAATAGCGAGAGTCGAATGCCGCGATTACCGTACCGTCCCCAGTTTTTCGGTCGCGGCATGGGACCGTTGTTCTCCGACGGGTACGCGAGCGAGATCACGTTCAGCTGGGAGGAGCTGTGCCGGGCGGCGATTACCGTAGGAAGAAGAAGCTGGGAGGATGTCGTTCCCTATGGAACGTACTCATTCCTTGAGGCTCTTTGGCGACTCGCGATGCTGAGAGCAAACGTCGTACTTGACTCGGACGGCCGTCTTAGGAAATCGGAAGCATTCAAGAACCTTGAGCGATCGGAAAAAGGCGCTGTTTCGTTCTTTTTTGGGAACATGTTCTCAAAATTGCTGGCAGACAAGCTGTTCGACGTTCCCTGGTTGCTACATGTCGACCGCTACGCGTCTTATCTAAATCCGGTATATCGCACCGATCGTCGACCGGACTTCGTGGGGATGGACACGTCGCGAGAATGGCTCGTCTTTGAAGCCAAGGGCCGCGCCGCATACCCGGGAGACAATGTGATGCAGCGAGCGAAGCAACAGACCGGCTCTCTTCGGACCATCAACGGTCAGCTCCCGAAGTTGCGCGTCGCGGCGGCGAGCTACTTCTCAAACGACCGTCTTCGCGCGAGGCTCTGGGATCCCACCGAACACGACGACGACGCGCCCGATCTCCCGTTGTCAGCCACCGCTCTTCTCAGGGAATACTATGCACCTCTAATGGACTTTGTGTTGTCCGAGGCGGTCCCACACCGAACCGTCGAGCTTGGCAGCAAGGCACAAGAGAAGAGGATCGTGTTCGCTCAGTTACCGGGCCTCGACGCCGAACTTGGCATTGATGCGGCGACTGTTGATTGGTATCGAAGCGAGGACCCAGCAAATATCCTGATCGACCGGCTGCCAAAGCGGTCGTCAATGCTCAGCAGAATCGCCGAGTTTCAAGCGATTCCTGAGGCACAGCGCGATGCCCTATTGGGCAGCGCCGAAGGGATCGTGCCTCTCGACTGGACCCGCGGCACGGAAGTGCGAGAAGAAGGATTGGACACGGTGCGGGTATCTCTCGGCCAGTCATGGAGCGATGATGTCATGCAACGGCAACCAGGGGATCGCGGAAGGACGTAACGTCGAGGTCATTGATAGTCA
>Ga0210387_10005096_pt1 | contig 10069 bp, 18 predicted proteins | sample IncBWC7OmetaG_FD_160108 | JGI IMG/M metagenome (GOLD analysis project Ga0210387, IMG submission 160108) | Forest soil microbial communities from Barre Woods Harvard Forest LTER site, Petersham, Massachusetts, United States - Inc-BW-C-7-O ...
GTAATGATGATACCAACTTCCAGCTATTGATGACTGCTTCAGGCAACCCATTGGCTACATGGAATGGCTACCGCCCATTCTCTGTTGCACTTGGCACAGGCGTTGTAACCATCGACGGCAACAATTCTGGTACAGTATTTGGTGGCGTGGTTGCTATTGGCAACACAACAGCTACCTCTAACCCATTGGGAGTACAGGCAAATACTGCTACTGCTATCGTTGGTTCATCAAACACAAGCACTGGTGTCGGCGGACAGAGTGCATCAGGTAACGGTGTGGCTGGTATCTCAAACACTGGCTCAGGCGTATTTGGTACATCAAACACTGGTCCAGGCGTATTAGGTTCAACCAACACAACAATTGGTGTCTCTGGTGTATCAGTTAGTGGCAATGGTGTCCAGGGCTTCTCGAATAGTGCTGCGGGCGTCGTTGGTATATCAAACAATTCAACTGGTATCTTAGGCTCATCAACAACAGGTGGTGGTATCCAGGGTACATCAATTGTATCATCTGGTGTCCTAGGACAATCAAACAGTGGCTCTGGTGTTAATGGTCAATCAAATGCTGGTGCTGGTGTAACAGCTATATCAAACACTGGCACTGGTTTAGCAGTCACTTCGAACACTGGTAATGTTGCATCATTTACAACTGGTGCCACTCAGGCAGTTACAATCGACCATGGCGGCAACCTGAATGTTCTATCAAACAACATCTTTGTGCCTAATGGTTATGTTCAGTCAGCTTTGATGCCTCTAGTTACATTGACAACAAGTGCTACCTTGACTGCTGCTCAATGTGGTCTTCAAATCTTCTGCGGTAATACCGCAACAACAATGACCATGACAATTCCTAATACAATACCTAATGAAGGAAGATTGATCCTAACTCGAACAGGTGCAGCTAACGTAAACATTGTTGCTGGTTCTGGTGTTACATTGGTATCACGTACAGGTCAGTTCAATATCCTTAATGAATGGGGTTCAGTAACACTCGTGAAGTCAGGCGGAACGGTGATCATCGATGGTAACATCTAATACACAACATCCACTAGATACCCTCGTATCGGATAGAAAGCTAGTCAATACCGATTTGACAGCTAGTATGGCCGAGCGTGGCTTTAAGCCTATTGGTCAGAACAACCCTAACAGAATTATGGTGGTGGCATCACGAAAGACTGGTGCTCTACGCCGCATCATTGATGACGATGATGATACTGCTTATGCCAAACATCATGAGCCAAATGTACATCCTGGCGAGATAGTCCACTACATGCATCCTAATGAATATAATCAATATCGTGGTGATCCTACTGGCTTCCATGATCATGTGGCACGTAAGACTGGTCATCCTCATCGCCCTCATTGGTCAACAACTCGTCACGCAGTGGTTAGTCCTCGTGGAGAGGTTGTCAACATCATTGAGGCTGACGCTTCATGTGGTGATCTAGGTGAACATATAGCTCCAGGCCATACTTTGCTGCAACATCCTACTGCCGAGAGAGGCATGATTGTGTTTCAGCATGGTAAGGTTGGTGGTCTTAAAGGTCGTAATGGTGCTGGTATTACTCCAACTATCGAGCCGTAAGACATGGCAGCATCAGTCGCATTTGGCTCAGGCACGACATTCACAGTTCCAGGGAACTTCTTAAACAATAGCACAGCCCTATTATGGATTTGGTATAGTGGTGGCGGTGGTGGCTACAACACTGGTGCGTTCAATGGCTACGGCATCAGTGGCTCAGGCGGCAACGGCGGAAACGTTTACCTAATCGATCCAATTAACCTAGCAATCGGTGGTCAGTATGGTGTAGGCGTGGGCGGCAATGCTGGCCCTAATGCTGGCGTTAATGCCTCAAGCTTCTATGTGTGGCCTCAACAGGGCTACAACGGCGTCAATCCTGGCGGTGCGGGCGGTGGTGGTGGTTACCAATACACTGGCGGGGGCGGCGGTGGTGCTGCCAATCCTGGCGGTGGTGGTGGCAACGGTGGTGCTGGTGCCTTCTTCTCTGGTGGTGGTGGCGGTGGCGGTGCAGGCCCAGGATCAAGCCCTTGGCCTTCCTACGGTGCTTCTGGTGGCTCTGGTGGTCAGGGCGGTGGTCAGGTAGGATCAAACGGCAACGCATATGGTGGCGGTGGTGGTGCTGGTGGTTACGGCATTGCGGTTGCGGGTGATGAAAACCCTGCTGGTGGCATTGGTCTCCAGGGCATCGTATATCTATTTTATAATACAGTCACATTGGCTACAATCAGTAGTGCATCTCCATCAAGTACCCCATATCAGAACAATGGTGTTGGTGTTACCCTTGGTGGCACGATGTTCAACACAGTATATGCTGTGCAAATTCAAGACCTATACACTGGTGCGGTATATGGCTGTAATTTTAGCATCGAGAGTGACAATGCTATATTCATTGTTCCTCCTGCTGTGCCACAACATCCAGCCTATAATCCAAACATTTATATCTTCAATCAGGCTGGTGAGGCTGGCTTTAGTAACATCTATACGCTCTATCCTAACATACCAATTTGCTCTAGTGTGACTGGACCGTCATATGATAACGGAACTAATCAAGTTGACTTGAATGGTCAGTTCTTTACCACTCTCTCATTAGTACAGATTGATGGTGTTGGTGCAATGAGCTTCACTTCAAGTCCCACTGGTACTACTCCAGGCCAATGGTGGTTTGGTAACGACGATATTATTGGTATGAATTTGCCTGCTATTGCTGCACAAGCGGCAGTAGGTGTGACGCTGCGTGTTGGTAACTCATCAGGCCAAGCAGTCATTGGCATGACCTATATTCCTTCGCCACCAACATTCACTGGTATCTCATTGGTGACTGGTGACGAGTCAGGCGGATATCTCTGCACGATTACAGGTTCAGGATTTGCTACAACTGAGTCAGTCTATTTTGGTTCAGCTATCTGCCCACATTTCACTATTAACTCAGACACTTCAATCACTGTTACGGTGCCTGCATTCAATGGTCAGAGTACATTTGGTGGTGGTCAGGTGAACATCACATTATATAATCCAACTGCTTCAGTGTCAGGTTTTGAGTTCACTTATACATTTGCTGGTTACCCTGCACTCAATGCGGCACATTCCTTCGTCTAATAAATACCTGATCATTAAAACATAAGGATTTGCTATGCTGAATATTACCGCTGCCATGCTCAACCAGATCGCTCCTGGGGCTAATCAGACAATCGTCAATGGTCTCGTTCCCTATCTCAATCAGTATTTGCCTCAGTACGGTATCGATACGCTCGACCGCATGAAGCATTTCTTTGGACAGGCTGCGGAAGAGAGTGCTTCATTTCGCACACTCACTGAATATGCTTCTGGTGCTGAGTATGAAGGACGCACTGACCTAGGCAACACACAGCCTGGAGATGGTGTACGTTTCAAGGGTCGCGGCATCTTCCAGATCACTGGTCGATCAAACTACACAGCTATTGGTAAGAGACTAGGTGTTGATCTAGCTGGCAATCCTCAATTGGCTGCAACTCCACAGATTGCAGTTCAGACTGCATGTATCTATTGGGCAACGCACAATCTATCTGCCCTTGCCGATAGTCCTGCAACAGCATATGACACATGCGTTGCTATTACCAAGAAGGTTAATGGTGGTGAGAATGGTCTAGCTGTTCGTTGGACAATGACTCAACGTGCTGCTGTTGCATTAGCTGGTGTAACCGATACTGCATCTGTTCCTCCTGCTCCTAAGATTGTTGTGCCTGTAGTTACAACACCTTCTGTCTTCCCTGCACCTGTTACAAAGGTAGTTCAGACTGCTACAGCAGACAGTGTTCAAGCTGCCGCAGTTAATGCAGTAGACAATAAGAACCCTATCCTATACGCTGTGCATACCGCAGAAGTCTTCATCATGAAATTCTTCTAATAGGGGATTGACAGCCGCTTCGATCAGGCGTATCCTTCGCAGTTCAGGAGGATCGTGTCATGGACGACGATTGCATCAGGAGCCTCACCGAGGACGGTCTCAAGCGGCTGGTTGAAGAGACCATGGTCGCAGAAGTGACCCATCACCGCCTCTCCCATGAGGCTGGACGGTTGTTCGACCGCCTCATATGTGAGGATCAACGCCGCAAAGAATTTGCTGCATTCAAGATGGACAAACGAACATGCACGACCTAGCCACAATCGTCCGCCTCAACCTTGAAGCTTGCGAAGCAGCCCGAGAGGCTGACCGTCGTAAGGCTCTCACAGTCGATGGTCGTGAGATATTCACGGCTCATGTCGGTTACAAAAAGAATGAGATGACCAAGAAGATTGTCCTCGCATATGAGTGGCCCATTCCTTTTACTGACACAACCGAGGACATATATAATTTGCTGATCCAATTGAGGAAAGAGAATGGTCGAGCCAATGAGGCTGCACGTGGCGAGAAAGATAAGCCCACTGTAAAGCTCACTGATCGACGCCTCAAGGCATTGCAGATCGTGATCAAGTTCCTATTTGATGTAGGCGAGAAGTTCCGCACCGAATGGCCTGTCGAACTAGCTGAAGAGCTTGATTGGCTCGCCGCCAAGATAGAGGGAATTATATAATGGCACAGATTGATGACGATGAACTCGATGAGTTCGATGAGGCTCTTGCCAATCTCATTGCCAAGGGCATGATAATCGAGCACAAAGTGGAAGGACAAGAGCCTTCCTATGAGATTGCTCCCGCTGGCGTGGTGGCACTCGGAAAAAAACTTAACTAAGGGGGATTGACACCCCTGAAAATTGAGAGCATGATATTCAGACGGCGAAATCCGCCGACCTAAAACAGGAGTTACGCACATGGCTACCGCAACCCAAGTCGTCGTCGTTCTTCATACTGTTCCCGTCAAGCGTGCCTTCAAGAATGGCGTGCAGCACGGCGTGGTCCACAACGAGAAGACCCCCTTTGCGGTCGTCCTCTGGGATACTGCGGCCAAGAAGGTCGCGAAGATCGTCAAGCGTTACGTGACCGCTGATGGTGCCCTGACTGCGGCCAAGAGGGTCGTGTTGTGATCAACTGGCTGCGGCGTAACGCCATCATCGATCTGCCGCAGCCCGAGCCCTTTGGTGGTATTGAGCCTGCCCTTGAATATTGGTATGGTCAATATCGTCCAACTTTGCTAGGCTGGTGTTTGGTTTTCTGTGCCCTTTGGGGAGCTTGAAATGAAATTGCCTCGTGGTGATCGATATTCGTGGAACAAAAAGGCTCCGACCAAGCTTAGGCTGCGACGGAGCCAGATCGTCCACATGCTATCCGATCTAGCCAAGGACGGATGGCGACATGCGAAACCGTGCGACTATGTGCCGCTCGAAAAAGAACTTGAGGAACTGAACGAAGCTCTGCGAGGGAAGTAACATGCCCACATATCGCGATGATCCCGATTACGATTTGCTGCCCTCAGACTATGAGGAAATGGAACGGATTGCGGAGGCCGCTCGTCGCCTTCCAATCGCCACTAAAGTCACGAGCCTAAAAGCAGGTGATCCCATGTGGCGTGATCACAATTGCTGGAAGTGCCGAGAGGGTCAGAAGGTCTGCCCTCAAGGTGGCTCGCATCGCTGTGACTACCCAATCGCAAAGAACCACTGACATGAACCCAAGGCTCAAGGATTTAGTGCAATATACGCCTGCTCAGCAGGCGGTATTAGATAAGATCAATGCTGATACGCGTTGCACTCGCCTTGGCATTCTTGATGGCATTAGATTGGGTGCTCCAGCCACTCGCTGGTCCACAATCGAGGGTCTGCAATGGCAAATTGATCACTTCACATATGACTGTGGAATTCTGTTTTATTTCAAGGTCATAGGTGACAGAGCCTATATGCAGAAAGTTGCATGGGATAAGCGATTGGAAGGCCATGAATTGGAGTTTTGGTTATGAGAAACGTCACAATCAAAAAGACGATCAAGTGTGACCTGACCGCTGATCAGTGGGAATTGTACACCCACTGTGAGGATTTGCAGCCCACAGCATGTGCTCTCGTTGCCGAGAAGCTCAACAGGAGTGTGGAATTCTTTCTCAACAATTATCCAAAAGACGAAGCTCGAAAGCACATGACGAAGCTCATGGAGCAGTATTCTGAAGTGGGTGCTGCCGACTCGGAACCCTTTGGTATCCTTGCGGATTTGCTTGAACTATTTTATGATGAGAAATGAAATGAAAACCAATTTGATCACCATCCTGATTGTGTGGTTGTTCGCATTTGTTGCTCATCTTGCATTTGGTCGTCCCGATATCGGCATGATCGATGGCTTTTGGGCAGTGTGGGGCATATTAATGTTCTTATCTATCAAGTGGTTAGCGAGCCCCACAAAAAGTTATTGACGTAGCCTGAAAACGAGAGCATGGTATTTGCGGGGCAAGTCATGCCCTCAGGAGATTGACCATGGACTACGTGGCAAACTACGAAGACCTCCACGCTGATTACGGATATGGCGAACCAAAGTGGGTTTGGCAGGTTCGTAAGACCCCCAAAAAGGCTGGCAAGCTTGGTGGCAAGCTTCCATACGTCTACTTCAAGACCGAGGCTGAAGCCCTCGCCCATATCGATGCTCTTCAGCGTCGTGCCGACAAGAAGGCCAAGCTCGCGGCAATGACGCCCGAGGAAAAGGAAGAGGCTGAGCGTATCGAGCACGCCAAGAAGCTTGGCACGCCCGATGATCCTGCGTTCGAGTGCCAGATTTGCGGTCACTATCACCTTGGCTATGTGAAACGTGGCGTACTGGCCCACCATGGTTACCAACGCCCAGGACAGGGCTATCAGACACAATCCTGCTATGGTGCCCTCAAGCAACCGTTGCATGTGTCGTGCGATGCTCTGCCACCCTATATCAACGCTATGGAGAGCCTTAAAGATCGCGAGCAGATCATTCTTAACCGTATTCTCGACACGCCTCCTGCGGCTTACGTCGTACAGGATAGCAAGTGGGATAATGTGGCTCGTCGTCATCTGCCAGTTGATCGCAAGGTCGTGCGTCCTGATGGCTTCCTCCTTGGTGCAGCTAATCGCTATGTAATGCCTGAATATGAGCGTTGCTACCTCAATGATATCCGTCATCGCGAAAGCCAGATCAAGGGCTACCAGCACGAAGTCGATCACCAGACCAAAAAGTTAGAAGTCTGGATGCCCAATCCAGACTTCAAGGGCTACTACAGGTAGCTAACTCATTGAAATATGGCCCCTTTTAGGGGCCTAATTTTCTTGTTGACATGCCCCTCGAACAGGAGCATGGTGTTTGCGGGACGAGATGCGTCCCAAGGAGAAGGTCCATGACTTACAAGCTTCCGACCAAGTGGTCACCCCAACAAACCGACTTCATTGCAGCCGCAGCTAATGGCCGCAAGTCCCTCGTTCTTCGCTCAGTCGCAGGCAGCGGCAAGACCACAACCCTCCTGGGTGCAGTCGTTCGCATGAGCGGCCCCACTGCAATCCTCGCCTACAACAAGAAGATTGCCGAGGAAATCAAGGCCAAGCTGGTCGATCTTCGCGTCGATTGGAAGACCGCCAATGCTGGCACGGTCCACAGCTTCGGTTTCAACATGCTCCGCAAGCTCCTTGGCAACGTGACCGTTGACGAGAAGAAAGTGTGGAACACGGTGCAAGTCCTCGATGAGGGCACGCCCTTCGCTGCGGTTGTCTGCCAGATCGTGAGCCTTGCCAAGCAGCGTGTCGTGAACACTCGCGAGGCAATGTTCGACATCATCAACCACTTCGACCTTCTGGAAGATGACCAGATGGGTCAGGCCGAGCAGATTGTGGCTCTTGCCCTCAAGGTTCTTGCCACCAGCAACAACAACACCCGCGTCATTGACTTCGATGATATGGTGTACCTGCCCCTCATCCTGCCTGTCCGTCCCTTCAAGTTCCGCACCGTCATCGTTGATGAGGCTCAGGATACGAACCCCGCTCGTCGTGCTTTGGTTGCCCTTCTCTTGGCTCCTGGCGGACGCGTGATCGCAGTCGGTGACCAACATCAGGCCATTTATGGCTTCACTGGTGCCGACAACGACAGCCTCGACCTGATCGGACAGCAGTTCAAGGCTGAGAATATGAACCTCACGGTGACCTACCGCTGCCCCAAGGCAGTGGTGAAGTTCTCCCACCAGTGGGTGAGCCATATCCAAGCCCATGAGACCGCCCCTGAGGGCTCTGTGAGCTTCCTTGGCACGGTTGATGACAGCTTCGTTCCTCAGGCGTCAGGGGCCATTCTCTGCCGCAATACGAAGCCCCTCGTTGCCCTCGCCTTCAACTTCATCCGTCGCCGCATTGCCTGCAAGATCGAAGGCCGCGACATTGGCAAGGGCTTGATCAAGCTCGCCCTCAAGTGGAAGGCTTGCAAGACGATCCCTGCCTACGAGGCCAAGCTTGATGGCTGGTACGACAAGCAGGTTGTCCGCCTCAACGCCAGCAAGAAAGAGGCTCAATTGGCCTTCATTGCTGACCAATACGAGACCATTAAGGCAATCATGGGCTACTGCGTCGAGCAGAAGAAGAACCAGATGACCGATGTTGTCGAGTGGATTGAAGACCTCTTCGGTGACAATGTGACTGGCGTCGTCGTGCTCTCGACCATCCACAAGTCCAAGGGTCGCGAGTGGAACACGGTTTACTGGCTGAACCGTGCCCAGACCTGCCCGAGCCGCTATGCCACCCTGCCCTGGATGCAGGAGCAAGAGCGAAACCTCTGCTACGTTGCAGCCACGAGGGCGATGGGTGAACTGATCGAGATTGAATACACCCTTGATAAGTAAGGAGAAAAGAGCCCCCGAAAAGGGGGCTCAATCTCTTTGTTGACATGCCCTCAAATTGGGAGCATGATATTCAGACGGACAAATCCGTTAGGAGAATTCCAATGGCTACCCGCTTCACTGGCTCTTTCAACCTCAACGACACCCCTGCTCTCGTGCGTGCCCTTGGTCAGGCCAATGATCACCAGCTTGAGTTTTGGTATCGTGCCACGAAGACCGAGCCCAACAACACCCGCCTCGTCGTGGCTGGTGAGTTGATCATGGCTGAGATGGCTGACCGCTGTGCGGCTGAATATCAACGGAGGCATGGCTAATGGCTAAGCGGCAAAAAGCAGACCAGTGTGTCGTGATCGAGACCGTCAAGACAGGCTGCATCTATCATGGTCCTTTCAAGAATTGGGACGAGGCATATGATTGGAAGCTCAAGATGGAGGGCTTCGCCCTTCGTGAGGGCTTTAATTGGACCTACAAAGTCCGCACCCTCCAGACCCCTACGGAGTTCGTATAATGGACAGCTTTCTCAGCCTCATTGATGGGCTCCTGTTCACCGCCCTCATTGCCAGCTTCCTTGTGGGTGGCAATGATGAATTGTCCTTCTGCCGAGCCCAGGACAATATTCGTGGGCATGGTGCGAATTATGCCCGCATCGATTGCGGCTGGCAGTCAATCGTCGTTCAATTCGGACTGAACTGATGGCTCATCATCTTTTCCTAATCATCTGCTTCGGTGGGGCATTAGGCTTTGCCCTCGTGCTGATCGATATGGCTTGGAATGGAATGAACTGATCGTCATACTCCTGCCACAAAGCAGGAGTAGTCTTTTCAGACGGTGTAATTCGCCTATCGGAGACCTGTCATGTTCGAGCATCCTGACGACGCTGGCTTCCATTATTCCAGCGATACCGAGTGGGATCGAGCCGAGGCTTATCAGCTTGGCGAGCTTTATCCCGAGCGGGCTTGGGTCAATACAGATCGTGACGTTTGGCACAAGAACCCATTTTATAAGGGTCCGCCTGTCCCTCATCCTGAGAGCTATGATGGTGAGGACACTGATGAGGTTATCGCTTCGGCCCACATTGAGCGTGATATGCTCGATGATATGCCCTTTTAAGGAGAGTGAAAATGAGCAACGCACGCATTGATCTGGAAGACAGCCGCTATCGCGATGCCTCAAGGCGTCACCCTGTTGGCGTGGACCATGTTATGGCCCGCGTCAATTCCCTCAAGAAGCACTGGTTTTATGACACTGACGCTGCATGGGAGATTGTGAACCGCAATGAGGGCACGAATGGCCCCAATGACGCCACCCCTC
>Ga0210387_10005097_pt1 | contig 10067 bp, 7 predicted proteins | sample IncBWC7OmetaG_FD_160108 | JGI IMG/M metagenome (GOLD analysis project Ga0210387, IMG submission 160108) | Forest soil microbial communities from Barre Woods Harvard Forest LTER site, Petersham, Massachusetts, United States - Inc-BW-C-7-O ...
ACGATCGACTGCCGCTCGCCGCGCACGACCTCGCTGCTCGCGGGTTCGCCCGCCGCCGGCGGGCGCTCCCAGCCCGAGTAGTAGTAAGGGGTCTGCGCGGGGAACTCCGCGGCGCACGTATCGACCGAGCGGAACACTCGCTCGCCCGCGAACGGAGCCTCCGGCTCCTTGGCCAGCACGAGCAGCTCGCGCAGGAACCACGGGTCGATCGAGGTGCGCGCCCGGATCGACTCCACGCCCGTGCCGCGGCGCAGCAACTCCAGGATCGCCTCGAACCGATCCGGACCGGGAATCTCCAAGCCGTCGAGCAGCTCCTGCTCGGAGACGTCGCTCAGGCACGGGGGCTTGTCGAGCTCGCGCGAGCGTAGCGCCTTGGCGAACGCCTGCCCGAACGTGCGCCCGATCGCCATCGCCTCGCCGACGGACTTCATGTGCGTCGTCAGCGTCGAGCTGGTGCCGGGGAACTTCTCGAACGCGAACCGCGGCCACTTCACCACGACGTAGTCGATCGTCGGCTCGTAGCACGCGGGGGTCACGCCGGTGATGTCGTTGTCGATCTCCTCCAGCCGGTACCCGACCGCCAAGCGCGCGGCGATCTTCGCGATCGGGAACCCCGTCGCCTTCGAGGCCAGCGCCGAGGAGCGCGAGACGCGCGGGTTCATCTCGATCACGAGGATCTCCTCCGTCTGCGGGTTGACCGCGAACTGCACGTTCGAGCCGCCCGTCTCGACCCCCACCGCCCGGATCACCGCGATCGCCTGGTCGCGCAGGCGTTGATACAGCCGGTCGGTGAGCGTCTGCTGTGGCGCGACCGTCACCGAGTCGCCCGTGTGCACGCCCATCGGATCGACGTTCTCGATCGAGCACACGATCACGACGTTGTCCGCGTTGTCGCGCATCACCTCCAGCTCGAACTCGCCCCAGCCCAGCACCGACTGGTCGAGCAGCACCTGGCCGATCGGTGAGGCCTCAAGGCCGCGCGCCACGATCGTTCGGAACTCCTCCTCGGTGCGCGCGATCCCACCGCCGCGCCCGCCGAGCGTGTAGGCGGGCCTGACGATGCACGGCAGTCCCAGGTCGGGCAGCGCCTCGATCGCCTGCTCGAGCGTCGTTGCGATCGCGCTCTTGGGCATCTGCAGGCCCGCGCCCGCCATCGCGGCGCCGAACAGCTCGCGATCCTCCGCGCACGCGATCGCCTCGTAGTTGGCGCCGATCAGCTCCACGCCGTAGCGCTCGAGCGTGCCATCGTCGTGCAGCGCCTTGGCCAGGTTCAGCGCGGTCTGTCCGCCGAGCGTCGGCAGCAGCGCGTCGGGGCGCTCGCGCGCGATCACCTGCGCCACCGGGCCCGGCAGCAGCGGCTCGACGTACGTCGCGTCCGCCAGCTCCGGGTCGGTCATGATCGTCGCCGGGTTGGAGTTGACGAGCACGATCTCATAGCCCTCCTCGCGCAGCACCTTGCACGCCTGCACGCCGGAGTAGTCGAACTCCGCGGCCTGCCCGATCACGATCGGGCCCGAGCCGAGGATCAGAATCTTGTGGATGTCATCGCGCCTAGGCATCGGTGTGCCGAGACCCCAATCGACCGGCGGGCGTGAAGCGCTCGCGCGATGCCGGCAGGTGCGGTAACCGGTGGCGGTGCGGCCGTAGGAGATACGCGCTGTGGGTTACCCCCAAAAATCCAGCTCCCATACCGCTACGCCGCCTCCTCGATCCGCTGCAGGAATCGATCGAACAGGTACAGGCTGTCGTGCGGTCCCGGGCCGGCCTCGGGGTGGTACTGGACGGTGCCGCCGGGCACCTCGAGCAGCTCCAACCCCTCGACCGTGCGGTCGTACAGGTTCACGTGCGAGAGCTGAGCCTCGCCGAAGTCCGTCTGCCAGCGCACCGGCTCGTCGGCGTCGATCGTGCGCGCGCCGCCCGGCCCGAGCGCCGCGAACCCATGGTTCTGAGAGGTGATCTCGATGCGCCCCGTCTGCAGGTCCTTGACCGGATGGTTGGCGCCGTGATGGCCGAACGGAAGCTTGAACGTGTCCAGGCCGACAGCGCGGCACAGCAGCTGATGACCGAGGCAGATGCCCCACACCGGCTTCTTGCCGACAACCGCGCGCACCGTGTCGACGACATAGTCGAGCGCCGCGGGGTCGCCGGGGCCGTTGGCGAGGAACACCGCGTCGGGATCCTCGGCGAGCAGCTCCGCCGAAGAGCTCGTGCACGGGTGCAGCGTCACGCGCGCGCCACGCGCCACCAGCTCGCGCACCATCGAGAGCTTGATGCCGGTGTCGAGCACGGCGATGTGCGCTCCGGTGTTCGCCTCACCGTGGCGGCTGACCGCGGAGGGAGTCACCTGCCGGGCCAGATCCTGACCGGCCATCGGGGGCTCTGCCTCGATCAGCGCGCGGGCCTCACCGACCGGCATCGAGGCCGGGAACACGCCCCCGCGCATCGCCCCCCGGTCGCGGATGTGGATGACCAGCGCGCGCGTGTCCACGCCGCCGATCGCCGGGACGCCGCAGTCGGCGAGCCACTGCAGCCAGCCGCCCTCCGCGCCGGGCGCGTCCTCGCGATCGCACGCCTCGCGCATGATCGCCGCGCGCGCCCACGGCCGCTCGGACTCCATCGCCTCGGCGCTCACCCCGTAGTTGCCGATGTGCGGATAGGTGAACGCGATCAGCTGCCCCGCGAACGAGGGATCGGTCATCGACTCCTGATAGCCGGACATGCCCGTCGTGAACACGATCTCGCCGACAACGTATCCGTCCGCTCCGCAGGCGATCCCGTCATAGCGCGTGCCGTCCTCGAGCAGCACGTACCCCGTCGACGCACTCACAGGATGAGCTTCTGGACAGACTTGAACTCGGGCGTGCCGGCGCGACCCAGCAACTCGAACAGCGACGCCTCGACCGTCGTGACGACCGCGCCGGCGCGCTCCATGCGCTCCAGCCCGCGCTCGTAGTCGATCGCATGCCGCGAGCCGACGGCGTCCGCGGGCACGTGCACCTCCACGCCCCGCTCGAGCAGATCATGGACGGTCTGGCTGACGCACACGTGCGTCTCGATCCCGCACACGATCGCCTGGGTGCGCTCGCCCAGGTTGAACCCGTCCGCGCGCGCGGCGCTGAACACGGTCTTCTCGATCGTCCGCTCGTCCTCGAGCCCGACCTCCGGCGCGGTGTGGCCCAAGCCTTTGGGGTACTGCTCGCTGACGATCGTCGGGACCTCGAGGATGCGCGCGGCCTGCACGAGCTTGCGCGAGGCGTCGGCGACGCCCGCGAACGAAGCGTATGGACGAAACCCCTCCTGAACATCCACGACGACGAGCGCCGTGTTGTCACGATCGAGCAGGCTCATCGGTGCTTCTCCTTTGGGTCGCGTCCGCGCAGGTCAGTGGGAGATATCGGGCATGGGAACGGGGCATCCGGCCCCGCATCCTCGCATCGGGCCTCGCCCGCCGAGACGATCATGCGGCCACCACTGAGAACACGCGCTCGCGGTAGACGATCGCGCCGGCGGCGAGAGTGAGCAGCACGCGCCCCCGCAGGCGCCGTCCGGCGAAGCAGCAGTTCTCCGAGCGGCTCTCCCAGCCGCGCTCGCCCGCGAGAAACTCGGCGTCGAGATCCACGAGCGTCAGGTTGGCCGGCTCGCCCGTCGCGATCGTGGGCGTCGGCAGCTCGAACAGGGCCGCGCCGGCGGTCATCCGCTGTACGAGCAGGCCGAGGGAAAGCTCGCCGGTCATTACCAGTCCGGTGTAGAGCGCCGCGAACGCGGTCTCCAGACCGGTCGTGCCCATCGGCGCCTGCTCGAACGGGACTTCCTTCTCCTCGCGCGCGTGCGGGGCGTGGTCGGTGGCGACGCAATCGATCGTGCCGTCACGCAGGCCGGCGATCAGCGCCTCACGGTCGGCCTCGCCGGCGAGCGGCGGATTCATCTTCATGCGCGTATCCAGGCCGCGCACGGACTCGTCGGTGAGCAGCAGGTGATGGGGCGTGACCTCGGCGCTGACGCGAGCACCGGCGGCGCGAGCGTGCGCGACCGCCTGCACCGACGCGGCGCAGCTGAGGTGTTGGAAGTGCACGCGCGCCTGCTCGTACATCGCCAGCTCGGCGTCACGGGCGACCATCGTCGACTCGCTGACGGTGGGAATCCCGCCGATGCCGAGCGCCGCGCTGACCGCGCCCTCGCGCATCGAGCCTCCGTGCGAGAGCGTCGGGTCCTCCTCGTGCAGGCTGATCACCCCGCCGCACAGCCGCTGGTACTGCAACGCCTTGCGCAACATCCCGGCGGAGGAGACGGGACGGCCGTCGTCGGTGAACCCGAGCGCGCCCTGCTCGCGAAGCTCCGCCATCTCGGTCAGCTCCCGGCCCTCGAGCCCGCGGGTGATCGCCGCGAGAAACCCAACCGGGACGCGCGCATCCCCCGCGGCGGCGTCACGCAGCGATCGCAGCAGTGCGGCGGAGTCGATCACGGGGTCGGTGTTGGGCATCGCGATCACCGCGCCGAACCCGCCGGCCGCCGCGGCGCGAGTGCCGGTCTCGAGATCCTCCTTGTGCTCCTGGCCCGGGGTGCGCAGATGCACGTGCGGATCCACGAACGCCGGCAGCAGATGCCGGCCCGCGCCCGCGACCGTCTCGACCCCATCCGGAGCATCGACGCCGCCGCCGGGCTCGCCCAGCGCGGCGATCAGCCCGTCGCGCACGAGCACGTCGTGTCGGGCGTCGAGATCGGCGCGGGGGTCCAGAACGTGCACGTCTCGCAGCAACAGCTCCGCCGGTGCGGTCGGCCCTTGGATCAGCGTGACGGCCGCCATTACGCGAGTTGTGGCTCGGGTACCGGTCGCGGGGCGTGCGCGCCGGAGAGCAGTTGATACAGGACCGCCATGCGCACGACCACGCCGGCCTGCACCTGCTCGGCGATGACCGCCTGCGGAGAGTCGACCACCTCGCCGGAGAGCTCCACGCCACGGTTGACCGGGCCGGGGTGCATCAACACTTGACGCGGCGAGAGCCGGCGGCCGTTGATCTGATACCAGGACGCGTACTCGCGCAGCGAAGGCACCCACGACGTCTCGCTCATGCGCTCGCGCTGCATGCGCAGCGCGTACACCACGTCTGCCGTGGGCAGCTCCTCCAGGGTGTAGCGCACCTCGCACCCGAGCGCCTCGATTTCGCGGGGTATCAGCGTCGGCGGACCGGCGACCGTGACGCGGGCGCCCATGCGCTGGAACGCGATGATGTTCGAGCGCGCCACGCGCGAATGCGCGACGTCGCCGACGATCCAGATCGACGCGCCGTCGATGCCGCCCAGGCGCTCGCGCAGCGTGTACACGTCGAGCAGCGCCTGCGTCGGATGCTCGTGCTTGCCGTCGCCCGCGTTGACGATCGCCGCTCCGCACCAGCGCGAGACGAGCTCCGCGGCGCCCGCCCAGGGCGTGCGCAGGACGATCGCATCGGGCTTGTGCGCGCTCAGCGTCAGCACGGTGTCCTTCAACGACTCGCCCTTCTCGACGCTCGAGCCGCTGACCGCGAAGTTGACCACGTCCGCGGACAGGCGCTTGGCCGCCAGCTCGAACGAGCTGCGCGTGCGGGTCGAGGCCTCGTAGAAGAGGTTCAGCACCATCCGCCCGCGCAGCGCGGGGACCTTCTTGATCTCGCGGTCGGACACCTCCGCGAACCGCGCCGCCTGCGCGACGATCCGCTCGATCGCCTCGCGGTCGAGATCCTCGATCGAGAGCAGATGGTTCATGCCGTCGCAGCCTCCGCCGGGACCGGCGCGATCGCGACCTCGTCGATGCCGTCCAACTCGGCTAGGCGCACGTACACGTGCTCGGCGCGCGAGGTGGGCAGGTTCTTGCCCACGTAGTCCGGCCTGATCGGCAGCTCGCGATGGCCACGATCGGCCAGCACCGCCAGTTGCACGCGCGCGGGACGGCCATAGTCGAACAGGGCCTCGATCGCAGCGCGCACGGTGCGGCCCGTGAAGAGGACGTCGTCGACGATCACGACGGTACGACCGTCGACGTCGAAATCGATGTGCGAGGCGTGCACGACCGGGGTGTCGGGCCGGCGCGAGACGTCGTCACGGTAGAACCCGATGTCGAGATCGCCGATCGGGACCTCGACGCCGAGCAGGTCTTCGAGCAGATCTCGCAACCTTCGCGCCAGAAACGCCCCACGGCGGTGAATCCCGACGAGCGCCGGAGCGGGCGTCGCAAAGGATGCCCGCGACTGCTCGTCACCGCGTATGCGCCCGTCGGCCCCGCCGGGATCTTCAGAGTCCCCGGCAGCACCGGGGTTGCGCTCCACGATCTCATGCGCGATGCGCGTGAGCGCTCGCCGCAGGTCGTCCTCGCGCAGGACGGTCTTGTCACCGCTGCTGTCCAACGTGGCTACCTTCCTGGCCTCTCGGGACCGGGTTAAAGGATCGCGTGGACTGTATCAACGCGCCGGGACGGCCGACCGACGGCCTATCCCGCGGCGACCGGTTCCGCGGGCGCGGCCTCGCGCGCGCGACGTTCAGACCAGCGCACCAGCCGGGGCTCGCCGCGCTCGGGGAACGGGACCTCGATCGTGTCGTAGTCGCGCGGCGCCTCGGTCTGAGCAAACACCTCGCGCGCCTGCTCGCGCAGCTCTCCCCCGGGGTAGCGACTGGAGATGTGAGTCAGCGCGAGCATCCGCACCTGCGCCTCGCGCGCGACCTCGGCCGCCTGCCGCGCGGTGCTGTGGGAGGTGTGCCGCGCCCGCTCGGCCTCATCCTCGGCGAACGTCGCCTCGTGCACGAGCAGGTCCGACTCATGCGCAGCGACGATCAGCGGCTCGCACGGAGCGGTGTCCCCGGAGATCACGACCTTGCGCCCCGGACGCACCGCGCCGAGCACCTGCTCGGGGGTGACGCCGTCGACGGTTTCGCCGCGCTGCAAGCGGCCGAAGTCAGGGCCCGGACGCACCCCCAGCCGCTGCGCCAGCTCCGGGTCCAGATGCCCGGGACGGGCGTCCTCCACGAGCGCGTACCCGTAGCAGGACTCGCCTTTGTGACGGACGGGGATCGCGCCGATCAAGTACCCGTCGCGCGCGACTGTCTCGGTGGGCGCGAGCTCGATGACGCTCAGCTCGTACGGCAGTCGCCCGTATACGAAGCGCATCTGCTCCATCAGCACGCTCAGCCCTCGCGGCCCGTACACGCTCAACGGCTGGGAGCGCTCGCGCAGCGCGAACGACTTCAACATCCCCGGCAGCCCCAGCCAGTGGTCGGCGTGGAAGTGCGTGATGAACACGCTGTCAAGGTCCGCCAGCCCGACCGACTTGATCAGCTGCCGCTGCGTGCCCTCGCCGCAGTCGAACAGGATGTGCTCTCCCCCGCGACGGATCAACACGGCGGGCAGCCCGCGCCGGGAGCTCGGCACCGAACCGCCGGTGCCCGCGAAGAAGACCGATAGATCCATGCGCGCAACGGTAGCGGTGGAGCGCGCCGAACGGGAGAGTCGAGCGGGTCGTCCAGAGCGAGCGGCCAGCACGCCGGTAAGCTCTGGGAGCGACGGCGCCGGAGCAGATCCGCTGCCGCCTGCGCCCGTAGCTCAGTGGATAGAGCGCTCGCCTCCGGAGCGAGAGGTCGCACGTTCGAATCGTGCCGGGCGCGTAGCTATGAGCCGGTCAAATCGAGTCCGCTAGCTGTTTGCCTGGATGACCCCCGGCGAGGTCATGGTTTACGGATTGGACCAGTTGGAGGACGCCAAGAGCTGGGTCGCGGCCTGAGGGCGGCCTGCGTTGTGCAGCTTGTGCCGAGGCGCGCTACGATCGGCGTGTCAACCAGGGGGGTCGCCTTGTCTGCTGCGTCGGATTCTGAATTGAAGGCGCGCCATCGTGCGATGTGGGCGTCCGGCGACTATCCGTCGATGGTCGAGACGTTCCTGCTGCCGCTGGGGCCAAGGCTTGTCGAGGCGTGCGGTATCGGCCCCGGGATGAGCGTGCTCGATGTCGCTGCTGGGACCGGCAACGCCGCGATACCCGCGGCGCGGGCCGGCGCAGAGGTGACGGCCAGCGATCTGACGCCCGAGATCATGGAGGCGGGCCGTCGTCATGCACAGGCCGAAGGGCTCACCCTGGAGTGGGTCGAGGCGGACGCTGAGCACCTGCCGTTCGGGGACGCGTCGTTTGACGTTGTGATGTCCTCGATCGGCGCGATGTTCGCGCCCCACCACCAGGAGGTCGCCGACGAGCTCGTGCGCGTGTGCCGGCCGGGCGGGACGATCGGGCTGCTGAGCTGGACGCCCGAGGGGATGATCGGTGCGCTGTTCCGGACGATGGGGCCGTTCGCCCCGCCGCCTCCACCCGGAGCACAGTCTCCGCCGTTGTGGGGCAGCGAGCAGCACATCGCCGAGCTGTTCGGCGCCCGTGTGGATTTCCGCACGCTGGAGCGCGACATGTTGGAGATCACGGCCTTCGAGCATCCACGCGATTACGGCGAGCACTTCAAGGCGAGATACGGGCCGACGATCGCCGCTCAGACGAACGCGCGCGCCAACGGGCGCGAGGCGGAGTTCAACGAGGCCCTCGACCGGTTCTGCGATGAGTGGAATCACGGCACATCCGATAACGCTCGCTTCGAGAAGGAATACCTCCTCGCCGTGGGCACACGGGCGTGAGGACGCGGTTGCGCGGCGACGCATAAACGCTTTCACGGCTCATCGGGTGAACAGATCGAGCGGGATGGCGTCAGACAGCGAGCGCGGTGCGCCGCTTGACGTCGGCGAGCTCCGGAGCATCGACGCCGCGGTCGGCCCCAGGGTCAGGTGCAACCGTCACGACAGGAAACCTGGCGTCAGGGCAGCGGCCCGATCGTGGCCGAGACGCCGAGCACCTGTCCGGCGGACCCGAGCGCCTGGACGGCGAGGTAGCGCGATGGTGCGCTCGCGAGCGCGATCGCCGTCTCAAAGCCGCTGCGCGAAGCGACGGCGACGGGTCCGAGCGTGTGAGGACTCACGCCCCCCAACAGCCGCCATTGAGCCACGGCCGTAGCCCCGTTCCAGCTGACGTAAGCGACGAGGCCTGCGTGTGAGCGGGCGCGGACCGCGAGCGACGGTCGTTGCGTGGGCGCGCCCGTCCAGGGGAACTTAAGCGCCGTATAGGACTGATAGAGCGCGGGCAGATGGGCATCGAACAGCAGTTGCCCGGCTGGTGAGTATTCCGAGAAGAACGGTTCCTGGCCCCAGCCGACGAACCAGTTGCCGCCGGGCAACGGTTGAAAGTCTCCCTGGCTGGCCGCGAGCAGGGACGTGGGGTGGGCAAAGCTCGAAACCAGGTTCGCCGTCTTGGTCTGAGTGTTGAGCGCGAGCACGGTCACACGCGACTGTGAGTGCACCTTCGGCGTGCCACCATTGTCGAAGAACGAGATCGTGCCGTCGGGCTCTTTGCGGGCATCGTGCTGCCAGGCCGGGGCCGCGCCCGGCGCCATCGCGAAGGTTGAGCGCTTGCCGCCGAGACGCCAGACGATCCGGCCGGTGCGAGCGCTGACCTCATAGGCTGCCCAGGTGTTGCGCGAGTCCACGAGCAGATCAACGCCATTTTCGGAAACGGCGTTGATGTGGAAGTAGTCCCACGGCGAGACCGGCGTGCCTCCATGCCCGATGGGCATATAGGAGTCGCCGAGGGCCACGTGATCGAGCGCGTGCCACTCCGCGCGCACGAGCCCGGTGCGCAGGTCGATTTCCTGAAAGAGGGTGTCGGCGACGGCGCCATCGCGCGGGCCGCCATAGGCGCTGAGGTTGCAGCGGATCGCGTCGTAGACCGTGAACAGCGCCGTATCCCGTGGAGTGATTTCGAACGCATGCAGGTCGGGCTGATAGCCGTTGCCGGCGCGCACGATCGCGATGTCGTCGTAGGAGCGGTCGGCGATCACCACCCCGGCGTCGCGCCGGCCGTCGGCGACGAGCGGATCCTGCCACCAGGTGAGAACCGGCTGCCCTGCATAGGTCTGAACCCGCAGATCCGCCGCCCTCGAACCGCGCGGGATCGCCTTGAACCACACGAGATCGCCGGCTCCGTCGAGAATCATCGGACCGTATTGGCCCGGTCCGG
>Ga0210387_10005098_pt1 | contig 10066 bp, 9 predicted proteins | sample IncBWC7OmetaG_FD_160108 | JGI IMG/M metagenome (GOLD analysis project Ga0210387, IMG submission 160108) | Forest soil microbial communities from Barre Woods Harvard Forest LTER site, Petersham, Massachusetts, United States - Inc-BW-C-7-O ...
CAAGCCGCCGGATTTCGACCCCGCCAAGAAATACCCGCTGTTGCTCGAGATTCACGGCGGTCCGTTTGCCAGCTATTCGGCGAGCTTTGCCGCCGAGCTGCAGTTGTATGCGGCGGCGGGCTATGTTGTTTTGTACATGAATCCGCGCGGCAGCACGGGATACGGCGAGGAATTCGCGAACCTGATTCATCACGACTATCCCGACAAGGACTTCGAGGACCTGATGTCCGGTGCGGACGCGGTGCTGGGTCGCGGCTTCATCGACAATCAACGGCTATTCGTCACCGGCGGCAGCGGCGGCGGCGTGTTGACCGCGTGGATCGTGGGTCATACGGACCGCTTTCGTGCTGCCGTGGTCGTGAAACCCGTCATCAACTGGACCAGCTTCGTGCTCACGGCCGATATGACCAACTACTTCTATCGCTACTGGTTCGGCGAACTTCCGTGGGACAACGAGCAGGCCTATTGGAAGCGATCGCCGTTGGCCTATGTGGGCAATGTGAAAACGCCCACCATGCTCATGACAGGCGAAGCGGATTTCCGCACGCCCTCGAGCGAAGCCGAGCAATTCTATCAGGCGCTCAAACTGCGCAAGGTCGACACGGCGCTGGTGCGGGTCCCCAATGCATCGCACGACATCTCCGCGCGTCCGAGCCTGCTCATCGCCAAGGTGGCCTACGTTCTCGCCTGGTTCAAGAACCATGACGTGAAATAGGCGTGCGTCATGTTGCGGACTGCGATGTCTGGCCGAACAGCACCTTACGGGCCTCTTCGGTCATGGCCGCATTGCTGTCGCTGATGCCTGCACCGCGTTCATAGGCACGCAACGTGGCCGGTCGGTTCCTGATCGCCTCGAACCAGCGCCTGAGATGCGGAAAGTCCTCGAGATTTTGCCCCTGCAATTCGTAGGGCACGATCCAAGGATACGATGCCATGTCGGCGATGGAATAGGTGTTGGCCAGGAATTCGCGGTCGGCAAGGCGCTTATTCAACACGCCGTACAGGCGGTTGGTTTCCTTGACGTAGCGGTCGATCGCATAGGGAATTTTCTCGGGCGCATAGCGCGAAAAATGATGATTCTGTCCCAGCATGGGACCGAGTCCGCCCACCTGCCAAAACAGCCACTGCAGCGCCTCCGCCCTGCCGCGCGAATCGTGCGGAATGAATTGCTCGCTCTTATCGGCCAGGTACAAGAGAATGGCGCCGGATTCGAATATCGATATCGGCGCGCCGCGCTCCAGCGGTGCGTGATCGACGATTGCCGGCATGCGATTATTCGGTGAGATGGCGAGGAACTCAGGCGCGAACTGCTCGCCCTTGCCGATGTTCACCGGCACGATGTTGTACGGCATGCCCGTCTCTTCGAGAAACATGGTGATTTTGTGGCCGTTGGGTGTGGGCCAGTAATACAAATCGATCATCAGTGATTCTCCGTCGGTTCGAGCGGCATCTTGTGCCGCCGCAGCAGGGCTATGCAAACATCTTCTTCGCGGGGCCTCAAGCGCATCTCCGCGATCCGCATCCGCGTCCCTGACTTCACCATCCAAGGCAGTATGGAATTATCCAATTTGCCGGCGGCTGCGCAGCGCCATTCGAGCAGCTGCCGTCGTTCGGCGATGCTCTTCGCCTCCGGACTGTCCGGTGCAAGCAGCCGTCGTTCCATGCCGAATCCCACCGTTTGCGCCAGGACGGTGTCGCCTCTTTGCATGTTCTTGGCAATCTTGGTGCAAACTTCGCGGCGTTCGGCCGTGCTCCCCGACTCGCGGCAGGCGTCGGTCAGGGGCGCAAAGTGGGGAAAGACCTCCGCGGCTGCAACGCCTTCGAGAGTCGCAAGCCGCATCAGATCCGATTCGGCAACGCCGCCGGGCAGTTCTCGGCGCACGGCGGCAAGCGCATCGAACATCATGATCACGATGCCGTTGTAGTAAACATCGAAGCGTTTGCCGCGCGCCATGTCGGCGAGCACCCTGGCGACTTCGACCGTGTCGTTGTCCTTTTGCGCATCCGCGAGCTCCGACATCCAGGCGGCACTGTTGTCGGGATCCACCCAACGCAGGTCGGTCGCGATATTGCGGCTGTCGCAGCCCACCGTGGCCGCACACAACTGAAGATGCAGCCAAATGATGGCGGGATTCTCCGGGGCCAACTCGTTGGCCCGGCCAATCCGCTGTAGCGCCAAGGACGCGCCGCCCCCCGGCGGACTTACGTGGGTCTTAGGCTGTACGTGCCAGTCCCAAAATCCCAGCACGGCCGCCGTCGCCTGAGAATTCGCGTCGGATCGCGCGCCGAGAGCCCGCAGCGCCGCACTGCGCCAGGCCTGACTCTTCGCGAGGCTGGGATCGACATTCGCCACGGGCGCGGCCGTGGCGAACGCGCACGCACCATGCAGCACCGCGCCGGCCAGAGCAAGAACTTGCAAACCGCGTTTGACCACGGCCAACACCATTCAGACTCAACGATTGGCGCCGGCCGTCAAACCCGCCGTGATCGCCAAACGCATGGCGTCCTCGACCGAAATGTCGAGCGGCTGCAGACGTTCGCGCGGCAGATACAGGGTATAGCCGCCGAATGCATAGCTCATCGGGAAATAAACCGTCACCCAATCCTGGCCGCCATGTGCCAGCAACGCCGGCGGGACATCTTCGCGGGTGACGAAACCGATGGCACGCACATCGGCGAACCGCGCCAGCACCACGCGCTGCAAATCGCGTCTCTCGCCGCTGCCGGACGGCAGCAGACTCAACACATCGCGGAAGCCGCCGTACAATGTCTTGACGAATGGGATCCTCCCCAAGAAATCATCCCAATACTTGAGCAGAATCTTGCCGGCATAGGCGTTCACCAAACTGCCGATGAGCAGCAGCAGCACGAAACCGGCAATCAAGCCGAGTCCCGGCCAATAATGCTCCTGGCTTACAATCCCCAAGCCGATCAAAGCGCGCCGCAGCCAGCCTTCGACGGTGTTGACCAGCCACCAAATCACGTACACCGTCAGTGCCAGCGGCAGCACGGTCACCAAGCCGCTCATGGTCAGCGTCAGAATCTTGCGCATGGGATTATCATCGCATGATCGGGCCTAGCCGCCCACTCGGACCTGAAAGCTCATGACCCTGCAAGCCGCCGCACTGGACATCGCGCCCGCCACCCCCGCGGATGTGCCGCTGATTCTCTCCTTGATCAACGAGCTCGCCGACTATGAAAAACTGCGCCACGAAGTCATCGCCACGGAGGCCTCGCTTGGCGAAGCGCTCTTCGGGCCTCGACCGAGTGCCGAAGCCGTCATTGCGCGTAGCGGTGCGCAGCCGGCGGGTTTCGCACTTTATTTTCACAATTTTTCGACATTTCTCGGCAAGCAGGGACTGTATCTGGAAGATCTATTTGTGCGTCCCGCATATCGAGGTCGCGCCATCGGCAAAGCGCTGTTGCGCCATTTGGCGGCGCTCGCCGTGGAACGCGGCTGCGGGCGGTTCGAATGGGCAGTCTTGGACTGGAACCGGCCGGCGCGCGATTTTTACGAAGCGCTCGGCGCGCAAGCGAAATCGGATTGGATCATTCATCGCCTGTCGGGCGATGCGCTCAAGCGCTTGGCCGATGGCCGCGGCTCATAGTTGCCGCGGCAATATGAAACGCAAGCCTTGGAAATTCAAGACGACGCCGTCGCGGCGAATGTGCTCGAGCGTGGGGCCTTCTTGCAGGACGGCGCCTTCGTGATACTTGCGCATGTTGATGTAGACGAAGCGGTCGGCGGGGTTGGTGGCGTAGACATGCACATCCAGGTGCAGCTCAGGCAGCGTCTGCGATCCGCTCAGATTGAGTTCGTTGATGGACGGCAGCACCTCTTCGTTATCCGCTCGCGCATCCTCGTCCGTCAGCAACGGATCCTGGCGACGCGCCACCCGCGGCGCGGTGGTATGCAGCGGCGGCGCCAGAGGCGCCACAACCAAGGGCCCAGACGAACGGGCCTGGCCGTTGCCAGATGACCCCTCGGCTGCCGTCACCGGAATTTCCGGCGCATACACGGGTGCGCTATCCAAGGGGCTGAAGTGGTCCGTGGTGGCGGCGGTTTTGCTGTCCGCAAGCTTCGCAGACGCTTGGGCAGGTGCTGCGGCGGGCGAAGGCGCGGGAGGCGCGCCGGCCGAACCATTGCGCATGAGCACCACGATGAGCACCGCGGTATTGATCAGGAGCAGCCCGCCGAGCAGCAGCGCCCACAGCGGCAGCCGATTGCGGCCGCGATGGATGGGGGTATCCATCAATCCTGGCTCGCTTTGCCGCTGCCGTTCGATTTCGGACTTCTTCAGTGCGTCGAGAATGAAGGACATGAGAATTCCTAGCCGCCCCGCGGCGCGCTCGATAACAACGGTGAGCCGGGCTCGGCCAATGCGGTGTCGAGTACCACCTGGGTTTGTACGCCGGCAATGCCATCGACATTGAGCCGATGTTCGCGCTGGAAATTCTGCACTGCAATGGCCAGCTCTTGATCGTAAACATCGGCATGATCGGGGTTCGATGCAACGCCGCCCAATGCATCCAGGCTGCGGCGCAGCCACCGAACCTCCTCACCCTGCATCCCTAACGACAGCTTGTGGGTGTGGGCGGTCTTGGGCTTCCAGACGACGGTGAACTCACCGAACCAATCCCGCGATAAATCGTCGAGCGGCACTTTTTCGTTGTGCTCACCCAGATCCAAGGTCGCGAATTGAGTGTCGAGGCTCGACAGCACGACCCGGTGGCGCTGGCCGCGGTCATCGGTCAGCGTCAAGATGGCGGGGCGATTGAGCGCCCGTACCTGTGCCCACGAGCCGCGCTGCTCCAAGCATGACAAACCCGCCTTGGCCGCCTGTCCGCAAGGATCCTTGTCTGCCGCCATGGCCGCGCCCCACAGGGACAATAGCCGTCGAAACGCCGCGGCGTCGCTGGTATTGGCTTCATTGGCCTGAAGCAGTGCATTGATGGCAACCGGTTTCTGCGCGGGGGCAGGCGCAGGCGCCGGGGCCGGTGTGGGCACCGTTGGCGGCGAGGCCGGTTGCGCACGCGCCGCGGCGGGCCGCGCTTGTTTGAATGCACTCAGCAAATAATTCGGGCGATGCCAGTACTGCCACCCCAGTAAAACCGCGCCCGCAAGCACGATGGCCCCGACGGAGCCCGCCAGCCAATTGAGCCACGGGGGTCTGTAGCCGCGGCCGTACACCTCGCCCGCGGCAGTGCGCACCAGGGCGGGTGTTATTTTGCGTGTTTCCCGGGTGTATGCCCCCAGCAACGCGCGATCGCATGTCACATTGATTACGCGTGGAATTCCCAGCGACAAGCGGTGCAATTCGCGCAAGGCGGCGGGCGTGAATATCTCGTCGGTGGCCCCCGCGACGCGCAGCCGGTGACGCACATAGCCCTTGGTTTCCTCGCGCGACAGCGGCGTTAGGTGATATCGGCCGGTGATCCGCTGCGCCAATTGGCGCAAGTCGGTTCGATCGAGCAAATCGCGAAGCTCGGGCTGGCCGATCAAAATGATTTGCAGCAGCTTGTGCGTGGCGGTTTCGAGATTGGTCAGAAGGCGAACCTGTTCCAGCACCTCGAAGGACAGGTTTTGCGCTTCATCCACCAGCACGACGATGCGTCTGCCTTCGGCGTGCGCGCCTAGCAGCCGGCGATTCAGTGCATCGACCATTTCCTTGACGCTGTCGCGGTCGGCGGCGCCGATGGCAACGCCCAGTTCCTCGCAAATGGTGAGAAGAAATTCGACCGGCGTGATGCGCGGATTCAATATCACGGCGACGTCCGCATGATGCGGGACGCGCGACAGCAGGGTACGCACGATGGTGGTTTTGCCGGTCCCCACCTCGCCGGTCAACTGGATGAAGCCTCCCGATTCATTGATGCCGTAGAGCAAGTGCGCCAGTGCTTCAGCGTGGCGCTCGCTCAAATACAGGTAGCGCGGATCCGGCGTGATCGAGAAGGGTTTTTCGGTGAGACCGAAGAAGCTCGTGTACATGGCTACGCTAAGATACTACGGACTGCGCCTAGTTCCCGCTACGAGCCCCGGGGCAGGAGGCTGGCGCGAGTTAACAATTGCTTGCCGAACCGGTCGCGGATCCCGTCCACGGCCTTGTCCAGCCGCGAGCCGGCGGTGGGTTCGGGCCCGGAAAACAGGTCCGCCTGGCGCAGGGGCTGTAAATCGCTGACGCCCACCCCCAATAACCGCACCGCAACCCGAGGCTGCGCGGCCAGCCAACTGGCGAGCAGGGTCTGGGCCAGGGCCGACAAAACCGCAGTATCCTGGGTTGGGGGCTCCACCGTTCGCTGGCGAGTATAAGTCTTGAAATCGGCCCGGCGAATCTTGACGTTCACAGTACCCGCCAACAGTTCATGGGCGCGGAGCCGCGCGGCCGTTCGATCAGCGAGATGCATCAGTTGCGAGGTCAGTTCCGCAGCCGCGCGGATGTCCACCGCAAATGTCTCTTCGGCGCTGATGGATTTCTCCTCGCGATCCGGTTCCACGGCCCGATCATCGAGTCCGGCGGCCCGGTCACGCATCAGCTTGCCGTGCGCGCCGAAAGCGCGCCACAGCACCTCGTCGCCGGCCGTTCGTGCATCGCGGAAATTGCGTATGCCCGCGGCGCGAACTGCCGGCAGCGTTTTTTGCCCGACGCCGAACAATCTCTCGATGGGCAGCTCGTCCAATATCTGCCGCAGATTGCCGGCATCGATGCGGCACATGCCGTCGGGCTTGTTCAAATCGGATGCTATCTTCGCCAGTAATTTATTCGGCGCAATACCCACCGATGCGGTCAGCCCCGTTTGCTGTGCAATGCGTCGGCGGATTGCGGCGCCGATGACATCGGCGCCGCCGAGCAGTTGCAGGCTGGCCGTGACATCGAGAAATGCCTCGTCCAAGGACAAGCCTTCCACCAACGGCGTGAACTCGTGAAAGATGGCGAACACTTGCTGCGAAATTTCTTGGTAGCGCGCCATGCGCGGTGCTATCACGACGGCGTGTGGGCAGCGGCGCAGCGCTTCCCGCATCGGCATGGCCGAACGCACGCCGAAGGGGCGCACCGCGTAACTCGCGGCCGCCACTACACCGCGGCCGCCGGTGCCGCCGACGATAAGCGGCTTACCCTTGAGTTCCGGGCGATCCAGCTCCTCCACGGAGGCGTAGAACGCATCCATGTCGACATGCAGTATCACGCGGGCGTCGACACGCCGCATGGGATCATTTCACGGTGATGGTGATTTTTTTCGAATGCAACGGCGGGTCGAACGAGTTGTGCAGGTAGTCCGCCAGCACGATTTCCAACGTGTGCTTGCCGGGCGTCAGCGTCAGAGTCGTCTCGGTTTGTCCCTTGCCGAAGTGCACGATTTTATCGGTTGCCGGCAGCGGCGCGTCGAGATTGAGCTCGCTCAAATCCGTATCGATCAGCAGGTGATGGTGGCCGGTGTTGTCGAATTTGATGCCTGCCGGCGCAATCCCCATGCCTTTCAGTCCGAAGCGCACAGTGACGGGCCCATGCAGCGTCGCCCCATTCGAAGGTGAGATGAAGTACACCTCGGCTCCGGCAGGCGCCGCGGTTCGATCCGCCGCAAAGCCAACGACAGCCAGCAAACTCAAGCAGGTCGCGATAACGATTCGACGGTGCATGGGGCTCTCCTGGTTAAAGCGCCATATTACAGCTGCAGCATTGCATAGACGAACACCCCTCCCACGGTGAGGGAAAACACCGCCAGGTAGACAATGGACAGCGCGAAAGTCTTGATCAAGGCGCCCGCCCATGATTTCGTGAACACTTGGCGCACCGCAATCACCGTATAGATCGTCACCGCCCAGCCGAGCAGCGTTTGTAATATATCGGCCGACCCTTGCAGCTTGGGCCAGGAATGAGCCGCATCGAGCGCCGCAAGCAGCAATATACCCGCCGAAAAATACAGGGCGTGCAGATGAACGAAGAACAGCAAATGTTCTGCATAGCGGTATCTCGGGCGCCAATAAAAGAGCATGTTCAGAAAGGCAACCAGAGGCAGAAAGATGAACATCGCCTTGGACATGGTGGCCAACGCGACATGCATCAGATTGTCGCCGTTGTCGCGCACGACTTCCGTGCAGACGTGCTTCATACGTTGATTCAAGTCCGGAAACCGCGGCACCGGCGAGAAATTGATGTCGTTGCAGCCATTGATGGCGGACCCCGGGGAACCCGCGGTGTGATCAAAATGGATTACTTCACCGCGCGGATGCGAGAGGGATGCGATGAGGAAGAATATGATGCTCAGAACTAAGTACAGGCGAAACGGCGGCAGGTAAGCGACGCGCCGGCCGGCCACGAACTCTTGGGTGAGCTTTCCCGGTTTGAACCACAGGTACTTGAGGGTACGCCATAGCCGGGAATCCGAGTGCGTCAGGCCCTCCAGGAGTTCGTGCACGAGCTCCACGGTGCTCGGCACATGAACATCGGCGGCCTGGCTGCAATTCGCGCAGAAGCGGCCGAGCAACTCCGCGTTGCAGTTTTTGCAATGTGCGGGGGCGCTTGGCGGCTTCATGTGGCCGCGTCGGCGCCCACGCCGAGTTCGTGCGGCGCGAAATCATCGACGTTGATGATGTCGAGGACCTTGGCATCGTAGCTTTGCAGTACTTCGGCTTCCGCTTCACTGATGATGTTGAGCTCTCGAGCCTGCGAAATCTGCCCGGGCAAATCCAAGGCCGTGATCCGGCCCGTCTTGACTCCGTCCACCCGGATGCGCTTCTCCAGCGGCTCCGCCATGGTGGATAGGATCAACGCTTCCTGCAGTTGGCCCAGGGGATTGCGCGACGCTTGAGTCTTGTAAATATGCGCGCTCAGGCGCTCCCGCGCCGCGGTCGGGTTCATGAACAGTTCACCGATGGCGTGCCCCAAGCGATCGCTCGGCGCGGAATACGTCAAGCCGCGCGGGAAGATGCACAGCCGCATGAACGCGGCCAAGGGTCGGCTGGGGAAATTGCGCAGAAAAAGATGCAGTTGCTCTTGTGCGTTGTACAGGAGGCTGCGGCATGCCCATTCGACCAAGGGCAAATCCGCCGCTTCGCGTCCTTGATTCTCGTGGTGTTTCAACACCATCGAGGCCAAGTACATGTCCGATAGCACATCGCCGAGGCGCGCCGACAGGGTTTCCTTCTTCTTGAGATAGCCGCCGAGCGCCAGCATGGCCACATCGGTGGCCAGCGCAAATGAGGCGCTGTAGCGGTTGATGTGCTGGAAGTAGCGCGCGGTCGCGCCGGTCTGCGGCACCTGCGTGAAGCGCGCTGCCGTCAAACCCATGACCAGCGAGCGCACCGCGTTGGATATGGCAAAACCGACATGGCCCATGACCGCGGCGTCGAAGTCGCGAACGCCGGCTTCCCGGTTCGGATTCTTCGCGGCGTTCATTTCCTTCAACACGTACGGGTGGCAACGCACCGCTCCCTGCCCGAAGATGATCAGGCTGCGCGTCAGAATATTCGCGCCCTCGACGGTGATTGCCACCGGCACTATTTGGTAGCCCCTGCCCAGATAGTTCTTCGGTCCAAGACAAATGCCCTTGCCGCCGTGTATATCCATCGCGTCATTGGCGATGGTGCGGCCGATTTCGGTGGCGTGATACTTGAGCATCGCGGAGGGCACCGAGGGCTTTTCGCCGCCGTCGATGGCGCCGGCGGTCACCGAGCGCGCCGCGTCGATGATGTAGGTGCGCGCCGCCATCCGTGCCAGCACTTGCTCGACGCCCTCGAAGCTGCCGATCGACGTATTGAACTGGCGGCGAATGCGTGCGTAGGCCCCCGATGCATACACGGCCGCTTGCGCACCGCCGGTGGCATTCGAGGGCAGCGAAATACACCGGCCCACCGATAGCTGCTCGACGAGCATGCGCCATCCCTGCCCGGCAGTCGCGAAGCCGCCGATGATGGCGTCCACGGGCACGAATACATCGTGTCCCTGGATTGGGCCGTTCTGAAACGGTATGTTCAACGGCAAGTGCCGGCGGCCGATGCTGACGCCGGGTGTATCGCGGGGAATCAGCGCACAGGTAATGCCGAGGTCGGATTTTTCCCCCAGCAGAT
>Ga0210387_10005100_pt1 | contig 10064 bp, 12 predicted proteins | sample IncBWC7OmetaG_FD_160108 | JGI IMG/M metagenome (GOLD analysis project Ga0210387, IMG submission 160108) | Forest soil microbial communities from Barre Woods Harvard Forest LTER site, Petersham, Massachusetts, United States - Inc-BW-C-7-O ...
GGCCGCGCCGGCTCGTCATCGTCGTAGTTGTAGGGCCACGACTCGGTGCTGACATCGTGCTGCCAGTCCATGCCCGCGGGGCCTTGCGTGTAGCCCTCCAACACCCAGCCGACTAGTCCCGAGCAGTCGCAGCCCTGCGAAACATCGGACGGCGAGTAGACACCGCCATACACGTACGGGTCGCCCAGCCGCGCATCGAATTGGGTGTCAATAAACTGAACGTTGGCTGCATCGATGCTCATGATGCCGTCGGCGGCGAGAATCCGGGGATGCCCAGTTTTTCGCCGATCACTGCGAGCGCATCCACCACGGTGTGGCCGGCAAGCTGCGGCCAACCCGCCAAATCCGGGCCGCGCAACTGGGTTTGAACGTCTTGCACGTCATCCGATAATGTCACTGTTCCTCCGTCGAAAATGGTCGCCAACTCGTCTGGCGTACCTTTGAACGCGTTGCAATCCACCGGTGAAACGCCGGCGATGCTCGCGGAATCGGTGAACTGCCAGCAGGTTGGTGTCGCGTTACCGTAGGACACCCAGCCGTCACCAGTGTCGGCGCCGCTGTTTGCGTACACCGTTGACGCGTCCCCCGCCCCGTCCGGGTAGGCGGACGAAACGAGGTGCGGCACACCGGACAGGTCGCCGCCGCCGACAGATTCCCAATACCATTGCGGGATGTAGCCCACGTTGGGTGTGACACCGGCCGTGGTGAACGCCGCGGCTACAGCCTGATAGTTGGCGAACGTGCCACTGTTAGCTTCGAAGTCGAACATGCAGTTTCCGCCGCCGCCGGCCGCCCACCACGTCTGTATCTGCGATGCCGGATCATCGGTGGTCACGTAGTGGAAACCTAGACACGGGAATTCGATCTTCTGGCAGGTTTGCAGAACCACCGGCCAGTACGGGTCTTCATAATAGTTGCCTTCAGACACTTTGTGGCACATACCGGCGAAGCCTTGCGCCGCTAGCTGGTTGACGAAGTTCACCGCGTCGGTGGTGGACGCCCAGTTGTTGTTGGAACAGTCCGGGTACAGCAGAGTTCCCGACGGTGCGGGTGTCTGCTCGAGCGTTTTGAATGCTGCCGTGAAATCTTGGGACGGCTCGTAAGGGACGGCTGTCCAGTGGCTTACATGCGCCAGCCTTTCTGTGCGCCGCGTGTGGCCGTCGGTGAGGCGGTGCACATCCCATTGCAAACCTTGATCGGTTTTTACTGCGGTTGCTACCGCGCCGGCCTGATGTTTGATCTCACCGACGCGGCTCGGATGGCCCGACAGTTTCATTGAATTCCCTCAGCTTTTCTTGTGCTACATGGTCGATTTCACGCAGAATCCGGTTGGTGCGTTCCTCACCCAAAATGGCGCAGCACTGCCCCACACCGGAGGAAGCTTCGCTAAGCAGAATGATTTCGCGTCTCAAATTCACAGCGGGACTCCTGGTTTCGGCCAGCCGCGATACGTTCCCCGCAGCCACGGCTCGTTCAATGCGAGACACTGTTCACCCTTGCTGAACAGCACAGTTTCCTGAACATTCAGGAACGGAACAAAACAAACGAGAGGTGCGGCAGCGGCAGCGGCAAGAAACTGTCGCCTGTTCACCACCGGCCCAACAGGTGCGGACGGTCACCGCCGGTAACCCACACCGGCAAGCTGCTCCCGCGCCGCTGGGCGGAGGGTATCCGCGAATAGCGGCGTTCGAAAACAGTTTTGAGATTGGCGAACATGGCCGCCAACTCAGCTTTCGCCTCCGACGTCAACTCGTCAGTCAACGGATTCGGGCGAACCGGACCCCGCATCACGCCAGCCGTGACCGGAGATCGGCGATCCAATCCCGTATCTGGGTGGAATTGGTGGGCTGCCCGGAACGCGAGCCGGCGTTGATGACCTCGAGCACCCTCAAACGGTCCAGCACCACATCGGTTGCTGTCCTCTTATCATTCATCGTTACTCCCAAATCCATGCGAGGCAAAGAACCACAACCAGAACGGCGGCGCTGCCCAATCCGATAGCGAGACCGGTCACGCCGCCTCCTCCACCGGGCCCGTGTTGAACTCGGGTAGGTCGTGCGCGAGTTTCTGCAAATCCACCCCGTCGATGTCGACACCGTCTTTGAACATGTCGTTCGACAACGCGACCACAGCTACTGTGGAAAAGGTTTCGTAGAACGCGCGGGTCAAACCGATCTGCCCACCCCACGTCACAATATCCACCAAATCCGGGCTGTCACCCAGCACAGCCGGTATGTAGTGGCCGCCCTCAATGTCGGGGTCCGGATCGCCCGCTTCCACATCCCACGGTCCACCAGCCTGGAATTGGGCTTGCAGGAAGTCGGGGCAGTTGATGCCGATCGCCACCGTTGTGAACAAAGATAACGCGACAAGCAGCTCGTCGAAGTCGCCGACCCGCAAACCCGCATAGCCGACCACCTTGTGCCGGACGCCGGCATCATCAACGAGGCCAACCTTTTTGCGGTACGCAAATAATTGGTGGACATCCGTGCCTTGATCGGTCGGATTGGGTGGCAGATCACCGTCGAGGGCTGCCGGGTTGATGATCGCCGACCCGTCCGGGTTGAACCCTTCGATCTCCCGGCCGACACGATACCCGGTGATCGCCGAATAATTGTTGACGATGGTGCGATCCGAGAATGTCGCTGCCGGGCCGGCCCCTTCGCGGGTGAGGAGCATCGTTTCGTGGGCGCTGCCCGCTATCGCGCAGCAACCCAGCACGTTGTTCATCGCCATACCCCAGTTGGGGTTGACCAGACTGGCATGCCCGAACGGGTATTTCAAAGAGGCCGCTGCGGGCAGGTCGCTGGTGAGGTAGTTGACGAGCTGGATGCGGGGCTGTTCCTGTACCGGTTTCAGACCATACTTGTAAGCCACTGTTGTTCCCTTTCAGTTGGTTTCGGCGTATTGGGGGCAGTAGGCGGATTCGCTCACTCCGACGAAAAACCCGGCGCGGAATCCGTCCAAGCCGCTGTTTTGCATGATCTGCTGGGCAATGTCATACGGCGACTCGCCCTGCTCGAGGTCCGCGCACACCAGATGGGCGGCGCTGATCGCGAACTCCGGTGACACATAGGTGATTCCGTGCTCGCGAACCGCGGCCAGGAAACGGTCGTCGACCCCGCACGACAGCGCCATGACAGTCGACATGAACACTGCGAGGAAATTCACTTCAAGGGTCGTCTTTGTGATGGCGGCGGCGGTGGCGGTGACTGATCGAATGCCAGCAGTATTCGATGATGGCGCCGATAAGCGCTGACGCCAGTGACGAAAGGACAATCAACTCGGCCAGCAGGTCCACGATCGTCCTTCAAGATCCGCCCTGTTGCGTCACCGTGTAATCGGCTTCCACAGTGGCCTGCGGAATATCCCAAACATTCACCCCGTCAAACACGAAATAGTCAGTGTCGTTGATAACCACCTGATCAACCCCCTTGGATAGGACAAGCTGCCAAAGCGGCGGTTTGGAAGTGTTCGTCAAAGCGGACCCGAGCGGACCCATCTGGGGCGACCAGCCGCCCTCGAACACCAGATTGCAGCCGGTGTAAACGTCAGCTATGGAAGCGACCGTAAACTGCCACCCCAGAACAGGATTCGTAAACCCGGTCAGCGGGTCAGGGTTTTTCGGAGTCAAAATCCACGTCGCCATCTAGTAGACGCTCCTATTCATTTCAGAACCAGACAAATGAGATATTATCTGCGGTCAAACCGGGAACGGCATTCACGAGAGCGCTCGAAAAACCAAACTCCGGCGGGCTGGCCCCAAGTAGGTTTTGCAACAGTTCGCTTTCGGCCCGCTTCCGAAAAGTTATTAAATCATCACCGAAACTTAATCGGAGTATCGGTAGCGGGCCACCCGCGCCAAATAGAACTACGTTGTTGCTATCAACGATGGTGGCTGCCGCCGAGACGGCGGGTTGACCGCTAAGATAAAACGCCCCAGTTATTGAACCTAGATCCGTTGGTGTTGCATAGCTTATGTAGCAAACAAATGGGGGGGTGATAGGAGGCTGAAGGTTGAATAGATCAGCCGTGCTGGCGGTGCTGGTACCGGCCGGGGTAGTCACCGTAATGTCCACGACGCCGGACAGGCCCGACACGCTTGCTGGGGAAACGGCGTCAATGTGCGTATCGCTTACCACTGTAAATGATGCCGCGTCTAACAGGCTCCCGAATGCCACAGCAGTCGCCCCTGTAAAACCACTTCCACTTATTGAAACTGAAGTCCCCCCTCTTCCGGCCTGCGGGTTAACGCCAGTTACTGCAGGTGATGTCATTCTTCACTATCTCCCTTTTAGGCTAGTAAACGCTTCTATTCATAAGCGACACGGAGAAATACGATTCAGTCCCGGTGGCCTCGCCGGCAACTTTGTTACTGGTTCCACCCGATTGATATCCGGCTTGTACACTGTCGCCGGCTGAGAGGTAAATTATGAATGAGCTTTGATAGGGTCCATCTCCTATGGTCGTAACCCCGGAAGAAGAATAAGTAGTCCCAACCTGAACAGCTGTCCCATTCTGAAACAGACAAGTCCCGAACGAGTTTCCGGTCGCCCCAAGTAAAATGCTTATCGTCACCGAATACCAGCCTGCATACGTGACCGTCACCTCATTGGTGGAAGCCGTATATGTAAGGTCGTCCGTCAACTGAACATTCGTGTAAAACGATGCCGGCAAAACATTTTTGCCGGTGCTGCACGATGTGGCTGTCGTGCTTGTGTTGGTTGCGTAGGAACCCGAACCGATCTCGGAAGCGGTCAACGGGGTCAAGTTGAAAGCCACACCAGTCCACGCGGTCGCAGCCGCAGCCGTACCAGAGAATGTCACCGATGATGCTCCGGCGGCGTCGCCCGCCAGGAAAACGAACGGTTCAACGCCAGAATCTAATTCGGTGCTGTTGTATCGGGTTGTCTGGTTGTAGCTGGACATTCCGGTGGAGGGGATGGCGGCGAAAGCATTCAACGCCATATCGCCTGTAGCGCCGGACAGCGTCATAGACATGCTGGTGGTGGCGCCCGTGGCTGTCGTTACCCCGCCGATGCTTTGCACCCCGATGTAGGTGTCCGAGGACGCGGCCATCACATCCAGCGGGGTGGCGTGCTGGCCGGTGAAATCAACTTCAACGAAGACGGTTTGGGAGCCGGTCGCCGGGTAGAACAGCGCCCACACCGTTTGATAAATGAAATCGTTCTGGTAGGAGCCGATGAGTTGCATGGGGACACCGGTCGTACCGGAACTGTTGGAAGCCCACTTCACTCCTTGGCTGATCGAACCACCAAGACTGAACGTGTCCGCGCAGTAATACGCAAGTCGCACAATGACAACGTTGGCGGTAGATGCGGCGGTATGGGTCCAGTGCATAGACAGCAAATCCGTTGAGCCGGTCGCTGACTGGTTTGCGTTAGCGTCATGGGTTACCGTGCCGGTGCCCGGGTTGGGGGGAATAACAATGTTTGCTTGCGGCTGCTGGGTCAATGCGGAGCCCAGCGCGCCCGGGGGGTTGCCGGTTCCGGATCCGCCGGTGATCGCATTGATCGCCGTATCGAGGATCTGTTGAATATCCTCCCCGATGTTGCTGTTACTGAACTGGGACAGAATGTTGTTGTTCGGTATCTCGTTGGCGAACGTGACCAACTGGGACAGGCTGCCGGTTCCGCTGGCGCCCCACGCATTCACTAGGGTGCTCACCACCGCCTGAACGTCGGCGCCGAGCGTCGAACTCCCCAAAACCGGTGCCAGGCCGCCCGTGTAAGACAGAAGATTGGCGAGGGTGTGACCAGTCCCAGTGTTGCCGAGCCCGTTGGATATTTTGTCCACGACGGCCTGCACATCAGCGCCCAGGTTGGCGCTGCCCAAAACGGCTGTGAGGTTCCCGTTGGGGATCGACTCTAAATACGAAAGCAGATTCGCCAACGTGTGACCGGTACCGGACTGCCCTAAAGCGTTGCTGATTTTGTCGACGATCGCCTGAACATCCGCGCCCAGAGTTGAACTACCCAACACAGGCGCAAGCCCACCCATATAGGTGAGAAGATTAGCGAGCGTATGCCCAGTCCCGGTCTGCCCCAACCCGTTAGCGATCTTGTCGACCACCGCTTGAAGATCGGCACCCAGGTTGGCGCTGCCAAGAATGGCGGAAACGTTCCCGTTAGGGATGGCCTCTAGATAGGTCAGCAAGTTGGCTAACGTGTGGCCTGTACCGGTTTGGCCCATCGCGTTAGCGATCTTGTCGACAATGGCCTGAACATCCGCGGCCAGCGTCGCGCCACCCAACACGGGGGCGAGACCCCCCATGTAAGACAACAGGTTCGCCAGCGTGTGGCCCGTGCCCGTGTTACCGAGCCCGTTCGCGATCTTGTCGACAACAGCTTGCAGATCGGCGCCGAGATTAGCGCTGCCAAGAATGTTGGTGATGTTTCCGTTAGGTATTGATTCGGCGTAGGCTAGAAGGTTGGCGAGCGTGTGACCAGTTCCCGACTGCCCGAACGCATTCGCCAGCTTGTCGACGATCGCCTGAACATCCGCGCCGAGGTTGGCGCTGCCCAGAACGGCTGCGAGGTTCCCGCTTGGAATCGACTCCAAATAGGAAAGCAGATTCGCCAGGGTGTGCCCAGTACCGGACTGCCCCAACGCATTCGCGATATTATCAACAATCGCCTGGACGTCGGCGCCAAGATTGGCGCCGCCCAGGATCGCCGGGATAAGACTGTTCGCGAAAGCAGACGCGCCGTTGCCGGCGATACCGGTGAGCACAACACCCGCGGCACCCCATGGGGAACTAGCCGACAAGGTATCGCCGAAAGTGGCGGACGTCGCCGACTCTTGAACAACAAGAGCAGCCTCGGGGGTGGCCCCGTTGACAGAATTAGCATTGAGTCGCAGCGTCCCGCCGCTAGGCGCAGACGCGCTGGCACTGACACCGCCGCCGAGGGCCGACAGAATCAACTGGTTGGATGAACAGGTGAGCGCCTGCGAAGGGGAAGTGCTACTCCCGAACGTTGTGGAAACCGTTCCGACAGCACTAACATTCGTGTAGGAGATTGAGCAGCAGGTCGCAAACGCGGAAGAGTTGAAGGTTACGCTCACCGTCTTGCTGCCGCCCGCCACACCCGCCAGGTGCGCGATTACGAGTTCACCGTTGGTTGAGCTGTTGTTTAGGGATACGCTCGGCGACAGAAGCGTCATCGTCGTACCGCCATACGTGATTGACGACACCGTCCTTGTGGACACCGCGTCGACTATCACGAACACGTCAGCGCCAGCTGTTGCGGTGTGACTCCATGTAATAGGTGAAGTGGCTACTGTTACGGTGGCGGACGCTACGGCATCAAACGCGGGCGGCACCGGCAGTACAGGCGCCAAAATGTTGCCACTCGGAATCGACTCTATAAACGACAAAAGGTTCGCGAGCGTATGCCCCGTGCCCGAATTGCCGAGCGCATTCGCGATCTTATCCACAATCGCCTGCACGTCCGCACCCAAGCTGGCGCTACCCAACACCGGGGCGAGACCACCCATATAGGACAACAGATTCGCAAGCGTGTGACCGGTACCGGTCTGCCCTAAACCGTTCGCGATCTTGTCAACAACAGCCTGCAAGTCCGCGCCTAGGTTGGCGCTGCCCAAGACGGCTGTGAGGTTAGCGTTGGGGATCGATTCCAAAAAGGAAAGCAGATTCGCCAACGTGTGACCGGTACCGGTGTGGCCCAGCGCGTTCGCTATGTTGTCGACGATCGCCTGAATGTCGGCGCCGATGTCGGTGCCGCCCAGCACATCGGTGATCACGGTGTGCGGTATGGACTCCGCATACGACAACAGTTCCGTCAACGTGTGCCCGACGCCGCTGTTGCCCCAAGCGTTCGCCAGCTTGTCGACGATAGCTTGAACGTCAGCGCCCAAATCTGTTCCGCCCAGCACGTTTTCGATAGCAGACGCCAACACATGCTCCGCCGTCGTCAACCCACCAAAAAGGATGGTTGCGATAGCACCCACATCCGCGCCGAGACTGTCGCCGCCCAGGATGTCGGTGATCAACTGGTAGGCGATGGTGCCTTCCCAGTCAGCCTCCAACGCCGGAATAATGTCCTGCAGCAGAACCGAGCCGATCGAATCCTCACCGAACAGCGCCTCCAACAAACCACTCAGATCGCCGCTGGAAAGGTCGCTGATGAACGTGGTCAAATTGGCGAGCAGATCCCCGCCGTCAGGGAACAACGCTTTCAAATCGGCTGCCCAGCCGACAAGGTTCAAACCGGTGACATCATCGATCAACGTCAACAGTTCGGTGCCGGCATCCTCCACAACCTTCTCGAGAAGCTGCGCCAAATTCGGGGCGTTCTGGCCAACAATGTTGGATAACGTTTTGAACGAGATCTGGTTGGTGGGGCTGTTGCTGACCGTGGCAAGCTGCCGGTACAGATCAACCTGACGCGGCATATTTTAGGAGACGGTCGCAAGCGGGGTGAGGGTGATCGTGGTCTGCGACGTAACCACCTGCGGCGTGATCGGACCCCAATCCACCAGGTTGTTACCACTCGACCCCGAACACACACCCATGTACGAGTAGGTGCCGGCCGGAACATTGAAGGTCACAGCCGAGCCGGTGGCCTGCGCACCAGACACCGTCCAACTGGTGGCCTGACGGGCGTACGCGGGACTACCGCCGGTCGCCTCGTTGGCGGGCGTGCTTGTGCTACCCGGGTTCCCTGTGTGCAAACTGATGTAGCTACCCAGATCGGTGTAGTCGGTGACGACAGTGTTGGCGGTGGCCGAAACGTTTGTCATAAGAGTATTTAGCTTCCTTGCCTGATAGTGGACGCGGACAATGTGACTTTCGCGGACAAAGACCCGTAAATCCCCAAATTGGTGGCGCCCTCAGTGGCGGCCGGGCAAGCCAAAACAGTCAACTGCGAATTCTGGGCTTTGAATTCGAAAACCGCCGCCAACCCCTCATTCACCAAATTCACATACAGGGTGCCCTGATTCCCGGTGTGATTCGCCGGCACCAACGCCGTCGAATTAGACGGCGTCATGCTGTCGGACGGCGACGACGACGACGCGCCAGACGAGGTTTGCGGCACCAACGTCACCACACCACCAGCCGAGTTGCCGTAACCGGCGGCGACTAGGGTGCCGTTTTGCGGATCGCCCAACAAAACTTCAACACCGATCAGCAACGGGTTGGCGGACAGTTCGATACCGAACACTTCGATCTGCCCCCACACCAACGGCTTCCACGCCCACGGATTCGGCGGCACCGCGAACGTACACACCGTCTGATTCGACGCACTGATCCCGTTATATGAGGTGAATGCAGACTCCGGAACCACATACGGTTGCGGAATGATGTCGCCGACCGTCATCGGCACCCACTGCGGCAACCCGTCAACATAGTTGCCGTTGAACCCCAACACCTGACCCGATGTCGGAGGGGTCGACAAATTCACATCCGGGCACGCCGAGAGCGCCGCCGACGGCCCCTGCTCGCCGGCCGGTACCGCCAAATAGTAGGTCCACGAGGGGTTCGCGATGGTTCCGGTGTTCTCCACATACGAGTTCATGTCGGGGTCGATCAACACCACATCCGGTGTGATCTCCGGATACGGGCCCGGCGCCCCCTGAAACCCGAACGGCAACTGCCGGTAAAAGCTGCCCCACCACACATACGCCGACGACGACACCGGGTTACCGTTGTCGTCCAACTCTTCAATCAACCAATACTTGCCGATGTCCTCTTCAGTCAGGTCGTCCGGCAAGTCGGCTGGGCTAGAAAGAATCCCGGTCTGCAACACCAAAGCGAACTGTGGTGAACCGGCCGGCCCGGTCTGCCCGATCAAACCGGGCACAATGACGGTGGCCTCATCCCCACTCACATCGATGGTGAACGTGTTCATGTTCGGGGTGGAACCGTCGGTGACCACCGCATACACGTGGATGGTGCCGTTGAACGACGTCAAATACGAGATGGTGCCGATCGGGGTGGTGGGTGATGTCAAGGTAGGATCTCAGCTTCCGTGCGAGATGGTTTTAGCGGAGAGAACAACTTTCGTCGACAGACAGCCCGG
>Ga0210387_10005101_pt1 | contig 10063 bp, 11 predicted proteins | sample IncBWC7OmetaG_FD_160108 | JGI IMG/M metagenome (GOLD analysis project Ga0210387, IMG submission 160108) | Forest soil microbial communities from Barre Woods Harvard Forest LTER site, Petersham, Massachusetts, United States - Inc-BW-C-7-O ...
AGATCGGCGCGAGGCGCTGCACCGTCTGTTCGAGCATGGTTTGGCGGCCCACGATATTCAGCAACTGCTTCGGCGTGCGGGTGCGGCTGCGCGGCCAGAAACGCGTGCCGCGTCCTCCGGCGAGAAGGACAGCGCATGCTGGAAGCGCAGTGTCCTTCACGGATGCACCAGCCGCGACACTGCGGATTCTTCGACGCCTTGGCTCTTCAGTCGGTGCAGAAACTCGTTGGCGTCGCGCGGCACGTAGGTTCGAAGGAGGGCTGTGCGGGATGATGGTTCGAGGGCATACTTGCCAAGAGCGGCTGGAACCAGCCACGCCTGTGCCGGCGCGTAACTCGCGCTCAAATCGCTCCATTCGAATTTTCCGCTGCCTTCGAGAATAATCACCAGGTCAAAATGTTCCCTCGAGGTTTCCGCGACGGCGCGTTCCGCGAACTCCCATTTTTCCGTGGCGAAGCAGCGGCACGCGATGAAGTAAGTTTCTTCGACAGAGTCGCGCTTCACTCGCGCAGGTTCGATCTTTCCGCCGCTTTGTTGTCCGAAGCGGATCACGTCGAGCGCTTTCTGGATGTGCAGTTCGCGCGCGCGGCCCTGAGCGTCTCGCCGGTTGTAATCGTACACTCGATAGGTGAGGTCCGACTGCTCTTGAATCTCACAGAGCACGAGTCCTGGCCCGATCGTGTGCGCCGTCCCGGCTGGAACGAAGACGGCGTCGCCCGCTTGCAGGGGCGCGTGCTGTAGACAATCCTCGGCAGTGCCGGCGCCAATCGCGCGTTCGAAATTTTCGCGTGTAATTCCCGGTCTGAGGCCAACCATCACCTGCGCCCCGGGGCGCGCCCGTACTGCATACCACATCTCCGTTTTTCCGCGTCCGCCGGCGGCCTTCTCGTGCTGCGCAGCGTATTCGTCATCCGGATGCACTTGCACGGAGAGTTTTTCTTCGGTGAAAATAAACTTCACCAGAAGAGGAAACGCTGCATTGCGATCTGCATTGGTGCCAGTCCATTCGGCGGGCATTTTCGGCCATGCGGCCCCGAGCGTTTGGCCGTGAAATGGCCCGGATGCAAAGCGGCACTCGCTTCCAGTCAGCCATGCTTCGCCTAGAGGTTCCGCGAGGTTTGATTTTTCCGGAAAGTAAGGAGCGAGCGAATGTGAACCCCACAAGCGCGGGCTGAAAATCGGTTCAAGCCGAGCCGGGCAGAGAATCACGCCGCTCGACCGAAGAAGCGCGCGAGACGCCGCAGGCCTTCTTCGATTCGCTCCATCGACGTAGCATACGAGAATCTCAAATGTCCTGGAGCACCGAACGCATCGCCGGGGACTACGGCCACGTGCTCGCGTTCCAAAAGCTCTCGAGCAACGGCGGTGCTGTCGGGCATTCTCGCATTCAGGTGCGCGGAAATATTCGGGAACACGTAGAACGCGCCTTCGGGCGTGGTGCAAGTCACACCGGGAATTGCGCGCACGCCGGCTAGGATGCGTTCGCGGCGCCGAGCATATTCCGCGAGCATCGCCGTAACGGAATCCATCGGCCCACGCAGCGCTTCGAGCCCGGCATATTGCGTGATGGAGTTCGGATTCGAGGTGGACTGGCTCTGAAGCTTTGTCATTGCATCGATCAGGGTCTTTGGCGCGAGCGCATAACCCAGGCGCCATCCCGTCATCGCGAAAGTTTTTGAAAGCGAGCCGGCCACGATCAGGCGGTCTTTCGCACCGGGCAAACTCGCTACAGAGAATGGCCGCGCTCCGCCGTAAGTGAAATGCGAGTAGCACTCGTCGGTGAGCAGCCACGTACCGTGGCGCTTGCAAACGTCGAGAATGCGCGCAAATTCGTCGGGAGGGATCACGGCGCCGGTAGGATTGCTCGGCGAATTCGCGATCACGATTTTCGTTCGAGGTGTGATTGCTTTTTCGAGATCGGCTGCACGCAACCGAAATCCATCTTCCGCACGCGTCGGCAGGAACACGGGCGTCCCGTCAGCAACTTTCACAATATCGGGGTAGCTCACCCAGTAGGGCGCGGGAATGATTGCTTCGTCGCCGGAATTTAGTAGCGCGCACGCGGCGTTGAAAATCGCATGCTTACCACCTGAAGTGACGATGCACTCCGCGGGCTGGTACGAGGAGCCAAGCTGCGCTCCGTGCCAATCGCAAATTGCCTGCCGCAACGGGGCAATTCCGGGCGTCGCCGTATATTTCGTGCGATTTTCCTCGAGCGCTTTGATGGCAGCGCGTTTGATGTGCTCGGGTGTCGGGAAATCCGGCTCGCCAGGACCGAAATCCGCCACGTCGATTCCGCGCGCCTTGTAACGCTCCGCCTCTTGCAGCACCATCATTGTCTGCGACACGCTGATGCGATTTACGCGATCGGCAAGCTCAAACGCATCTTCCTTCTTTGTCCCCGTGGCGGAGTCCATTACATTTCCTTTCATCGATTAGCCGACTTTTTCGCGCAAACGCTCTTCCACCAGCGCTGGTACAAGATCTTTCACCACAGGAGCACCCAGCCGCGCCAGTTCCCGTACGAGCCGCGAACTCAAAAAGCTATATGCCACGGCCGGCAGCATGAACACCGTCTCAATCTGCGGCTCGATTTTGCGATTCATCATCGCCATCTGCAGTTCGTATTCGTAGTCGGAAACGGCGCGAATCCCGCGCAGGATCACGCGAGCGTTCTTCGCCCGGGCATAGTCCATCAACAAGCCGTCGAAAACTTCCACTTCAACATTCTTCCACTCAAACGTGACCGCTTCGAGCATGGCCACGCGTTCGTTTACGGCAAAAAGCGGGTCCTTTTCAAGATTCTGCGAAATCGCGACGATCAATCTGTCGAAAATCGCCGCGCCGCGCGCGATTAGGTCGAGGTGCCCGTTCGTTACCGGGTCAAACGTACCTGGATATATTGCGACTACGGGTCGGGTGATTTCCTGGGTCATTTCGTGCTGATTCTAACCTAGAATTTCCGCCGTCGCCCTGACAAAAAATCGGCGTCGGTCTCTGGCCGGAGCGTCCATCTCGGGCAAAACCGCTTACGAGTGCAGGCAATCATTTCGAGGCCCGAATTGAGCTACTGGCTGGGCGGATGTTGACCTATACGACTAAAATGGTCGTTGTTTAAGCTATTGGTGCGCATAGCTTTGCCGCCACCGTGGTGCTTGACATCGGCCGCTCGCAGGGGCTAGAATTCAAGTGCGACTGAATCAGTCGTATATGCATCTATGATGAAGCTATCCAAGAAGGCGGACTACGGGCTGATCGCGTTGAAGCATCTCGCCATGCACACGGGCGGAAGCTCTTACAGCGCAGCCGATATCTCAGAGATTTACAAGTTGTCCGCGCCGCTGATGGCGAAGGTGCTGCAGAAGCTGGCTAAAGGCGGTCTGGTTGCCGCGCGTCACGGTTCGAGCGGGGGATACATGCTGGCGCGAGATGCAGCTCATATCAGCGCTCTGGACGTTATCCGGGCGATCGATGGCCCATTGTTCATCACTTCTTGCGTCACTTCGCACGGTGCGTGCGACCTGACGACGACGTGCTCGATCCGAGAGCCGCTGCGGCGAGTGAACGACAGCATTTTGGAAGTTCTCGAGAAAGTGAAGATTTCGCACATGACCGACGAATCGCCGCTGTTTGAAGTCGTCGAGTTGCGAGTTTGAAGATTTCAAACTTATAGAAAAGCAGATCAGGAGAAAGCGAATGGCAATCAAGCTTCCGGTTTATTTTGACAATCACGCGACCACGCCGGTCGACCCGCGCGTTGTTGACGCGATGCTCCCTTATTTCACGGAAAAGTTCGGCAACGCCGCGAGCCGCAACCACGAGTTTGGCTGGAAGGCCGAAGAAGCCGTAGAAAATGCGCGTGGACAAATCGCCAAACTCATCAACGCGACGCCAAAAGAGATCGTTTTTACGAGTGGCGCGACCGAATCGACGAACCTTGCAATCAAAGGTGTTGCCGAGATGTACCGCGAGAAGGGCAACCACATCATCACGCAGGTGACGGAGCACAAGGCAACGCTCGATACTTGCAAGCGCCTCGAGAAATACGGCTACGAAGTTACGTACTTGCCGGTTGAAAAGGACGGACGCATCAACCTGGATGACCTGCGCCGCGCAATCACGCCAAAGACGATTTTGATTTCGATCATGTACGCCAACAACGAAATTGGCGTCGTTCAGCCGATTGCGGAAATCGGGAAGATCGCCAAGGAGAAGGGCATCTTCTTTCATGTGGACGCAGTGCAGGCTATCGGCAAGATTCCCGTCGACGTCCAGAAAGACGGCATCGACCTGATGTCGATCTCAGGCCACAAACTTTACGGTCCGAAGGGCGTTGGCGCTCTCTACGTTCGCCGCAAGAATCCGCGCGTGCAGCTTTCAGCCATCATTGATGGCGGTGGCCACGAGCGCGGCATGCGTTCCGGCACGCTCAACGTTCCGGGAATAGTCGGGCTGGGCAAAGCCTGCGAACTCTGCCAGAACGAAATGGCGGAAGAAACAGCAAAGCTGAGCGCGCTGCGCGACCGGCTGCAGAAATCGATTATGTCGCGGCTCGATGAAACCTTTATCAACGGCTCGATGGAGCATCGCCTGCCGCACAACATCAACATCAGCTTTGCGTATGTGGAAGGTGAATCGCTGCTGATGGGCATCAACGACGTGGCGGTTTCAAGCGGCTCGGCATGCACTTCCGCCACTCTCGAGCCCAGCTACGTGTTGAAGGCATTAGGCGTCGGCGAAGATCTCGCGCATACGTCGATTCGTTTCGGCCTCGGCCGTTTCAATACACAGGAAGAAGTGGACTATGTGGCCGACCGCGTGGTGGAAACTGTTTCTCGGCTGCGCGAACTTTCGCCGCTGTACGAGATGGCGAAAGAAGGCGTCGATATCAGCAAGATGAAGTGGCTGGCAGCATCCGATTCGCACTAGATGGATTTGATTTCGAAAGTTCAAAGGAGCAAATGAAACATGGCTTACTCAGATAAAGTTGTTGAGCACTACAACAATCCGCGCAACGTCGGCTCTCTCGACAAGAAAGATCCGAACGTCGGAACCGGCCTTGTGGGCGCCCCGGAATGCGGCGACGTGATGAAGCTGCAGATGAAGGTCAATCCCGAGACGCGCATCATCGAAGAAGCGAAGTTCAAAACCTTCGGCTGCGGCTCTGCGATTGCAAGCTCGTCACTCGCTACCGAATGGGTGAAGGGCAAGACGGTGGAAGAAGCCCTCGCAATCAAGAACACGGACATCGTCCGCGAACTTTCGCTGCCGCCAGTGAAGATTCACTGCTCGGTTCTAGCCGAAGACGCGATCAAGGCTGCACTGGGCGACTGGAAGAAGAAGCAAGGCGAGGCCGAAGCAAAACCGGCCGAGTCCGCCACGAGCGCGCACTAAGATTGCATCGCTCGAGGTGTCTTCTTCGTCTTCGCCGCCTGAATACGCGCGGCCTCGAAGGAATCGCTTCGCGATGAAACGGGAATGGACATGATTCACGTTACTGAAAAAGCGGCTGCAAAAATTCGCGAGCTGTTGCAAAAGGACGGCGTGCCCGCCGATTCCGGCGGGTTGCGTGTGGGTGTGCAGGGTGGTGGGTGTTCCGGGCTTACGTATGCGATGCGGCTCGATACGGAAGCGCGCAATCGCGACAAAGTGTTTGAAGAAAACGGCGCGCGCATTTTTGTGGATCCCAAGAGCTATCTCTACCTCCACAACACCACGCTCGACTACCTCGAGGATTTGATGAAGCAGGGATTTGTGTTTCAGAATCCTCAGGCGGCGCGTAGCTGCGGCTGCGGAAGCTCCTTCACCGCTTAAGAATTCCTCCGGCAGCGGTTCGCTCGGCCACGCTTCACCGGATAGTCGTGCGTCTGATTCGATCTTGAGGCCCGTGAAAAGACCAGGGGTGGGCAGCGCGAGCGAAATTCCATGAGCGTGACGAAAACCCAAGCACAAACGATCGCAAGTTCGAATTGCTGGAGCTGCAAGGTTCCAGTAGCCGCAAGCCATTTCTGCCCAGCATGCGGGAAAATTCAACCGTTGCCGGAAGGAACCGATCATTTCGCGTTCTTTGGACTTTCGCGAAAACTGACGATCGACCCGGCGCTGCTCGAAGAGCAGTTCCACAAGTTGAGCTGGAAGCTGCATCCCGATAATTTTGTACGCGCCAGTGAAGAGGAGCGGAATCTTTCGCTCGATCGCTCGTCGCAACTGAACGACGCATACCGCACGCTGCGCGAGCCGATCTCTCGAATCGAATATCTGCTGCTCCGGCTTGGTCTCCGAAAAGAGGGCACCAGCAAACAGCAGGCTCCGCCAGAGCTGCTCGAAGAAGTCTTCGAGCTGAACGAATCGCTCGACGAGCTTCGCGAAGCGCGATCCGAAGGTGGAGATGTCGCTTCGCTGCGCGAACGGCTGGTTGAGGCACAGAGGAGTTTTCAGGGAAAGCTGAGCAATGTCGACGAAGAGCTCGCAACAGTGGCGCGCGAATGGGATTTCGCGCTCGATGCGAATGGCGACGAGTCGAACCAGTCCACGTTACTTGCGCGCATGAACGAAATTTTGAATCGCCGCAGCTATATCCGCAACCTAGTAGCAAGCGTGCAGAAAGAATTGGCAGAGGCATAAGGAATGGGACGCACGGTAGGAATTGACCTCGGCACCACATACAGCCTGATTGCGTACATGGATCCCCAAACGGGTGCGCCGAAGTGCATTCCGGGCCCGTACGGCTCTACACTCTGCCCTTCGATTGTGAGCGTCGATCCCGATGGCAGGATATTCGTTGGAGAGCCTGCCCGCCAGCGCTTGCTGACGCAACCCGATCGCACGATTTATTCGGTGAAGCGGCTCATGGGCCGCGGCGTTGCCGACATCCAGGAAGAACTTGCGCGCTTTCCGTTTCGCATCGACGGCTCGAGCAGCAACGTGATTCGCGTCCGGCTCGGCGACAGGCTTTTCACCGCGCCTGAAGTTTCCGCGCAGATTCTCCGTGAACTGAAATTGTGGGCCGAGAAATATTTCGGCGAAGCAGTCGATCGCGCGGTGATTACCGTACCCGCATACTTTAACGATGCGCAGCGCCAGGCCACTAAAGATGCGGGGCGTCTCGCGGGCCTCGAAGTTCTGCGTCTCGTGAACGAGCCTACGGCAGCGGCTCTTGCCTACGGTCTGCACAAACAGAAGCGCGGCCACGTCGCCGTGTACGATTTCGGCGGCGGCACGTTTGATATTTCAATCCTCAAGCTCATCAGCACGAGCGAGGGCGACATCTACCAGGTTCTTTCGACGAATGGTGATACGCACCTCGGTGGCGACGACATCGACAACGCGCTCCTGGACCTCGCCCGGCGTGAGATTCACGCGAAATTCGGCCTCGAACTCGATCGCCACGGGGAAGCCGTTCAGGAATTGCGCCGCTCGCTGATTCGCGCGAAACACGAGCTTTCTTCCGCCGAGAAAACGAGCGTGAACTATCCGGTGGCGGCTGGAAAAAACTATATCCGCGAAATCACGCGTGCCGAATTCGACGAGCTGATCCGCCCGATTGTCGCGCGTACAATGGCGCCCGTGAAAATGGCTCTCGCGGATGCAAAGCTGGCGCCCAAAGATATGGATGAGGTTGTTCTAGTCGGCGGTTCAACGCGCATTCCACTTGTCCGCAAGACCGTCGGTGACTATTTCGAGCGTCCTCCGCATTGCGAACTCGATCCGGATGAAGTGGTCGCGCTCGGCGCTGCCGTGCAGGCTGACATTCTCGAAAGCGGCGTCAAAACGATGCTGCTCCTCGACGTTACTCCGCTATCGCTCGGCATCGAAACGATGGGCGGCGTGATCGCGAAAATTATTCCGCGCAACTCCACGATTCCTGCGAGCGCGCAAGAAATGTTTACGACTGGCGTCGAGAACCAGACGGGGATTGACGTTCACGTGCTGCAAGGTGAGCGTGAACTCGCGAAGGATTGCCGCTCGCTCGCGCGCTTTCAATTGAAGGTTCCGCCCGGCCCTGCGGGCCTCGCGCGTATCGAAGTGAAATTCTTGATCGACGCGAACGGAATCCTCCAGGTGGCAGCAAAGGACTTGCGCTCGGGCGGCCAGCACACGATCGAAGTGCAGCCCAGCTACGGACTCTCCGATACAGAAGTCGAGCACATGCTCGAAGAGTCGATCGAATTCGCTGAACAGGATTTCGCTGATCGGCAGTTGATCGAAGCGCGCACGGAAGCCGAGGCAATCCTCACAGCCACGGAAAAGGCATTCCGCGATCCGCGGTCCGCCGAGATTGGCGGGGCCGAGCGTCGCGCGATTGATGATTCCGCCGCAGCGCTGCGCGCGTCAATGGCCGGCATCGATTACAAGCAAGTCCGTCAGCGAATCGACGACTTGAACCAAGCGACCACGAATCTCGCGGAGATTTTGATGAACAGCGCGCTGCAAACCGCGCTGGAAGGCAAGCGCCTCGAAGACGTATAGGTATTCGTGACGTCTGCGCTCTTGGCCTGAGTTTGGACGAAGGGTCAGCGTGCCAGTCCTTTAGCTATATTTCGAATTTGCAACAAGGAGCACCAAAATGGGTGGCAAGAACCCTTATATCGAAGAAACAAAATTCACGCCTGCGACGAAAAAGTTCAAGATCACCTTCGTCAAGGACGGTCAATCGATCGAGATCGATCCAGAGAAAATTCCGTACGGCCACGATGGCCTGCCCGGCAGCATCCTCGATATCTCGCAGGGCTTTCATAAGGGTCTCGACCACGCCTGCGGCGGCGTCTGCGCCTGCTCCACGTGTCACGTAATCGTTCACGAAGGCCTTGACTCCTGCAACGAAGCCACCGATGCCGAACTAGACCAGCTCGACGAAGCTCCGGGCGTAACTCCGAAATCGCGCCTCGGCTGCCAGTGTGTTCCTGATGGCACGAAAGATATCGTGGTAGAAATTCCTGAGTGGAACAAGAATTACGCGAAAGAAGCCGATCACTAGAAACCTAGCTGGCATCAGGATTCATCCGTAGGGGCACGGCATGCTTGCCCGCCGTAGGCGGGCCGTGTCCTTACAAGCACGAACTAACCGGAGGCCGCAAAACCGATGCCACCAACATTCGATTGGGACGACGTGGAAGAAATCGGCATTCAACTCTCCGAGAAATTTCCCGACCTCGATCCATTGACCGTCCGGTTCACCGACCTGCACAAATGGGTCACCGAACTCGCAAATTTCACCGGCGACCCCAAACTCTCGAACGAAGGCAAGCTCGAAGCCATCCAGATGGCCTGGCACGAGGAATACAAGGATCTCCAAGGGTGAGTCCGATTTTCTCGAGGCCCGCGACGATTTTCTCGAATCCTGCAACGACACACCGCATCCAAGAAATTTCACGCTCGCAATATCGCTGCTATCCTTGCATCGCGACGGAGGGTGACCATGGCTTTCGCTACTGAAACAGACCTGCGATACCCGATCGGAAAATTTCAGCGACCCGATAATTTTACGGAGGACCAGCGGCGCGCCGCAATTCAAACGATTGACGAAGCGCCGTCAAAATTCCGAGCTGCCGTCGCTGGGTTAAACGACCAGCAACTCGATACGCCCTATCGCCCCGGCGGCTGGACGGTTCGTCAGACCGTTCATCACGTCGCCGATAGCCACATGAATGCCTATATGCGCTTCAAACTCGCGCTCACCGAAGATGTGCCGACGATCAAGCCCTATCTCGAAGCGCGCTGGGCCGAACTCCCCGATTCGAAATTGCCCGTCGCCTCGTCACTCGAAATTCTGGAAGGCTTGCACCAGCGCTGGGTCGTGCTGTTGCGTTCGATCGCGCCTGCCGATTGGGCGCGTGAATTTCGTCATCCCGAGCACGGCAAGACATTGACACTCGAGACGAACGCCGCGCTCTACGCTTGGCACAGCCGCCATCACCTGGCCCACATCACCGCTCTACGCGAACGTAACAGTTGGCGCTAACCTTTGTAGCGTGGAAATTCTGAGTCGCTTTTTTCCAAACGCATCCGCTCCTTGTCAATTCCGCTCCTTTCCCCGATAATTGAACGTCTCATTTCCATTCCA
>Ga0210387_10005102_pt1 | contig 10062 bp, 6 predicted proteins | sample IncBWC7OmetaG_FD_160108 | JGI IMG/M metagenome (GOLD analysis project Ga0210387, IMG submission 160108) | Forest soil microbial communities from Barre Woods Harvard Forest LTER site, Petersham, Massachusetts, United States - Inc-BW-C-7-O ...
CGTAAGGATGGCTCGGAGTTTCCGGTAGATATTATGCTCAGTCCGATCGTGACATCGGCAGGCCGAAGCGCGATTGCTACGGTGCGCGATGTCACCGAACATAAACGCATCGAAGAGAGTCTGCGGAAGTCGCGGGAAGAACTGGAGGTGCGCGTCCAGGAACGAACTGCCGAGCTGAGGCAGGCAAATACCAGCGCGGTCGCTGCATTGGAGGCGCGTGCTCGTCAGCATACCGCTATCGCGGAACTGAGCCAGCGAGCACTGGAGGGTCATGATCTTTCTTCACTTTTGGCCGATGCAGTTTCTTTAGTGCTACGGACCCTAGGAGTTGAATTCTGCCAGGTCTTGGAATTGCTCGCAAACGGGGACGTCCTTCTCTTGCGTGCCGGCGCCGGCTGGAAGGAAGGATACGCGGGACATGCGACCTTACCCGCTGGAAGGGCATCGCATGGAGGCTTCACCCTATTGTCAAGCTCGCCAGTAATCGTCGACGATTTTAAAACCGAGACTCGCTTCCGCGCGCCACCGCTTTTCATTGAACACGGGATCCGGAGCGGGATCAGCGTGATTATTCACGGCCGTGGAAAACCTTACGGCGTTTTGGGAGCGCACACCGCTCAACAGCGAAAATTCACCGCTGATGATGTCCATTTTCTTCAGTCAGTCGCCAATGTCTTGGCTACAGCAATCGAGCGAAGGGGACTAGAAGAAGAGTTGCTTAATATTAGTAGCCGAGAGCAACGGCACATTGGTCAAGATTTGCACGACGGCTTATGCCAACAGCTTGTCGGAATCGAATTTCGCAATTCGGTACTTGTCCAGCAGTTGCAAGACGCCCCGGCCGCTCAAGCCGAGGCGGCGAAGATCGGCGAATCTATTCGCGATGTCACTCGCCAGGCGCGTTCACTCGCCCGCGGTCTATCACCGGTCCAGATAGAAGCCAATGGTTTGATGGCGGCGCTAGATGCTTTGACTGCGAATGCCGCTAAACTATTCTGCCTGTCTTGCTCATTTGAGTGCCCACGGGCGGTACTGGTCGAGAATCCCATGGTTGCTACGCATCTTTATCGGATCGCCCAAGAAGCGATTGGGAACGCGAACAAACATGCTCAAGCGAAATCGATTGTCCTGAGTCTGAAACAGTCGGATGGCGACCTAACGTTGACGGTCAAAGACAATGGCCACGGGTTTGAGAGGGGGAGTCGGGTGACGGAAGGCATGGGGTTACGAATAATGGAGTATCGGGCCGACATGATTGGTGCGATGCTCCGAGTCGACTCAACCATTGGCAAAGGCACGACCGTCGCTTGTAGATTGAAAGTAGGCCAATGAGAGCGGACAAACCAGGTTTGCAGAAGATCCGGGTACTGATCGTTGATGATCATCCAATGACTCGGGCAGGGCTGGTCCACGTGATCAACCATCAACCCGATCTGATTGTGTGCGGTGAGGCGGAGAGCGCCGCTCACGCACTTGATATTCTCGATTCGAGCCGGCCCGATCTTTTGCTGATCGATATCACGCTTCCGGGGAAGAGCGGTCTAGAGCTGATCAAGGACGTCAAAGCAATGCGCCCCGAGCTTCTCATGCTGGTGATTTCGATGCACGACGAATCATTGTATGCCGATCGTGTGCTTCGCGCCGGTGCTCGAGGTTACATCACAAAACATGAGGGCGGTGAAAAACTGATGGAGGCTATTCGGCGCGTTCTGAGCGGAAAAATTTACGTAAGTGAGGGCATGTCCGCTCATATCCTGGAGATCTTTTCAGGCGGAGAAAGTAGGCTCGATCGTTCGTCAATCGAAAAACTGAGCGATCGGGAATTCGAAGTCTTCGAGGCGTTAGGTGAGGGTCTATCCTCTCAGCGAATAGCCAAGAAACTCCATTTAAGTGCGAAGACGGTGGACGCGCATCGAGCCAATATTAAAACGAAGCTGAACATTAAAACGACCGCCGAACTCATCGCGTACGCTGCTCGCTGGACGTCGCATCGGGCGCATAGGGAATAGTGGCTAGGGCGACTCGGTGCGCATGATATCTGGGTCGCCCCTAAGCCATAGCCGACAGTCAGAACGATTAGAGGGGGCTAATTGTTTAGGCTCGCACCGGATTTCGGCACATTTTGGTCGCCGCGAAATCAATAATATTATCGATCGTAGTTGTGCGATGTGCTCCAGCGCTTCCTTGGTGAGAAAAGCCTGATGTCCCGCAATCACGACGTTTGGAAGGGTGAGCAGCCGAGAAAAAACGACCTTCTGCTGATTCGACTGAATCATCTGAATAATTCTTTTGCCGCGGAGTCGAGACTGGATGCGAAACAACGGTTGATCGATCAACTGGATTTGTTTTTGCAGCCGCTGATCCGGCCGGTTCCGCTCATCCTGCAGGATGTAGCCAATCAACGTGCAGATTTGGCCAATATTGGTGTGGTCGACGCCAACTGAGGAAGTGATGGTTTGTCCGGCAAACTGCGAATTTACGGGTTCAACGGTCAGCGGTCGAAACATCGCTCGCTCGTCGAACAAGGAGAAAGAGAGCCGCACAAAAACAAAGAGGGAGTCCTCCGGTTCGTAGGCGAATAGTACGCTTCTCAATTTATGCCGGTTGCAAGTGACAATAATATGAAAGAGGTGAACGATGATCAGTGAACGTCTGATGGTGGAAACGGGCGACACAATGCCTTCGCGCCGATTCGGTTCGGCCGTGCGGGGGCACCTGAAAGAGCTCCCGAAAAGCGAAACCACAAAGGGCCAAAATTATGCCAAGGCGGAGATCGTGCACCTTCGCATGATCGACCTCAATCTGTTCCGAGTATTCGACGCTATGATGCTGCATCGCAGCGTGCGTAAAGCGAGCCAAATGCTTTCGGTGACTCCCTCGGCGGTCAGCCACGCCTTGAGCAGGCTGCGCCAGTCGATTGGCGATGAGCTCTTCATTCCTGGCGAGTCTGGCATGCAACCAACTCGACGCGCGCTTGAGTCGGCCTCGGCTGTTCGAGAAGGATTGGAGAAATTCGAATTGGCTTTTACCGGAAAGGAATCTGTGCCGGCGGAGGCTCTGCGGAGTTTCCGCATCGGGGCGACTGACTATGCTTGTATTGTTATTCTTCCGTCGCTGGTCAAACGGTTAGCCAAGAGCGCGCCCAATGTTGATCTGCGAGTGTTTGCGTCCAATCGCATCGATGTTGTTCGGCAACTTGCGAAAGGTGGGGCTGATCTGGTGATCGGCTCGTTCAACAAGCTGCCGACAGGCATACGTCGCTCGAGACTTCTGCGCGAGGATGAGGTCATTGCGGTCCGCACCGGGCACCCGCTGACTCGAGGCAAGGTAAGCAAAGAAAGGTTAGTTGAATTTCCACACGTTGTGGTAGAGGTGAGCGGAACCAAGGAGCATCAAGCCAATGGATTTACCAATGGCCAGGAGGTGGACCATCGTCCCTCGATTGAGCGTGCCTTGCACGAACTCCAAGACGGCAAGATGGATTCGACTAGTCGCACGGCCGTTTGCGTACCGAATTTTGCCTCGGTGGCTCCTTTTCTCCAATTGAGCGACATGGTAGCTACCCTACCGCGCCGGTTCGCGCTTTGGGCCGCTGCGCATGCTCCCCTCGCATTGCTGGATTTGCCCTACAAATCGATGACAGCAGAGATCGAGATGCTATGGGATCAAGGCGCGGATCAGGATCAAGGTCTGCAGTGGCTGGTGAACGAACTGGCAGGGTCCATTGGGGACCTCTGATAAGGCGCGGAAAGGAGAGCTGCGCCCGCTTCTTGCTGGAAAATCAGCGCAAAGATGCGTGAGCCGCCCGGAAGCAGAATAGTTAGGAAGCTGAAAGAACCTCAATCGTGTACTGAATACCTTTCACTTTCGTAAAAGCAAAGCCTCAGGAAGTTGTGATACGCAACACAAGGGAGGCGACCGGAACATTATCACGTTCCGGCGTCGCCTGAAAGTTGGCTGCAACTATTTACTCAAACTCATCAAACTCACGAAATGAATCAAACTCAATCGAACGAAGCAACAACACCAACTTACGGTGTCAAGGCGCCCGCATCTAAACTCGATCCAACAAAAGACTCAGTGAGTTCCAATAAAATAGGACCAACATCGGTTAGTCCCGATCTGCTTAAAAAAATGGACGCTTGGTGGCGCGCGGCCAACTATCTAAACATAGGGCAGATCTATTTAATGGCCAATCCGCTTCTCCGGCAGCCGCTAAAGAGAGAGCAAATCAAACCGCGTCTACTTGGTCACTGGGGCACGTCGCCCGGCCTGAATCTCGTTTATGTCCACCTCAACCGTCTGATCAACCAGTATGACCTCAATGTCCTGTATATGGCCGGTCCCGGCCATGGTGGTCCGGCGCTGGTGGCGAACGTTTACCTCGAAGGGACCTACACCGAACATTTTCCGCACATTACTCAAGATCAGGCAGGAATGCTTAAGCTGTTTCGTCAGTTTTCTACCCCTGGTGGCATTCCTAGCCATGTGAGTGCGCCAACGCCCGGGTCCATTCACGAGGGGGGTGAACTGGGTTACGTTCTGGTCCACGCGTTTGGTGCGGCGTTTGATAACCCGGACTTGATTGTCGCTGCGGTCGTCGGAGACGGCGAGGCAGAAACCGGGCCTCTGGAAGGCAGCTGGAAAGGAAACAAGTTCTTGAACCCTGTCCGCGATGGCGCAGTCCTTCCCATTCTGCATCTCAATGGATACAAGATTTCCGGTCCAACTATCTGGGGTCGCGAAAGTGATGATCGTATCAGTAATTTTCTGGTTGGCCACGGCTACGAGCCTGTCTTTGTCGAAGGCAGCGATCCGATGACCGTGCACCAGGAATTCGCGGTTACGCTGGAAACAGCTATCCTGAAAATTCGCGAAATTCAGAGTAACGCTCGGAAAAGCGGATTCACGCAACGTCCAGTTTGGCCGGCGATCGTTTTACGGACGCCAAAAGGCTGGACCGGACCAAAGATAGTGGATGGTCTGCCAGTCGAAGGCACATTCCGAGCGCACCAGGTGCCGCTAGCCAATGTCCGCGACAATCCCGCGCATCTAAAACAACTCGAAGAATGGATGCGCAGCTATCGCCCGGAAGAGCTTTTTGACGAGACGGGTCGGTTCCGGGTGGAGTACGCCGCGCTGGCTCCGAAAGGACAAAGACGCATGGGCGCTAGTCCGCACGCGAACGGAGGTTTAGTCTCTGTCCCACTGGATCTACCTGATTTCACCGATTATGCTCTGGAGGTAACCAAGCCGGCAACGGTTCGCCACGAATCGACCCGCCCCCTGGGGGAATTGTTAAGAGATATTCTTAAGAAGAATGCCAAGCAGGCTAATTTTCGGCTTTTCTGTCCGGACGAAACCAACTCGAATCGACTCGGTGCCGTCTTCGAAACCACCAACCGCTGTCTGGTCAGCCCACTTACCGATCTTGATGACCATGTTTCGCATGATGGTCGAGTCATGGAGGTCTTGAGTGAACACAACTGCCACGGATGGCTGGAAGGGTATGTTTTAACCGGGCGCCACGGATTGTTCGCGACCTACGAGGCCTTTGCGATGGTGGTTGATTCCATGGCGATGCAACATGCGAAATGGCTTGAACATTGTTCGCGGATCTCCTGGCGTCGGCCGGTTCCGTCCCTGAATTATCTGCTTACGTCAACGTGCTGGCGAAACGATCACAACGGCTTTAGTCACCAAGGTCCCGGGTTCCTCGATAACATCGTGAATAAGAAGCCGAGCGTCGTCCGAGTTTATCTACCTCCGGACGCTAACTGTTTGCTTTCAGTAGCTGATCACTGTTTGCGCAGTGTCAACTATCTCAATCTGATCGTGATCGATAAGCAACCTCAGCTGCAGTGGTTGAAGATGGATGATGCGCGGGAACACTGCGCCCGCGGCGCCGGAACCTGGGAGTGGTGTAGTACTGATCAAGGCAAAGACCCGGATATCGTGTTGGGCTGCGCCGGGGATATCGCAACTCTGGAGACAGTCGCAGCGGCTTGGCTTTTGCGCCACTATCTGCCTCAGCTGAAAGTGCGCGTGGTCAACGTTGTTGACCTCATGTCGCTTTGCCCGCGAGATCGACATCCCCACGGCATGCCTAACGACAGTTTCATTGAGCTTTTTACTTCCAGTAAACCGGTCATTTTCGCATTCCACGGTTATCCCGGGGTTATACATCAGCTGATCCACGGTCGACCCGAACCGGCTCGATTTCATGCGCGTGGCTACATCGAAGAAGGCACCACGACCACTCCGTTCGACATGGTCGTATTAAACAAAATGAGTCGTATTCATCTCTGCATGGACGCGATTCGCTATGCGCCGGACATCAGTAATGCTGGAGAACTGTTAGCTCAAGGAGAAGCACTGCTGGCGAAACATCGCAGGTATGTGCAGGAGCACTTTGAAGATTTACCGGAGATTAGCGACTGGGTGTGGTCTGACTAGCAAGAGCAATTCTCCTATGAATCCATCCACCAAGACAGCATTAAATCCTGGATACCAGGCCGGGGACGTTCGCACTGGTTTGACTGTAGAAAGCCTCAAACGAGCACTTGCGGATAACCTTTTCTATGCGCAAGGCAAGTTTCCAGCGATCGCCACGAAGAATGATTTTTACATGGCGCTGGCGTATACCGTGCGTGATCGTCAGTTGCATCGCTGGATCAACACAATTGAAACCTACATTAAACAGAAAGATCCCAAAGTCGTTTGTTATTTATCTGCGGAGTTCCTCTTGGGACCGCGCCTGGGAAACAGCTTGGTCAATCTAGGTATCTACAATGAAGTCCGTCAAGCGGTTGAGGAATTGGGACTGGATCTGAACGAATTGCTCGAACAAGAAGCCGAACCCGGCCTGGGCAATGGGGGGTTGGGGCGGCTTGCCGCCTGCTATATGGACTCCCTATCGACTCTGGAAATCCCCGCAATCGGCTACGGCATCCGCTACGAATTCGGTATCTTTAGCCAGGAGATTCAGGATGGTTGGCAGATTGAAATCGCAGACAAATGGTTGCGCCTGGGTGACCCCTGGGAACTCCCTCGTCCAGAGGCAGCCGTCGATGTGAACTTCGGCGGTCATACAGAAGCATATACTGACGATCAAGGCCGGTATCGGGTGCGCTGGATTCCTGCGCAGTTGGTGAAGGGCGTTCCGCACGACATGGCTATCCTTGGCTATAAGGTCAACACTGCCAATACCCTGCGCCTGTGGAAGGCCGAAGCACGTGAATCGTTCGACTTTCAGGAGTTTAATGTGGGTGACTACTACGGTGCTGTCCATGACAAGGTGGTGACAGAGAACATCACAAAAGTCCTTTATCCGAACGATGAGCCCGTTCAAGGGAAGCAATTGCGCCTGGAGCAACAATTTTTCTTCGTTTGCTGCTCCCTCCAAGACATGATCCGTATACATTTGCGCGCCGGAGGGAACTTAAACCACTTCCACGAAGCATTTGCTGTACAGCTAAATGATACCCATCCATCGATTGCAGTTGCCGAGCTCATGCGTTTGCTGGTGGATGAGCATCAGATGGACTGGGATGTGGCTTGGGACATCACCCGGAAAACGTTTGCTTACACCAACCACACGCTGCTACCGGAAGCCCTGGAAAAGTGGCCGATCCATTTGTTGGGGAGCCTTTTGCCCCGGCATCTAGAGATTATTTACGAGATCAATCGCCGCTTCCTGGACGAAGTACGCTTTAAGTATCCTAATGACGCGTCGCGGATCACCCGAATGTCGCTGATTGATGAAAGCGGCGAAAAATACGTCCGGATGGCTTATCTTGCTACTGTCGGCAGCCATAAAGTCAATGGAGCGGCCGAATTGCATTCCAAGCTTCTGAAGGAGACAACGCTGCACGACTTCTATGAACTCTGGCCTGAGAAATTTCTTAACGTCACTAATGGCGTTGCCCCGCGCCGGTTCGTCGTAGCAAGCAACCCTCGGCTCTCGCGCCTGGCGACCCAGAAAATCGGGGATAGCTGGGTCAAACAGCTGGACGATCTCCGAAAGCTGGAGGTATTTGTGGAAGACCCTGGGTTCCGGAGTGAGTGCCAAAAAATCAAGCTGGCAAATAAGCAGGATCTAGCCGGCTACATTCAAAAGCAGACGGGTATTACGGTGAATCCGGAAACCATCTTTGACGTTCAGGTGAAACGCCTGCACGAATATAAGCGGCAACATCTAAATGTGCTGCACATCATCACGCTGTACAACCGCCTCAAACACGATCGCGACAGCCAGATCGTGCCCCGCACATTTATCTTTGCCGGCAAAGCAGCCCCAGGTTACTTCATGGCCAAGCTGATCATTAAGTTGATCAATTCTGTGGGAGAGGTGTTGAATAAGGATCCCGCTGTAGGTGATCGCCTCAAGGTAATATTTTTGCCTAACTACAACGTGAAGCAAGCTCGATGGATTTATCCTGCTGCTGACCTGTCCGAACAAATCTCCACGGCCGGTTACGAAGCCTCTGGTACGAGCAATATGAAATTTGCGATGAACGGGGCGTTGACGATCGGGACATTGGACGGTGCCAACATTGAAATTCGCGACGAGGTCGGACCAGAAAACTTCTTCTTGTTTGGATTGACAGCTGAAGAAGTGCGTGAAAGGAGGGCCGCCGGCCATCATCCCTGGGATTACTACCATTCTGATCCGCATCTGCGGGAGGCGGTTGATCTGGTAAACTCCGGGCACTTCTCGCACGGCGACACTAACTTGTTTAAGCCACTGGTAGATTCTCTGATGAAATACGATCCATACATGCTTTTCGCGGATTACCAGTCCTATGTAGACTGCCAGGAACAAGTCAGTCAGGCTTATAAAAACAGGGACAACTGGACGCGGATGTCCATCCTCAATACAGCCCGAATGGGCAAGTTTTCCTCTGACCGTGCGATCCGGGAGTACGGCAAGGAAATTTGGGATGCCAAGCCGGTCAAGGTGGAACTGGAACCGTATTTTAAAGGCGACGCGGTTTGAGAATGGGAACGCCAAAATTAGCTTGAGTTGTTTATAATTCTGTTTTGGAGAATGGATTTGAGTTTAAGATTATATTTTCTGCGCCACGGAGAGACGATTTACAGTGAGACAGGCGCCTACTGTGGGGATCTGGATCCCGAATTAACTTCTGAGGGTGCTCAGATGGCGAGAGCGTTTGCAGATGCGCATCGCTCAATAAAGTGGACAGCCGTTTATGTCAGTCCGATGAAACGTACAATCGCCACCGCAAAGCCTCTGTGCGACGCTCTCGGCCTGGAGATGCAACTGCGAGACGGACTCAAAGAAATCCGCTACGGGAAGTGGGAAGATAAGTCTGTCGACTTTGTGAAAGAGCATCACTGGGATGATTACATCCACTGGCTGGCTGAACCGGCCTGGAATCCGCCGACTGGAGGTGAAACCTCTGTCGAGATTGCCAGTCGAGCAGCGCTGGTGATCGCAGAGATCCAGGAGAAGTATAACACCGGTAACGTCTTAGTGGTTTCTCACAAAGCAACCATCCGGATTATGCTTTGTAGTCTTCTGGGCATTGATCTAGGGCGTTATCGCGATCGCATCGATATGTTAGCCGGCTCGGTTAGCATTGTTAGATTTGACCTTCATGGTCCCCTACTACAGGTTCTGGGTAATCGCGCTTATATGGGCGAAGCGCTAAGTGCTCGGCCAGGAACCTAAAAGAGCCTGATCCTCTGGCCATTCGATGCAGCTCAAAGTTATGGAGAAGAACGAACCGATGGCGATTTCAGCACTGGCAAGCAAGCCGGCCCCGAGGAACCTGCTGGTGGATCTGGCCCTGCTCGAACGGGAGTATTACGAAATAGTACACTGAATATGTTTCAATTTTCCACGAACATAATCGCACGAGGATATTTAAAGTCATGAGCACCCCCACGGCAATCGGCTTCGACATGGGCGCCACCAGCACCAAGACGGGCGTCGTTAAGGATGGCAAAATTATCTTAAGAGGCGAGGTCATTGAGACCCGTCAGGATGGAGACACCGCGGCATTAATCGATGCTTTTATTCGTGAAATTCGGCGTCTC
>Ga0210387_10005104_pt1 | contig 10059 bp, 12 predicted proteins | sample IncBWC7OmetaG_FD_160108 | JGI IMG/M metagenome (GOLD analysis project Ga0210387, IMG submission 160108) | Forest soil microbial communities from Barre Woods Harvard Forest LTER site, Petersham, Massachusetts, United States - Inc-BW-C-7-O ...
TTGAGGCCAGTCCCTGATACGTATATTAGAGTACAGCGTACGAAAGGCTCTGGCATCTCATCATCCCTCCTGTGATGACATTACTAGATGATTATGAGGCGGTTTACAAGTTGCGAGGAATCGAAACTGTCTCGGAAATGCTGAAAGAAGTCCCGAAGGAGTTACTGAGACGGACAGGAGTAGATGGCCTCCTCCTTTCCGTGCGTTTTTCCTACCTTCACCTTACTAAAGTTTAAACCTGATAAAATTATTGTTTCCCGCTAGTCTCTTAACATGTCCCTCACCCACCTTCAGAATCCCGAAACACCCGGGCTCCTCCATGCAGCTATCCCGGCTTTACTATCCCTCATCCTACTCACCACCTCCCCCAATTCCGCTCAACGCTTTGATCAGCTTTGTGGCCTGTTGGGTGACGGTATCATTGGTGGTATCTGGCTGTACGCATCTGACAACCTAGGTGCATTACTCGCATCTCTTGATGCCCTCCCTTCGGTGGTGAGATCACTTGGAATTGGGAGTGTGCGATATCTGAAGGTCACTTTCAAAAGATTTGTACCTTGATTTAGCTTGCTGACCTATTTGCACAGGCAATCATCCCTCAACTTGTTCACCCACTTCTCCCTAATCCACTTAATCCACCCCCTCATGAGCTGCAGATAAGCTCTCTTCGCGCTCTGGCAACTGTCATTAATGAATGCCCTTCGCGAATACACGAGTACAAAGGTACCATATTGGAAGGTGTTGCGAAGTGTTGGGTCATCGTCATGGATTCTGGAGCAGTTGACGACTGTGAGTGAAGCAGAATCACAGATACTATGTTCCAAATGCAGTTCTGACAGCTGTGGTTCATTCTCTGTAGCTGCCGTTGAACTAAAAAATGAACTCCGGCACATGTGCGGTTGCCTTGCGCAAGCCTGTCCTTCCGTGATTGAGGTCGGTGTTTTGTCCGCTATTTTCAAATCCCCCTGACCTCATGGCGCATAGGAAGAATACATACGACTCTCAGCAGCTGATCCAGAGATGTTCGGGGACTTGCTGCAACGACGCAAACCTACCTAGATCCACTGTCATGCGTTCACCATAGGTCTTCGAGACCTCGCTTCATTGATACAGTGCGGTCCTTGACATCTGATACCTATGCCTTCTGACGGTGTTGTGGATCAGGATTTGTAAGTCGATGGTTCCGAGTGAGTGAGACAAGCATTTATTTCTGTCTTGAGGTCACCAGCTCGAGTCGATATTCCGGGGCACGGGAAGCGGAGGAATAAGTATTCCATACGTTACCTGCACTCAGTTCTGTTCATTCTCGTTTTATTTCCTTAATGAACTCGTTCTTACTCGGCTATTAACACATCTGTGCCGTGTCAACCGAGCCCTCAATATCAGCATGCATGTGTTAGTAGTTCTGATGTCTGTGTTCAGTGGACGTCGAGAGCAGTCGAAACTGCTGAATGTGAAATTTTGTACCCCATTTGTCTGAATTAAAGAAAAACTCCTCTCATGTGAAGCAAGTACCATAAATATTAGAACGGAGGAAGCAATGGCTCCGAGTCGGACTCCGATCCGACGTCCAGCCTGACAGCGGAACCGACGCGGCAAGTCACCATTAGTATCACGTCACGTCACGTCCGGCCTTTCGTTGTCTACTCATCTCTGACGGAACGCTTCTACATTCTAGATAAAACCATGGGGCGATAAAGTTGACACAGAGGACGACAACACAATTAGGTGTCCGGCATTCCAGAACCGTGGTTACCGGCGTGATTTGTTGAAGTGCATTCAGATCGAGTGTACACCAATTATATACACAATACAGTTGTCATTGTAAATTACTCCGAGACCAAACATCATGATGTTTGATCGTGCCGGTAAAGATATCAGGAGCAACTCAGACTTGAAAATGCGCTCCTTTTTAGGGGACTGGGATTAGGTAGATTGATTCACATTTGCCAAAAACGGAGTTATCCACAAATCCATGTCAAGTCTAATTGTTAGATGAAAACTCAAGGTATAGCAAAACAATGTGTGTAACCCCGGTACTGAGAAAGCCGGCTCGGTCCCGGTGTTCATTATCCGTGTAGTAATTATGTAGAAGCACCAAAGAAGCTCAGTACATCGAGGTACAACCATACCGGTGGGAAATCTTTCTCCCTATCTTGACTCAATTCACTGAGTCTATGTCATAGGGGGTATTGTACCAGGAACACCATCGCAGTAATGGCAGGTCCTTCCGAAACCTGCAGATCAATGATAGCCAGCATCAGGGAGACTTGACGACGCCTGGACTTGGACTCCATCTCCTCGGACGCACATCACCGTAAACTCCGGCGGTCCGCTGTGGAACAAGACAGAATTTGGGCTCACGTGGCCTGCGACTCCTTGCTATTATGCTGCTGTTGTGACAAGCGTCGTCTTTGTAACTTGATCTCCTGCTACGTCGCTACCCCTTCATTCTCAGAGACCATAATATTCATATTTAACCATGAGCATCTCCGTCGATGACCTTGCTGCCTCGCTTTCATCTAGCCATATAGGCCAAGAAGCAATAGATCTTGCAGCCTTACAGGTTCGTACTACCCGAACGAAGCGCAAAAGAACATCATTTTGACCCACTTGCTCTACAGGCGCAGTTGGCGCAAACATTATTCGGTCAACAGATCACTTCAACCTCGAACGAGCAGGAGACTACTCGACAGTCGAGTTATATACAGCCTTGCAATACTCCCACAGGCCGCACTCCATCATTGAGCTTGAGCCGGGGGCAAATGGCTGACGCTCAGAGGCGCTCGAGCGCAACTTCTCGTCGGTATACAGACGAAAATTGGAGGGATGGTGACGAGGAAGATGAGCGAATGGTGGAAGACATTCTTATCCCATCATTGCCAGTGTCCGCCAATCCGACAACGTCCCAGTTTTCGTTACCCCCACAACACGCCTCAACAAAGTCTCAGTCCTCCATTCATAACGCCTTTCCGCCGTCTACGTCGTCCCAATCGTTCGGTACCTACCCTGCTGAACCCTCGCCCTCGCTGTTCACGTCTACCGACCCATTTTACATTGCCCAAGTACAAGCCACGCAAAACCATAATACCTCCTTTCCATCCATCTTCTCCCAAACTGGCCGTCCTACCCAGCAATCCCCTTTCCTGACGCAACAGCAGCACTATCAGTCTCAGCGTCGGGATAATCACGGATATATCCCCTCTACCCCTGTTTCTCTGGCACTGGATCCCCACTCGCTTTTCGTGAGGACATCAGCCGCATTTGAGCGCTAAACGGTGGATACAACCACAGTGTATCCATAGCAGTTCATCGTCCCCGTCCCGGCCTTTGTTCCACCAGTCATTCAGCCCCATGGTTCCATCATAATTATATTGTACCGAACCATAAAACGCCCAAACCCATCCTCAAATCCAACATCCTCACTTAGCCTCTACGATAGCACATTTCCGATGCCTCGCGGGCGCCACATCGCCACCTCGTTCCCTCCGTCTGTACTATCTCGGTGTCTACGGCAACCAGCTTTCCGAAGCCGATCCGATCCTTTTCGGGAATCCCCTCCATAGATACGACCATATCGGTCCTCCAACATATGCCCTGTCACAAACTACGGTCCTTCTCCCTCTTTGTCGTTGTTTCCAAATTCCTACTTAGTTGGATTTCCACCGGCCATCTTGATACATTTGAATTCCTAGATCTGCAAAGCTACTCGCCTTGTGTACTTCACTTCCCCAACACTCGATTTCAAGATTTTTAGCACTTTGTAGCGTGGACATTTTGCCATTATTTTTACGCTGATCGTGTAGAGTATCATACCGTGGACATGTACTTGCTTTTACCATTCCCCAGCTTGCCCAAGTTTTCAACGACGAATTAACAACTGTCGTAGTTTGGGGGTGGGGGATTCTTTCAACAAGTTACAGAATCACATTATTTATGTTCCTCTTGGATGCGGCATAATTGTTGAGAGTAAGCAAAACAGAGAGACACTTGGATGGATGACAGAAAAAAGTCCGGGTGAGGACTTCAGAAAAACATGGACGGTACTATTAGCGGACCATGCAATCCATGGGTTGATCGGCATACTGCGCTAAGATGGGTATGGCGGTTGGAGGGGTAACGACACAGCAGGGATGGACAGACGGAGAGCAGAGACGAGACATTAAAAGAGGTCTTCCAGTGTCATTTGTTTGACGATATCCTATGAACGGTAATACCATGACCTTCCGTTGGCACTCACAATGGTCCGACCGTTGAATATAAAAACTCACGGTATTCGAAACCATTTGTGCGAACTCCTCAAAGTTCAGTTTCCCATCTCCATCTTGGTCTGCCTCCATTATTGTCTTGTCAACGATCTGCTGCAATTGTTGGTCCTGCGATGAACGGAAACGTTAGTGGATGCGCCTGACGCAGGACATCCTGGGGATTGGCACCTTTAAATTGTTTCCGACCATCATCTTCAATACCAGGAAAAGTTCCCCGTTCGAAATAAACCCGTCTCGATCAACATCGTACACCTTGAACGCAACTGAGGAATTGGAGCGGATATCAGACACATTAGACGAAAACGATATGTTATGGTGGTGAAGGAACACACATTTCAATTTCTCTTCTCGCCCCCCTCTACTACTGAACGCGCTCAGTCCACCCACAAACTCCTGGAAATCAACTGTACCACCACCACTAAAAAGTTTAACAAGTCAATGCTCGTTCTAGGAACATAACGCAAGGCAGATGAAAAGAGATAATGACGTACTCCTCGTCGAAAATGGCAATCATCCGCGATGCGAGAGGGTTGGTGGCGATCTGAGGTATTTGTAGGAATTCTTCCCGGTCTATCGATCCGGAGCCATCACTAATAAAGGTTTGTGTATCAGTCTGAGCTCATCTGTTCAAAAGGATTTGACACTATTCAATACGTCCATTCACCTGTCGAGTTTCATAAACCGTTTCTTTAACCGCTCAAGTTCGGGTTGGGTGACTATTCCAGATGAATACCGATGGGCGGGCACAGTCAAATTAGTAAATGGGGCACCTGAGATACGAGAACTACAGACGCACAGTTGGACCGCCTCTGCATGTCCTCCATGAATTGAGATGCTGTAGATCATCGTACGCAAGTCAGAAAGACTATCAAGGGCCACACAAGACAGTTTCAAACGAACGCGATTGCCCCATGATGATGAAGATCAGTCTTTCCCAGAACTAGAATATTATCACAGTAGTGGATCACCCAGAGAGACTGGGATAAAGAGATTACAAGGGAGTACGAGTCTGCGAATGTATGTGCGTGGGAAGCATCTCTAATACCGACACGTGCAACGAAATTGTGGCCGGCGTTTGGTTTGGGTCGTCGTCGTTGTGTGCAGTTGTGAGCTCGGACGACGAAGAACGGGATTTCCATGAGGCGCTCCTTGCTTACACACATCCGCGAACAGAATCCACGCTTTTCAACTACAGCCTTTCCATCAAGAAATTCTTATTCACCTTCAAGGCATGATCTGCACTGCCTCACGATCACACTTCCTTTATGACCGTATATTAGATCTACAATATCCCGGGAATTATACGAGGATCCGATAGCCCTGACTTTGTCTGATGCGCAACGACGAACCATCTATGCGCTTTCTACACCCCCCGGCAAAGCAGGAGTGGGGGTAGTGAGGGTCTCAGGACCTGATGCGTTACACGTCTGGAACTCTATGGTTAGGACTTCCAAGGCCGGCGAGAGAAGTAAACGAGTCTCACCGGCACCTTGGAAAATGGAGCGGTGCCGTATTGTCCACCCCGAGCGGGGTGAACTATTGGATGATGGCCTTGCGGTGTTTTTCCGAGGTACACCTTGACAATTCCCGAGCAATCAGATGAAAGTCCCATTCTTGCGATTTTCCCAGCTCCGAAGTCGTTCACAACTGAAGATGTGCTTGAACTACATATTCACTCGGGCCGCGCTATAATCTCGTCCGTCCTTGCGGCCCTCTCCTGCCTCACGTTTTGCAGGCCCGCTGAACCAGGAGAATTCACCCGTCGCGCATTTCAGAGTGGTCGACTTGACTTGACACAGGTCGAGGGCCTGAAAGACCTGATAGATGCCGAAACTGAGGGTCAGCGGCGAGTTGCTTTGAAGTCAGCGGGGGTGGGTGAGACTGACTTTTATATATGCTATGCAATATTTAGTCTGACGCTTCGCGCAGGGCGTTGTGAGAGCTCGATTTGAACGGCTGAGGTCGGAGATCATAAGTTGTCTTGCGACAGTTGAAGCACTCATCGATTTTGGGGAAGGCGAAGACATTGAGGAGGGCGTTCACGAACAAGGTTCGATTTTGTCTTGTCAGTTGCACGCCACTTTCCTCCATCCCCGACTTTAAAGCTCGAGAACTAGCCCGGAAACTCCACTGCGCCATCCAGACACACCTTCTAGACAACCGTCGGGGCGAGATTATCCGCTCAGGAATTCGACTTGCAATTTTCGGCCCTCCGAACGCCGGAAAGAGCAGTCTCCTCAATTTTCTGGGTATGTTCTCCTAGCCATGTATCATCTGGTTGACCATGACTTGTTGTGAAGCCCAACGAGAAGCCGCTATTGTTACACCAGTTCCAGGTACAACAAGAGATATCCTCGAATTGTCGCTGGATATAGGCGGACTTCCAATCATCGTAGCTGACACAGCAGGTCTACGAAAAACAGATGATCAGGTTGAAAGTATCGGAATAGAGCGGGCGACGAATACGTGAGCAGCTAACCAAAAGTTTGATTAATAACTCCACGTTACTAACACTGAATCTACGTCAAAATGTAGAGTCCAAGCTGCAAATGTCTCCTTATGCGTTCTTTCACTTCCGGAGGTCATTTCGAGCACCCCTGACGGCCCCCGGATCCAAATTCCTCCAATCTTGAGCCCGATCATCACCCCCGAGACGTTTTTCTTGTTTAACAAATCCGACATAGTCGGCTTTTCCGTTCCAGAAGAAGTGATGGTAGGTGTCAAAGAGGAGAAAGCTTGGAAGGTCAGTTTGAGTACTGGTGAGGGGATGGCAAGCTTTCTAGCTGGGTTTGCTGGGGCATTACAAAGGAGGTACGCGAGCATCTGCTGTCTTAGTCGCATGATTGACCGCGGAGATGTCTTTGATTCGTGCATGTCAGGTATGACTTAGGCCCGGACGATGACCTTACTCAAACCACCCTAATCACCAACGCTCGACAACGCGTCCATCTCGAATCGGCCTCTCGGTTCCTCGAAGCCTTCCTTGACACCTGTGAGCTTTCTTTCTTTGGACATTTCCCACCCTAACAACAAATCCCTTCAGCGGTAGAAGACGTGGTACTTGGTGCGGAGGAGCTGCGGTATGCTGTGCGGGCTGTGGGGAAAATATCCGGTTTGATCGACGTGGAAGACGTATTGGATGTTGTGTTTCGGAATTTTTGTATTGGGAAATGAGTAGTGATTCCAGCCCGACAAAATATCTTTTAGAAGAGGAACAGGCAGAAATTGTTGAAGGATTTGGGGTAATAACTTGGTTAGAAGTACGTCACACTCGAGGAAACACATGCAGAGGTTAAATTTCCCTCTTCACATTATCGAATACAGGGATTTTTCAGAACGTTAGGCACGACAATTCTGTCCATCCCCTGCAATCAAATGCTGAGGAGAGATGATTCAACAATGTGCGGAAATTACAGGTAGCAGATAAAGACCTTGGAATCACCACCATGTTGGTTTCCCTTCCTGTTCGTATATATCAATGCGTCATAAGTCTCTAGATACAAGGAACAATGTACCGTCTTATCGCTCTTCCAAGCCAGATCCCCTTAACGCATAGGAATGGAATCCACATCCATCGAATCATCATCATACCTTAGTGCTAATTCCGACTGGTTTTGCGAAGGAGAACAGGACCATATGTTGAGCTTAGAATCTTCGCCGCCGGTGACAAGGAGGTTGTTCTGAGATGAAAATGAAAGACAGTCAAAGGCAGAAATGCAATCAATAAGGAGCGCAGAGGGTGACTAACATCTTCATCCCATAGAAGTGATCTAACAATACCCACATGCCCATTTGTCCAGAGATTGTGTAGGCACCATGGAGCACCTGGTAGCGATAGGTTAGCGTTCGAGATCATAGCTATATCCCCCCTAAGAAAGAAAACATGGGAGTCAACTATTTGACACAGTGGGGTTGGATTTTATTCTGAGCTCAACTCGTTCGATCCTACAAATATACTGAGGTTTTGATCCGAATTGGAATTGCTGTGTCCAGTGATCAGATAGTCCGTAACCCATGTGCGCCGTTGGTTGTGAACTGATGGTCCACGAATGTCGAGACTTTGTAATTGGTCAAGCTAGAAATTTGACATCTTTAATAAACGAACTTAGATGGTATAATTTGGATGGAAACCATGGACCTCGTTTGACCACATACTAAACGTCTCCATGTCACTGGATGCCCAAATATTTGGGCCTGAAGGAGTGTGGATCCATCCAGTCTGTGAGATGCTACATCCCCAGTTGCCCACGTGCAGCACGGCTTCGTCCTCGTCGTCCTCTGTTGCATTTGAGGTGCAAATTAGGCCATCAGACGAAGCTGAAAGGAGGATATTATGGGAAGACGAGCAGGCCGACCCCTCCTTGAGAAAATGGAGCGCGGTGATGTCATCTGAGTGGGTGGAGGCATGAGTGCGGAGAGGAGTGCCAGGTTGTCGTGGATCCCTTTACAAGTTCAGAGTCAACTGCAAGCAGTGCAGCAATTCCTCTTCACTAGGCTCACCAGTAAAGGATGAGAGCATCGTCTCCTCGTAAGTCTGTTCCCGCGGCAACCGTCAGGCCATCCGGAGAAACGTCACAGCAAAGCAGAGGGCGTGTTCTGCCCATATTTGTCACTGAATAAGATAGTTGTCAACATTTGTCGCGTTAAAGGGTATCGAGGGGATTTCCATGCTCACTTTTAATGCCATGGGAGATAGACCGTTCATCCCATACCTTGACACTTCCATCTTTCCCAGATGAAACGAGAGACTTGTGATTCAGGCCTGCTATTAAATCTACTGTTTTCAGGGAGGTGGTAGCAACGTCATGTCCTGACAGCGTTTGTACACCTTGCAGAGTCGACTTGTCAAAGATATCGATTGTGTTCGACGGAGAGGATGCAGAGGACGCATAATGAGCAGGAAGGGATGCTAGCGAGAGAACGTATGCTTGGGATGAAAGAGTAGTAGACGTTATGGGTGAGAAAATATCATTTAATCTGGGAGACTCGAGCAGTAGCAACTCTGTCATTTTTTCCAAGGCACAGTGCGTGTCACGGTGATGTATAAGTAAAAAAACGATTAATGCACGGCGATGGACATGGCCGATCGTATTAGGCTTTGTGTGGCAAGGGCATCTTCAACGCGCTGAAGCGGAGTTTAAAATCCGTCTCAAGGTTTACCGTGACTTGGGTTCCTTATTTGGCAGGTGGTAAGCATTTGTCGCTGTCTAGGCTAAATATTATCAGCATTCAAGATAAGATTACGCACGTGAGGACCTAACCGGTAGGGGGCACGGAAATCCTTTCATAAGAACATTTATTTCCGTGGTTTGTGCAAGGTTTGTGCAAGAACCAGCAGAGGCTGCTGGGAACATATACAAATAAACGGCTTGGCAGCCTGAGGGCCACCGATTTGTCGCATAATCACTGAGCCAATAAATTCACAAAAATAAGATCTGAAAGCTATTGATAAGGCCCATCCATTGGTAATGTTAGAAACTTGAACTCTTTTGAGCTAAAAAGCACTGGAGACTAACTGGAGGCAGCTAATTTTCACTTGTAGTTTACCATTCCAAGAATATGCCAGTCATGTGAATTACCATACATGGCAATGTACCTGACTTAATTACAAGGTATGTCGTTCGAAGTGGTTCGAGCTCAAGTGCTGCTCTCAATTGACCAGGTTGTTGTTTTCGGACGCCCACTGCGATTCTGGAGATTCTGTCACTCCGAATAAAATTACATTCCCACACATCCCCGGAGTTTCTAAGTAAGCTTTTTGATGGGGGGGATTTTTCTATCAACAGGGTCG
>Ga0210387_10005107_pt1 | contig 10055 bp, 9 predicted proteins | sample IncBWC7OmetaG_FD_160108 | JGI IMG/M metagenome (GOLD analysis project Ga0210387, IMG submission 160108) | Forest soil microbial communities from Barre Woods Harvard Forest LTER site, Petersham, Massachusetts, United States - Inc-BW-C-7-O ...
AGCTTAGCATGCGGGTCCTCGGTACACGCGGAAGCGCTGGAAATGCCTGGCCAACGAAAGGATTGTTACTTGGGACCCGCATCACTAGTGTTCGCCCGCCCATGACCGACGAGCCCCCCGAGACCCCGCCCGAACCGGCTGACGTGCCGGCCGCGGCCGAGGAGCGTGAGCGGGCGGGGATATACAGCGTCAAGCTACCGACTTTCGAGGGGCCGCTCGACCTCTTGCTGCACTTGATCGAGGAGCATGAGCTCGACGTGATGGACATCCCGATCGCGTTCGTCGCCTCGAAGTACGTCGAATACATCACTCTGATGGAGGAGTTGAATATCGACGTGGCGAGCGAATACCTCGTCATGGCGGCAACCCTCACGCACATCAAGTCGAAGATGCTGCTGCCCGTCGTCCCGACCGACCAGGAGGACGAAGCGGAGGCAGATCTGGATCCGCGGGCCGAGCTCGTGCGCCGTCTTCTCGAATACCAAAAATACAAGCATGCGGCCGAGCAGCTGGCGGCAAATCCCGTGCTGGGTCGGGACGTGTTCCTGCGCGGCTTGCCGGCACCGAGCGTGGAAGGCGCGGCGCCGCTAGCTGGCCTGAGCCTGTTCAAGTTGCTGGACGCCTTTCAGGGCGTTCTCTCGAGAGCCAAGACGACGGTCGATCATCAGATCGATTTCGAGCGCTTTTCCATCACCGACCGCATCAACGAGCTGTCGGATCTGCTGAAGTCACGCGGCAAGGTGCTGTTCGAGCAACTGTTCGACGGCGCGCGTAGTCGCGGCGACCTGATCGTCACTTTTTTGGCCATTTTGGAGATGACGCGGCTGCGGCTGACACGCGTCGAGCAAGATGGGCCGCTGATGCCGATTTTCGTGGAGCTGGCCGTGAACGACGACGGGGAATCGCCCTCGCTGACCGACGATCTGGACCACGCATACGGAACGGCTGTGCGGGCGCCCGAATCCGATGAAGAAGCGCCTCGCCATGTCCGTCCGTCCGACGACGATGACGACGATGACGACGACGATGACGACGACGATGACGACGACGATGACGACGACGAATCGGAGGCTGACTCCGACGATGAGGATCTCGCCGAAACAGACGATACGCCCGACACGGAGCGGGAGTGATGGCAGCCAGGAAACGCAAGATCGTGCAGCCCAAACGCGCGGCTGAAGTACCGGCGTCAGCAGAAGCCGAGCTCGAAGCCAGCTCAGAAACGCCGGACACCGAAGCGTCCGGCGACGCCACGCCCGCTGTGGGCGCTGAGGCGGACGCTGAGGAAGAGCCAGAAACCAGCACATTGCCGCCAGAGTCCGGGGAGACTGACGCCCAGTCCGAGCCCGACTCCGAGGCAAGCCCGGACCCGGACGACGACGGCGCTGGCGATCCGGTCCATGAATTGATTGGTGAAGGCCCGTCCGAGGTGGACGAGACGCGCGTGGACGATACCGGCGCGTACCTCAAGGGGCTGCTCGAGGCCTTGCTATTCGTGTCGGACCATCCGCTCGAGATCAAAGATTTGGCGCGAGCAGCCAAGATCGACAAGAAGCGCGCCGAGGAGTTGGTGCAAGAGATCCGCGCAGACTACGAGAAGCGCGGGATCCGTTTGGATGAGGTCGGGGACGGCTATGCGTTCCGAAGCAACCCGACGTATTCCGAGTACGTGCGGGGGTATCTTTCGCTGCGCCCGGTGCGGCTCTCGCGAGCTCAGCTCGAAACTCTGTCTATCGTTGCGTACCGGCAACCGATCACTCGTCCCGAGGTGGATGACATCCGGGGTGTGGACGCGGGCCCAGTGCTCAAGGGGCTACTCGAACGGGATCTGGTTCGCATCATCGGCAAGAAAGACGAGCCGGGTCGGCCGATGCTGTACGGCACGACGCAAACCTTCCTCCAAGTGTTCAGCCTGAAGTCGCTGCGCGACTTGCCGACGTTGCGGGAATTCACGGAATTGAACGACGAATCGCGCAAGACCTTCGAAGAGGAGTTGGGCGAAGAAGCTCCCGAAGGGCCAGTCAGCTTCGAGCAGGCGATGGCCGCGGAAGCCGCTCAAGACGCCGGTGAACCGGTCGCCGGCCAGAGCGCGAGGGAATCCGAGCTCGCCGAAGACGTGCACGCGCTCAGCAGCGAAGCCGCCGACGGCGAGCCGTCGACTGATGCCGAGGCCGCCGATCTCGCCAAGGAGGATGGCGCCGAATCCAGCGAAGAGGCTGATGACGACGACGATGACGACGATGACGACGATGACGACGACGACGACGACGACGACGACGACGACGACGACGAGGAGGAATAGCGCTGCAGGTCTTGCAGCGAGTGCCTACTTTGAGGTGCTCGTCTTGGCCGGCGACTCGGCAGGGTCGCTGTAGGCGTCAGCGAGCTTAGCCACCTGATCGAAGAGCGCGGGGTGCTCGGCGAGCTTGCGTACCAACTCCCAAAGCTTGCCGTCGGCGAGTCGCGCCAGGCCGACCTTTGCCGAGGCCGCTTTACCTTTCGGGACACGCAAAATCGCCGCTGGGCCTTTTTTTCGTAGAGCCTCGAGCTCTCCGACGTAGCGCTTGGTCGGAAAGAGCTCGCCAGCCTCCCAAGCGGCGAGCTCCTTGGGCTCGACGCCGAGCGTCGTGGCGAGCTCCTTTGCCGTGCACGACAGCTCTTTTCGCAATTGCTTCAGCTCTTCGGGCGACACAGCCCGAACGCTAGCATTTGAGCCGACCGGCGAGTGATGCCTGTTTTCTCGCGAAACCAGCAGCTTTGCCGAGCCGATGCGGAATCGTGCGGACGTTGCTCGCTTTGGCTTTGCCTGTCTTGTTGTGCTGCGACCCGCCGGTCCCGACGCCCGCATCCGGCAACGGCGGCGCGCGCAAGGTGTCATTCGAGCCCAGCGCCGAGTCGTCGGCCGTCTCCGCCGTCGTGCGCGTGCACATCGACAGCGCGAGCCTCGACGCCGGGGACGTCACGCTCTTCCAGGGGGAGCTCTCGACCTACTACTTGGCACGGATCAAGAGTGGAGAGCTGCCGAGCACTCTGGCGGCTCGGCAGATCCCGGTCGTCAGTTGGCGCAGCAACGGCGTGCTGATCGTCGCCCCGGTACGCGCGCTCTCGCCTGACACGTATTCGCTCGCCGCGGGCTCAGGCTTGGTCGGACAATTCCAGGTCGTTAGTCCCGCGCCGTTACTCAGTCGCCTCTGGCCGCCGGCGGGTAGCACGACCGGGCTCCTGCGACACATCATCTATTGTGGCGATGGGTCTATGCCTCTCGGCACTGCCCCGTTGCTCTTCGAGCCCGGTGATATTGCGCTGACGCCGCTGCCAGGCGTCGATGACAGCGGCCTATTTTCGACGCGCTGTCTGCACCTGGAGTCGGATGTTGCGCTCGAACCGGCACAAATCGTGGTGCCGCCAGCCACTGCTGGAGCATGGGCGCTCGACCCTGCGCCGTTTTCCGGTGCGGTCGTGCAACCGGCGACGCCTCTCAGCTGCACGACAGAGGAGACCGCGTTTGGCTTGGGCTGCGCAGCCGTGGCCGACGATCGCGTCACGGTGCGCACGCCGGCAGGCGCGCTGCTTTGGACCGTCAACACGGAGAGCGGATCGCTATTGGAGGTGACGGACGCGAGCCAGTTCGTGATCCGCGGACTCGCGCCGGGCACCAGTGAGCACCTGTGGGGCAGCGTGCACGACGAATCTGGCGCTGAGCAAGACTTCGACTCCGTGGTCGACATGAACCCCGCCCGCGAACGTCCCGTGTTGAACGAAGTGCTGGCGAATCCGCTTGGCCCCGAGCCGCAATCGGAGTGGCTCGAGCTCGTGAACGACGGCGCCATCCCGCTCGACCTCTCGCATTTTTCAGTGCGCGACAGCGGCGGCAGTACGCCCTTGCCCTCTGCCACATTGGCCGTGCAAGAGTACGCGCTCTTGGTGCGGGAAGATTTCGCGCCGAGCGCGAGCGACGTCCCGCCAGCGCCGGGCGTCCGCTTGATTCGCGTGCCCCAGCTCGGTACTACGGGCTTGTCGAATAGCGGCGAGGCCCTCGCGCTCGTCGACGGCAATTTCACGCTGATCTCTGCCTTGCCGGCGGTCGCCGCGAAAGCCGGAGAGAGCTTGGCGCGACGCCACTCGTGGTCGCCCGACGATGACCCGAGCGCGTTCACGACCGGTACACCAACGCCGGGCGCGCCCAACGACTAGAGCAACGCCGACCGCGATGCGGCGTTAGCTGCCGGAGATCGTCATTTTTGCGGTCCGAAAGGTTGGCGCCGCGGTCGACGTGATGAGGCGCAGATCGGACGCGATGCCGTCGATGCCCTTGAGCATCGCGTCGAGCGTCGACGAGATCGTGATTTCGCTGACCGGGAAAGCGAACTTGCCATTTTCGATCCAGAAACCCGCCGCGCCGCGCGAAAAATCCGACGTCATCGGGTTGAAGCCGAAGCCCATCATTTCGGTAACGTACAAGCCGCGCTCGGTGCTCGCGATGAGCTCGTCGCGCGTCAGCGGTCCCGGTTGCATCACGAAGTTCGTCGTCGAGGGCGAAATGCTGCCGCCGCCGCGCGCCGCAGAGCCCGTGGACGCGCGCGCCAGTTTCCGCGCGCTGTACGAGTCGAGCAAAAAGGTCTTCAGAATGCCGTTTTCCACCACGACGTTCTTGCGGGACGGCAAACCCTCGCCGTCGAATGGGCGCGACCCGGGAGCTCGTGGGATCAGCGGATCATCGGTCAAAGTGACGCCTGCGCTGGCGACCTCCGTGCCTTCACGCTCCATCAGGTAGCTGGACTTGCGCCAGATTGCGCCGCCCATCAGACACCCCGCGAGGCTACCGATGATCGACCGAGACACGTCGGTGTCGAAGATCACGGGCGCTTCTTGAGTTGGGACCTTGCGTGGGTTCAGCTTGGCGAGTGTTCGCCGCGCCGCTTCTTGTCCGACGAATACGGGATCCTCGAGCTCCGAGCCATGGCGATGCGCGGACCAGTAGTGGCCGCGCCGTTTCTTGCCGCCTTCGTCTTCGACTACGGGCGCGACGGTGATGGCCGCGTACGAGCCGCGTAGAGCCGCTTGGAAACCACTCGACAGCACGAGCGCGCTCGTGGAGTTCGTGCGTGAAAACGTGGCGCCCTCGCTGAGCTTGATGCGCGGGTCGAAATCGAAGGCCGCGCGCTCGGCGATGATGGCTTGTTCGATCGCTCGGTCGGCGTCGATGGTATACAGACCTTCGTCGAATAAGTCGAGCTCGGGAAAGGGCGGTTTGGCGAGCAAATTCGTGTCCGCTGGGCCTGCGAAGGGGTCGGCTTCGCTCAGCTCGGCGAGCATTAACGCATCGGCGACGCAGCGCTCGATACCTGCGGCGCTGAGATCGCTGGTCGACGTCAAGGCGACGCGATGATCGCGGATCACGCGCAACGAAATGCTGTGATGCCCCGCTTCTTCCACCAGCTCTGGTTTGCCGAGCCTCACGCGCGTGCTGAGCTCTGAGCCGCCGCGCGCGCTGGCTTCGGCGACGTCCGCCCCGGCGCGCCGCGCGCGCTCCACCACCTCGGCCGCCAACTTCAGAAGCTCTCGAGACTCGTCGTGATCCATTTCGCCCATTCCTCGAATTTGTGAGATCGAATCGAAGGCTCAGCCTTCACGGCTCATTCGCTGCAGTGCGCGAAGTGTCCAGGCCGTTGCGGCACCGAGCACACCGAGCATCCAGATCAATGCATAGCCCAGCGGGCCGCCCGCGACGCCACGCGTCCCGAAGTCACCGTGAAACTGCGCGTAGTTCGCGTGCACACTGAGGCGCGAAAACGTGGCAAGCAAGAAGATTGCGGCAAGCACGGCCGGCACCGCGGCCTTGCGTAATACTCGGCCTAGCCGGTGGGCCCGCGCGTCTGCGACGGCCGCGAGAAACCCGGCGGGTACGGACGCGGCGGCGAGCAGGGCAACGGCGATCGGCACTGCCGTGGGCAGTCGCTCACTGTCCACGAAGTACGCAAATGACCAATCAGGCTCGAAGGCCACGAAGTAGCCCGCGATGGGCGCGAACACGAGCAGCGCGAACGCCGTCGTGAGCAAGAGCGCGCGACCACCCAAGCCCGACGTGGAGCGGCCCAGGTCCCCCACCGCGGCCCAGGCGCACGCGACGCCCAACGCGAAACCCAATAGGGGAGTGACAGGCGCCGGCATGTGCCTCGAACCTTCCCACGTTTTTCCGCACAAAGCAGCGCGAGATTTGGGGAAATACGCGGCGCTTCGCGCTTGCGTCGTGAGCTCGTCCGCGGTGCTCACGCGGAAAACCGGCGAGAACCGGTCGACGCTCGGGGCACGCTGGACTACATCAACCGGCAATGGACGCAGAGCGCTTGCGAGAGCTTCTCGAAGCCGTGAAGGGCGGCTCGCTCGAAATCGAGTCGGCGCTGGGCAGGCTCGCGACGCTGCCGTTTTCCGATCTGGGCTACGCGCGAGTGGACCACCACCGGGCGCTGCGCCATGGCATCGCCGAGGTCGTGCTGGCCGAGGGCAAGGCTCCCGAGCACCTGATCGGCATCGTACAGCGCTTGATTGAAGCGGGTGACAACGTGCTGGTCACGCGGCTTGTCGGTCGTTCCGCAGACGAGCTGCAGCGCGCAGTGCCGCGACTGACGTATTCGACGCTGGCACGCACCGCTCAGCTCGTGCAGCGACCGATCGCCGAACGCGAAGGCGCGCCCGTCGCGATCGTGACCGCAGGCACGAGCGACATCCCCGTCGCCGAGGAAGCCTATGAGACCCTGCGTATGTTTGGGCTTCCGGCGAAACGCTATTTCGATGTCGGCGTGGCCGGCATTCATCGCCTCATGGGCCATCTCGAGGAATTGCAGAAGGCGCCTGCCGCGATCGTCGTGGCCGGCATGGAGGGGGCGTTGCCGAGCGTGGTTGGGGGGCTAATCGGTGCACCAATCGTCGCTGTTCCGACGTCGGTCGGCTACGGCACCGCGCTGTCTGGCTTTACGGCATTGTTCGGAATGCTGACCAGCTGCGCGTCCGGCATCACCGTCGTCAACATCGACAACGGCTTTGGCGCGGCAATGGCGGTCGGTCGAATGTTGTCCACCCAACACAAGTCGGCGACACGATCATGAGCAGCGAGCGGATTTTTGCGCACGGCCACGGGCATGACCACGACCACGACCACCATCATGATCACCACGACCATCATCATCACGAACCGAATGAAGACGGCGCTGATCACCACGAGCACGGTCATGCTCACCCGCACGCTGAGGGTCGCGCCGTAGTATTGGCAGGCGCGCCAGAAGCCCACCGTGTGCCCCTCCCAGCTCACGCTGGCGCGGGGAAAATTTTGTATCTCGACGCGTTCAGCGGCATCGCCGGCGACATGACGATCGCGGCGCTGGTCGATCTCGGCGTGCCGTTTCAGGTCGTCGAGCAGAGCGTGTCGGCGCTCGGCCTCACGGGCTTCGCGCTCGAGCTGAAGCGCGCGCGGGGTGGAGCCATCGGCGGCACCAAATTCGACGTAGTGGTCTCTTCCGCCCAACCCGATCGTCGCTACCGCGCGATCGACGAGCTGCTCGTGGCCTCGAGCCTGCACGGCGGGGTCAAAACCCTGGCCCGAGCCATGTTTCGCCGGCTCGCCGAGGCCGAGTCCGAGGTGCATCGGATCGCGCTCGACGAAGTCGCGTTTCACGAGGTCGGCGCGGTCGACGCGATCGTCGACATCGTTGGCGCTGCCGCCTGCTTCGACTACCTCGGCGCGCACGTCGTAGCTTCCGCACTACCGATGGGCCGTGGCAGCGTGCGCTGTCAGCACGGCATTTTGCCGTTGCCTGCCCCGGCGACGGTGGCTTGTCTGCGCGGTGTGCCGACGTTCGACGCGGGGCTCGAAGCCGAGCTCGTGACCCCGACTGGCGCGGCAATCGTAGCGACGGTTGCGCGCGAGTTCGTGGCCTGGCCCAGGTTCGCGCCGGAGCGAATCGGCTGGGGTTTTGGTACGCGCGGCCTGCCAGATCGCCTCAACGCGTTGCGCGTGGTGCTCGGGAGCCCTGAAGCGAAGGCCGAGCTTGCCGCGCAAGCGGCGGAAGCCTCGCACGTCGTGCTGGAAGCGAACGTCGACGACATGAGCGGCGAGCTCGCGGCTCATGCACTACAGGCCTCGCTCGAGAGCGGCGCGCTCGACGCCTGGGCGACGCCCATCGTCATGAAGAAGGGGCGCCCGGCGTTGCTCATCTCGGTGATCGCGGAGCGCGGCGCCGAGCACCGCTTGGCCGAAGTTCTGCTACGCGAGACACATTCGATCGGTGTCCGGCACACGCCGGTTTCGCGCACCGAGCGCCCGCGGCGCACGCAAGACGTGACCACCGAATACGGCGTCATTCCGATCAAGATCAGTGAAGGGCCGTTCGGTCCCGCGCGTATCAAGCCCGAGTTCGACGCGTGTGCGCAGGCGGCGCGGGCTGCAGGGGTGCCCGTTGGCGTCGTACTAGCTGCGGCGCTCGCGGCGTACGCGCGCTGAGCGTCGCACGCCGGTTTAGCCTCAGTCCGGGCGTTCTAACCCGAAGCCCGCTGCTTCCCAGCCGAGCACTCCGCCTTCCAAAAAAGCTACGGGCACGCCTTGTTCAGCGAGCTTGGCGGCGAGCTCTTTCGTTTGATCGCCGGAGCGGCAGTAGACCACCGGAGTGGCGGGCAGCATGTGAAGCTCGGCCAACCGAGTTTCGAGCTCCGCGATCGGCATGTTCACGGCTCCTGGCAAATGCGCGCGAGCGAACACCGGGGCCTCTCGCGTGTCTACGGTGCACACGCGACCGGCCTTGAGAAGTTGCGCCAATTCTTCGGGCTTCAGCGCGCCTTCTGCGCGGGGCAGAAACGGATCGAGCATGTCGCGTAGCTCGCGACGGGGGACCGCTCCGACTTTGCCACCAACCGGTCGCCCTTGGTGAAAGACGACGAAGGTCGGCACGGACTGCACCCCAAGCTGTCGCGCGATATTGGGCGAACGATCGATGTCGATGGCGACGATCTTCGCTTTGCCCTTGAGCTCGTCCGCGAGAACTTGAAGCTCGGGAGCCATGGTCTTGCACGGGCCGCACCATTCGGCGCCGAACTCGACCAATACCGGCTCTTCACTGAGCAGCACTTCTTGCTCGAAGTTTCGTTCGGTCACTGTCGGGAGGGGCATGTGATTCTCGGAATATCGGGGGAAACGGGAGAGTTATGCAACCCGTGCGTCGCGAATGCCAGTGCCAAAATGCAAGCGATCCGAGCAAGCTCGTCAAGTGGGTATCGGAGGGCGGAAAAGTGCGTGCAGTGCTACGGTCAAGAGCGCGACCGAGCCGGCAGCGAGGATTGCCGGCAAAGGGCTCTGCTGTGGCGCGCCCAACAATAGGCCCCAAGTCGGCAACGCCGTGGGCGGTCGTAGGCCGGCTTCCGTCAGCGCGGCGTCGAGCGCCGTCAACCAGGCCACGCTGAACGACGCGCTGACCAATAGCGGTCCGAGCGAGACCGGTAGGCGCTGGCGGAGCAGCGCCAGGAGCGGCGTGCTGCCGAGCGCGCGGGGCCCGAAGTCGTGGTCGCTCGCCTCGAGCCGCACGACCTCGCAGCGCAGCAGCCACGCGAGCTCCAGACCCCGCAGCGCACCGAGCGCGCACACGTAGCTCGAGGTTCGGCTCGACCACGCCCAGAGCACGGCGGCAATGAACACCGTGGGTAGTGCGCTCACCCAATCACAGATCAGACGCAGGAGGGAGTCACACACGCGCGGTCCGCTCGCGGCAAGGACGCCGAGCGGGATAGCAACGACGAATGCGACGATCATGATCGAGGTTCCGGCGAGCACCGCAAACTCGAGCCCGCGCGCGTAGCTCCGAAGTCCAGGCGACAAGGGCGCGAGCGCGGCCGCCAGGAGTACCAAGAGCACGATGGCAGCCGCGGTCACCAGGAGCCGCTTCTTGGCAGAGAGCGGTTCGGTCACTGCGCGCTCTCGGCGTGAGTCGGGGCCATTCCGGGCCGGACGATGTCCGCGATTTGCGTCGAGACCAGCGTGGCCAAGGCCAGAGCGAGGGACGTTGCCATCC
>Ga0210387_10005108_pt1 | contig 10053 bp, 6 predicted proteins | sample IncBWC7OmetaG_FD_160108 | JGI IMG/M metagenome (GOLD analysis project Ga0210387, IMG submission 160108) | Forest soil microbial communities from Barre Woods Harvard Forest LTER site, Petersham, Massachusetts, United States - Inc-BW-C-7-O ...
GGGGTTCCGCTGCTGATTGACGAGGGCGGGTCGTCAGTGGGCGCGCTTTCGGTCGCGGATCGCGCGCCGCGCAGTATCAGTGATCGGCAGATGGAGGCGCTGCGCCGCTTAGCGCGCCAAATTTCGCGGGAGCTACGGCTGCGTCGTGATCTCGATCGCGTGCAGGCGAGCGCTCGAAAGCCCGAGGTCTCGCTCGGCCGAGGCTCGCTGGTGGCCGATCGCTGGCGCATCGTGCGAGAGCTCGGGCGCGGCGCTGCGGGCACGGTCTTCGAGGCGCATGACAGTGATGGCGCGCGCGTGGCCATCAAGGTGTTGCTCGCCGAATGGCGCAGCAACGAGCAGGTGCTCGAACGCTTTGCGCGAGAGGCGCGCGTCTTGATGCGGCTCACCACGCCGCACGTCGGCAAATTGCTGGACGTGGGCAACCTGGATGTGACCGCGGGCGATCTGCCGTTTCTGGTGCTCGAGTTTCTGGAAGGGACGGATCTCGACGACGTGCTGGCGCGCAGCGGGCCGGTACCATTTCGAACCGCGTTCGCCTGGAGTGCCGACGCCTGCCTCGGTGTCGCCGAGGCGCACGAGCTGGGCGTCATTCACCGTGATCTCAAGCCTTCTAACGTCTTTCTGGCGCGAAATCAGGGGCCGACGCCGCTGGTGAAGGTGTTGGATTTTGGGATTGCCGCGGGTGAGCCGGCGTCGCCGAGCTCGCCTTCGCTGACGAATATCGAAGGGCCGCTCGGCTCGCCCGCGTACATGTCGCCCGAGCAAATGATCGCCGCGAGTGACGTGGACGCGCGCAGTGACGTGTGGTCCATGGGTGTGACGCTGTATCAGCTGATCACGGGTCGGCTGCCGTTTCCGGGGGACTCCCCCTTGGAGATGTTCTCCAAAGTGCTGACTCGGCCGCCGCTGCCGCTGCGCGCTCACGTGAAGGACGAGCTCCAGGACGTCGAAGCGATCATCTTTCAGTGCTTGCGAAAGAAGCGGGAAGATCGCTATCCGTCGATGGGCGCGCTGGCAAACGCGCTGCGCCGTCTCGCGAGCTGAACGGGCACGCTCAAAAGGCGTTCTGCGCGGACGGCTGAACCTCGAATTCGAGCGAGTCGCTCGACCGTTCACCTCTGCAGCGGCGCTCGGGAATTGGCTGATTGACTGGGCGAGCCGCCGCAGAGCGCTCGGATCAGCCCCATTGAATGACCACGCTGCCCACGAGCACGATCCCGAGGCCTAGCCAAGTGCTGGTCGGAATTGCTTCATGGCACAGAAATCGGCCGAACAGAATGCTCACGGCCGCGAACAAGCCGACGTACACGCCGAGCAGCTTCGAAAAATCGATCGCGATTTGATTGAGCACGACGCCGTATGAGCCGAGCACGACGAAACCAAGCGCGACCAGCAGGTAGCCTTTGCCGCGCAAGCCAGCTCGGATCAGCGCGTCTCCGCCGACTTCGAATAGCGCAGCGACCACCAGCACCAGCAATTGAATAGCTCTGCTCATCGTTCAATCTCCGCAATGACCGTGCCGTTTTCACTTAGCAGTTACCGCCTGCAACTGCGTTTCCGATAGCCGCAAGAGTGGGTAAAAAATGTATTAAGAGCGGCGGGGTGCGGCTTCTGCCGAGCCGCCCCCTAGCGTCACGTGTTACCGTCCCGCGCGTGACAAATTCCGCTCTCGACAAAGTGCGGATCGGCGCGGCACGATGGCTGAGCTAGGCGTCGGGGATCGAGTCGACCGCTACGAGCTGACCGAGTTGCTCGCGCGCAGCGGCATGGCGTCCGTCTTCAAGGCGCGCGACACCGAGACCGGCGACATGATCGCGCTCAAGCTGCCGCACTTGCACTTCGAGAGCGACGTGGTGTTCCACGAGCGCTTCAAGCGCGAGCAAGAGATTGGGCAGCGGCTCGACTACGCCGGCATCGTGAAGGTGTTCCCGGCGAGCAAGCGCAGTCGCAAATACATCGCGATGGAGCTGGTGGAGGGCACGTCGCTACGCGCGATCTTGGATCGGGAAAAGCGGCTACCCGTAGCCCAGGCACTCGATATCGCGCGCCAAATAGCAGCGGCACTAGTGTACTTGCACGCGAACGGCGTCGTGCATCGCGATTTGAAGCCTGAAAATGCGATCTTGACGCCTGATGGTACCGTCAAGCTGCTCGATTTCGGGATTGCGCTCGACGACGCTGCGCGACGCATCACGTGGTTTGGACTGTCGGCCACGCTCGGCACTCCGGACTACATGGCGCCCGAGCAGGTCAACGGGCGTCGCGGCGACGTGCGCACCGATATTTACTCGCTCGGATCCATCCTGTTCGAGATGCTGACCGGTGAGCCGCCGTTCGTGGGCGGCAATGCGCAGAGTTTGCTGCGCGCCAAAGCGAACGAGGACCCTCGCTCTCCGCGCCAACTTCGGCCCGAGCTCGACCCGAAGCTCGAGGACATCGTGCTCCACGCCATCGAGCGCTCGCCGCGCGACCGCTACGCGCGCGCTGTGGACATGCTCGCCGATCTGACCGATCCGTCCCAGGTCGTGCCCCGCGACCGCTCCGAGATATTGACGCGAAAGAGCGCAGTCGGGCGTCGACAATCGCTATTTTCCGGGTCGATCGTGCTGGTCATTCTGGGGCTTGCGTCGTTGATTTGGCTCAGCCATAGGCGCTCCGCGCCGCCGGTCGAGCCGACATCGGAGCCGCGAGTCCGATGAGCACGAGCACAGACAGCGCTCTGAATTTGGCTTGGGTGGCGCTGACTGGCTTCCTCGTGATGTTCATGCAGGTCGGGTTCGCGATGCTGGAGACCGGCTTTTCGCGAAGCAAGAACGCCGTGCACACCATGGCGATGAATCTGTTGATCTATCCGATCGGCGTGATCGGCTTCTGGCTATCGGGGTTTGCTTTGATGTACGGCGGCGTGACGGGCTTTCCGTCGCTCGGCCCGTCGCTCGCGGTGCATCGCGAGCTGTCGGTGTCGGTCTCTGGGCACGCCCTCGGCTGGCTCGGCGCGGCCAAGTTCGCTCTCATCGACGTCGCTCAAGATCCTGCTCACCTGGTCATGTTTTTGTTCGCGACCGTGTTTATGGACACGGCAGCGACGGTGCCAACTGGTGCGCTCGTGGAACGCTGGAAGCTCAGTGCCTTCGTGATCTACGGCTTTTTCATGTCGATGCTGCTTTACCCGGTCTACGGAAACTGGGTGTGGGGAGGCGGCTGGCTCGCGCAGCTCGGCTCTGCCTTCGGCCTCGGGCACGGGCACGTGGATTTTGCGGGTTCTTCAGTGGTGCACATGACGGGCGGCGTGACGGCCCTCGCTGGCGTCATCGTGATCGGCCCACGCATGGGCAAGTTCCGTCGCGACGGCACGGTCACGGTGATGCCGGGACACAACCTGCCCATGGCGTTGATTGGCACCGGGATCCTGGCCTTCGGCTGGTTTGGCTTCAACGCCGGCTCCACGCTCTCTGCGCGGGATCCCCGCATCGCGTTGATCGCGGTCAACACGATGATTGCCTCGGCGACCGGCGCGCTCACCTCCCTGGTCTACGTCTGGCACCGGCATCACAAACCGGACATGGGCATGTTCTGCAACGGCCTGCTGGGCGGACTCGTGGCCATCACCGCGCCGTGCGCCTTCGTCAGCCCCGCCGCGGCAGCACTGATCGGTCTCGTGGCAGCCTTGTTGGTCGTGAAGGTCGCCGGGTTTCTGGAGCGCACGCTGCGCATCGACGACCCCGTGGGCGCCATCACCGTACACGGCGCGTGCGGAGCCTGGGGTGCGCTTTCGGTCGGGCTGTTCTCCGACGGCAGTTATGGTCTCGGCTGGAACGGCGTGCCTGGACCTATTCGAGGGCTGCTGTTCGGCGACCCGGCGCAGCTGCTTGCACAGTTGATCGGTGTCGTGACCAATGCGCTATTCGTGTTCACGCTTGCCTTTGCGTTCTTTTGGCTGTTGGAACGCGGCATGGGCAATCGCGTGAACGCCGAGGTCGAGTGGAACGGACTCGACGCGCAAGAGATGGGCTCCGAAGCGTATCCCCCCGGGTGAGCGCTACGACCTCAGTTTATGACTAGACCTTTGCGCGCTGCGTCGGGCAGAAGCGCGGGTTAGGGAAATATAAAATCTGAAATCAACGCTGCGCAAATGGTCGCCGCGAAAAGCTTCAGAAACGCGTCGTGGCCAGTAATCGCATTGCTGCCAGTCAACGAGCGACGGTGTGGCGATGCGTGACTTTTTTGCTCACGCATCGGGAGCGGGGTGCGCGGTTTTGGTGATCCAACAATTTTGAGTGAGGAGCACAGAATCATGGCTGAACAGAGTGGTGCATCGGGTTCCGGAGCAAGTCAGGCCCCGTCGTCGCGAGCGACGCTCGGCTTGACTGGGCTCACCATCAACGCCATGGCGCTGATCGCGCCGGGCGCATTCTTGTGGCTGACCTATCAGATTCAGTCGCTGTACGGCGCCCCCATGGCTGGAGCCGGGATGTGGTTCGGCATCGTGGCCGCGCTGGCGCTGTGTTTTGCCACGGCCGTGAGCTACGCCGAGCTCTCCAAGCTTTATCCAGGCGCGGGCTCCTCGTACTACTTCGCCGAGCAAGCCTTTCTGTCCAAGACCAAGGCCCATCGCTTTGCTCGCCTGATGAAGTTCATGACTGGCTGGGCGAGCCATCTTTACTATTGGGTGTATCCGGGCTGCATGGTCGGGGTGACTGCGCTGATCGGCGGCTACCTGATGAATCAGTTCTTTCCCGACACCTTCAGTGGCGGATTCAACAGCCCGCTCTTCATGTACCTGTTCTGCGTCGTATTCGCGCTCGGCGTCGCGTACATCGCATTTCGGGGTGTGACCGGCACGACGGTCGTAAACATGGTCGTCAACGTCGTGCAGATCACGGCGCTCCTGGTGTTCTCGGTCATGGCGATCATGTACCGCTCGAGCCACCAGGAAGGCGCGCACGGCTACCAGCTCGTCAATGGCGCCCCAGTCGACTTCGTCGTCGCGCAGGAACCCGTCATGGAGAACGGCGCGCCCAAGCTCGACCCAACCGGCGCGCCCGTGCTGCAGAACAAGATGGACAAGGACGGCAACCCCGTACCCGAGATGAAGGATGGCAAGCCCGTTCCGTTCGTTTTGAGCTACACGCCCGATCAAGCCGTGACGATGGAACCCTCGGATGCCGATCATCCCAAGGATCTGACGCCTCATTTCAAAATGCACACGAGTGCGGCCTCGGTGGTCGCGCCACACTCGTTCTCCTTCATGTTCATTCAGGCATGCGTCGCAATTCTCATTCTGGTCGGCTTCGAATCCGTGACCTCGATGGGAGAAGAAGCGAAGAACGCCAAGCGCGATATCCCGCGCGCCGTGCTCCTCTCGCTCGCCATCCAGGGCGTGCTTTGCTACCTCATCGAGTATTTCGCGGCGAACTACTTCCTGAACTCCGGTTACACGATGACCAACGCCGCCGCGTCGGGAGCGCCCATCGGTGACATGATGGTGATCGTGGGCACGGCTATCTTCGGCTCCGCCACGGCGGGCCGCGTCTTCATGCTGATCGAGGCGGCAACCGTGTTTTTGGCGCTGATCGGCACGACGCTCGCCTGCCTTAACACCGGAGCACGCGTCACTTACGCCATGGGTCGAGACGAAGAAGTTCCGGGGCATTTCGGCATGCTGCACGGTGAAAACCTGACACCGTACCGCTCGATTTGGACCCTTGCGGTGATCTCCGCGGTCATCGGCATCATCACCGTCACGGTGTACCTCGGTGGCACTACGCCGGCCCCACTCGAAGCGAAATACCACAACCTTTGGTACAGCTTTGGCTTCTTCGACCCGACGACGATCAGCAAGCTACCGAACACGCTCGTGATCATCACGCTGGTCAGCAACTTCGGCACGTTCCTCCTGTACATGATCACCTGCCTGATCGCGATCGTGGCCTTCAACCAGCACGATCAGTTTCACGGCTTCAAGCACGTGGTGATTCCGGTCTTCGGCCTGATCGCAAACCTGTTGTGCATGCTGTTTTACTTGATTGGGCCGTTCATGGTGTCCGGCATGAGCGTGAAGGAACCGTTCATCGCGCTGGGCGTGTGCGTCGCCTGGGGCGTGTATGGCGCGGTCTATTTCGCGCGCAATAGTCAGAGAACGGGCAAGAGCATGCTGACTGAAAAGCCTGCCATGACGGCCTAGCCTGAGCTCGGGCCGCCTGACCGCATGGCATTGACACTCGGGCCACTGAACGAGCTCTTCGAAATCGCCTCGCGTACCCACACTGGCCTAGTGCGCGAGGCGAACGAGGATCATTGCGCGACGTTCTTTGCGCAGGACTGCGCAGGACTGATAGTCGCCGATGGCGTCTCCGGCTTCAACGGCGGCGAAACGGCGAGCCGCATGGCCGTCGAGGTGACGTTGGAAGCGTTCCTGGGCGCGGAAAAGGCACTGCCGCTCGCCAAGCGCCTGTACCGCGCCGTGCAACGAGCAAACATTGCCGTGCACAATCTGGCGCTGGTCGTGCCTGAGCTGCGCGGCATGGCGACGACGTTGACAGCGGTGCTACTGGCGCCCGGCGAGCTGTGCACGGCTCACATCGGCGATTGCCGCTTGTATCTGATGCGCGCTGGGTGCTTGTTGCAGCTCACCAAGGACCACACTGTTGCAGCGCAGCGCATGCGCCTCGGAATCCTGAGTAAGATTCGGGCTCGAGAGCACCCCGCCCGATCGACGCTCACGCGTAGCCTCGGTCGCGAATTGGTCGCTCGCGTCGACCAGTTCAGTACGCCAATTGCGCCCCGCGATCTACTGATGGTGTGCAGTGATGGCATTCATGGGCTGCTGGATGACGCAGAGATCTTGGAGCTGTGCAGTGCTCGGTCTGCGGAGGTCGTCTGTGACGCCTTACTCGGCGCGGCACACGAACGAGGCTCGCCGGACAACGTCACCGCCGCGGTGGCCAAGGTTTCGGCGAGAGCGCCGGCGCTCTCGCGCTCGCCCGGCGGCGGGCTATTGGGCGGCCTGAATCGAAGGTTCCGCACGCGTTGATTTTGGGGTTGGCACGGGACGCTGGCCAGACTCTCGGGCCGAGATTCAGATCAATTCTTAACGCCGACGGCGCTAGTGATAATCGTGCGCCTCCGAAATGGAACCGTCGGGAAACGGTGCGCATGAACGGCCGCTTCTCCCTGCACCAAGGATTCTGCACATGCAGCCGCCTTCTGCTCCGCCGACCCGCCGCACCGAAAACTCGGCTTCAGGTTCGGACGAGTTGCCGCTCAGCTCGAGGCGGCTCGGACCAGCGCTCGACTTCGGCTGCGGCGAACGCATGCGGATACGCGTCGCGCTTGCCTTCTTTGCGCTTGCCGCCGCTCCGGGGATTGCGGGGGGCGCACCCCGAATGGTGCTGTGCGCGGCAATCGTGTTTTCCGCGGCACTGATTCACGAGCTGGGTCACGCACTGTACGCCCTGCTCAGTGGCAGTCGGGCAACCGTGGTGCTGCACGTGCTCGGTTCTCACACGGTCATCGAACCGCGCTTGTCACGCGGGCGTGAGCTCGTCTCCACGCTGGTCGGCCCGCTCGTGAGCATCGCGCTCGGGCTGCTGCTGTTTCGGCTGCATCGAGCCTTTCCAGCACACTCTTGGTTGACTATCAGCAGCTGGGTCAACCTCGGCTGGGGTGCTCTGAATCTGCTGCCCGTACTCCCCTTCGACGGCGGGCGCGCGGTGCTCGCGCTGGTCGGAGATAAGCAACGCTCGAGCGCGCTACTGATTTCCGGGATGTGCGCGCTGGTGATTGCCATTCAAGGTCTCGCCGTTCTGCGCAGCGCGCCTACGATTTTCTTGTTTGGCGCGGCGGCAATCGTTTCGTTGCTCGGTTGGGCGCAGCAGCGTCGCGTCGAGGCAGAGCAAGCCCTCGGCCTTCCCGGCCAGCTCGAAACCGCGCGTCGTCTGCTCGCGGATGGTGAGTATGAACGAGCCCGTCAGCTCGCTACTCGAATCGGCGTGCGCGCTTGCTCGAACAACACCGCCAATGCTGCCTGGGAGCAAGTGGCATGGGCGGAGCTCGGGCTGGGGCTTGCTGATCGGGCCTACTGCACGCTGAGTCGCACTCGCCCTGCTTCAGATGTCAATGGCTACTGCCTCGCTGCCGTGCAGGCCGCACGGGGTGAAATTCGGCACGCCATCGGCCTATTGGAGCGCGCGCTCGGTCGAGACGTCGAGCGCAACGCGACCAAGTTGTTGATCGATCTCCACGCGCGCTTGGGTGCCTTCGAGCAGGCTTGCCGAGTCGCGAGCGCGGGGCTGTCAGCGCTCGACCCGGACGAGACCCGGCGCGTGATCGAAGCCGCGTTCGAAGCAGAGGCATTCGGCCCCGCCACTGAGCTTGCTGGCGAGCTCGCCGCCATCACGGGCAGCCCCGACGATGCCGTCAGCCACGCCTATGGTCTCGCCCGTCTAGGTGATCGCACGACCGCGAAGCGCATCTTCTCGCAACTAGTTAGTTTGTTGTCCAATTGGCAGATGCACAAGGAGACCTTGGCGCGCCTATTGGATCTGCTAGCTCGCCCGGACCTGTGCGAGCTCATTGGACCGGAGCTCAGTCACCGCGCGCTCGCAGCTGTCTCTCCGCTGGGCTGAAAAGCGGCAGGCGATTCCAGCTCTGCTGGCGCAAAGCCCATTTCGTGAACCGTCCCGGCGAGATTGCGCCTTTTTCGGGAAGCGGTTCCAGCGCGATATCGTGCGCAATCTTCGGATATTCCTGGTGATCGACGTGGCGGCGTCAGATGCCTTTGCGGTGACGAGATCCGCATGTTTTTTGCGCGACGGATTGAGACTTCTCGTCAACGCGAATCCTGCTAGCGTGGCCCGCGTCGAGACGGCAGGCGCCGCTCCGAGGGAGGTTGATCAGGATGCCAAGCAAGAGTTGGGGTGTGTGTGCGCTGATCGGGTCGACGCTCGTCGCAGCTGCCGGCTGTGGCGCACCAGGCACGGACGGCAGTGTCGGCGAAACAGCGAGTGCTTTGAGCTCCGCGCAGGACGTGCTCGGGTTCGAAGCGCTCAGTGCGTGGCATGCCTCTTCGGGTCACGCCGCGTTGACGGCGAACCACACGGAAGGCATGGCCGCATTCGCGCTCAGCGCGCCGGTCAACTACACGACGCTCACGAGCGCGCCGATCGCATCCACGAGCTCGGGTTTGCTCGGCTTGAGCCACGCTGGCTCGAAGCTCTCGCTCGACCTATTGCTGCCCACGCTGCAGCCCAACGCCTTCTACTTCGGAGCCTTACAGCTCTACATCAGTGTTCCTTCGCGCGGCCTGTACCATCAATTTCTGGGACAGGTCGAGCTCAGTCAGCGACCGCTCGGGGTGTTCCAGACGTTGGACTTTCCGGTCAACGACTCGATTCGCGCTAGCTTGAACGGGGCTACCTTCAGTGATTTGACGTTCACGTTGGCGCTCAACGCGCCGGCGGGCGCCCGCGGCACGTACTTGTTCGACAACCTGCGCGTGACCGGCGCTGCGCCTGTGCTGCGCGAGTTCCCCACGAGCGACATCGATGGACCGCAAGGCATCACGACCGGCCCAGATGGCGCGCTCTGGTTCACCGAGGGCGTCGGCAATCGCATTGGGCGCATCACGACGGCGGGGGTCATCACCGAGTTCCCTGTGCCCACGCCGGACAGTAACCCCGCGTTCATCGCTCTGGGGGCGGACGGCAACCTGTGGTTCACGGAGTTCGACGCGAACAACATCGGTCGCATCACTCCTCAGGGTGTGATCAGCGAGTTTGCCGTGCCCACGCCCAGTAGTGGTCCAATTGGGATCACTCTCGGCAGCGACGGCAATGTCTGGTTCACCGAGCTCTCCGCGCCGAAAATCGGCAAAATCACGCCCGCTGGCGTGATCAGCGAGCTCCCCGTGACGATTCCTAACAGTCTCATCACCAGCGGCTCGGATGGCAACCTCTGGTTCACCGAAGAGAACAACGTCGTCGCGCGACTGACGACCGGCGGCGTGCTGACCGAATTCACGACACCGACCACGGACGGAGACGGCTTCGG
>Ga0210387_10005109_pt1 | contig 10052 bp, 9 predicted proteins | sample IncBWC7OmetaG_FD_160108 | JGI IMG/M metagenome (GOLD analysis project Ga0210387, IMG submission 160108) | Forest soil microbial communities from Barre Woods Harvard Forest LTER site, Petersham, Massachusetts, United States - Inc-BW-C-7-O ...
AGCAACGCCGGCATCGCGGGCCTGGTGGGCGCGCTGATCATCGGCAAGCGCACCGGCTACGGCAAGGACCTGATGGCTCCGCACTCGCTGACCATGACCATGATCGGCGCTTCGCTGCTCTGGGTCGGCTGGTTCGGCTTCAACGCCGGTTCGAACCTCGAGGCCAACGGCACCACCTCGCTCGCCTTCGTCAACACGATGGTTGCGACCGCGGGTGCTGCGCTGTCCTGGATGATCTTCGAATGGATCTTCAAGGGCCATCCCTCGCTGCTCGGCATCTGCTCGGGTGCGGTTGCGGGTCTGGTCGCCGTCACACCGGCTTCCGGCTTCGCCGGTCCGATCGGTGCGCTGGTGCTCGGCCTCGTGGTCTCGCCGGTCTGCCTGTTCTTCGTCTCCACGGTGAAGAACACCTTCGGCTATGACGACGCGCTCGACGTGTTCGGTGTGCACTGCATCGGCGGCATCATCGGTGCGCTCGGCACCGGCATCCTGGTCAACCCCGCGCTGGGTGGCGTCGGCATCACCGACTACACCAACATCACGGGCAACAATGCCGGCACCTACGATCTCGTCACCCAGATGATCGCACAGGGCAAGGCCGTGGGCGCCACGCTGGTGTGGTCGGGCGTCGGTTCGGCGATCCTCTACAAGGTCGTCGACGTGATCGTAGGCCTGCGTCCTTCGGTGGAAGCCGAACGCGAAGGCCTCGACATCACCGACCACGGCGAACGCGCCTACAATTACTGAGCTCCTCCCGGGGCCGGGTCCCAAGAGGCAACTCGAGGGACCTGGCCCACAACTTCGGTTCGGGCACATACCCGGCAATGCCCCGACCGTCGAGGGGCTCCAGCGCAAGTTGGGGCCCCTTTCTTTTTTTGCCGAAATCGGAATTGCCAAAGCCCTCTCTGGAGTCCGACACTACGGACAACCAACAAGACCAGGGAGGACGTCATGAAGCTCGAGGGCGGATGCTATTGCGGGGCGGTGCGTTACGTGGCCGAAGGCGAGCCATTGATGCAGGCGCAGTGCCATTGCCGCGAATGCCAGTACATCACCGGCGGGTCACCCAACATGTTCGTGGCGATGCCGCCCGACGGATTCAAATACACCAAGGGCACACCGAAGCAGTTTGCGCGCAAGGATCTGGAGAAGCCAGTGACGCGCGAGTTCTGCGCCGAGTGCGGCACGCATCTGGTGACGCGCCCGCTGCGGCCGGTCGTGGTTGTCAAGGTCGGCACCCTCGACGACCCCGCGCAGATCATGCCAAATGTCGCGATCTTCACGATCGACAAGCAGCCGTTCCACCACGTGCCTGAAGGCATGCCGGCGTTCGAACGTCGGCCGTAGCGACGGGATTACCCGGCGGCGCCTGTTACCACGCCGGCTGTTGCCGCTCGAAGCGCCAGAAATAGCTTTCAAGCTGCGCCAGCGCGACCTGGTCCGGCTCGTCGGTGAAATCCAGTCGCGGGCGCATCGGAAGCAGCCGGCACGCGGCGGTCTGCCGATACAGTGCTGCGACCGCGCGGCGCCGGCGCAGATTGCCCATCACACTCGTCCTGATCATGGTTCGAGCCCCCCACAAAGCTCGCTAAAGCATGATCCGGAAAAGTGTGCAGCGCTTTCCCGAAAAGATCATGCTCAATCAAAGTGGGAAAAGCGTGCGCCGGTCCAATTTGCGTTTCGTTACCGCGCATCCTTAACGGCGCGCATGGTTGCCGAAGGGTTGCGCGTCACCCGTATCCCGCCACCGCAAGTCGGTGCCGCGCCGGCCGGTATGGCGCGGGACATTTCAACCGAAGCGGAAGTCTATTCCGCCGGCAGCGAGAAAAATTTTCGCAAGCCTCGCCATTGCCTGCCGCGCCGGCGCCAACATAGCTTGCGATCGCAACAAAGGGCGCGTCCGTTCGCGCCCGACAAGAAACAAGTGCAAGAACAAGTGCAAGAACAATTGGGAGGCGACGATGAGACTATTGACGGCCGTGGTGTGCGCGGCGGCACTGATTGCGACCGGCGTGCAGGCGCAGTCGGTCAAGGATTTCCTGGCGCTGGTCACCAAGAAGTGGACCACGCCGTTCGAACCGTTCCAGCTGATCGGCAACATCTACTACGTCGGCACCGACGGCATTGCCGCCTACATCATCAAGACGTCGCAGGGGCTGATCCTGATGGATACGGCGCTCCCGGAATCGACCGGCATGATCAAGGACAACATTGCCAAGCTCGGATTCAAGCTCGCCGACATCAAATACATCGTCAACTCGCACGCGCATTTCGATCACACCGGCGGCTTTGCCGAGATCAAGAAGGACACCGGCGCTGAGCTCATTGCCGGTGAGCGCGACAAGCCGTTGCTCGAAGGCGGATATTATCCCGGCGACGAGAAGGACACCGATCTTGCCTTCCCGCCGGTGAAGGTGGACCGCGCCGTCAAGGAAGGCGACAAGGTCACGCTCAGCGACATCACGCTGACGGCGCATTCGATGCCTGGCCACTCACCCGGCTGCACCAGCTGGGAAATGACCGTGAAAGATGGCAGCCAGGACCGCGACGTGCTGTTCTTCTGCTCCGGCACGGTGGCGCTCAACAAGCTGGTCGGAACGCCGACCTATCCCGGCATCGTCGACGACTACCGCTCGACCTTCGCGAAGGCCAAGGCGATGCACCCCGACGTGCTGCTCGGCCCGCATCCGGAAGTCTACGGCATGCAGGAAAAGCGCGCGCAGATGAAGGACGGCGCGCCGAACCCCTTCGTCAAGCCCGGCGAATTGGCGACCTATGTGGCCGGACTGGAGACGGATTTCGACAAGCAGCTGGCGAAGCAGACGGCGGCGATGAAGGCGAATTAGTCGCCACTCTTCCTTCTCCCCTTGTGGGAGAAGGTGGCACGAAGCGCCGGATGAGGGGTATCTCTCCGCGAATTCAATTTGAGAGGATTCGCTTGCGGAGCCAGACCCCTCACCCGGACAAGGGGAGAGGTGCACCGCCATTGCGGAGGCAACTGCGTTACGACTGCGGCACCCAAACCCGTCCGTCGAACAACCGCCGCGCGGTTCGGTAGAACGAGCCGGCGCGCGCAAACCACGCGCCGCCTTCCGTGACGACGTCGGCGTCGACGGTGAGCACACCCGAGGGCATGCCGAGGCGGAGCGATTTGCTTCCTGCCGCCGGCGACAGCGCTTCGGCAGCGACCGTGCCGGTGATGCGCGCGGCGACCGCCGTGCAGAGCGAGATCGTGACCGGCAGCGCGCGATGCGGCTGGCCGCTCGAGACAACGCGCACGGCAAGATCGATGTCGGCGGCGCGAACGATTTCGCCTGACAGCGTCGGCGCATCCTTCGCCGCACCGACGAAGGCCATGAAGGGCACGCCGATCGAGCGGGCCGCCTCGGCGTCCGGCGCAATCCCCATCCGCACCGATCCCTGCACCCTGATATCGTCAAGGAGTTTCAGGATCTTGGGATTGGCTTCGAGCTGATCGGGAAGCTCCGTGCCGGTGAGGCCGACATCGGCGGCACGAACGAACACCGCGGGGTTGGCCGCATCGATCAGCGAGGCCTCGATCGTGCCGAAGCCGGGCACCTCGAGGCAATCCACCGTCTTGCCTGATGGCAACAACTTGCCCGTCGCAGCACCTCCAGGCTCGACAAAGTCGAGCCGCACCGGCGCACCTGAACCCGACACGCCGGGGATGACAAGATCGCCATCGTAACGCGTGCGCTCGCCATCCAGCAGGAAGGTGGCGCGAATGATCTTTTTCGTGTTCGTGTTGAAGATACGTACGGTTGCGGTATCGCCACTGCCGCGCACCAGCCCCTCGTCGATCGCGAAGGGACCGACCGCCGAGCTCATATTGCCGCAATTGCTTTTGTAGTCGACGCGGCTCTCGCGGATCTGCACCTGGGCAAAGGTGTAGTCGATGTCGGCATCGTCGCGCGCTGAAGGCGCGAGCACGCAGACCTTGGACAGCGAGGAGACACCGCCGCCCATGCCGTCGAGCTGCCGCCCATACGGATCGGGCGAGCCCATCGCCGCGGTGAAAATGTGATCCCAGGCTTGCCGGTCCTCCGGCAAATCCCGCGCATGAAACATGATGGCCTTGCTGGTGCCACCGCGCATGAAGACGGCTGGAATGGGACGCTGCATGGGAGCTCTCTCAAAGTCACGCGCCAGTCACAAACGACTGCCGCTGGCGGCAAGCACACTGATTTGTGCCCGGCTTGTGCCCGTCCGTCCAGCCTGCTGCCTGCAAGGTTGAGGTCCGCTTTTCGCGACCGGCGGCCTTGTTCTCTCCCAATGTGCCTGATTGACTCCCGCGCAAAATGAAGATGGAGGAAGTCCGATGAGCGAGATCTGGCAATTATCCGCCACCGAGCAGGCGCAGCGCATCGCCAAGCGGGAACTGAGCTCGGTCGAAGTGGTGAACGCGCATCTGGCGCGCATCGACGCCGTCAATCCTGCGCTGAACGCGATCGTGAAAGTGCTGGGCGACCAAGCCCGCACAGAGGCGGCTGCGGCCGACCGAAAACTCGCCGCGGGAGAGAAGATCGGTCCGCTGCATGGCGTGCCCTTCACGGTGAAAGAGAATATCGACATGGTGGGCCTGCCCACCACCTGGGGCGTGCCGGCCCTGGCGCAGGCGATCACGCCTGCGGATGCACCCGTCGTGGAGCGCATGCGCGCCGCCGGCGCCATCCCGATCGGCCGCACCAATCTGCCGGATATGGCGCTGCGCATTCACACCACGAGTTCGTTGCACGGCCTGACGCGAAATCCATGGCATCCCGGCCGCACTGCCGGCGGGTCGAGCGGCGGCGAGGCTTCGGCACTCGCGAGCGGCATGAGCCCGATCGGCCTCGGCAACGACATCGGCGGTTCGCTGCGCAACCCGGCCAATGCCTGCGGCATCGCATCGATCCGCCCCTCCGCCGGGCGCGTGCCCGATGCGGGTTATGTGCCGACGCAGGAACATCTGCTGGCGGTGCAGCTCATGAACGTGCAGGGCCCGATGGCCCGCCGCGTCGCCGACGTCCGGCTTGGCTTGCGTGTCCTGATGGGCGCGCATCCGCGCGATCCCTGGTCGATCGATGCGCCGTTCGAAGGCCCTGCGGTGGCACGCCCTCTGCGCGTTGCTGTGATTGCCGAGCCGCCCGGCGGAAGCACGCACCCGGTCGTGGCCGCCACGGTTCGCCGCGCAGCGAAGGCTTTGGCCGACGCCGGCTATATCGTCGAAGAAGTCTCTCCGCCGCGTTATGAAGAGGCGATCGGCTGCTGGGCGCGGCTGATCATGGGCGATTTCCGCGCGGTGCTCGCACAACTCTCGCCGCTGATGGGCGCAGACGCGCTGACCTTCCTCAACACGGCCCTCGGGGCCGTTCCGCCACTCGCCGATGCCGCGGCATTCTCCGGTCTGATGGTCGAACGTGATGGCATCGCGCAGGCGTGGTCGGCTTTCATGGCGGAACGGCCGCTCGTGCTGTCGCCGACCTGGACGCAACTGCCTTTCGAGCACGGCTTCGATTCCGCCACACCAGAGGGGACGGCCGCGGCCATGGAACTGATGCGCCCGGTCGTTCCTGCCAATCTGCTGGGCCTTCCTTCAGCCTGCGTTCCGGCCGGCCGCGACGAGGCGACGGGACTGCCGATCGGCGTTCTCATCACCGGTCGAAGGCTGCGCGAGGATTTATGTCTCGAAGCAGCGGAGGCGATCGAAGCGCGCCTCGGTGTCGCGACGCCGATCGATCCGGTTCGCTGAAGTGCATTCATAAGCGCGCTGCGTCGCCTTGATTTCAGCATGATTGAGGAGACAAATCTAAGCATGTAACGCTTTGGAGGAGCACACCGTGCCGAAGCGTGAGCGCGTGTGGATACTCGCGGGGCTGCACCTCAGCCTTCTGCTTGGTGGTTGCATGCAGGCGACGCTCGCACCGTCGTCGCAGGTAAGCTTTACGCCGAGAGACCGGCAGTTGCTGGCCAATCCGCCTTATACGCAGGCCAGCATTCCCGAAACCTTCCAGCGGCATGTCGTCGACTATCAGGGCAGGGAGCGACCAGGCACGATCCTCGTCGATACCGATGCGCGGTTTCTTTATTACGTGCTGCCACAGGGCAAGGCGATCCGTTACGGCGTCGCCGTCGGAGGAGAGGCCATGGCCTTCTCCGGCGTTGCCACGATCGGCCGGATGTCCGAATGGCCGGATTGGATTCCTACCCCGGAGATTCAGGCGCGACTCGGTCCGTATCCCCCGCGCGTTGCGGGAGGCGCGGCTAATCCGCTGGGGGCCCGGGCGCTCTATCTCTATGAGGGCGGCAAGGACACCCTGTACCGCATCCACGGAACCAACCAGCCGGAATATATCGGCCAGGCCATCTCATCCGGCTGCATCCGCATGACCAACGAGGACGTCATCGATCTCTATGACCGGGCAAGGATGGGCGCGACCGTCGTCGTGCTGCCGCCGGGCGGGAGTCGATGGGGAACGCCTTTCCGGAGCTAGAGCATTACGGCGCGATCAGGCTGATGGTCGGGAAATAGCTCCGATAGCGCCTGACATCGCGGGTCAGCAGAGGCAGGTTTTCGGCCGCTGCATGCGCGCCGATGAAGAAGTCCGACAGCACGCCGGTGCGCGTGCCGCCGGCCGTGCGGTAACGCAGATAGGCCTTGCCGGCGAGGAACAGGGCAGCGCGTGGCATGGCGACGAGATCAATGCCGAAATCGCGAAGAACCGTATCGACAATATCAACCGATGGATATCGGGTGGACACTTCGGCGTAGACGATATCGTTGATGAGAATCGGCCCGCGTAACGCGGCTTGTTCGACTTGGTCGAGCGACCATTGCCACCAATCCGGCGTCCGGATGAGGATGTCGAACAATACGTTCGAATCGACCAACGTCATTCGGGATCGCCGCGAAGCAACTCCATCAGTTCATCGGTCGTCAGACCAGGCCCGGCGGAGCCGACAAGCTTGGTGAAACGGCTCGGCGGCCTTGTGCCATCGGCTTTCTCAATAACAATGCTTCCGTCAGCTGCGCGCCGGAAATTCACGTCGCTGCCCGGCTCGATTCCAAGATAATCCCGGACAGGCTTTGGAATCGTCACCTGGCCCTTGCTCGTCAGTTTCGTCGCCATGGAACATCTCCAATGTATTACCTGATAAAATATGGTAATACCTTGCAATCTGTCCAGTGTCGTCGATGGTTAATCGCGTCTTAACCTCGCCGTATCTATGGTAATTTGTCGCTTTGCTCCGGTCACGTTCGCGATCGGCGGCTTCAAGAAATGCTGGCGCTTTAACGTATGGCCATGACCGCTTCATCCCGTGCTCCTGAGGGAGCCGGACTCAAGGAGAGCGAGCGCTCGCCGTTTGCGCGCACGACTGAATTGCTGGCGCCCTATACGCCGGCCAAGCCGTTGATTGTGCTTTCATTAGGTGAGCCGCAGCACCCGGTTCCCGGCTTTGTCGGGCCGGTTCTGGAGCAGCATATTGCCGATTTCGGCCGCTATCCGCTGGCCAAGGGCATCGAGCCGTTCCGGAAAGCCGCAGCGGCCTGGCTTTCCACTCGGTTCAAGCTGCCTCGGGGCGTCGATCCCGATCACGAAATCCTGGTGCTGAACGGCAGCCGCGAAGGCCTGTTCTTTGCCGCGCTCACCGCGAAAGATTTTGTCGGCGAACGGCGCGGCCGGCCGGCGATCCTGATGCCGAACCCGTTCTATCCGGCCTATGGCGCCGGCACCAAGGCGGCCGGCTGCGAGCAAATCTATCTGCCGACCACGGTCGAAAACGGATTCCTGCCCGACCTCGACGCGATCGACGAGGCGACGCTGGCGCGCGCCGTCGCGTTCTACATTGCTTCCCCTGCCAACCCGCAAGGCTCGGTCTGCTCGCCGGATTATTTCCGCAAGCTGAAAGCGCTTTCCGACCGCTTCGGCTTCGTCATCCTCAGCGATGAGTGCTATTCGGAAATCTACACAAGGGAAGCGCCGGGCAGCATGCTGGAATGCGCCGGGCCCGACTTCAAGAATGTCGTCGCGTTCCAGTCTCTGTCGAAGCGCTCGAACCTGCCGGGCATGCGCGTCGGCTTTGCTGCCGGCGACAAGAAATTCCTCGCGGCGTTCCATGAGCTGCGCAACGTCGCGGCTCCACAAGTGCCGGTGCCGCTGCAGCAGGTCGCGGTTGCGGCCTATGGCGACGAGGCGCATGTCGAGGACAACCGCAAGCTCTATCGCATCAAGTTCGATCTCGCCGACCAGATCCTCGCAGGCCGCTATGGCTACAAGCGGCCGGCGGGCGGCTTCTGCGTCTGGCTTGATGTTTCAAAGCACGGCGGCGACGAAGCGGCGACCGTGAAACTCTATCGCGATGCCGGCGTGCGCGTGATCCCCGGCAGCTATCTGGCCCGGCCGCAAGCCGACGGCTTCAATCCCGGCGCGGGTTATATCCGCTTGGCGCTGGTGTCCGACAGTGAATCCACGGCCGAGGCATTGCACCGGCTGGTCGAAACTTTGGCGTGAGGGGCGAGGGGCACATGCCGGCGATCGAACGCGTCATTCCCCTGGTCGGCCACCTGCCGACCTCCATTCGCGACGCGCTGATGAGACGCCTTCGTGAACTCACCGGGCTCGCTTTGATCGGCTTCGCCGGCCTCGCATCTGCCGCGCTGATGACCTGGTCGGTGCAGGACCCTTCTCTGAGCCACGCTACCTCGCGCGCCATCCGCAACATCATGGGTTATCCCGGCGCGATCGGCGCCGATCTGTTGATGCAGATCCTCGGGCTCGGCGCGATCATGCTGATCCTCCTGATCGCGGTGTGGGGCTGGCGCATGATGACCCATCGCGATTTCGATCGCGAAGCGCTCCGGTTCGGCTGCTGGGTGCTGACCACCGTAATTGCTTCGGGCTTTGCGAGCTGCTGGCCGCGCAGCACCGCATGGCCGCTGCCGACCGGGCTCGGCGGCGTCGTCGGCGATGCGCTGGTGCGCGCGCCCGCGGTCGTATTCGGGCCGCCCGGCTTCACCTACCGCCTCGTCCTCGGTCTGATCCTGTTCGTTGCCATGGCCGCGACCTTCGTGATCGCGGCCGGCATCGGCTCGAAGCCGCAGGAAGAGGATGTGAGCGCGATCGAGGACGATGACGCGCCGTTCGAGGAAGAAGAGGAGGAGGATCGCGGCTCGATTTCGCTCGGCTGGATCTTCCACGCGCTGATGAGCGCGAAGGCGCGTCTGTCCTGGTTCTTCGCCACCGCCTATCGCTCGCTGGTTTCCAGTGGCCCGCGCCCGCGCGCGCTGACCTTCGACCGGCAGGAGCCCAATCTCGGCGGCCGCAACACGCCATCGATCGCGCCGCAGGGTGAAGACGACGAGGGCGAGGACGAAGAAGAGGAAGACGAGGAGGAGGAGGCGCCCGCCGCCCGCGCCTCGCGCAAGAAAGCCGCGCCGAAATCGCCGTCCAAGAAATCTTCCGACAAGTGGGAATTCCCCGCGATGTCGATGCTGGGCGCACCGAAGGCCTCCGATCGCCAGCCGCTCTCCAAGTCCGAGCTGGAAGCGAATTCGCGCCGCCTCGAAGGCGTGCTCGGGGATTTCGGCGTGCGCGGCGAAATCGCCAAAGCCAATCCCGGCCCGGTCGTCACGCTGTATGAACTGGAGCCCGCGCCGGGCATCAAGTCCTCGCGCGTCATCGGCCTCGCCGACGACATCGCCCGCTCGATGAGCGCGCTGTCGGCGCGCGTCGCCGTCGTCGCCGGCCGCAATGCCATCGGCATCGAGCTGCCGAACGCGCATCGCGAGAAGGTTTATCTGCGCGAGCTATTGATCGCCAAGGAAGCCGTCGAATCCGTCGCCAAGCTGCCGTTGATGCTCGGCAAGACCATCGGCGGCGATCCCGTCATCATCGACCTCGCCCGCACGCCGCATATGCTGATCGCCGGCACCACCGGCTCCGGTAAGTCGGTCGCGATCAACACCATGATCCTGAGCCTGTTGTACCGGCTGCGGCCGGATCAATGCCGGCTGATCATGGTCGATCCCAAGATGCTCGAACTCTCGGACT
>Ga0210387_10005111_pt1 | contig 10052 bp, 8 predicted proteins | sample IncBWC7OmetaG_FD_160108 | JGI IMG/M metagenome (GOLD analysis project Ga0210387, IMG submission 160108) | Forest soil microbial communities from Barre Woods Harvard Forest LTER site, Petersham, Massachusetts, United States - Inc-BW-C-7-O ...
CAAGCTGCCGTCGATCGGCTCGCTCACCTGATCGAAAGCCATGAGCGTGATTTCGACGGCCGCATCTACGCTCCGGACGAAGGCGTTCAACTCGCGATGCAGCTGTCGAGGACCGCGCAGAAGCCCATCATCATTGCCGACACCCAGGACAATCCCGGCGCCGGCGGCGATTCCGATACCACCGGCATGTTGCGGGCGCTGGTCCGCAACAACGCCTCGCGCGCGGCGATCGGCGCGATTTACGATCCGGCGTCGGCGAAGGCGGCGCATGACGCAGGCGTCGGCGCCACGGTCACGCTCGCGCTCGGCGGCAAGTCCGGCATTCCCGGCGATGCGCCGTTCGAGGCCACGTTCAGGATCGAAAAACTGTCCGACGGCAAGTTCGTGGCGCCCGGGCCCTATTTCGGCGGCCGCGACATGGACATGGGACCGTCGGCCGCTTTGCGGATCGGCGACATCAGCGTGGTCGTAAGCTCGCACAAGGCGCAACTGGCGGATCAGGCCATGTTCCGCTATGTCGGGATCGAGCCGACCGAACAGGCAATCCTTGTGAACAAGAGTTCGGTGCATTTCCGCGCCGATTTTGAACCGATCGCCGAAAAGCTGCTGATTTGCGCCGCTCCCGGCGCCATGCCCGCCGATCCCGCTTTATTGCCCTGGACCAAACTGCGTTCCGGCGTTCGCCTCAAACCGAATGGTCCCGCGTTCGCCTCGCTCCATCCCTCCAAACCTCATTCCACCGCCATCGGATAACGACATGCCCACGATTCCCCGCATCGAGAGTTTTGCCGACGAACTCACCGCCATCCGCCGCGACCTGCACGCCCATCCGGAAATCGGTTTTGAGGAGGTCCGCACCTCCGGCATTGTCGCCGAAAAGCTCGCCCAGTGGGGTGTCGAGGTGCATCGCGGGATCGGCGGCACCGGTGTCGTCGGCGTGCTCAAGGGCAAGGGAAATGCCGGCAAACGCATCGGCCTTCGCGCCGATATGGACGCTCTGCCGATGGAAGAGAACACCAACCTGAAATGGCGCTCGACCATTCCCGGCCGCTTTCACGGCTGCGGCCATGACGGCCACACCACCATCCTGCTCGGCACCGCGCGCTACCTCGCCGAAACCCGCAATTTCGACGGCACCGTGCACTTCATCTTCCAGCCGGCCGAGGAAGGCCTCGGCGGCGCGCGCGCCATGATCAAGGACGGGCTGTTCGAGAAATTCCCCTGTGACGAAATCTACGGCCTGCATAACGCACCGGACCTCGATCACGGCGAACTCGCGGTGCTGCCAGGGCCGGCGATGGCGGGTGCGGACTTCTTCGACATCACGATATCGGGCTATGGCGCCCATGGCGCGATGCCCGAACGCTCCAAGGATCCGGTCGTGATTGCGATGACGCTCGGCCAGGCGCTGCAAACCATCGTCAGCCGCAACGTCTCGCCGAACGAACCGGCCGTACTCTCGATCACGCAAATTCACGCCGGCTCCGCCTATAATGTGATCCCGGGCGAAGCCAAACTCGCTGGCACCGTGCGCGCCTTTTCCGACGAAGCGCGCGCGCTGATCCGCGAGCGGATGCGCAGCCTTTGCGCCGGCATGGCGGCCGCCTTCGAGGTCGAGATTAAAGCCGACATCCGGGATATTTTCAGCGTGCTGGTCAATCAGGAAGAGCACTGCAAGGTGGTGGCGGACGTGGCGCGCACGGTGGTCGACCCTGCAAAGGTCTTGACGCGCTCGAAGCCGAAGATGGGCAGTGAGGATTTTGCCGACATGTTGCATGCCGTTCCCGGCGCCTATTTCTGGCTCGGCCATGACGGATCGGTGCCGGTGCACAATCCCGGTTACATGCTTGACGACAAGATCCTGCCCGTAGGCGCCAGCATGTTTGCCCGCATCGTTGAGACCCGCCTGCCGGCGGGTGGCAGCTAGCGGTCCGATTCTAACATTCGCATCCCTTCTCAGCGGGCACTTTTGCGAATGTTAGAATCAAAGGACCACTAGCAAATATATTTTTTTGGAGTGGAGTTTTGGATTTGACATTCGCTTTACGAACTCGCGGCCAGGCTATAGCGAATGTCAAATCCACTCCACTCGTGGTTTAAGGAGCGACCATGAGCGAGGAAGAGGCTTCCGACGCCGTCACGGCGCTGCACGATCTCAGCGCCGTCGACATGATCGCGGGTTTTCGCGCGCGGCAATTCTCGCCCAGCGAAGTCCTCGACGACTTGCTGGCGCATGTCGCGCTGTGGGAGCCCCACATCAAGGCGCTCTACGCGTTCGATCCCGTCGGCGCACGCGCCGCTGCCAGGGCCTCGACCGAGCGTTGGCAACAGGGCGAGCCGATCGGGCCGCTCGACGGCGTTCCCGTCACCATCAAGGACAATATCGCGACCAAAGGCGTGGCCGTGCCGCTCGGCACCGCGACCACCAAACTTGTCCCGGCCGAAGCCGACGCGCCGCCCGTCGCGCGCTTGCGCGAAGCCGGCAGCATCATCTTCTCCAAGACCACGATGCCGGACTTCGGCATGCTGTCGTCCGGCCTGTCGAGCTTTCACCCCCTCACCCGCAACCCGTGGGATCTCCGGCAAAATCCGGGCGGCTCGAGTGCTGGCGCGGGTGCTGCTTCCGCCGCCGGCTACGGCCCGTTGCATCTCGGCACCGATATCGGCGGCTCGGTGCGGCTGCCCGCATGCTGGTGCGGCCTCGTCGCGCTGAAGCCGAGTTTGGGGCGCGTGCCGATCGATCCGCCCTATGTCGGCCGCGTCGCGGGTCCGATGACACGCACCGTCGACGACGCCGCGCTGATGATGAGCGTGATGGCGAAACCCGATCGCCGCGACGGCATGAGCCTGCCGCCCAACGACATCCACTGGAAAACACTCGACAAGCCCTCGCGTAAATTGCGCATCGGACTTTTGCTCGACGCCGGCATTGGCCAGGCGCTCGAGAAAGATGTCCGCGATGTCGCGGTCAGGGCGGCAAAGGCGTTTGAGGGCGCGGGCGCCATCGTCAGTGATGTCAAGGGCATCATGACGCGCGAGTTGCTCGACGGCCTCGACAACTTCTGGCGCGCGCGCCTCTGGGACGATCTCTCCAAACTCTCTGACGCCGAACGCAGCAAGACGTTGCCCTATATTCTCAACTGGGCCGAGGCCGGCGCAAGACTATCCGGTGTCGACGTCATCAGGGGTTTCAACTCCACCATGGCGATCCGCGCGGCCGCCGCCAAACTTTTTGCCGATATCGATTATGTGATCTCGCCGGTTTCGCCGGTGGTGAAATTCGCCGCCGAACTCGCCTCTCCCTTGAACGATCCGGACCGGCCATTCGAGCACATCGCCTACACCGTGCCGTGGAACATGGCGGAGAATCCGGCCGTCTCGATCAACGGCGGCTATGACGGCCAAGGCTTTCCGATCGGCGTGCAGATCATCGGCCGCCGCTTCGACGACCTCGGCGTGCTCGGCATGGCCAAAGCGTTCGAAACCTTGCGCGGGCCACAACGGCCGTGGCCGAGTCCGCCGAGGTAAAGTTCGCCGAACCCGCCGTCATTCCGGGGCGTGTCGAAGACACGAGCCCGGAGTCCATCGAGCCAAAGGCCTTCCCGGAGGAATGGATTCCGGGTCTGACGCTTGCGCGTCATCCCGGAATGACAGTCATTATTTCCGCCGCGCCAGCGCATCCCGAATCAGCGGAAGGCGGTCATTGCCGAAATACATGTCGGTCTTGTCGAGAAAGATCGTCGGTGAGCCGAAGCCGCCCCGCGCCATCACTTCATCGGTATTGGCCTTGAGCTGATCCTTGACCTTTTGATCGCCGATGCCGGCAAAGAAGGCTTTCGGATCGATGCCGGTGCGCTGGCAGACTTCGGTCAACACCGCGTCCTGCGAGATGTCCTGGTCCTCGCCCCAGTAGATCTGGAACACGGTGCGCGCAAACGGCAGCATGTCCTTGCCGAGGAAAATACAGCCGCGCATCGCCTTGACGCTGTTCACCGGAAACACCGTCGGCCGCATCTTGATCGTGATGCCGGCGATCCGCGACCAATCGGCGATGTCTTTTTTGTCGTAAGCGATCTTGGCCTCGACCGGATGTTCGCGCCGGGCGTAGACGCTCGGATTGATGGTGTTGAAGATGCCGCCGACCAGAATCGGCCGCCACGAGATTTCCTCGTCGAACTCCTTCGCAAGCGGCTGGATGTTGTGAAAGGCGAGATAGGTCCAGGGGCTGGAACAGTCGAAGAAGAACTCGATCATGGCGTTTCCTTTCTTTGCTCCCTCTCCCCGCTTGCGGGGAGAGGGTTGGGGTGAGGGGGATTCTCCAAGAGCGCGGTGCGCGGAAAGTCCCCCTCACCCGCCCGGCCTCGCTGCGCTTCGTCGGTCGACCTCTCCCCGCAAGCGGGGCGAGGTAAAGAGCTTACCCCTTCTCCGTCATCTCCTTGGCGCGCTGGCCGAACATGTTCTTGCGCGCCTCCTCGTCGAACGGCTCCTTGACGAATTTGCCGATTCCCAATCCCGCCTGCACCTGCGGCCGCGCGCGCACATCCGCATACCAACGCTTGACGTTCGGATAGTCGTCGAGCGTAAAACCCTGCGCCTTATGCGTCATGGTCCAGGGAAAGCAGGCGATGTCGGCGATGGAGTAGTCTTTTCCCGCCACATAGGCGCCGGTCTTAGCCAACTGCGTATCGAGCACGTGATAAAGCCGCGCCGCCTCGTCGCGGTAGCGCTGGATGGCGTACGGAATTTTTTCCGGCGCGTAGAGCGCAAAATGCCCGTGCTGGCCGAGCATGGGTCCAAGTCCGCTCATCTGCCACATCACCCACTGGATCACGACCGAGCGCGCGCGTAACTCCGCCGGCAAAAAGCGCCCGACCTTGTCGGCGAGATAAATCAGGATCGCGCCGGTCTCGAACACCGGGAACGGCCCGCCGCCGTCGGAGGGCTTGCGGTCGACGATCGCGGGAATCCGGTTGTTCGGGCTGACGGCGAGAAATTCCGGCTTGAACTGGTCGCCCGCGCGAATGTTGATGGGAATGACATTGTAAGGAATCACCAGTTCCTCCAGCATGATCGAGATTTTCCAGCCGTTCGGCGTCGGCGCGTAATAGAGGTCGATCATGGGAATTTCCGCGTCATGGGGCTCGGGGTCATCCTACCCCCTGCTTTGGTCGCATTCTACAGCCGCGCTCCTCGAGGAAATCCCATGTACCTCGTCCCCGGGACATGGCATTGAGAGGCCCAACACGTCACAAAACGCCAGAGGACACGCCCAACATGCTATTTCCGACCACAATCGCCGGCTCCCTGCCCAAACCCGAATGGCTGGCCGAACCGAACAAGCTGTGGGCGCCCTGGAAGTCGCAGGGCGACGAGCTCGCCCGTGCTAAGCGCGACGCGACCATGCTCGCGGTGAAGATTCAGGAAGACGCCGGCATCGACATCGTCACCGAGGGCGAGCAGGCACGCCAGCATTTCGTCCACGGCTTCCTGGAAAAGGTCGACGGCATCGATTTCGCCCACAAGGTCGAGATGGGAATCCGAAAAGACCGCTACAAGGCGATGGTGCCGCAGGTGGTGGCGCCGCTGCGGCTCAAGGGCCGCGTCCATGCCGACGAGGCTCGCGTCGCCCGCACCCACACCACGCGTCAACTGAAGTTCACTCTGCCCGGCCCGATGACCATCATCGACACCATCGCCGACCAGTATTACGGCGATCGCGTCAAGATGGCGTTCGCCTTTGCCGAATTGCTCAACGAGGAAGCCAAGGCATTGCAGGCCGACGGCGTCGATCTCGTGCAGTTCGATGAGCCCGCCTTCAACGTCTACATGGACGAGGTCAACGACTGGGGCATCAAGGCGCTGGAGCGTGCTGCTCAGGGACTGACTTGCGCCACCGCTGTCCACATTTGTTATGGCTACGGCATCAAGGCCAACACCGACTGGAAGGAAACGCTCGGCAACGAGTGGCGGCAATACGAGGATATCTTCCCGACGATTGCCAAGAGCCCGATCCAGCAGGTCGCGATCGAATGCCGCAACTCGCGGGTGCCGCTCGAACTGCTCGCTTTGCTCAAGGGCAAGAAGGTCCAGGCCGGCGTGATCGATGTGGCGAGCGACACGGTGGAAACCGCCGACGACGTCGTCGCGACGATCGACGCGGTTTCGAAGTTTGTGGCCAAGAGCGACATCATCCCGACCACCAATTGCGGCATGGCGCCGATGCGCCGCGATATTGCCGAGGCCAAGCTGATGGCGCTCGGCGCCGGCGCGAAACTGGCACGGCAAAAATTGGGGTGAGACTTTGTGTCCCGCACGCGGTGCTACACCACAAGCGCGTTTACGCGCGTCTTGGACACGCTATGGTGTTGCACCGCAGATGCGGGACCCAGCTTTTTACTAGGTCCCGGTTCTGCACTGCAGCGCTACGCGCCGCAGCGCGCCCGGGACACGATTACTGAATTTCCTTCACACTCGGATGCAGCACCGGCCGATATCCGGCCGCGAAGGCGCGCACGGTCGAAGGCGGGGTCAAAAGTTTCGCATCGTTGACGCCGCCTCTCACCGCGCGATAGCCGGACGGCGACCACAACAGCGCTCTTCCCTGTGCGATCAGAAAACTCTCGTCACCCGCCTGCAGCATCGTGCCATCGGGCAGTTTTTCGATTCTCATCGGCAAGGGATGCAGCTTCTTGGCCGAAGCGAAGCGTTCGCGGTGCAACACCGCATCCATATCCGGCGCGAGCACGTCGCCGGTGCGATTGCCCTTCTCCCAGGCGGCACGAAAGCGATTGGCATCCTCGCGCCGGCAGTAGAAACACGGCCGATGTCCCGCCGCGAAGGCAGTAGCTTCATCGAGAAAGAACAGCTCGGTCCAGCTTTGCCGTTGCATCACCTTGCGCCGGCGGCCACGAAATTCCAGGACACAAGTGAGCCAGGCGTCGGTCGACCAGCGTTTCCTGAGCAGCGTCTTCGTGGCGGGGCTGTGGATGATGCCGCGATTACCGACAAACATGCCGCGCGCGGGAATCGCGACAATCTCGCCTGACGGCAGCACGCGGTTTTGCAGAGGCATCTTACTTCTCCTTCTCCCCGCTTGCGGGGAGAAGGTCGGGATGAGGGGGAGTCTCTACAGGACCGGACTTGCCGAAAATCCCCCTCACCCGACTTGCTCCGCAAGTCGACCTCTCCCCGCACGCGGGGCGAGGTGAAGACGTCACGCCGCGCCGTCGCGGATCGGCGGCTGGAACGACAACGCGGTGTCCCAGGGAAAGAAGATCCAGGTGTCCTGCGACACCTCGGTGATGAAGGTGTCGACCAATGGTCGTCCCTTCGGCTTGGCGTACACGGTGGCGAAGTGCGCATCCGGCAGCAGGTCGCGCACCATGCGCCCAGTCTTGCCGGTATCGACGAGGTCGTCGACGATCAAAAGCCCCTTGCCGGTGCCGCCGCCCAGTTTGGCGGTGTCGGGCGAAACGCCTTTAAGCACGTTCAGATCGCCCTGCTTGGTGTGGTCGTAGCTCGCAATACAAACGGTATCGATGATGCGCACGCCGAGTTCGCGCGCCACGATCGCCGCCGGCACCAGACCGCCGCGGGTTATCGCGATGACGGCATGAAACGGGCCGACTTCATTGAGGCGCCAGGTCAACGCCCGGCAATCCCGGTGAAACTGGTCCCACGAAACCGGAAAGGCCTTTCCTGCACTTGGATCTGCCATTCAATCCCCCTGATGTTATCTCTTGTCTGATTTCTTGCCTAACGCGCCACATTCAATCCGGCCAGCATTTCCTTCACCGCATTCATTGCGGCCGTCAGCTTCTCCGGGTCGCGCGAGCGCACCACCAGATTGGTGTTCGGCTTGTTGTCTTCGTCCATGAAAGGATAGCTGCCGATGAAGGTGTCGGGATGGGCGTTTGCGATTGCCCGCAACGGACCACCGACATCGCCTTCCCGTGCGTTGGCGCGAACACTTTCGGACAGCATCCGCACGCCGGATTTGAGTTTCGGCGCCACGATGTCCATCATTGCCTGCATGATCGTCGGCACGCCGGCCATCACGATGACATTGCCGATCTTGAAACCGGGCGCGAGGATGGTCGCGCTCTGGATCAGCTCGGCGCCGTCGGGAATCCGCGCCATGCGCAACCGCGCCTCGTTCAGATCGGCCTCGCCCCAACGCTCGCGAAACCGCGCCACCACCTCCGGATGGTGGTCGATGCCGACGCCGAAAGCCTTGGCCACACTGTCGGCCGTGATGTCGTCATGGGTCGGCCCGATGCCGCCGGTGGTAAAGACATAGTTATAGCGGTGACGCAGCGCGTCCAAGGCGGCGATGATCTCCGGCTCCTCGTCGGCGACGACGCGCACTTCCTTGAGGTCGATCCCGATGTTGGTGAGGTACTCGGCGATGAAGCCGATGTTCTTGTCCTTGGTTCGCCCGGACAGGATTTCGTCACCGATCACCAGGATTCCCGCCGTGACGATCTCACTCATAGTCTCTCCTACGCAGGCCTTAAGCCCGCACTTTGGCCGAACTTCGCTTGTCGGGCCAAGACCTTGATGTCTGGCCGGATTTTGCTGCCGAAATGAGCAGCCGCAAGCTGTTTTTTCGGCAACCCACCCCGCTATACCCAGCAAATGGCTGGGACCAATCCATATCGCGCTGGCGTGAGCCTTGCTACCATCCTGTGAAGTCATGCACTGTAGCGAATGGCTTAGGGGGACGGTCGAGATTCATGGCAGTTGCCTTCGATGAAATGAACGGCATGGGCGGCGACCTTCGCCCGGCCTACCAGGAACTCTCCCGCTGGCTGAAGGAGACGCCACCGGACACGCTGGAATATCGCCGCCAGGAAGCCGAACTCCTGTTCCGCCGGATCGGCATCACCTTCGCGGTCTACGGCGATGCGGAAGCCCAGGAACGGCTGATCCCCTTCGACGTCATCCCCAGAATCGTGTCCGCCAGGGAGTGGACGGTCCTTGAGAAGGGTCTCAAGCAGCGCGTGCGCGCGCTCAATATGTTCCTGCGCGACATCTATCACGGCCGCGACATCCTGCGCGCCAACATCGTGCCGGAGGATTTGATCTTTCAGAATCCGGTGTTCCGCCCCGAGATGAACGGCCAGGACGTGCCGCACGATATCTATGTGCATGTCGCCGGCATCGACATCATCCGGACCGACGCGGACAACTTCATCGTTTTGGAAGACAACGCCCGCACACCGTCCGGCGTCTCCTACATGCTGGAAAACCGCGAAATCATGATGCGGCTGTTTCCGGACCTGTTCGCGCGGCATCGCATCGCGCCGGTCGAGAAATATCCGGACGAACTGCTGTCGGCGCTGCGATCGGTGGCGCCACACAGCGCCGCCGGCGAGCCGACCGTGGCGCTGATGACGCCCGGCGTCTACAACTCCGCCTATTACGAACACTCGTTCCTCGCCGACAAGCTCGGCATCGAACTGGTCGAGGGGCGCGATCTCATCGTCAAGGACGATGAGGTGTTCATGCGAACCACCGAGGGTCTCAAGCGCGTCGACGTGATCTACCGCCGCCTCGACGACGACTTTCTCGACCCCCTGACCTTCCGCCCCGATTCCGCGCTGGGCGTGCCCGGACTGATGTCGGCCTATGCCGCCGGCAATATCACGCTGGCGAATGCGGTCGGCACCGGGATTGCCGACGACAAGGCGATCTACTCCTACATGCCGGATATCGTGAAATTCTACCTCAGCGAAGAACCGATCCTGAAGAACGTGCAGACCTGGCGCTGCCGCGAGGCGAAAGATCTCGCTTACGTGCTCGACAATCTGGGCGATCTCGTTGTGAAGGAGGTTCACGGTTCCGGCGGCTACGGCATGCTGATCGGACCGGCCGCGACCAAGGCGACGATCGAGGCATTTCGAGACAAGTTGAAGCGCGAGCCGGAAGGCTTCATCGCCCAGCCGACGCTGGCGCTATCGACCTGCCCGACCTGCACCGCGGCAGGCCTGGCGCCGCGTCACGTCGATTTGCGGCCCTTTGTGCTGACGGGAAGCCAACGCACGACCATC
>Ga0210387_10005112_pt1 | contig 10052 bp, 8 predicted proteins | sample IncBWC7OmetaG_FD_160108 | JGI IMG/M metagenome (GOLD analysis project Ga0210387, IMG submission 160108) | Forest soil microbial communities from Barre Woods Harvard Forest LTER site, Petersham, Massachusetts, United States - Inc-BW-C-7-O ...
GCGGAAGCCTGCCTGATGGCGGTGCGCGCCAATCGCCACTCGACCTCCCGGCGCATTTTAATGCCGCGCAGCGTGAATCCCACGTACGCGCAAGTAGCGCAGGCCATCGCCGGCAATCAGGACATCGGTTTCGTGCCGGTGGACTTCGATAGAGCTAGCGGGTGCCTGGCAGTCGATGCGCTCAAAAGCTACAGCGGCCAGGATTTCACCGCGCTGGTGATTCAGCAGCCGAATTTCTTCGGCAATTTGGAAGACGTGGACGCGCTCGCCGACTGGGCGCACGCGAACAAGATCATGGTGATTGCGGTGGTCAATCCGACTTCGCTGGCGCTGCTGAAACCGCCGGGGGTTTGGGGGACTGCGGGCGCCGGCGCGGGCGCGCACGGCGCCGACATCGTGTGCGGCGAGGGGCAGGCGCTCGGCGTGCCGCTGGCGTCGGGTGGTCCTTACTTCGGCTTCATGGCGACACGTATGCAGTATGTGCGTCAAATGCCGGGCCGCATCGTTGGCCGCACGGTGGATATCGAGGGGCGGCCGGGATTCAGCCTGACACTGCAGGCGCGCGAGCAGCACATTCGACGCAGCAAGGCCACTTCGAATATCTGCACCAACCAGGGATTGATGGTGACCGCCGCGACGATTTACATGAGTCTTCTGGGACCGCGCGGCTTGCAGGCCGTGGCGCAAGCCAGCATGCAACGCACCGCGGATCTGGTCGCGGCGCTGAGCAAAATTGCAGGCGTCAAGCGCGCCTTCAGCGCTGCGCATTTTCACGAAGCGGTGCTGTTGCTGGATCGTCCGCCCGCGGCGGTGCTGGCAGCGCTCTCGCGCCGGGGAATTCTCGGCGGCCTGGATCTTAGCGAGCGCTATCCGGAATTGGGTCATGCCATGTTGGTATGCGCGACCGAGACAAAACTTGCCGTCGACATCGATGCGTATGCGGCGGCATTGAGCGACGTGATGAGCGCATCGCGCGCCGCTGCCTAGGGAGACATTCATGACTGAACTCAAATCGCGCGAACCCTTGATATTCGAGTTGAGCAAGCCGGGACGCGGCGCCGGCACGCAGTTTCCCCCGCCCGTTGCAGGCGGTGCTCAGGTGCCGGCGAATCTGCGCAGAAACACGCCGCCCGCGCTGCCGGAAGTTTCCGAGTTGCAGGCGGTGCGCCATTACACGCGCCTGTCGCAGATGAATTTCTCCATCGACACGCATTTCTATCCCTTGGGCTCGCGCACCATGAAGTACAACCCGAAGGCGTGCAACACTTATGCGATGCTGCCGGAGTTCTTGGGCAGGCATCCGCTAGGGCCGGAACCCCAGGGGTTTCTCGCGTGCATGCACGAACTGCAGGAGATGCTGCAGGAGATCACGGGCATGCCGACGGTGAGCCTCACGCCCATGGCCGGCGCCCAGGGTGAATTCGCCGGCGTCGCCATGATTCGCGCGTACCATCGCGCGCGCAGCGATTTGGCGCGCACCGAAATCATCGTGCCCCAGGCTGCCCATGGCACCAATCCTGCCACCGCGACCATGTGCGGTTTCATCGTCAAAGAGATTCCCTGCGATGCCAACGGCGATGTGGACATCGACGCGTTGCAAGCCGCGGTGAGCCCGGCAACGGCCGGCATCATGCTCACCAATCCGTCCACGCTGGGTGTGTTCGAGCGCAAGATCGTGCAAATTGCGCGCATCGTTCACGAGGCCGGCGGTCTGCTCTATTACGACGGCGCGAACTTGAACGCCATTCTCGGCAAGGTGCGCCCGGGCGACATGGGCTTCGACGTCATCCACATGAATCTGCACAAGACTTTTTCGACGCCGCACGGCGGCGGCGGGCCAGGGTCCGGCGCCGTGGGTGTGAGCGCCCGCTTGAAGCCCTTTTTGCCGCTTCCCATCGTCGGCAAAGAGGGCAGCCGCTATCGCTGGCTGACGGAACGCGATTTGCCGCAGTCCATTGGCCGTTTGTCCGGTTTCATGGGCAACGCCGGCGTGAATCTGCGCGCTTACATCTATATGCGGCTGTTGGGCCGCGAAGGCATGGTGCGGGTCGCGGAATTCGCCGCGCTCAACGCCAATTATCTGATGAAACGGCTGCAGGATTTGGGCTTCGAAGCGGCATACCCCGAGCGTCGCGCCAGCCATGAATTCATCATTACCTTGAAGCAGGAAAACAAGGCTTATCACGTTTCGGCGATGGATGTCGCGAAACGGCTGCTGGACTACGGTTTTCACGCGCCCACCACCTATTTTCCCTTGTTGGTTCCCGAATGCCTGCTGATCGAGCCCACGGAGACGGAGGCGAAGGAGGATCTGGATCGGTTTTGTGATGCGATGGCCTCGATTCGCGAGGAGATGCGACACGATCCCGAGAAACTCAGCTCCGCCCCGCATACAATGCCCGTGAGACGACTGGACGATGTGCGTGCCGCAAAACAACTCGACCTCGCATGGAAGCCCGCCGCTTGACGAAATCCGGCTCTTGAGGAACCGTCTGACTCCTGATCTTGTCCGACCTCGGGCATAAACCGAAATCTCACCCTAGGACCGGCATGTTCCGCATCTCGCTGTTTCTGCCTTTATTGCTGTTGTCGTTGAACCAAGCCATGGCCGCATCGGCCCCCGTGGCACCCTCGAAGATCGCCGTGCCCGCCCCGGGCATTCCCAGTTCGCCGGCCAATTGGGCGCAGACCTTGGAAAGAATCGCGACCGGAGTCGTTACCATTCAAATCGACAGCACGCGCGCATTCGACACCGAATGGAATACGACGGCGCAGGCCACCGGGTTCGTCATCGATGCGAAGCGCGGCCTCATCTTGACGAACCGCCATGTAGTGACGCCGGGGCCGGTGACCGCACAGGCCATCTTCTTGAACCGGGAAGAAGTGCAGTTGTATCCCATCTATCGCGACCCGGTTCATGACTTCGGCATTTATCACTACGACCCGGCAAAACTGCGTTTCATTCAGCCGGCTGAACTGCCGCTGTATCCGCAAGGCGCAGTCATCGGGCGTGAAATTCGCGTGGTCGGCAACGATGCCGGCGAACAACTATCCATTCTGGCCGGCACGCTGGCGCGCTTGGACCGCGAGGCGCCGGAGTATGGCTACGGCAAGTACAACGATTTCAATACTTTTTATTATCAGGCCGCATCCAGCACCTCGGGGGGCTCATCGGGCTCGCCCGTCATCGATATCGAAGGCCGCGTCGTCGCCCTCAATGCGGGCGGTGCAACCGGCGCGGCATCGAGCTTCTACTTGCCGCTGACTGCGGTGGTTCGAGCGCTGAAATACATCGATGCGGGCAAGCCCGTGCCGCGCGGCACGCTGGAAACCGTATTCAAGTACACACCCTATGATGAACTGAGGCGCCTTGGACTCGACGCCGACACCGAAGCGGCCATGCGCCGGGCGTATCCGAAGTTGACCGGCATGCTGGTGGTCGATGACGTACAGCCCGGGTCGGGAGCGGACGGGGTGTTGTCGCCCGGCGATATTCTGGTGGCGATCGACGGCAAGCCCATCCCCGAATTTTTTGCGCTCGAGGATGTGCTCGATAATCACGTCGGACAAAAGGTCACGGTGGAAGTGCAGCGCGGCCGGCAAACCGTACGGCACGAACTCGACGTCGTTTCCTTGAACGCCATCACTGCCGATCAATACATCGAATTCGGCGAGGCCGTGGTGCATACCCTGTCGTACCAGCAGGCGCGGCATTTCAACGTGCCCATCAAAGGGGTGTACATCGCGAATCCCGGATATGTGTTCGGCGCCGCCGGGATTCCGCGCGGCGCGTTGATCAACACGTTCAACGGCAAAAAGGTCGAGAACCTCGCGGACTTTGCCGCCGTCCTGGCCGAGCTTGCCGACGGCGCACAGGTACCCGTGCGCTACGTCACGCTCGAGGATCCGCGCGCGGTGCAGTTGAAGGTCATACGCATGGATAGGCGCTGGTTCCCTGCCCGGGAGTGCAAGCGTGACGACACGTTGGGAACCTGGCCCTGCATCAGCATCAGCCCGGGGCCCGCGCCCTCGAGCGTCACGGCCGCCTCGACGGAATTTGCGAAGACCGGCGATCCGCGCATCGATCGGCTGGCGCCGTCGTTGGTGATGGTGAATTTCGACATGCCCTATTCGGCTTCCGGCGTCACCGAGAAGAACTATCACGGTACCGGGGTCATCGTGGACGCGCAGCGCGGACTGGTGGCCATCGACCGCAACACCGTACCGATCTCGATGGGCGACGTGCGCATCACCTTCGCCGGCACGGTGGAGGTGCCCGGCAAGGTCGTGTTCATTCATCCCCTGCACAATCTCGCGCTGGTTTCCTACGATCCGAAGTCGATCGGCACGACCCCGGTGCGCGCGGCGACCCTGGTGACGCGACCGCTGAACGCCGGCGACGATGTGTGGGTGGTCGGCCAACGTGGTGATTCGAAAATTCTGTCGCAAAAGACGCAGATATCCAGCGTCGATGTGGTGTCGTTTCCGTTGTCCCGCACGCTGCGTTTCCGCGATAGTAATCTCGAAGCCGTGAGCTTGATCAATGCGCCCGGCGATTACGACGGCGTACTGGCCGATGAGAAGGGCGACGTGCTGGCGCTGTGGTCGAGTTTCGCTTTCGAATCACAGCGCGAACTCGAGCAGATCAACCGCGGGATACCCGCCGACTTGGTCAGCGAGATGATCGGCGTCGTCGCCGACGGCCGGCCGCTGTATTCCTTCGAGGCGGAGTTTGCCGTGCAATCTTTGGCCGGCGCGCGCGAGCTTGGCCTGCCGGACGACTGGGTGCGACGACTCGAGAGTCATAATCCGCGGCACCGGCAGGTGCTCGGCATCGATCGTCTCGTGGCCGGCTCACCTGCGGCCGGATTATTGGAGCCCGGCGATTTGCTGCTGGCCATCGACGGCAAGGTGGTGAATCGATTCCGTGAAGTTGAACAGGCGGTGCAGAGTCCGCAGGTCAGCGTCACGGTGTGGCGCGACGGCGCCGAAAAGACCTTGCAAATGAAAACCGTGCCGTTAAACGGTCAAGATCTCGATCGAGTGGTCATTTGGGCCGGCGCAACGCTGCAGGCGCCGCACCGTGCGATGGCGGCGCAGCGCGGCATTGCTCCCAATGGCGTGTTCGTATCGTTCTTCTTTTACGGCTCGCCCGCCACCCACTACGGTCTGTATGCCGGGCGGCGCATCACGGAGGTTGACGGACAGCCGACGCCGGATCTCGACGCCTTCATCAAGGCCGTGAGCGGCAAGCCGGATCGGGCCTCGTTGCGCTTGAAGACCGTGAGCTGGAACGGTCAGACCGATGTAATCACGCTGAAACTCGACAAGCACTACTGGCCTGCCTACGAACTCAATCGGCAATCCGACGGCACGTGGACGCGCACGGCGCTGGATCCACCGGAGGTCACGGCGGCGGCGCGGCCTTGAGGCCGGTGATGTATTCGAGGGTGCGCAGCCAGTGCTGATAGTAGCCGTCGCCGAGGTCCGGCTGCGCCGCCAGTGCCGCCGTCCATTGCGGCCAGGTGAACACACCGCGATCCTGCAATGTGACCACCATGGCGAAGACCCTGGCTTCCCAGGGCGCGTTGAATACGGGGTCCGGCGATGGCAGGAGCGTCATACCGGCTCCAGATAGGGCTCCCACGCATCCACCGACATGATGGATGACTGCGCGGCAAGCTGCTCGCCCCAAAGTTCCCGCTCATCGAACGCCACCGTGTACAGCCACTGCGGCGATTCACCCAACCCTTGGGCATGCGCATCGGCAAACACGTGCGCTCCGTGCACGCGCTCGATCACGCCGAGTTTGCCGCGGGCATAAGCGGGCAACCGCGTGTGATGGTCAGGTTGCGTGCCGCGGGTGCGAACGCGCTGACCGAGCACGAAACGTGCGGGGCTTTGCGGGATTCGAGAGCATGGGCGGCCGCGGCTCAGTACCGTGGCCACCGCATCGGCGTACAGCACCTGCGGCGGCGCGGGCGGGATGCCGTTCAGGATGCCGCTAGCCGCCAGCAGTTTCTCGAGGCCGGCGAGCCAGATCCGGTAATAGCTAAGCTCGCGGTAGTTAGGCAGCGTTTCGCGCGCGGCGCGGCTCATGTCGATGTTCCACAAGCCGGTTGCGCCCATGGCCACGGTGAGCGCGAGCACGCGCGGCTCCCAGGGTGCATGGAACAATTCGCCCTCAGGCTCGGGCACTATGGCTCCGCGCACCGCAGTGCCGCCAAGATCTGCGTATGAGCGATACGTCACGATACCGCGGCCGCAAGACCCATGCCGATCATGGAGTCGCGCGTCACCAGAGACGCAAGTTCGCCCTCGCTCAGGTGCGAAGATCCCGCGGGTCGTTGCGGGATCACGAGATAGCGCACTTCAGCGGTCGAATCCCAAACGCGGATGCGCGTTGATTCGGGCAATTGCACGCCGAAATCCCGCAGCACGCCGCGAGGGTCTTTGACGGCTCGCGAACGATATGGCGCGCTTTTATACCAGGTCGGCGGCAAACCCAGTACCGCCCAGGGATAACAGCTGCACAGCGTGCATACAACCAGGTTATGCACTTGCGGTGTGTTCTCCACGGCGACCATGTGTTCGCCTTGCCGTCCTGAGAAGCCCAGGGAGGCAATGGCGGCGGTGGCGTCCTCGAGCAGCCGGCGGCGGAATTCGACGTCGCACCAGGCGCGCGCCACCACTTGTGCGCCGTTGCGTGGACCGATCTTGGTCTGGTAGGTGTCGATCACGACATCGAGCGCAGCCGGGTCGATGTAACCCTTTACGGTCAGAGCGGCCTCCAGGGCGCGCACGCGCAGCTCCAGCGCGCCTAAGCTTTCGTCGTGTTCCGGGTGAGGCTGTTGCTCGTGGTCGTGGTCGTGGTCGTGGTCGTGCATAAGTTTGGTCTAGTATAGGAGGCTCGGCAGGAGCAGTCATGATCGAAGATGCATCGCAGGCAGACCTACCGGGGATTCTAGAGATCTACAACGATGTGATCCGGACATCCACTGCCGTATACAGCGAAGTTGAACTGACGGAGGAGCGCGGCCGTGCGTGGTTCGAGGGCAAGATCGCGAGCCGCTTTCCTTTCATCGTGGCGCGAGACGCGGGCGGCGTCACCGGCTTTGGCACCTTCGGCGAGTTTCGCGCACCGCCGTGCTACGGGCATAGCGTCGAGCATAGCGTGCACGTCCGCGCCGACTGCCGGGGCCGAGGCATAGGCCGGAGCCTGGTGGTGGAACTCATGGCTCGAGCGGCCGGCATGGGCAAACACATCATGATTGCCGGCATTGATGCCGACAACGCCGCCTCCATCGGCCTGCATCAGAGCCTGGGATTCATCAACGTAGGGCATTTTCATGAGGTGGGATTCAAGTTCGGGCGTTGGCTCGACTTGGTGTTCCTGGAATGTCGCCTTCCGGCTACAAAGGCGCCGCCGTAGCTAAAACGGTCGCCCCTAAAGGCGATGCGGCGTTTGCTGGTATCTCAGTCTTGATATCATGGGCTGGTGGTACGAGCTACGCAGACAGAAATCGAACAAGCGGTCGAGGCCTTGCGCGCCGGCGATTTGGTGGTGTTTCCGACCGAGACCGTCTACGGGCTCGGCGCGAACGCCTCGAATCCCGCGGCAGTACGCAAAATATTCGAGGTCAAAGGACGCCCGCCCGATCATCCGGTGATCGTCCATTTGGACGATCCGCGGTATTTGCATCGTTGGGTTTCCGACGTGCCGCCGGTCGCTCAGCAATTGGCGGATCACTTTTGGCCCGGACCATTGACCCTGATTCTTCCCAAGGCAGATAACGTCAATGAGATCGTCACCGGCGGCCAGGACAGCATCGGCATTCGGGTGCCCTCCCACCCCATGGCGCAACAATTGCTGAACGCCTTTGGGGGCGGCATTGCCGCGCCTTCCGCGAATCGATATGGGCGCTTGAGCCCCACCAAACCGGAGCATGTACGGGATGAACTCGGCGACGCGGTGAAGGTGATCCTGGACGGCGGCGACTCGCCGATCGGCTTGGAGTCCACCATCGTATCGTGTCTCGGCAATGAGGCACGCCTGTTGCGTCCGGGATTCATCACGCGTTCGCAATTGGAGCAGGTGATCGGCGCCATGGCCGAGCGCGGCCCGGTGCCGCGGACGCCGGGTGACCGCGCTTTGCACTATGCGCCCTCGACGCCGCTGGAAATCGTCCCGTCGGATGACCTGGAAGCCCGCGCCGGGGAGATCGCCTCGCGCGACGAAAAAGTGGCAGTATTGGCCATGCGGCCGCCGCTGCAAACCCAACGCCACATGACGTGGATCAACGCGGGCAAGAAAGCCGACACCTACGCGCACAATCTGTACAACCATTTGCGTACTCTGGATCGCATCGGCTGCGAGCGGATTTTCGTTCAGAGTTTGCCCCAGGATGAAAAATGGGCGGCGATTCTCGACCGCCTGCAACGCGCCAGCGGACTGGGGGACGATTCGTTGGAGCTGAGCGTCAGCTAGCGCATGGAGCTCGATCCCACACAAGATCCTTTTTCGCGGGAAGCAATCCAGCACTTGGTGGCCCGCTATGGATCGCCCCTGTTCGTCATCGATGCAGAACGGGTGCGCCAGCAATATAGACGTCTCGGGGCGGCATTGCCGGGCGTCGATCTTCACTATGCCCTAAAGCCATTGCCGCACGCATCCGTCATCGGCACGCTGAGCGCGGAAGGCGCTTTTTTCGATCTCGCCACCAACGGCGAGGTCGATCTGGTGCGCCGCTTGGGTGTGGCGCCGGAGCGCTGCATTCACACCCATCCCATCAAGCGCGACGGCGACATCCGCACGGCGCTGGCGTACGGCGTCAACCGCTTCGTCATCGACAATCCTGACGAGCTGCGCAAGTTCGTCAAGTTTCGCACCCGCTGCTCGCTGTTGATTCGCGTCTCTTTCCGCAGTCCTGGCGCGCAGTGCGACCTGTCGCGCAAATTCGGCTGCGACCCCGAGGCGGTCGCGGAGCTTTTCCAACTGGCCGCGGAATTGCGCATCAAGATCGATGGGCTGTCCTTTCATGTGGGCTCGCAGGCAAAAGATCCGGCAATGATAGTCAAGGCCATCGGCATATGCCGCGAGCTGCTGCAAAGCGCCGCGCAGGCCGGCCATGCGGCAAGTATTCTGGATATCGGCGGCGGATTTCCGGTGGAATACATCAACACCAGCACGCCCATCGAAGAATTTTGCGCGCCCATTGCCAAGGCGCTGGAAAAAATACCGAAGTCGGTGCGCATCATTGCCGAGCCGGGCCGCTACATCGCCGCGCCGTCGGCGATTTGCGTAGCCTCGGTGATGGGGCGGGCGCTGCGCGATGGCCGCTGGTGGTATTACCTCGACGATGGCTTGTATGGCAGCTATAGCGGCCAGATGTACGACCACGCGGTGTATCCGGTGGATGCATTGTTGCCTGCCGCGAAGACTTATCCCTCGGTACTGGCGGGCCCCACCTGCGACAGCATCGATGTAATCAGCGAAAATCTCGACTTGCCGAAACTCGACATGGGCGATCTCATCGTGGGCCGGGTGATGGGCGCCTACACCTGGGCATCGGCATCCGACTTCAATTTTTTCCCGCGAGCCACGGTGTTGGCGCTGGATAAAGGAGAATTGATCACCGACGGAGGCGCGGCGTGAAGTGGAGCCGCCGCCGCACGCTGACGGCCGGAAGCGCGCTGCTGGGACTGTCGGCGGCCGCACTGTGGTCGCGTCCTGCGGCGGCTTCGCCCGGATCGCCCGCCAAGCGCATCGCGTTGATGAATCTTCATACCGGCGAGAAGCTGGATGTCGAGTACTTCCGTGAAGATGCCTACGTGCCCGGCGCGCTGGCGAAAATCGCCGAATTATTGCGCGATTTCCGCAACGGCGAGCAGCATGCCATCGATCCCAAACTCATGGACTACTTGGCCGATGTGGCCTCGCGCGCGGGCGTGCAAGCCGAATTCAGCGTGATTTCGGGGTATCGATCGCCGGAAACCAATGCACGCCTGCACGCGAAGAGCAACGGCGTTTCGCAGCACAGCCTGCACATGCA
>Ga0210387_10005113_pt1 | contig 10050 bp, 8 predicted proteins | sample IncBWC7OmetaG_FD_160108 | JGI IMG/M metagenome (GOLD analysis project Ga0210387, IMG submission 160108) | Forest soil microbial communities from Barre Woods Harvard Forest LTER site, Petersham, Massachusetts, United States - Inc-BW-C-7-O ...
GCCTTCGTTGAGATACCAGGTCGCGACATAGCCGAGCTGATGCAAGGCGACATCAAGCAGACAGGTGTCGACATCACAGCCCTTGCCGGTCGATCTCGCCTGGATCACGGCGGATAAAAGCCCGACCGCCATGGTCAAGCCGGTGGTCTGATCGATCATCGAGGGCGCGCCGATGCGCGAGGGCGGACCATCGGGCTCGCCGGTCAGATGCATCAGGCCGGATTCAGCCTGCATCAGATAATCATAGCCCGGCCATGACGCGCGCTCATTGTCGCGGCCATAGGCCGAGACATGCACGCAGACCAGTTTCGGATTGGTGGCCGACAGCGTCTTGTAGTCGAGGCCCATCTTCGCCGGCAGGTCGCCGCGCAGATTGTTGACCAGCGCATCCGCCGTCTCGATCAGCTTAGCGAGCGCCGCCTTGCCCTCGGCCGAGCGCAGATCGATCGCGACGCTCTTCTTGTTGATGTTGAAGGCCTGGTAATATTCGCTGTCGTTCTCGCCGAGAAAATAGGGTCCAGTTTTGCGCGCGGGATCGCCATTGATCGCGGCATTCTCGATCTTGATGACCTCCGCACCGAGATCGGCGAGCAACATCGTACCATAAGGCGCGGCACCGAACTGCTCGACGGAAACGATGCGCACGCCCTGGAGCGGCTTCATGTCGCGGGATTCCTCTTGATGAATTGCTTGGAGATGATGATGCGCTGCATCTCGTTGGTGCCCTCGCCGATGCAGGTCAGCGGCGCGTCGCGATACAGCCGCTCGATGTCAAATTCCCTGGAGTAGCCATAGGCGCCGTGGATGCGCATGCCCTCAATGGAATTTTCCAGCGCAGCCTCCGTGGAGAAATATTTGGCCATGCCGGCTTCCATGTCGCAGCGATCACCGCGGTCGAAAGTCTGCGCGGCGTCCAGGGTCAACAGCCGCGCGGCGCGGGCGCGCGTCGCCATCTCGCCAAGCTTGAGCTGGATCGCCTGGTGCTCGCAGATCGGCTTGCCAAAAGTCTTGCGCATTTGCGCATATTCCGACGCCAGTTTCAGTGCGCCCTCGGCAATGCCGACGCCGCGCGCGGCGACATTGATACGGCCGAGCTCCAGCCCGCCCGCGACCTGGAAGAAACCGCGACCTTCGATACCGCCGATCAGGTTTTCCGCCGGCACGCGGTAATTCTCGAACACGATTTCGGCGGTGTCGATCGACTTGTAGCCGAGCTTCGGCAGATTGCGAGCAACCGTAAAGCCTTCCTGCTTCGGCGCGATGAAGAGGCTCATGCCGTTGTAACGGGGCTGCGCATCCGGATTGGTTTTCACCAGCAGCGCAAGGCAGGAGCCTTCGGCGGCGTTGGTGATCCACATCTTGGTACCGTTGATGACGTAATGATCGCCATCGCGTTTGGCGGTCATGCGGATGCCCTGCAGGTCAGTGCCCGCATCGGGCTCGGTCAGGGCAAGACCACCACGAACTTCTCCGGTCGCAAGCCTCGGCAGCCAGCGCGTCTTCTGCTGCGGCGTGCCGAACTTCTCGATCGCCAGCGCCAGCATCAGATGCGAGTTGATGATGCCCGTGATCGACATCCACACTGACGAGATGCTCATCACGATCTTGGCGTAGGTCGAGGCCGGCAATCCGAGCCCGCCATGTTCCGGCGCGATGGTCGCGCCGAACAGGCCCAATTCCTTCATCTGCGCGACGATTTCATGCGGATAGCGGTCGGCGTGATCGAACTCCTTGACGATCGGCTTCAGCTCGCGCGCCACCCAGCGATCGATCATGTCCAGGATCTGGCCGTCGTCGCTCGCGTCCGCGGGGCTTTCCCGCAGCATCTGCGCCATCGGGACATTCCTCCAAAGTTTGTACGGACAAGATTAGATTTCTTGTCTCAGCTACTGCATATACCGCATATACCTTGCCTTGACGTCAAGTAAAGTCCTCAGTACTTGTCTGGACAAAACAGAGGCCGCGAGTTCACCCAATGCCCGAAAATCTCCTCAACGCCGCGGCTGTCGATGACGCCATCAACACACGCCAGTCCGTGCGCGCGTTCCTGCCGACGCCGGTCGAGCGCGTAATCGTCGAGGAACTGCTCAAACTTGCGGCGCGCAGCGCCAGCGGCAGCAACATTCAGCCCTGGCGCGTCCGCGTCATCGCCGGCGATGTCAGGGACCGCATGGTCAAGGCGATCTTCGACGCGGTCGAGCGCGACGGCTTCGAGCCCTATCAGCGCGAATGGAACTATTACCCCGTCAACTGGCGTGAGCCGTTTCTCGGCCGCCGCCGCAAGATCGGCTGGGACATGTACAGCCTGCTCGGCGTCGCCAAGGGCGATTTCGAGGGCACGCAGAGGGCGCGAATGCGCAATTACGAATTCTTCGGTGCGCCGGTCGGCATGATTTTCACGCTGGACGAAGACCTCGAGATCGGAAGCTGGCTCGACCTCGGCATCTATCTCGGCGCCCTGATGATCGCCGCGCGCGGCCGCGGCTTGCACACTTGCCCGCAAGCGGCGTTCGCCGATTTCCACAAGGTGATCCGCCCGATCCTGGATATCCCCGAAAAGGAAATCATCGTCTGCGGCATGGCGCTCGGGCATATTGATCCGGATGCGCCGGTCAACAAGCTCGCGACCTCGCGCGCGCCACTTGCCGACTTTGCCAGCTTCGAAGGCTTTTGAGATATCCATGACCACACCTCCAACATACCGCTCGCTGCTCGCCGTTCCCGCCTCCTCGCCGCGCTTCATGGAGAAGGCAGCGCAGGGACCTGCCGACGCCATCTTCCTCGATCTCGAGGACGCCGTGATCCCGGCGCTGAAGCCGAAGGCGCGGCAGGACGCGATCGCCGCGATCAATGGACTGGAATGGGGCGGACGCGGCGTCGCTGTCCGCGTCAACGGCTTTGGCACCGCCTGGGGCTGCCGCGACATTATCGAGGTGGTCGAAGCCTGCCCGCGGCTCGACTACATCCTGCTGCCGAAATGCGAATCCGCTGCCAACGTCCACGCCGTCGAAGTCATGATCGATTCCGCCGATGCCGCTGCGCCTCGCGAGCGCCGGGTCGGCATCATGGGATTGATCGAGACGCCGCGCGGCGTCGCCAATGTCGAGGCGATCGCGCAGTCGGGCGGTCGCCTACGCGCACTGGTATTCGGCGGCGGCGACTACCAGCTCGATCTCGGCAGTTTTCAGCGCGCGGTCGGCGCGCCTTCCGCCGATTATGTCGTGCTGACCGACGGCAACGCGCGCGAGCGGCACTGGAACGATCTCTGGCATTTCGCTACCGCCCGCATCGCCAATGCCTGCCGCGCCTTTGGCGTGATGCCGATCGACGGTCCCTTCTCGGGCATCCCCGATGTCGAGGGCCTGCGCGCAGCGGCGAAGCGCGCCCAGGTGCTCGGCTTTGAATGCAAGATGGCGATCCATCCCTCGCAGGTGGAAACCATTCATGAAGTCATGACGCCGTCCGCGCAGCAGGTTGCCTGGGCGAAGGAAGTACTGGAAGCCATGGAAGCGGCGGCGCGGGAGGGACGCGGCGCGGTGAAGGACAAGAACGGCGAGATGATCGACCTCATGCACATCAAGGTCGCCAACAAGCTTCTCGAACGCGCCGCGCGTATCGGAGGCCGGCCATGACCGCGCTCAAGGGAATCCGCGTCCTCGATCTCGGCACCTTCATCGCAGGTCCTCACTGCGCCACCATCCTGGGCGAGTTCGGCGCCGAGGTGATCAAGGTCGAGCCGCCGAACACCGGCGACTCGCTCCGCCGTCTCGGCACCAACACCGAATGCGGCGATACGCTGGTGTGGCTCTCGGAAGCGCGCAACAAGAAATGCGTGACGCTCAACCTCGCCACCGAACGCGGCCGCGACGTGCTGCGGCAGCTCGCGGCCAAATGCGACATCATTGTCGAGAATTTCCGGCCCGGCACCTTGGAGAAATGGGGCCTCGGCTATGACGAGCTGAAAAAGCTCAATCCCGGCGCCATCCTGGTGCGCATCTCCGCCTACGGCCAGGACGGGCCGATGCGCGCGCAGCCGGGCTTTGCCCGCATCGCGCATGCGTTCTCGGGCCTCTCCTATCTCGCGGGCCTCCCCGGCGGAATGCCTGTTGTCCCCGGCTCGACCTCGCTCGCCGATTACATGTCGGGCATGTATGGCGCGATCGGCGCGCTGGTGGCGCTGCGGGCGCGCGAGACCACGGGCGAAGGCCAGTGTATCGATCTTGCGCTTTATGAGTCAGTGTTCCGCGTGCTCGACGAGATCGCGCCCGCCTTCCAGAAATTCGGCTATGTCCGCGGGCGCATGGGCGCGGATGCCGTCAATGTGTGCCCGCACAGTCATTACGAGACCAGGGACGGCAAGTGGATCGCGATTGCCTGCACCAGCGACGCCATGTTCGCGCGCCTTGCGGAGGCCATGGAGCAGCCGGAGCTCGCATCCGATAACCGCTACGGCCCGAAGGATCTGCGGCTCGCCGCACGCGACGAGGTCAACGCCATCGTCGCGCAATGGGTGGCCTCGCTCGATCTGGAAACCGTGCTCAAGCGCTGCGCCGGAGGCGGCGTGCCCGCGAGCCTGATCTACAGCATCGCGGATATCTTCGAAGACCCGCAATATCGCGCCCGCGGCAACATCAAGATGACGGACTCACGCGCCGGCGCCATCGCCGTTCCCGATGTCGTGCCGCGCCTCTCCGCCACCCCCGGTGAGATCAAATGGCTGGGCGAAGCCATCGGCGCGCAGAACGAGGAGATTTTCCGCGACCTGCTCGGGCTGAAGGACCATGAGCTCAGCGAGATGCGCGACCAGGGCGTGATCTAACGCAGCAAGGGCTGGCTGAGGCGATACAAACAAAACGCCGGTTTCGCCGCCGCACCGTTTCGACGGTAGCGAGGCATGCGCTTAATGATACGAAATTGCCCCGGGGCCGGTGCGGTCCAGCGTGTATGGTAATCCTTGTCATCCCTGTCATCGAGGTGTCGTGCATATCCCGACATTGTTTGGCAGGACTTGGTTACTAGTTAACGGGGCGGCGGCAATGCTGGGGTTGGATGGGGGCGATGGTCACAAATACGAGCTTTTGCGCACAATCCTGAAACGTCATTTTCATTCCGACGACGAGCATTTGATCGAGACCATCCGGTCTGAAGCCGAATTCATCGATTTGCAGTCGGGCGAGTTGTTGTTCCGGCACGGAGAGCGAAGCGACGACGTCTATTTCCTGTTGTCCGGCCGCTTGCGCGCCTACACCGAAGATGGCGGCAAGCGCACGATACTGGGCGAAATCGGTCGTGGCGAAACCGTGGGCGAATTGGCGTTGTTCACCGACGAGCCCCGCTCCGCCTCCATCGTCGCCCTGCGGAACTCGGCGTTGGTCAAGGTAACGCGGCGCCAGGTCGAACGTGCGTTCGCGGCATCGCCACAGATTGCGTTGCAAATGACGCGCACGATCATCGAGCGTTTCCGCCGTTCCGAACGCCAACGCGCAGCTCCGATTGTTCCCGTCAATGTGTGCCTGCTTCCGATCTCGTCCGGAATTGATGCCGTTGCGTTCATGCACGACATCAGGGCGGCACGGGATGAGGACCAAGCTGCCATCGCGATCATCGACGCCGACGAAATCAGCCAGCGCTTTGGAGCCAATGCGGCGCTCGAACAGCTTGCGGACTACATCGATGACGTCGAGGCCCGCAGCAAAGCGGTTTACCTCGTGACCGACGGCACGGAATCCGACTGGACAAAGCTCTGCCTGCAGCACAGCGACGAGGTCGTGCTTCTGGCCGACGCCAAGCAGGACCCCGGTCTCACTGCAGTGGAAAAGCGCTATTTGGCGGGCGATGCCCCGGTCTCGGTCGCGCGGCAAACCTTGATGCTGCTACATGATATCGAAACCAGAAGCCCGCGGGGTACGGCGCGCTGGTTGAGCACGCGGCCGTCCGTCCGACACTTCCATGTCCGCCCGAAGCTGCAGCGCGACTTGCGCAGGGCAGCACGCATCATTTCAGGTAAAGCGATCGGTATCGTTTTCTCGGGTGGCGGCGCCAAGGGCTTTGCCCATGTCGGCGTCATGAAGGCGCTCGAGGACGCAGGTATCGAAATCGATTTCGTCGGCGGCACCTCGATCGGCGCGATCATGGGCATGTGCCTGGCGATGGATCAGTCGGCCGAGGCGGTTTCCCGTATGGTTCACAAGGCATTCCTGGGTCATCCAAAGGGCAACATCACGGGCGATTACAACTTTGTCCCCCTGGTGTCGCTGATCAAAGGAAGGCGATCGCACGGTGCCATGGCACAGGCAGTCCAACACGCAGCAGGCGACGACATCGATTCGGAAGATACCTGGAAGACGTTCTTCGTCATCGCATCGGATTTTTCCGCCGGCACTGAAGCCGTTCTCGACAGGGGCAATCTCGCCCGCAACGTAATTGCCAGTTACGCCATTCCGGGCGCGTTACCGCCGGTATTCATCGGCGGCCACATGCTGTTCGACGGCGGCACGTTCAACAACTTCCCCGTTGATGTGATGGCACGTATCGGCGCCGGGCGGATCATCGGGGTCGACCTGTCGAGCGATCGTAGCCGCAAGTTCGAGATCGACCGCGTCCCGGGAACGATCGCGCATCTACGCGACATGTTGCGGCCGCGAAAGAAGCGGCGTTACCGCCTGCCGAGCGTGCCGGAGACGCTGACGACCTCGTCTTTCATCAGCTCGCTGTCAAAGCAGAAGACCATGCGCAAGTTTGCCGATTTGCTATTTCAACCGAATATCGAACGGGTTGGACTGCTGGAATGGAAGCGCTACCATGATATTGTCGCCGCCGGCTACGATCACGCCAGGCAATTATTGGCGATGGAATCCGAGGGCAAGCTCGGGGCATTCGCCGGACAGCCCAAACTGCCGCAGGCATCCAACCTCGGAAAACTTGCTGCCTCGCCACTCGCAAGCGCCGAAATAGGACCGTAACCATTTCCCATAAGGGCTGACTTGCCTGGGGGCGAAGAGCACTGAGGTCTCATGTGCCCTAGTTATCCACTTTCCACTGTTTCCCCAGTCCGACGGCTCGACCGGACGCGGTCAGATTGATAAACGCGTCTCCTCCAAGTGAGATTTGAGTCGTAAAATGACCGTTGCTATCGAGATGGGCCGCACCGCAACCGGTGACTCCGCGGCTTTGGACCTCGAGGAACTTCTCGCGACGCGCCTGTTGGTGCAAGGCAATTCCGGCTCGGGCAAATCCCACTTGTTGCGTCGACTGCTCGAACAGAGCGTCCCCTGGGTGCAGCAAACCGTCATCGATCCCGAGGGTGACTTCGTGTCCTTGGCGGAACGGTTCGGTCACCTCGTCATCGACGCCGAGGAACACACCGAGCGCGGTCTGCAGGTTGCCGCCGAACGAGTCCGCGTCCATCGTATCTCCACCGTTCTCAATCTTGAAGGGCTCGACGCCGAGAACCAGATGCGTCGCGCTGCCGCTTTCCTTGGCGGCCTGTTCGAAGTCCCCCGCGATCACTGGTACCCCATGCTGGTGGTCGTGGACGAAGCCCAGCTGTTCGCGCCCGCCGTGGCCGGAGAGGTTTCGGACGAAGCGCGCAAACTCTCTCTCGGCGCCATGACGAACTTGATGTGCCGTGGCCGCAAGCGCGGGCTGGCCGGAGTGGTCGCTACCCAACGGCTCGCAAAACTTGCCAAGAACGTCGCAGCCGAGGCGGCCAATTTCCTGATGGGCCGCACCTTCCTTGATATCGACATGGCGCGCGCTGCAGATCTTCTCGGGATGGAACGCCGCCAGGCGGATGCCTTCCGTGATCTGGAGCGGGGACAGTTCATGGCGCTTGGCTCCGCGCTCTCGCGCCGTCCTATCAGCGTCCGGATAGGTACAACTGACACGCACCCGCAGCATGCGACGCCGCGACTTATGCCCCTGCCGGCAGCAAAAATCGAGGATGCACGCGGCATCATCCTGGCAGCCCCGCCACCTGAGCCCAATCGGCCTGCGCGCAGGCCCTCGGTCGACATCGTCAACCAGCTCATGGCGGCGAAAGAGACGGCTTCCGATGCGATCGAGCAACCGCTCAGCGCTGAACAGCAGGCAGGGCGGCGTCAACGGCTGGACCGCATTCTCGGCGCCATCCTTGCAGAACCCGCCGCCGGATTCCGGGCGGTCGGCATTCTCTATCAGGAGTTCGTTGTCCGTTGTCGAATTGAGGGCCTCGGTTCGGCCGCACCAAATCTCACCGTCTTCCGGCGCATGCTGACCTGCGCGCGGGCCGGCCTTTCCAGTGACATGGAGGAAGACGGCGCCTGGCAGGAGGTCTCGTTCCGCGCCGGCATCCTGCCAGAGGATATGCAGGGCGTCTTCCTGCTGATTGCTCGCGCGGCAAAGGAGAACTTGCCGTGTCCGAGCGATACGGCAATTGCCCGTGCCTACGGCACGCACTCCCTCCGCCGCGCCCGGCGAACGCTGGCCTATATCGAGGAACAGGGCCTTGCGGTTTGTCAGCTGGACGGCATGGGCCGGAGAATTGTGACGCTTGTCGAACCACCCTGGACGACGGCGCCCGGCGACCCCAATGCTGATGAAGCCGTCAACGAAAGCTGCGAGCCTTGGCCCGCACCCGGCCTTTGCGAAGATAGCGGGGTCAGACTGCCTTCCGCCGCGGCAGCTTCCAGCCAGGTCTGATGAAGTGACAGGTGTAGCCGTCCGGATATCGCTCCAGATAATCCTGATGTTCCGGCTCGGCCTCCCAGAAGTCTCCCGCGGGCACGACCTCCGTTGTAGCCGGCCCCGGCCATAGGCCGGACGCATCGACATCCGCGATGGTATCGCGGGCGATCCGCTCCTGCTCGGGGCTCGTAAAAAAGATCGCGGACCGATAACTCAAGCCCCGATCATTTCCCTGCCGGTTCAAGGTACTGGGATCGTGGATCTGAAAGAAAAATTCCAGCAGATCCCGATAGCCGATGATTGCGGGGTCGAACACGATTTCGATGGCTTCGGCGTGGGTGCCATGGTTGCGGTAGGTCGCGTTCGCGACGTCGCCTCCAGTGTAACCGACGCGCGTCGAGATCACCCCAGGCCGCTTGCGAATGAGGTCCTGCATTCCCCAGAAGCATCCGCCCGCGAGAACCGCACGTTCCTTTGCTCTTTCCATTGTTTTTTCTCCGGGGTCGACGATCAACTCCTAAGATCGGCTCCAACTACGTCCTTCGCCAGGCCGGTCAAGAGAGATATATCTCACTTCCTTGACCGGGCCAGTCAACTGCTATCGCGGACCAGGATGTCTCTCTCCAAAATCAGCTCGTCGAGTTCCTCGGTAAGATTGGCGATGAGCGCATCGGCCCACGAGCGATCTTCGCCCGAAACCGTTTCGGAGCCGCATATCACGGCGTGCAAATGCTCGCGCAGGGCAGCGATGCGATGGCGACTTTCGGGTCTGCGGCCATTCATGGCGATACATCTGGACGGGGCGCGGGCACGGATGATGATTGGCTGGCTGGGGCGGGAGGGATCGAACCTCCGTATGGCGGAATCAAAATCGGCTTGATTATTCAATGATTTCAAGACGTGTTTGGAAAAAAGCTAAAAAGTCGCTCAAGTAATTCCAATAGGTTGGCAGCCGTTTCCAAACGAAGAAGCAGCTTTCGCAGGAAGGATTAGTCTCACAAATCTAAGACGAAGGGCGGCGCGCCGCCTTCGAAGAGACACTGCGCTGGCGGTCCGCGAATCAAATCGTTGATGTAGATCATTTTCCGAGACGGCTAGGCGTTGCATGCTGCACTCGCAAAAATGCGGGATACACCACATGCAGTCGATCTCAACGCCACATCACGAAAAATGTCCTCGGTGCGGTTCTGGGTTAGTCAGTCTCGAGTGGGATGAACGCGTCAGTGCGCGGGAAGTCCAGGATCTTTGGCGCTGCCGGAACTGCAAAGTCGTCCGTTAAGAAGCCGAATTGAGCGGTGCGGGAGAGGGCAGCGTGCGCCATAGGGCGAAGAGGAGGAGGCAGCAGATTTCTCTGAACCAGGCGAGGATGCGTCGGAAGTTGTGGCC
>Ga0210387_10005115_pt1 | contig 10047 bp, 12 predicted proteins | sample IncBWC7OmetaG_FD_160108 | JGI IMG/M metagenome (GOLD analysis project Ga0210387, IMG submission 160108) | Forest soil microbial communities from Barre Woods Harvard Forest LTER site, Petersham, Massachusetts, United States - Inc-BW-C-7-O ...
ATTATACAACGACCATTCGTAAAAATTCTCCCAGTTGGATTAGTTCCTAAGAATAATATTTTAGAATCTGTCCTTCTCCTGCTCTATTCGTCACTTGTTCGTGTTCCAACGCCACCTATCTAAATGTTGTAAGGTTCCCCGAGATACACAAACTAAAAGCGTTGGAAATCGGTGCCAGCCCAAAACATAAGCTAAATATTAAAATACGACACCAGCAAGATTCGAACTTGCGCCCTCAAAGAGGAACAGATAATCGACATTCGAATCTGTCGCCGTAACCACTTGGCTATAGTGCCCCAATAAATAAGTTTGCAATAATCTTTATTGATACAAATCTGTGGTTTGGGGGCTTATTTAAGTTATCACTTTGCCCTTTTCTGTTTACGTAACGTCGCTGACAGCGGGTAACCTGAGAATTCCGGCTAGTACTACCTTTCGACAACTTGGACAGATGCGCTGGATGTAATCAAATCTCAGGAATCCCTGTAACTTCTCTACTTGTACGGAATGCCTGTAAAAGTAATCTGCAATAAGCAATCGTGTTTTTCTTTCCAGGGACGTGAAGCGAACCATTCTGAAGCTGAGTGCAAAGAATTGAGTTAAATACATTGCAACTTGAACAAGGAACTGCTTACTCTCTGGAATTCGTCGTATGCAGTGCTTCTGACATTCTCGTGAGCGTTGCGGGCCACACCCATCATCCACTCTGCAGCCTGCCGCTCATTGAGTCCAAGACAAAATCGGTCCCTAAGTCTTCTGATCGTTGGTTCTCCCTTGAACGACGGTAAGCCGGTATCAAGCATCAATTGAACGGTGTTAATGAGTTGCTCAGCGTGCGGTCGAATTGCAAGGAATGCTTTGACAGTGAGATGTTGGAAAAGCTGGTAGCCTTGAGAATATCTTCCTCCCATCAACACAACCATCTCATGGTTGAGTTTGAAAGAATGAGGTTCAAATTTGACGCCCTAAGTTATGGGGAGAAGTTTATATCAATTGAACAAGTGAGGAAGGACTCCTTACCCCCGGTCGTAATAACGAAGAAAATTCACTGTAAGCTGGTGCAGGTGAAATCGAAATGAATTGTACTCATCTATATCAAATAAGAAACCGAAGTCTAGGGTGATTTCGCTAAGTCCAAGTTTCATAATCAGCATGAATTGACTTGCCGATATGCACAATGTGGCCTTCGCCATCGATCATGATGTTGCCGTTATGTCGATCTTTGATCTGCAATATGTAGCAAGCAACAGAATACGCAGCCATCGACTGAATAAAGTTGAGGCGAGCCTGTTGAAATGCCACGGTATCTTGGCCTCCGTATTTTGCAACAAAGAAATCCAGTAAATCGTTGACTTTGGCACGTCCCATCTCGTCTCGAGAGGTTGCATTTGGGACGACGTCGATAACGCCACACTGAGATATAATTCAGAGAATGTTGGGGTGCTAACAATCAGGACTTACGCCAGGTGCAGTAGCGGTAACACGATAGGGATACAGGTATAATGCTAAGCCAACACTGGTGAAAATGTTTTTGAACATTGCGATAATCTGCAAAGCCAGCACGTCTTGGCGACAATCATCGCCGACCTTGAAGATGGCCTGTTGCCAGACATCGTATTCGGTGCGAATCTCGACACCGGCGCCGTCCCCATCCAAAAGCGAGTCGGGGTCGGTATCAATCACAACGCGCTCTTTCCTGACCTTGAAAGTCGCCATGAAGGGGGCCTACCAAGTTTTATTATTAAACACTCAAAAGAGGGCAGGAATGCGTAGGCCTTACCTTCGCGTGGCTTTGCAAAGGTCGACCTGATTTCTTATCGATATCGACGACTTTCCCGTCCGGGTTACTGGGCAAGTAAACCCCAACTTCGACAGCGATTTTGGCCATTTCTTCATCAATTTTAGCCTTGCGTAACCGTTGATCTTAAATTGATTGGCTGAGCAGCGTCAAGTGACATACCTTTTTCTCGGGCTTTGTTTTCTTGACAAAAGGTTTCAATTTTCCGGATATTGAGGTGACTTCATGGAAGAAGCCGAACTCTCGATCGTAGAATGCTCGGGCTTCGCCCGAGAGAGATCTCACTACCTTATTGGTCATGTCGTCCAGGATTGGCTTCATGGGGTCTTCCTATTGGGAGTGATGATCAAGGAAACTGATGATAATCACTCCACACATACCACTTCCGCTGCATCGTCCTTGAAACAGTTCGCTTTCATATTCCAGATGATTTGATGACAAAACAACTGAGAGATTTTTGCAGTCTCAAAGATAAAGCGCGCCACATAACCTATTAAAAATTTAGCATTTGCGCTGACCTGAGGTGTTGTACACACCGAGTTCGTCATAACGGAGAGCTTGGACCACTTGAGGAACAAAGAAAAAAGTCAATTCAACGGGATGTTGTTCCAGCACTCTATGAGCATATTGCAGAATCAGGGGATCGTTGTTATACCGCCGTTCGAAGAATGTGTTTGCAATGACGGGTGGAACAGGTGCCCAGAGGAGGAGATGCTTTATAACACGTCAGCAAGCGAAAATAAGACGAAATAAATTCAAACCTTGAGGTCTCGACGGACAGAGGGGTCTATCCTGTCGCCTAGTAAGAAAGGCAACGCTTCCGGTGTATCGAGAATGTCTAGGCTACTTGAGCGAACTAGCTTTCCAACCTCATTGCGGACAATAGGATTTTTGAAGCGCTCCGAGAGGTACACGGCAATTGGGGGGTTGATTTGCCATACTGTCCGAACGATACTGGCCCAAGAGGTCTGACATAATACAGATCAGCATGTGAGGCAATAAGAATCATAATCATTACCTCCAGCAGTGTTCTTTCCGTCGTCCCAATGTGATCGGTCCCTCGTTTTAGGTCGTTGGTTGGATTTGCCCAGACTGTCAACCGAAATATTTCATTTTCGGTCAGAAGGCGCAACGGGTGGTTGATAGTGCGAAGACGGGTGACGTAATCTGTATTGCACAGTCAAGTCGCAACTAGGATACGGGATAAGGTGCGGTACGTACGAGAGCTACGGGAAGCTGACTGGACCGGGGATAGACTTGAAATTGCAGGGGAACCTCGAACTGTATCCGTCTGCAGGTACGACAAAAACTCAGACAACACCTTAACGTCAGCATCAACTTGGACGCGATTTGCGCCGTATGACCACCTGTTAACTGCGTTCAATATGGAGAATGCTATCCGTTGAAGGACCTTACTGTGGGCGTACGGCGAACCAAGAATAAGCTGCAGAGTAAAGGCTTTCACGTAAAGCATTTTCACAGTAAGAATCAAGATGAGAGCTTTTGAGAGTCTCGAAACCGAAGAGGAGGAACGAAAACCGTGCTTCGCGAGCCAAAGCATGCGTACTATGTGGAAGTAATCAATATATGGCTATGTACTATATTGTGAACGCTGACCTGAGAGACTTGTGAGCTCGTGCAGAACGCAACACCAGATGCTGTATCAAGAACATAACACCTGGCCTACGATATCTCGCGGCCTGTAAACGGCTTAGCAGCATTTGCAAGACAAGTGCATGAGGTGTGAGTAGCCGACGAGCATTCATCGTTCCACGATCAATGACTTCCTTGTTTGTAGGGCTGTAGCCAATGGGGTGGAAAAATGGATCATCGTAACTGCATAAATATCAGAAGTTGATCCTGATTACCATGGAGGAAAGAACACACTTCAGCGATGTCGAAAATATGCCTTTCTCTTGTTTGATCGTATCGGACCATGCAGAAAGGACTTCTCCCATGAGCGCAACTTCCACGTCGGGTTTCTCCGCAATGACCCATGTCCAAACTTCAATGCCCGCAGATATGGCCGACGGTGTGGAGACTTCAATGGGCAAGGCAACAAGGTGATGGAGTAACTCATGTTCGCACTGTGGAACGTCATTGAGATCCCAGTGCTGAAAGTGCACGATTCTGCCCACCTTAGCCAACGAGATGAGTGTTGCTGCACACCGGAACAGGAGGCGTTTGAGGTCCTGTACAGTCAAACTACTGTTTTTATGACGAATTTCTTCCATGGTGCGAGCCATCTTAGCCTTCAATGCATGTATCTCAGTCGATGGGGCAAGCTGGGGTGGAAGCTTCTCCAGTTTGTCCGGACCTACAGTTTTGGGAATCAAGACTTGGAAAATTCTAAAGGTAAGAAACGGACCTTCACGACTCGCCAGGCGTAGGCCGGCAGCTTCCCCTGCAAAATAGCCCTTGCTAGCAATTTGACTTGCCAAGGTCTTCGCACCATCTGCTTTCCAATTTGACAAGGCTGATAGGGAAGCTAGAGTGTAGAGATGAGAAGAACGAATTGGGGATATAGGATAGTAACACGTACCCAGTTTGCGCTGCACGGGTCCTATAGCCTTTCCAAATTGTTCTGCAACGGATGCACCCAACTCTGCATTGTCTGTTTCAGATGACGATTGGTTGACAGCAAGGTATTTCTATGGTTTTTCGATCAATGATAATATATCAATGTATGTACGTGGCACACAAACCTGCAGTGTCGACTGCAGCTCGACCGGTGCGCGACCCAGGGCTAATTCAAACCAACTGTTTGCATTTCGGTGCAATTGTGCCAGAATTTCATTCCGAACTTTATAACTGTCGGTGAGTTGGAGAGTAATACCTGTCCTGTCTGAGTGAAATTCGTAGACAGGGTTATGCTGTACGAATTTGTTAAGCAAGAGAAATTGGGACCACAGAATATGAGGCTCACTTCATCTGTGAACTCGTTTTCGCATGATCGGCGGAGTAAGGTAAGGACCTCCAAAATTGCAAAAACGAGAGGTGGATCACACATGAGAGATGGGAATGATGTTATCAACCGATTGAGGTATTTGGATGCGATGTCTCGAGCTTTAGCAATGCGGTGAGTGCTGCACACCAAGAGGGTGCGAAGTTCGAGTGAAAGACACTCTGGCAATGCTTGTTCAGCAGCTTGAGTATTTAAGTCGTTGATGCAGCCACGGATGACCTGTAGGCACGAGGTTATGGAAGCTCAAAGGGTGTCAATTTCCGTTATTTCGCACCTTTTCAGCAATAGACTCCATACAAGCGCTCAGTCCTGGATGTCTATTAAGACTGTCATTGATGAAGTACGATACTAACGGAGAAGTTAATCCAGCAGCTGAGCGCATATTCTCCATGTCGTGCATGGTAAGTAGAAAGATAACTTGACCAGGCGAGAGATAACGGATGTCGCTTGCACGCAATGAAATGTGGCTTGTAAGGGAACTGCGGTGTTTCGAAATCACCTATGCCAAAAAATGAGCATGCATAAGCGCCTCCGACAGTGTAGGATCCATACGGTATGTGCGTACTCCTGTCGAATGACGGAGTTATATTCCACATCGCTTGCGACCGAGTCGTGGGACTCCTCCAAAACCATAGGAGGGGTCTTCGCAGCAATGCGGGCTAATGCGGGCCTTTGCCATTCCATCGCAGTACTTTCTTTATCCTCGATACATGTAAAGTTGAAAAGGATGCACAAGAACCACGTATTCCGGAAGAGTGCAACTATCCCTGCGGACGCATCCGATTGGGGATGGAAATCATCATGGGCGAGGAGTGCGTCGATGGGAAGGAGCAGGGACGCTAATTGCTCAATCATATCGTCCGTCTACAATTACTAATCGGCACACGGTCAGGCAGGGAGAGATAGATCCACTCACCTTGACGTGATGATTTGATATCTTCACATTTTGAATAGAGACACCTTTATCAGCAAACAAAGTCAACAGCTCGACCAAATATATCTCATATAGTTCAGGTCGTCGATACAACTCTTGCGCGAGTCTCGTCTGAGCAGCCAAGACCTTGTTGGGTCAAGTCAGACCAGGCAAGCTAATATGCGAGTGGAGAAATGGCTACCATGTTATTAGAGAACCGCGGGTCGTCAGGATTTGCGGAACGATTGATGGCAGAGAATACTCGGATAATATCGACAAAAGCGCTCTCTGGAGCGGACAGCGCCAAGTCCACAAGGTTATAGGCAATGGCCGCTTCGACAGTCGGTTCAGCAGACCGCAGTCTTTGCAAAAGCATCGAAATGGTCAAGCGGGTAACCTGCGGCGTTGCAAAGAATCAATGAATAAATCCTGAATGAAATGATGGAACCACCGTCACCTCTTCCATGTGAAACTCGAGCGCTAGTCTTGTAACAACCGAGATCGTACTAATCCCAACAAGCCTCTTTTCATCCTCCGACAATCCTCGTAGACCAGTTTCAACAGAATGAAGGGTGACATGATCATGCGAGGCATAGAGCGGATTATTCATCAATTGTGAGCTACTGGAGCTTTCGTAGATCTCCTTGCTTGTGGCGGCGATGTAATTGAGGAGTGAGTACATGTTGGACATGATGAGATCATCCCCGGGAGCCAACTAATAAATGTTCAGTAAAGAGCATGAATATATATGCGGTGAGCTACCTTGATACAGAGTGCGAGGCATTTGGCAGCGGCAGCTAAAGGGGGAGGAGCCCGCGTTTCTGAAGCAAATTCGAATTCAAATATGGGTAGAGGGGACGTTACGAAACGACGAAGGTGGCTGGCCATCGTAGACGCAATGTCCGGAAAACTGATGGAACATGTTAAAATGGACGAAGAGCTAACGGCTAAGTCTCTGACGAACTGACCTTTGTAATAGAACAGTCGTAGCTTTGAGCGCGGCTTCCTGGACCAGATGGTCAGAAATAGGGGAATCGTCACTCAAAAGGAGTAAGAGGCGGGAATAAAGCTTCTCATCCAACTCTCGTAAAGCCACGGAACAGATAGAAGCGAGTTTCTGTGTGTAGCCTCAGCAATATACAAGTCAGCGAGGGATGGGGACCCACCAAGCTTTCAGACATGGTCTCCCAAGCATACGTGTCAATCGAGGGTTCGGAATCCATCTCTTCAATCTGGACAAGGAGATCGGCGAAACACTGCATAGCATATCCGATTGTCATCTTCAATGTACTCCGGGTCTTCTCGTCAGTGATATCCAAATCAAGCGCTGCACGACGCATGAGCGAAAGCCACGCTTTATTCGCAGCAGCTGCCTCTGCGGCATTGCCATAATTCGTCGCCTGCGGTGGCGCGAGGGCCTGGGCTAGCACAGTCCATTGCGTTTCGATGATGCAACACACGATGAAATATCCGCTGAGGGGACGACCACGAGAAACATAACGGGAGAGGAAGGTTTGGATGAATTGATTGGAGTCCGCGTCTGCATCCTCCTTTTGAAGAATATCAGCCAGGGCGTGGTTGAGGCGGTCTACCACGTCAGGAGCACAAATGGCATTCAGGTGGGTTGAGAGTTGTTGCCACTGAATGCTCGTCCAGGGGAAGGACGTGGAGCTGATAGCACGATAGAGTCCGTGAAGTGCGGGTGTTAACAGTGTTAGGATATCGAGAGCTGGGACGAATGACGAATGCGTGTCAGAGAAAGCAACAAGGCTGTAAATTACTCACCATTGCCGGTCTTAATTTTCACAACGGTCTGGGAAACGAATGAAATTATTGCGGCCGTTGCGGCGTCGGTATACTGGTGATGAGAAGTGGATATTCGCAATAAAGCAGAGACGGTTGAGAAAACCAATTGATCGGGGAGTGCCCAGTCTGAAATACGCGATTGAGTATACTGAATGCATTTCGGTTGGGGCATGTCACTACCTTCCCATGAGAGACATCTGTCGAAGTCAATGTAAGGAACGTCCCTTAGGACATCAATAAGTGCTGGCATTAGAGTATCAATGGTACTGGCAATGTGTGCATCCGGAAAGTTAACGACAAGTTCTCCGAATGCAATGTTGCAGTGTACTCTTGATGCAGGCTTCATTGGGTGTGAGAGGCTGTGTTATACAGGTAGAATTGCGGACGAACCATGAACACTCTCTGCTCCTCCGACCCATCATCCCCATGCTTCTCCTCGCTTTCTTCCTCCCCTTTCGCCTCCTTGACCTCAGCCCTAGTCTGAACCTTGGACGTGATTAGGTTCCTGGCGTACACGAGGTCATCTTCAGCCTTGCCGATATTCGACGCAATGTCTGATAATATTCGCTGGTGTATGTTCAGTTCAAGGCTGTGAGGGTAGTTAGCTTAATGAATGGCAAATTCATTCGATGGTGGCATACCAGTCCATGTCAGGATATATATTTGGTGTTAAAGTCGCGATGGTGATCCTGAAGACATTGTTGTCCGTTGTTTACAGTACACATTTGTATTCCTCAAAAGTCGCAGCCAAACAAACGCGTCGCGTGTTTTCAGTCACATTTACATTCGTCTTGATCATGGCGAAAACACCAAGTATGCTCCTCTATTCTATATATTTGTTTGAACCTGAGCTATCCCCACCTAGCAAAATCTGCCATTCGTCAGTCATCAAGAGCACCTTGCGTAACTGCTGCTGTATCCTTTGCCAACGAAAACTCCGATGAAGATATGCTTGACGAAATTCAAAATGACGGCGACGAGGAACAAGAGGACAGAGGGGAAGGGCCAGGAGCTACGGATCTGTAAGTATTTGTGTCCACCCAAGTCGAACCCAGTGCTATGAAATTGAAGAGTCTCCAGCATGATGGGTATGCGCCATGTGTGGCAGGAGGTCCACGGTCAAGATTTGTGTCTTTTCTTTCCCCTGAGCGGAAAATTGAATTCCTCTGACCACAAGACAAATCCAAGAAACCCGGTTCAACGGCTTTCCAAAATCAGAAAGCCGCCCTCTTCGCCGCTGGCCGAAAGAACGCGAAAGAACTCGTTCGAGCTGGTACGGCTGCACTGTTAGTCACTTGAAATTTGATCTACCCTTTCTTCCAAACAATTGACTCTGGCCCAGTGAAGAATACAGAGCGAAGATAAGGCAATTGAAGAGCCAAGAGGTATCGTACGAGGAACTGAGCAAGAACGTCATGCCGTTGTGGGAGGTTCACGATGTATAACCACTTCATGTATAATCATTAATAATCTGGGCACTAATGTGATGCTACAGAAATCAGTCCAGGCTCTGCTTGCTGTATACCCCTCCCTATTGGAAGATCTATTCCCTCGGCGATCCCAACAAATGGACACCACGAGCGCGATGCGTGAGTAGGCTTTCTCTTTGGCTTTCGTGAAGTTCCACTCCATGATTCTCGACCTTTTTCCTCCCGTAGTACTATCCCACCCCGGTGATCGCGCACACTCCCTCAAGACATTTCTGAAGGATGCGAACACCCAGTTAGAGCAATCCCGGGAGAATGAAAAGGTGAGTATGTGTTTGACATTCAGTCTCCATGCTGTTCACCACACCTTCCACAATCTTATATAACATACATATACAAATAGCTCGCCACAGACGCTACTGCCTTGATCAAACATTACAAATCCTTGCTACTCACTTCTTGAACATGGACTCCTCCGGATCGAACTGTAGCACCTTCCAACTTGATTCCAGCCTTCCTTCTCTTCCTCGTGACTCAGAGTGCGGACACTAGATGTATCGCATATAATCACTTCTCTACTTCTACGGTCTCCATGTCGCCTGGTTTCTGTAGTATGATACACGTACGTGTAGCTTTGTTGCAAAATCAAACCCCCGTGTACAGTGTGTCCTCGTTTTAATCACATTCCTTGTGAAATATCTAAACACCAGAAGCAAGAACATAAATTTACGGATATCTATTCCTTCAATTAGATCTTGACACTGACCTATTTTATCCCTACTAGGCACAAACATGAAACCAAAGTTGCAATCAGTTCAATATGAGAACCGTTGAGTCATGTTCACACTTACAAGCTCCGAGCTCGACCGTTTTATGCTTCTCGTCGAATCTCGCCCCGATCGTGATTTTGTGTCTTCAGGACGAAGGTTAAGGTATTCAGACATGAATACACGCAGAATTAGGTTCCAGCGACGCAACGTGGAGAGGTCTAGGGCAGATGCGTCGTCCTTGAATTCAAGACACCCTCAACAACATATACTCCACAACATTGACGACAAACATGCGTACCTTGAGGGTATGCCACACGAAGGGAAACGGTTCCGCTATAACGTGCACAACACTGACGCCCTTGTGCAAA
>Ga0210387_10005116_pt1 | contig 10046 bp, 8 predicted proteins | sample IncBWC7OmetaG_FD_160108 | JGI IMG/M metagenome (GOLD analysis project Ga0210387, IMG submission 160108) | Forest soil microbial communities from Barre Woods Harvard Forest LTER site, Petersham, Massachusetts, United States - Inc-BW-C-7-O ...
CCGCGTGAGTGATGTATACACGAAGGTCGGGGAAATCATCCAATACCCCGCCGCAGACCAAATTCCAGAAGCAGCGTGTCTCGTCGTGGGGCATCCCGACAATGGCCGTGACGTCATATTTCTCGGTGTCTGCCTTGTCGCCCCAGGACCCGGATTGGTTGTACCCATGAACGAAGAAGGGAACTTGGAGTTCGCGGGCCTTTTCCCACAGAGGATAGTAGCGCTTGTCGTCGAGCTCCAGTCCGCCGAAATTGGCTCCGCCGATACCGCCGCCGCGCGCGCCGTTGCGTACGGCGCGCTCGAGTTCCGTCACACTGGCTTCTGGGTCCTGCATGGGAAGGTGTGCCCAATGATAAAGTCGATGTGGATGCGCGGCGCAGAACTTCGCCAGTTCATCATTCACAAGTTGCGCATAGCGCACGTTGAATTCCGGTTCGGTCCAGTACATATACCAATGTGAGGGATGCGACAGGACCAGCTTGTCGACGCCCGCGTTGTCCATTTGGGCGATACGCCGGGCGGGCGTAAAGGTTTGCTCGAAAAACGTCTGCGTATCCATCTTTTTGATCGCACCCGACTTGACCGCACCTCGGTGTTCTTTCGTGCTGGTCATTCCAAGGTGCCATTTGCCGACCCGCAGGTGGAAAAACCCTTGGTCATCAAACTCCCAAAAAGGGCCCCAATGGGGGTGTTGGTTCAAAACATTGTAAAGCGGCTGGTGACCGTGCAAATCAATCAGCATGAGACTCTCCTCAAAGGAAAATGGCGATGTTGTGCATGCCGAGCGCGGCCTGATCGATCAGGATGACGCGCTGTGCAAGTCGGAAACCCGCCGCGGTGGTGCGAACGATATCCTGGCGCACCGCGGACACCAGGTGATAGTCGGTCTGATCGTCGCGATTACGCAGCAATAAAAGGTAACTGTACGCCGCATATTCCCCGGCAACGTCGGTATCGTAAAGCGTCAGATTGGTGAGGAGCCGGCGTGTGCGCGACGGCGGATCTTCGGCAAACGCACTCTCGGTATTGGTCAATCGGCGCGCGCGCAGCTTCAGCGTTTCAAAGTTCTCCCAAAAAAATGAGCCTAAAAGCTTGTCAAAGCCCGGTCCGTCGCGCCTTGCGAGCGTACGCCGCGTCGGCATACTGTAGAAAATATCGGGCGCCAACAAGGAGAGCCATTGATCGAGCAAGTTATCATCGAGAAGCCGCGCTTCTTGAATGAGAAAATCCATGGCTTCGTTATAGGCCACGTGCCCATAGGGAATACGTGACTGGATAACTGGCGTGCGGACAGCCATGCGCGTGTTATGAGGTAGTCGCAATGAATCGGCTTCGGCAGTCGACATCGTCTATTCCTTCAATGGCCGCGCGGACTTGCGTTGAGGGGCCCCAACAAGGCAATCGTGCTCACGATGCTCTCGCCATATAGTCGTAGTAACGCCGCCACCAGTTCCACTGCGTATCATCTTTAGCGAAGCCGCTGAACACCGTCCCACCGCCCACCCAGCCGACCGGACGATTCGCGCCATCCAGGGCAAGGTAACGCATCTTGCTCTGGCGCCCGATGAAGCCTCGCGCCGAGCGTTGCTGCGCGGGAAACACCTCCGCGTCGTCCTGCTCTACGAAGCCGCTTGCACCCACGGCTAAATTCGACGCGAGCTGCACACGCTCGCGAAATTCCTGCGATGCTCCCCGTGCGACGAAGTTCCAATGCGTAAATTCAAAAGCGTTGGGACCGCGGGGGGTGAACTGGTGAATACCGTATGTCCCACAGGCGGTGCCATCGGGGAGCGGGACGTAAAAAGAGATAATGGCTATGTTCGGGAAAATGCCGCCTACGCTGGGCGGAGTATCGGCGAGCACGCGCAGCTCCTTGTCGCTGAATCGTGCCGATATATCTTGAACCATTTCCGATGGCACGCCGGGGGGCGGCATCTTGGTGAGTTTTTCGATCGTCGTCAGTGCTGAGCCACCGACCGCAGCCATGCCGCCCCAAATGTCGCGCATGTCGAGGCAAATAATGTTATGACCCTGGTCGGTGCATACCCTGGGATTGAGCAAGCCCCAGGTCTTAGGATCGGTCTCTTTGCCATGCATGAAGCCCAAGTCGACCAAGGAGCGATGCAGCGTAATGCTGTGGTATCCGTCCCCCGCGAATTGTTCGCTGGCGGTTTTCCAATTCGAGGGGACACTGAAGCGTTGCGGCGCTCCCAATACTTCGATGCCCTGCGAGGTGCGATCGAATATAGCGCGCATATACCAGGCAAAATCGCCGAGATACTCGTCCAGAGAGGGCGCGGAGTCGCTCCAATTGGCGAAAATGAGGCCGGCGAAGGTGCCAACGCGTGCCCGGCGCAGACCCATGCGAGACTTGTCCATCTCGCCGTACATCTGCTTTTCGAAGGGCGCCCCCCGAAACGTGCCGTCCAGTCCGTATGTCCAGCCGTGATAGACACAGCGAAATGCCGGAGTGTTGCCGGCCTCGGCGCGGCACACTTGCATGCCCTTGTGGGGGCAAACGTTTAGCAACACCTCGATGCTCTTGTCGGCTCGCCGTACGACAATGACCGAGTCTTCCGCGATATCGCGTCGAATGAAGTCGCCCGATTTGGGAATCTCACTGTCGTGCCCAACGATAATCCACGCCTGAGACCACAGGCGCTCGAGTTCCCACTGGTAAATCTCGGGGTCATTCAGCACGCGCAAAGACACTTCGCGCCTGTGGATGTCGATGAGTTGGGATAGCGACGTCCCGTCCGCCAACACGGTATCAGCTCCCATGATCTTTGATTTGGGAACGGCCATCCGGTGTCCCCTTATTTGGTTGCTATTTTCCGTGGCCAACCTTCGCTTCGCGCAGGTTCCGAGCCGGCCGCGGGGTTGATAGAACCGACTTCTGCAGCGGGATCGATTTTTAAGTGATCGAGCAAAATGGGGCCAACCATCTCCAATCCCCAGACGAACGAGTGCAGCGGTCTATCCTGCACGAACGCCTTGTCATCGATGAGCATGCTATTCCACGCGACCTCGAACACGAATTTCGAGGGCGTCTGCACGTAAAAGGACAAGAAGGTGTCCGCCTGGTGCCTGCCAATGGTCATGACCAGCGGATACTTCGATTTTTTCTGCACCAAGTCGTAGCTTCGGCCCATATCATCGAGTTCGTCGTATTCGATGAAAATGTGGTGCAACCCGTAGTATCCCGGCTTCTCCATATAAACCAGATTATGAGTACGCAGATTATTGCGGCCTCGGTACATTTCGGTGCGAACACGGCCGCCGTCTCCACCCGATAGCGGGATACTGGTACCACCGGCGTACAGCCGCATTCCTAATATTCTGGTGGCAAAATGATCGAGTTCCTCCGTGAGCTTCGGCACCATCACCACGAGGTGTCCGATACCCAGCCGGCCGACGCGGAATCCCTTTTTCATCGGGTAGTGACCGGGGATGAACGAATTCTCGAAGTAGTAGCCGGACCAAAATATCTCGTGGCGAAATCCGGCGGGATCACGAAACCAAGCCATGCCCTGTACGCCGCGTTCGAGCGCCTGCGCCTCATTCGCCAATTCAAACGGCACGTTGGCAGCTTTGAGCTCGACCAGGGCTTCTTGGAAGGCAATACGGTCGGTCAGTTCCCAGCCGATAAATGCGAGCTCATCGCGATCCCCCGGATACACCGCGATTCGCCACATCCGATCATCCATACGCAGATAGGTCGCACCTTCAACTTGCGTCGCGCCGTAAGAGAGGGCGGAAACCCGATGGTGCGGCGTTTCCGTAATCGGCGGTGCAGTACTAAACCCAAGAATTTCCGGGCCCCAGCCGGCCCATTCTTTCGCATTCGGTGATTTGAAACCGATGTAACCCAGTGCGCGAATGTCCACTATCGGTACTCCTATGCATGCCAGCCTAGTCCCGCAGTTTGCCACAACTGGCGCCGCTATCAAACAGCCGCGGTTACGTGAAGAATGCTATTCTGTAGGCAGAATATCCACGTGTGACACCAACGACGAGCGCGCTATTGTGCAGGTGCGCATATGTCATAATGGTCTGTCCGGTCAGATCGTGCACGGCGTAAGTTCCAGCATGCTCAACTATCAAGCGCTCTGGCATTGGGAGTTCGGTGAAATCACCCATACCTATACTGAGCGTGACACCATCCTTTACGCCCTGGGGGTTGGACTAGGTCCATTTACGCGCACGCGGCGACGAGTGCGGCGTCGTGGTACGACGGCTATGCAAGGGATACCTACCTGGGCACTGATCTCGATAGTCAGGAGCAGAACTACATCAGGGGTACGTTGACGCTGAGGCCGGATGAGCTCTGGCAAATTGCCGTCTACGGAGACTATTTGTCGCTGAAGGGTTTTTGCGGACCCGGACGCTACCGCACTTACGGTGTTCCTGTCACCTGGCGATACTAGACTAGTTGACGCCTGTCTTCGCGCGGAGCGTGATTTTCGATCTTGTAACAATAACCATATAATCTGCCCTGCGATTCCACCTACCTGCGGGGTTGAATGCCGATGATGCGAGCGGTATCCATGTTCAGCATCTTAGCGGTGGTTGCCTGCACAGCCGCTCGACGCGAGGCGGCGCCTTCCGCATTGTTCGACACGGCGGCGCCGGTGGGGTTTCCGGCTTCCGTGCGCCACGTGAGCGCGGATCGGCGCGGCATGACATCTCGTTCCGCTGATATTTTGAAGGGCTTGCAGGCGTCAAGTGCCGGCACGCTGAACATCCTTGCACTCTCAGGCGGGGGTGCGGGTGGGGCGTTCGGCGCCGGCGCTCTGGTCGGTCTTAGCCGCCGCGGTGAACGTCCGCAATTCCAGGTCGTGACAGGGGTCAGCACAGGAGCATTGATCGCGCCATTCGCATTTCTGGGCTCCGCCTGGGACGGGCAGCTTACCGAAGCCTACTTGGGCGGCCGGAGCGTGCACCTGCTGCAGTCCCGCCGCATCGGCATTCTGTTCCATCCTGGTCTTTATCGAAGTGCGCCGCTCGTCGAATTAGTGGATCACTATGTCACTGACGATCTCATCCAGGCTGTCGCACGAGAGGCAGCGTTGGGCCGATTGCTTCTGGTCGCAACAACCGATCTGGACAAGGAAGAAACGGTTATTTGGAACATGGGGGTTATCGCAACCCAGGGTGGCCACGCGGCGCGCAAGTTATTCCGCGATGTATTGGTGGCGTCGGCGAGCATCCCAGGCCTGTTCGCACCAGTAATCATTCGTGTAGAGGATGCCGGTGTCACGTACGAAGAGATGCATGCCGACGGCGGCGCCACCACGCCGTTTTTCGTCGCGCCGGAAGCGGCCTTCGTCACGCAGCTCGATTCGAGCCGGCTGGCGGGTGCGAATATTTACGTTCTCGTTAACGGACAACTGGGAGGTGCCCCGCGCACTACCCGGTTCGCTTCGGTGCCGATCCTGTCGCGAAGTTTCTCGGCGGCGCTGAAGCATATGTCCCGAACGGGCTTGGAATTGACCGCGGGATTTGCGCTGCGATACGGCATGGCGTTCAGATTTACGGAGATTCCCTTGGACTACCCTGATTCGAGCTCATTCGACTTTCGAGAATCCCACATGCGCGCACTGTTCAACTACGGGGCGGACTGCGCTCAAGAAGGGCGGTTGTGGACCACCGTGGATCAAGCGATAGCTCGAGGCGAAAGGGCCATAGCCAATCAGACCGGGAAACGCCGGCCAGCTCAACCACAGAGAATTCCGCCATGCCCGCTGGACGATCCCGCGTGACCGGCCATACCATCGAATATCAGGCGGCCACACGCAGGACGATCTTCCCGCGGACATGTCCCGCTTGACTCAAATCGTGCGCCTTGCGCGCCTGCGCGAGCGGTAAGGCTTCACTCACAACCGGCTTGACAATGCCGTCATCGATCAGCCGGCCGATTGTCTCGAGCTGCGTCGCGTTGGCCCGCGTCGTGACCATCTCCGCCCTCACGCCCTTGGCCCTGGCAGTGCTTGCGCATGGGAGATCTGCGGTGGAGACCAGCGCGCCACCCGGCCTTAAAAGCATCCACGAGCGCGACAGGGTGTCCCCGCCTACCGTGTCGAATACCGCATCCACATTTCGAGCGACATCTTCGAAGCGCTGTCGGGTGTAGTCGATTACCACGTCCGCACCGATCTCGTGCAAGAATTCGAGGTTCCGGGTCGAGGCCGTCGCAATAACTTTCGCCCCCAGAAACTTGGCGAATTGCACGGCAAAGTGCCCGACACCACCGGCCGCACCGTGGATCAGCACGGTTTGCCCCGACGTCACGTTGAGCGCTCTCGGCCCACAAAGTCCTTGAGCGGCAGCCAATGCGGCAAGCGGCACGGCCGCCGCGTGCATATGATCCAGAGATCTCGGCTTGCGCGCGAGATCTTGTGCGCGCACCAACGCGTACTCGGCATACGCGCCATTGCCGATGGCAGCAAGATAGCCATACACGGCGTCGCCGCGTTCAACCCGACTGACACCCCGGCCCGTTTGCGCGACGATGCCCGAGAGCTCCGAGCCGGGAATCAAGGGTAGCGTGTGCTCGCGTTGCTGATTGAGCCGGCCTTCGCGCACCTTCCAATCGACGGGATTCACGCCGGCTGCGTGTACACGGACGAGTACATTGCCTTCGTCTGCTTCAGGACGCGGCGCATCCTCATGCTTCAGCACCTCTGGTCCGCCGAACTGGTGCAAACGAACGGACTTCATGGATTCCATGAATTTCTCCTGAAATGCGGTCTTCGGACGCCGCACGGATTCTCATGGACGGTAAGACTCCTGATTAGCCACCGATGGTGGGAAACAATGTTCCAAATTCCAACGCAATGAGCAGATCTATCTGGGATCCCGCGTGCAGTCAAATCCGCCCGCCGACCGCGGACACGTCGAGATGTTCGATCAGGAAGTCCACAAATACCCGCACCTTGGGTGCATGCAATCGACCGGGCGGAAACAGGGCGTTCAACTCTATGGTAGGTCCGGACCAGGCCGGCAGCACGCGGCGCAGGCGCCCCTGCTTCACCGCGGGTTGAACGAAGGGTTCGCCGATCATCATGATCCCGATTCCCGCCATCAACGCCGCAATCGCGCCCACGGGATCGTTTGCGACCAGCACGGGTGTCAAAGTCGCTTTGACGGCGTCGCTCGGACCGCGCAGCGGCCACACGTAACCACCGCCTCTGCGATGGATGGCGAGCACAATCGCGCGATGCTCCGCAAGCTGGGACGGCTCGACAGGTTCACCGTAGCGCATGAAGTAGGCGGGAGTCGCATATAAGTTCCATTGACCCGCATATAGACGCCGGGCGGACAAAGTCGAGTCAGCAAGCGGACCACCTCGAATGACGAGATCCCACTCCGAGGCGACCACATCGACCTGTTCATTGGTAAACATCGTTTCGATCCGAATGTCGGGATACAGATCGAGAAATCTCGGCAGAAGCGGCGCAATACACTCGGTTCCGACCCCGTAGGGCGCAGCGATACGCAGCCAACCGCGCGGCGCTTCGTTCAGTTGACTGATCGCCGATTCCGCTTCGTCGAGATCGCGCGCGATGCGGGCGCAGTGCTGGAAATAAACAGTACCGGCCTCGGTCAAGCCAAGGCGCCGGGTGGTCCGCTTGAGCAGGAGTACACCCAATCGCTGCTCGAGCTCGCTCATCTTGCGGCTCAGCGTGGCTTTCGGTACCCGGAGCGCCCGCCCAGCGGCGGTAAAGCTCCCCAGTTCGACGACTTTGACGAACATCAGCGTTTCATTCAGATCATGGGGCATGCACGCGCGCCGGCAATGGACACTCGATCATCATTCCCGAAAAGTTCAGCCAAGTCCAAGCTGACTAACGGGGATGCTGACTACTACAGTGCCAGCTTGACCCGACCGATCCCGGCCTAGGCGCTCGCATCGATGCGCGTAACCTGGAAATTGTGGAAATTGTACTGCTCGACGCGGTCAGCCTACGCGCGCTTGCCTCACGCCGACATCGGCAGTCGTCGGTGTGAGTTTCGCGACGCTCCGCGAGATCACGTTCAAGAACGACCGCGTCCACATGCTGCGGGGCCCTCACAGCCAGCGGCGTGTCGTCGCTGGCTGGTGATTCGCTCACCAAGTGAGGAGTTTTGGCCATGGAATGTCGATCAACGAGAGGCGCCGCGTGAGATCAGGGTGCACCTGCTGCCGGTGTCCGACTGGACGGTACCGCTCGGCGGTGTAGGCGAACCCGGCATGCCGCCGATTGCGCCGGCGTTATTTTTGCCGCCGTCGGCAAGCGCATACGTCAGTTGCCTATCGGAGGCTGGCGATCTTCAGAGTAGCGAAAGGCTGCTCACAGATGACAAACGGTTCAAACAACGTTGAGCCGTGTGTCATCTGCGAGTGTCCGGTGGTTATGCTGGGCATCGAAAAGTCATTGCCCCTACCTTGGAGACCGTACATGAAGCTTGAGACTCTTACAGCGTGGGCCGTCCTCGCGCCGTTAACCACCGCCATGCCGGTGTTTGCGCAAGTCGCCGGTACCACCACCATTGGTGTCCAGGTCGCGGAGTTGAGCGAGGTAGCCATCGGATGGAGCGCCAAGAGGCAGATTCTCGGACACGTCGTCTACAACGCAAAAGGCGAAAAAGTCGGTAGGGTCGACGACCTTATCATTGCGTCGGACAAGTCGCTCTCGTTCGCGATCATCGGCGCCGGAGGCTTCGTCGGCTTGGCGCGACACGACGTCGCCATTCCGGTGAATCAGTTCCACGAACGCGAAGGGAAACTCGTGATCGAGGGGGCTACCAAGGAGGCCATCAAGGCGCTCCCGAAATTCGAATACTCGACCGGCAAGTCGCTCGATCCCCAGACCTGACTACGAACCTCGCCAACCCTCTGCCGAGGAAGTCTGTGTCGCGCCGTCAACGCTTGGCGAGTTTCTATTGGATCAGCTACCGACGGGTCGAGGAGCCCAACCGCGTTCACCGCGGACGCGGGCCAAGGTGCGCAAGAGCCCGACGTAGCCTGCGAGGCCTGTCATGGCGTGGTGGGTTCTGTTGCTCGGCTGCCTGATTAGTATGGGCTTCGCAGTGACGGCCATTTATTATTATCCGGCATTGTCGCTGGCATTCATGACCGTCTGGGCCGTACTGTCGTTAGCCACCAGTGGCGCAGTTGTCGTTTATTCCTCCGTCCAGATGAAGCACGCTGAAATATCGTGGTTCTGGACCTGTATGTGGGGCGTATTGAGCTTGCTGGCGTCTGTCGTTGCGCTCATGAATCCTCCCGCGACGCTCGCGGCGATTCTGGAATTCCTCGCCATATTTTCTTTTTTCTACGGTTCTGCGTTGCTCGTCACGGCGTGGCGGATTCGAGCATTCGCGGAGCATCTTGCCGTCGCTCTGAACTCCGCTGCACCGCCGTGACCGCGTGGCTCACGCCATGGCTGAATGTGCGCCGGGTCGCGGCGGTGTTGATACTTGGGCTCACCATATGGCTGATCAGAAGTTTTGTCGTCCCGCTCATTTGGGCCACGATCTTCGCAGTATCGAATTGGCCCCTGTATCGCCGATCAGTACAGTTCTTGCCCGAGCGCCTGAGCGCGCACGTAATTCCGCTGCTGTTTTCCGCGCTCATCACAGTCCTCGTGCTGGGACCGATTATCTTTGCCATTACAATTCTTGCGCAACAGGCCCAGGTCTGGATGGCCCATCTAGTCGCGATGGATCAGCGCGGACTTACGGCGCCGTCGTGGTTAAAGGGCATTTCTAAGGTTGGCGCGCGGCTCGAGGAGTATTGGAATAGCTCATTGGGAGTTCCGAACGGCCTCTCTGCGTGGTTTGAGCGCACGGATGGCCCCTCATGGCTGCGCTCGGCACAGTCGATCGGTCAGTTCATCGCATACCACGCATTCGTCGCGGCGGTTACGGTCGTCATCCTGTTTTTCCTCCTTCGTCATGGCGAATTGCTTGCAGCACTGCTTGCGCGCCGAATTCGTGAGCGTTTCGGTCAGCCCGGAATCAGATATGTAGGCATAGGGGTCGCGGCGTTGCGCGCCACTCTG
>Ga0210387_10005118_pt1 | contig 10044 bp, 4 predicted proteins | sample IncBWC7OmetaG_FD_160108 | JGI IMG/M metagenome (GOLD analysis project Ga0210387, IMG submission 160108) | Forest soil microbial communities from Barre Woods Harvard Forest LTER site, Petersham, Massachusetts, United States - Inc-BW-C-7-O ...
CTCGGAGGAGTTCGACTAGCGCTTCGGGGGCGCCTGGCATCTCGGCATGGTCGCCGTGGGTGCAAGGGCGCGGGAGGCGGTCCGGAGTCTGGGCGCGGGTTTGGATCGCGACGTCCTGTCGATCTCACACGGCGAAAAGACGATGTGGGTTTGGCTCGGCGGTGAGGACAGGCCTGCAAGCTCCGGGCTCGAGTCAAAGCTGTCCGTCATGGCAGGCATGGGTGTGTCGCTGGCGCTCGGGGAGCCGAGCCGGGGAATCCGCGGATGGCGTCTCACGCATCGCCAGGCACAGGCGGCGCTCCTGGTGGCGCTGCATCGGCCGCGGGGCATCACGCGGTATGCAGAGGAGATGCTCCTGGCCACCGCGCTGCAGGACGAAACGCTGGCGGCGTCGTTGCAGGAGATATACATGGCGCCGCTCGCGAGCCAGAGAGACGGCGGTGCGGTCTTGCGCGAGACGCTGCGTGGCTATTTCGAGGCGACATGCAACGCGGCGACCGCAGCCGCGCGGCTGAAAGTCGACCGGCACACAGTCGAACGTCGCCTGCAGAAGATAGAGGAAAGACTCGGCCGCCTGCTCTCCACCTGCCAGGCCGAGCTGGAAGTCGCTCTGAGTCTGCACGAGCTCGGCGTCATCACAGATCCTGCCACGAGTCGCGACGGTGAGCCGGCGCCGGGGTGGGCGGCCTAATCCCGAGATGGGACGATCTGGCGCATTTAAGATAGCGGCGTGCGCCATATAGGCGCGCCGAAATTCACGCCATGGTCGATACTCGCATGTAGGATCATAGTGACAATTAGCTCCTTTAAGCCGTGCCGTGTCACCGCACCGCGCACCGTGCAGCGCGGCGCCGCTGCCGTGCTGGCGCGCCGATCCAGCGTGGACTATGACGACATCGTGGTGATGCTCCGTGAGATATAGCGAAAACGGTCGAGTGCATTCACCCGAGAGCGTGGGCGCCGGAGTTGTGGCGCGGCTGCGTTTGCGCCACCGCGCGATCGAGGAGGTGATCTTTGCGCGCATCTGCGATCCCACGTTCGGCTCGGCGGGCAGCGAGGATCCCGAATATCTGACAGGGTTGCGCGCGACTGTGGGAGCGGTCGTGGACTATGTCCTCACGGGCATCGAAGAGGGAGAGGACTGGTCGGGGCCCGTCCCCCTGGCGGCGGTGGCCCAGGCCCGGCTGGCGGCGCGCAGCGGTGTCAGCCTCGACACACTGGTACTGCGGTATATCGCCGGCCACAGGCTGCTCGGCGAGTTTGTCAACGACGAGGCGGATCGCGCCGGCTATTCAAGTCACGGTCACGCTCTGCACCAGCTGCGCAGGGCGCAGGAGTCGTTGCTCGAGCGCCTCACGACCGCGATCGCCGGTGAGTACCGAAAGGAGCGCGAGCGGATGGAGCGCTCGCCCGAGCAATGTCGCAGAGAGCTGGTGCAGAAGCTCTTAGCCGGTCAGCCCGTCGATGCGGTTGCCCTGGACTACGAGCTCGACGGGTGGCACATCGGTGTGATCGCCATCGGAACCGGAGCGCAGAAGGTGATCCGGACGGCGGCCACCGAGCTCGGCCGCCGGCTGCTGGCTGTCGCGGGTGGCGAAGGGACCGTGTGGGCGTGGCTCGGCGGAGATCGCAAGCCCAAGATCGTGGATGTCGAACGTCGCCTGCTGGTCGATCGGCCGGCTGCCGGCGAGCCGGTGACTGTCTCGCTCGCGATTGGAGATCCACAGAGGGGAATTGACGGCTGGCGCCTGACTCACAAGGAAGCCCAGGCGGCGCTGCCGGTGGCGCTGAACAGGCAGCAGATGCTCACGCGCTGCGCCGACGTGACGCTGGAGGCTGCGCTGCTGCGGCACGAGATGATGGCCGATGTCCTCATCAAGAACTACCTATCGCCGCTCAGTGGTCAGAAAGACGGAGGCATGGTGTTGCGCGAGACGCTGCGCGCCTACTTCGCCAAGGAGTGCAATGCGGCCAAGGCCGGCGTTGCGCTCGGCGTGGACCGGCACACGGTCGGGCGTCGCCTGCGCACGATCGAGGAGGCGCTTGGCCGGTTGATCCCAACGTGCCGCGCCGAGCTGGAAGTGGCGCTGCGTCTGGAGGAGCTCGGTGATGTCACCGAACATCGCACCAGGCTCGCTCGGGACGATGTGGCACACGACCGGTAGTGAACAGCGCCATATTGGCACAACATAAGCGGCGCGACAGTGGATAGAAATGTCCACCAAAGGATAGCGATCACTGTCATATAAAATGAAAAGGGAGGAAGCATGATGCTCAAGGTAGCCAGGCGGCCGCGTTCGGCCGTCATCGCCGCCATGGCGGCGATGACGCTGACCGCCGCGGTGTTTGCCGGCCTTGCCTCACCGGGCGCAGCGTTTGCTGACCACGCTTGGGGCTGGAATCGGACCCCGACCCTCAACGAAGGCTGGGCGCCGGTGAACCGTTGCCCGGTTGATGATCCGACGATGCTTGCGGCAGATGGAATATCGGATCAGGCGCTGTGCATCGCCGATAACGCGCCCACCGGCTCGATGACGGTCGGCAACCTGACTGTCGCGCTGAAAAACAGCAATCATCAGTTCGGGGTCATACTGGGAGGAGAAACCTCCCCGGTAGTCGAGCCGTCCGGTGGTGGGATCGACAGTGAACCGGTGCAGCTTCCGGGTGGTGTACAGGAATTGGTCTGCCCAAGCCATGGCCACTTCGCGCGGCAGCTCTGCAGGGGTTCGCACGGTGGGGGATGGTACGGCAGTGCACGTGATGCCACGTTCACTCTGGAATCGGCCGGGACTCCCACCAATTTCAATCTGTTCGCCGGTCTCTTTGTCGGCGCTCCATTTGCCTCGATACCGACGAAGATCCACCTACAGAGCAAGTTTTTGGGCGACGATTGCTACATCGGCTCCGAAGCGGAACCGATCATGTTCCAGCCGGCGAACCTGGCCGAACCGGAACCCGTCGTTGCTATCAAACCTTTCAAGCTCAATGGCGAACCAGTATCTGAAGAAGAACAGGGCACGGTAGTCAATATCGAAAGTCTCGCCACCTCGCAGTCCAGCGCGTTTACGGTCCCGGCCGCCAGCGGCTGTGGGTTCAGGGGCTACTTCGATCGAGCCATCAACGAAAAGCTGGGTCTGCCTTCGTCGGCCAGCACTAACAGCGTGACGTTCAATGAAAACACTGGCCATGTGATAGGGCTTGCCTTCGCCGAAGAATACGCACCCAACGATGGGAAGGAACTCTCCAAGTACTGGCATGCGGCTGTGGTGCCACCAGAAAGAGGCGGCCACGGGCACGGACATGGCTATGGCCGACGGTTGTATCATCGCTACGAAGTCGAAAACTACGCGCGACACTGGTTCAGGCACGGACACTAGGTCGGTCGAAACGGACATCAAGTCGGTCGAGCTGACAGCCCGACCGTGAGTCACCGGGGCCGCAGCGTGCAGACGCGCTGCGGCCCCGCGTGTATAGAAGATCTGGGTTCGCCCGCGATAGCGTGCCGTTGACTTCTCACCGAGCTATCCGCGAGAGACTGCGCAGGCCTGCAAGGGCTGAGGCCGCCTGCGCCCAAAGCTCCTGCCCTCGCGGGTTAACCTACGACACCTTGGCGCATTTTGCCCTTCCTCGGTGCCACATCGGAGCACCACAGGCAGTCCTCGAAACTGTATGACTACAGAGCGCAGCTTCCCGGACCGGAGTCGGCTGCTCCGTCTGCCTATGTCACCACTCGCCATCCCAAGCTCTCAATCCTGTGCGGCGGAGTCCTGTGCGGCGCAGGCAAGGCCCCTGGCGTCGCCGCGGTCTGCCCGTGCGACGGTCTGTATGGACTGGCATGACGCTTGACGAGCTCCCTCCCGCCTGGGTCGAGGAGCGACTGAACGGTGAGATGCCTGCCGGCGGCACGGCGATCGCCTCGCCGCCGGAGGCGGACGATGACGCCATCGCGGGCTTGCGGGCGCTGCTCGACGCCGACACGTTTCACCCATGGCGGTCGGCGGTAGGTGACGGCGTGCTCGCCGGCTCGGCGCGAGTGCGCGGTCGCCTGGTGTACGTGTGGGGACAGGACGTGCGACATCGCGGTGGTTCGCTGGGAGCCGCCGGGGGTGAGACGATCGCGCGCACCATTCGACACGCAAGCCGCGCCGGTGTGCCGGTGATCGGCGTCGCGCACTCGGGTGGGGCACGTCTGCAGGAGGGCGTCGCCGCGCTGAGTGCGTATGGCGCCATCTTCCGCGAGCAGGCGCTTGCCTCGGTGCCGCAGATCACATTGATACCCGGCGTCTGCGCTGGCGGAGCGGCATATTCGCCGGCGCTCGGAGACTTCGTCATGATGATCCAACCGCACGGGCGCCTGTTCCTCACCGGTCCCAGGGTCGTCGAGCAGGTCACACGTGAGCGAGCCACCGCCGAGGAGCTGGGCGGTGTGCGAGTTCATGCTGCCAATGGCGTCGCACATCTCGTCGCGGAGAGCGACGATGCCGCTGCCGAGAAGCTGCGCGATCTGCTGAGCTACATACCCTCGACGTTCGGCGGACCGCTGCCGCTCGTTCCGGTCGTCCCTCCGCGAGAGGGAGATCCGGCGGACCACGTGCCCTCCAGCACGCGTCGCGTATACGACGTGCGCGATGTCATCGCGTTTCTCCTCGACGGTGGGAACCACCTGGAGCTATGCGCCCGGTGGGCGCGCAACCTGGTCACGGCATTCGGCCACCTCGACGGTCGCCCGGTCGGCATCGTCGCCAACCAGCCACGCTGTCTGGGCGGGACAATCGACAGCACGGCATCCGAGAAGGGCCGGTGGTTCGTGGATCTCTGCGACAGACTCGGGCTGCCGATCGTGGTCCTGGTGGATACGCCCGGCTTTCTTCCGGGTGTCAAGCAGGAGCGGGCGGGAGTCATCCGCCACGGCTCCGCGCTGCTGCGCGCGTTCGCCCGCGCCAGCACACCGAAGATCACCGTCACCCTGCGCCAAGCCTACGGCGGCGCGCACATCGTGATGAACTCACGAGATCTGGGAGCCGATCTGACCCTTGCGTGGCCGGGTGCGCAGATTGGTGTGATGGGCGCCCCTCAGGCCGTCGCGATCACCCAGCGCAGAGCGATCTCCGACGGCGCCGACGCCGAGGAGCTTGCGGAGGCATACGCGTCGGAGCGACTCGGCGTCGACTTCGCGGCGGCCAACGGCTTCGTCGACGAGATCGTGGCGCCGGGCCAGACGCGCGAGCGTCTGATCCGAGCTTTGGAGCTGCACGCGTGAAGACCCCCACCGCCAAGAGGTACCGCCTCCGTGGTTGACAGGTCGGCGGGGGCGTCTGGCAAAGAGTCGAGGTCGGCGCGGGCGGCGGCGGTCGACGAGCCGATCGCGGTGGTGGGCATTGCCTGCCGGGTCCCCGGCGCGCACAGCCCGGACGAGTTCTGGGGCCTTCTGCGAGCTGGCCTGGACGAGGTCGCGGAGATCTCGGAGCAGCGCCGCGCGCTCGCGCCGGACACGTCGCTGGTCAAGCCAATGTCCGAGGATGAGCCGATCGCCAGGCGAGAGGGCTTTCTCGAAGACATAGATCTGTTCGATGCCGCTTTCTTCGGCGTCTCTCCACGAGAGGCGGCGATCATGGATCCTCAACAGCGGCTGATGCTGGAGCTCGCCTGGGAGGCGATCGAGGATGCGGGGGTGCTCGCGGCGCGGCTGGGCGAGAGCCAGACAGGCGTGTTCGTCGGGGCCATCTCCAGCGACTATGCCGACCTGCTGCAGTCCTACGGCGAGGCAGCGGTCACGCGTCACGCTCTCACGGGGCTGCACCGGAGCATGATCGCCAACCGCGTGTCCTACACCCTCGGACTGCGCGGTCCGAGCATGACCGTAGACACCGGCCAGTCATCGTCGCTTGTCGCCGTTCATCTCGCCTGTGAGAGCCTGCGCAGAGGCGAGTCCGAGCTCGCGCTGGCGTGCGGCGTGCATTTGAACATCTCGCCGCGCAGCGCCGTGGTCGCCTCCAGATTCGAAGGACTCTCTCCAGACGGGCGCTGCTTCACGTTCGACGCTCGCGCGAATGGCTACGTACGGGGCGAGGGCGGTGGCGTCGTGGTCCTCAAGCCGCTGTCCGACGCGGTGGCGGACGGCGATCGCGTGTACTGCGTGATCCGTGGCAGCGCGGTCAACAACGACGGCGGTGGCGAAGGCTTGACGGCGCCGAGTCAGCCTGCCCAAGAAGAGGTCCTGCGGCTCGCCCACGGCCGGGCGAGCGTGCGGCGCGGAGAGGTCCAGTACGTCGAGCTGCACGGTACCGGCACCAAGCTGGGCGATCGCATCGAGGCGGCTGCGCTCGGCGGCGCGCTCGGCGTCGAACGGCCCGCGCTCACGCCGCTGCGGGTCGGCTCGGTCAAGACCAACATCGGGCATCTGGAGGGGGCCGCCGGCATCGTGGGGCTGATCAAGACGGCGCTTGCCATCGAGCATCGTCAGATCCCGCCCAGCCTCAACTTCCAGACGCCCAGTCCAGACATCGCGCTGGATGTGCTGCGTCTGAGCGTGCAGGTCCAGCTCGACGCATGGCCGAGGAGCGACATGCCGCTGCTGGCAGGAGTCAGCTCATTCGGCGTGGGCGGGACGAACTGTCACGTGGTGCTGGGCGAGCCCCCCGCGCTGGAAGCGAGCGCGCCCGAACTCACATATCCAAGCGCGATCGAGGAAGCCTCCGGTGGGCCGCTCGGCGAAGACGTGCTCGCCTGCGTGCTCTCGGGCCGAGGCGACGCGGCCCTGCGCGTGCAGGCGGAGCGGCTCGATGCGTATCTTGCGGGTCACGACGAGGTCGATGCCGGCGATGTGGCCTATTCGCAGGCTGTCGCCCGCACGGCGTTCGACAGCAGGGCTGTGATCGTCGGAGACGGCCGCGAGGAGCTGATCGCCGGTTTCGACAGGTTGGCGCGGGCGGAGCCCGCAGGCAATGTGATCGAAGGTGTGGTGTCCGGCGACGGGCACGGAGTCGCGTTCGTATTCCCCGGTCAGGGATCGCAGTGGGAGGGAATGGCGCTTGGCCTGCTCGACCGATCGCCCGTGTTCGCGGAGCGGATTCACGCGTGTGCCGATGTGCTGAATGAGCATGTGGATTGGTCGTTGCTGGATGTCTTGCGCGGCGCTGAGGACGCTCCGGGACTCGAGCAGATCGACGTGGTCCAGCCGGTTCTGTTCGCGGTCATGGTGTCGCTCGCGGAGGTGTGGCGAGCCTGCGGCGTACGCCCGATCGCGGTGCTGGGTCACTCCCAGGGGGAGATCGCCGCGGCGTATGTGGCCGGAGGTCTGTCACTGGAGGACGCGATTCGCGTAGTCGCGCTGAGAAGCCGCGTACTGGGCGCTCTGGTCGGCGAGGGCGGAGTGGTGTCCGTTGCGGCATCGGCAGAGTGGGTGCGGGAGCGTCTCCGGCGGTGGGACGGCAGGCTTTCGATCGGCGGGATCAACGGTCCCGGCTCGGTGGGGGTCGTGGGCGACACGGACGCGCTCTCAGAGCTGCTGGAAGAGTGCGGACGCGAGGGAGTGCGCGCACGTGAAGTGCCGGCGACGGTCGCCTCTCACTCGCCCCAGGTGGAGCCCCTGCGTGGCGAGCTGCTGGAGGTGCTCGCCCCCATCGTGCCGCGCTCTGGCGATGTTCCGTTCTACTCGACCGTTACCGGTGGGCTGCTCGACACCGCCGAACTGGGTAACGAGTACTGGTACCGCAATACGCGCGAACCAGTTCAGTTCGAGCGCACCATCCGCAACGTACTCAAGAATGCTCCAGGGGCGTTCATCGAGGTCAGCCCGCACCCGGTTCTGAGCGCCGGCGTAGAGGAAATCGTGCAGGAGGGCGCCGGTGAGCCCACGGATCACGGCGAGCCGACGCAGACCGCCGTGCTCGGCACGCTGGGACGCAATCAGGGCGATGCGCGCCGTTTCCTCTGCTCGCTCGCCGATGCGTGGGTGACGGGAGTTCAGGTTGACTGGGGCGCCGTTACCCGGCGGGTGGGTATTCGGCGCGTGCCCGTGCCGACATACCCGTTCCAGCGCAAGCGACACTGGCTGCAGGCCCCGGCAAGGGAGTCAGGTGAAGTAAGAGAGTCAGGCGCGGTCAGCGCCCATCTCACCGTCAACTCTGCACAGCCCTTGACCGGTATAGATGTCGCGCACGATGGTCCCCACGAGCCCGATGGCTATGCAGGCTCGATCGAGGAGCGCGATGAGACGGATGGTCGCGGTGACGCCGCCTCGAGCCGCTCGCCGCTCGGACGGCGCTTGGTGGACGTTGCGAGCGCCGAGCAGGAGTCGATTGTGCTCGAGATGGTGCGCGCTCAGGTCGCGACGGTCCTCGGAGAGGACTCGCCCGAGGCCGTGGAGAGCCGGCGAGCGTTCAAAGAGCTCGGGGTGGACTCGCGCGCCGCCATGGAGATTCGCAATCGGCTGAGGATGGTCACGTGGCTGCGCCTGTCGCCCACGCTGCTGTTCGACTACCCCACACCCAGGGTGCTCGCCGCCTACCTGCAGAGGGAGCTCTCGGGTACGCAGCCGGAGTCCTTCACGCCCTCGGTCGCGGTGGCGGCGCTCGATGAGCCGATCGCGATCGTGGGCATGAGCTGTCGTTATCCGGGCGGGATCTCCTCGCCGGAGGATCTGTGGAAGCTGGTCTTTTCGGGTAAGGACGCGATCGGAGGATTCCCCGGCGACCGCGGATGGGACGTGGAGCGCCTGTATGACCCAGATCCCGATCACACCGGCACGAGCTACAGCCGCCACGGTGGATTTCTCTATGACGCCGGCGACTTCGACGCCGGCTTCTTTGGGATCGGCCCTAGGGAGTCCGTTGCGATGGATCCCCAGCAACGCGCGCTGCTCGAAGTCTCCTGGGAGGCACTGGAAGACGCCGGCATCGACCCCGCCGCGCTGCGCGGCAGCCAGACGGGGGTGTTCGCCGGCGCGATGCACAACGACTATGGCGCCGGTCTGGCGAAATCCACCTCCGAGGGTCTCGAGGGTTACGGGCTGACCGGCGGCGCCGGAAGCGTCGTGTCCGGTCGCGTGGCCTACGTGTACGGGCTGGAGGGTCCCGCGGTGACCGTCGACACCGCGTGCTCGTCCTCGCTGGTCGCGTTGCATCTGGCGTGCCAGTCGCTGCGCGCCGGTGAGTGCTCGCTGGCGCTGGCCGGTGGCGTGACGGTGCTGGCCTCCCCGGAGGTGTTCGTCAGCTTCAGCCGCCAGCGCGGGCTTGCGCCCGACGGGCGCTGCAAGTCGTTCGCGGCGGCAGCCGACGGCACCGGCTGGTCCGAGGGCGCGGGCATGGTGCTCGTCGAGCGACTCTCAGACGCCCGCCGATTGGGTCATCCGGTGCTGGCGGTGGTGCGGGGCAGCGCGGTCAACCAGGATGGCGCAAGCAACGGCCTGACGGCGCCAAACGGTCCCTCTCAGCAGCGGGTGATCGCTCAGGCGCTGGCCAACGCCGGCCTTGCCCCGGCCCAGGTCGACGCGGTCGAGGCCCACGGCACGGGCACCACGCTCGGCGATCCGATCGAGGCACAGGCATTGCTGGCGACCTACGGACAGAATCGCGATCGACCACTGTGGCTAGGCTCGATCAAGTCGAACATCGGTCACACCCAGGCCGCCGCCGGTGTGGCGGGTGTGATCAAGATGGTGATGGCGATGCGTCACGGCGTTTTGCCACGGACGCTGCACGTGGACGAGCCCTCGAGGAATGTGGACTGGGACGGCGGCGCCGTCTCGCTGCTGCTGGAGGCGCAGACGCCGTGGGAGGGCCGTGGGGAGTCCCCCCGACGGGCGGGAGTGTCCTCGTTCGGCATCAGCGGCACCAACGCGCATGTGATCCTCGAAGAGCCTCCAGCGGTCGGGCCCGACGGGCTCGCCTCCGGCGCTGACGCTGACGCCGATGCGCTCGCCATCCAGGCCGAGCGCGCCGCCGCGGGGGAGGTGACCGGCGCCGATCCGTCGCTCGCACGCGCCGGCGTGTTCGCCGCCGGCGGCCTGCCATGGCCGCTCTCGGGCAAGAGCGCCCCCGCGCT